>Ga0315277_10002911_pt1 | contig 23525 bp, 19 predicted proteins | sample YL17G05_15_MG_FD_203695 | JGI IMG/M metagenome (GOLD analysis project Ga0315277, IMG submission 203695) | Sediment microbial communities from Yellowstone Lake, YNP, Wyoming, USA - YL17G05_15 | ecosystem: Environmental > Aquatic > Freshwater > Lake > Sediment | place: USA: Wyoming | collected... | reverse complement strand
TGCTGAACCGAGCGCATAATTGCCGGGAGAAGTTTGAGTAACATGCTTATTGATCGATTCTGAAGTAAATGAATACGGACCTTTCATATTGAGCATTGCCATGATATTATTCCCTTTTATTGGATAATGGTTATGAAATATTATACCGATACCGATTTAAGAGTTTGTGCTTTGAATGCTGTTATTGCGGTTTCCCAAAAGGAAGACGGAATTCAAAGTCTTCTTGTCTATACGCAATATGCATTTGAATACCTTAAAACCGATAAGGTTACTATCGAAAAAGAAAAATCCAATTAATAGTTGCAGGTTGGATGATACTTATCGTAAAGGTCTTTTTCTTTTTCGAGTCTTGATTTTTCAGAATCGTCGAGATGGATGCAAATACAGTTTGCATTATTGGTCAAAAAGCAACTGTATTTATAATGATTATCAAACCGTTCAGACAAACCCTTGGTTTGTCCAACGTAAATTCTTGTATGATCGTAGGAGTGATCAGATAGGTTTTGCCGATGAGTAATAAAATAGACAGCTCCAAGGGCCTTGAATGCTGTGCCAAAATGATAAACACTGAATTTGTAATTCTTTCCGCTTATACCTGTAAATGTTATTGTGCCGAGCGATACCATGATAATATCTCCCTGAAGTAAAGGTCAAAAGAAGAAGAATCCAATGAACCACTTTCTAAGAAATACAGCTTGTGAAATCGCCGCTCAAAAGGCATTGCTCTTTTTATAATAACCAAACCGGAGGTATTTGTCAATATGTAACCTGTCAAGCAAGTGAATTGTGTAGATTTTTCCATTTATCCCAAAGTGATCGTATTGTGTCCAAAAACAAAAAGCGAGAAAGACTGCAATCGTTGCCTGACTGTTCAAGTCATCTGGGCCATACGATCGAAAATGCACGGATCGTCTTTGGGTGCCGGGATGCTATTTCTTGTTAGGATCCGTGTCAATAACCTGGTTCCACTTTTCTCCTTTTTGGGGCGTTGGTGGAGCGGATTCGTTCTTTACCAGGGTGGATTTCTGCCCGGATCTGTTGCTTTTATAAATACCAGAATCCGGAACTTTCTGGCCAGGTTTGATTATTTTTGTGACCATGATAATCCCCCCTTTGTCAAGGATCAATGAAAACGTGAAAGGTTTCTTGATATGAGCGGGGCTGTCCTTATTCGCATCGTCTGTTCGGGAGCGATCATGTACGATAAGTACATCAAACTTTCAATGCTACATCAACCAAGAGGAGTACGCCCCGCTCATTGATATTCCATCCCGCACCAGCGATATCTTTGCGGGTACACAGACGCGGGATTTCAACCTTTCACCTTTTGAGTAAAAGGATTTTCTCATGATACCAAAATTCGGTTCCGACTATCCCATCTCCTTCGCCGAAGCCTGCAACAACATTTTTCTTCCGGTTCGAGGCCGGGGCAACAGTACGAAAACCATATACTACAAGAAACTCAACTCTTACATGCTTCCCGCCGTCGTGCCGCGCAACATCGTGATGGCATTGACCAACATAAAAAGCGAAAGATCAGTGGCTTTATAATTCAGAATAGTCCAGGATCCCGCAGGCAAGAAAGGGGTGCTCGAGTCGGCCTTGGTTCGATGTTTCAGTCATATGAGAGTCGTTTCAAATTTCCTGTTCAATTTAATGATTCATTTATCCATTCGCAATGACAAATTATCATTTCAGACACTGATTAACCGGGAGCGCTTTATGAGTTGGCTCTAGAAGGACAATTTAAGTCTATTTTCCAAGGAAAAAGTCGACTTGGTTTGCACTCCGGGTAATACCTGTCCCTTGAATGAAAAACTCCATAGATATGATTGTATAATCATGATAAAAAAAGAATAGAATAGAAGAGAAGAGAACAAGGCAGAAGAATAAATGTACCTTTTCGGTGTTCCCGACTTTGCTCGATCCTCCCTGCTTGCCTTGATCAGACACTCCGCATCCTCAAAGCCGGTTTCGATGGCCCGGAACAGCGCCCGAAGGCAGTACCGTCTTCCATATTTATATCGATTCCGGCTTGTTTTATTAAATTTGCTTTTTTATATTTTTATGTATGAAACATCGCTCTGAGAACGATAAAAAATAAATACGACCAGATTGAATTGAGAAACACCGATCTACCTCCAAACTGTATATCTGTATTTTCTTTGGTCGGAGATGAATGATGAAGAAAAAAGAATCAAAGCGATCTCGCATTGAGCTGGAGGAGCTATCCCGCCGGACATTGAGTCTTTTCGACAAGCGCATCAAAAAAACCTCAAACTCCTTTAGCAGAGCTCGTCGCGCAACAACGTCGCCTCCCGAAATATCCGATCAGACCCTTGGAATCAAGCTTCCCGGAATTGTCTATAGATTACATCTAAAAGGAAAGGACCAGGTTGATCTATTCAATGATCGGCTTCTCCCCATGACCGGTTATCGCCGCATTCCATCGAGACGTGAGAAGGTGTGCATTTTATACCCACTGATTCATAAAAACGACCGATCGATGGCGGTGAATGTCGTTAAAAAAGCCTTGGATCAAAAACAACCGTTCGAAGTGGAATATCGAATAAGGCGTAAGGATGGACAGCTCCGATATTTTTTTGAGATGGGTACGCCGGTTTACAATCACCGCGGGAAACTCCAAGCAATCGATGGCATCATACTCGACATCACCGAGCGCAAAACAGCGGAGGAGGTTCTACGCGCGAGCGAAGAATGTTACCGTTCGGTTTTCGATCACAACGAAGACGCGATTTTATTGACGGCTCCTGACGGCAGGATTTTCGCCGCCAATCCTGTGGCGTGCCGTTTATTCGGACGCAATGAAACCGAGATCCGTAAGGTTGGAAGGAAAGGAGTGGTAGATTCTTCCGATTTACGATTACCAATGGCCTTGAAAGAGAGGGCGCGCACCGGCAAATTCAAGGGAGAACTGACGTGTCTGCGGCACGATGGTCGACCGTTCCCAGCCGAAGTGACGTCCGTGATGTTTCAAAGTGAAAAAGGACAATCCAGAACCAGCATGATCATCCGCGACCTTACGGAACGCAAAGTGATGGAAAAGGCGCTTCGGGAAAGCGAGGAAAGATTTCGTTTATTATTTGAAAACGCTCCGATCGGAATAACCCGTTTTGATTTGAAAGGAGTGGTCACCGATTGCAACGGGCACCTGGCCCGTATTTTGGGGGCTCCAAGGGAGAAGATCATTGGCGTCGACATGCCGGCTGCGTTCAGGAATATGGAACAGCGAGCCGCTCTCAAAGAAGCCCTGATGGGAAGGATCGGATGTTTTGAGGGCGAGTATACGTCCGTTACAGGCGGGAAAACTTCCGTCATCAGAACAATCTATGCTCCTTTGTTTGCTCTGTGTGGTTCTTTAGTGGGAGGCATGAGCATCACCGAAGACGTCACCGATCGCAAAAACAATGAGAAAGCCCTACAGGAGAGTGAACAAAAGTTTCGCAGTATCATCGAACAATCGGTAGACGGAATTGCCGTAGCTGACGAACAAGGTAACATTGTCGAATGGAACCGTGCACAGGAGCAAATGACTGGGTTGGCGAGAAAAGAAGTGCTTGGGCATTCTATATGGGATATCACCTTTCAAATTCTTTCCGCGGAGCAGAAAATTCCAGCTCCATACGAACGTTTTAAGGCGTCTTCGTTGGAATTTTTAAAAACCGGCCAGGCACCCTGGTTGAAACATCTGCAGGAAAGGGAGATCCAACGACCCGATGGAACACAGCGGAGTGTTCAAGCCTTGATGTTCCCAATCAGGACCGACAAAGGATTTATATCGGTCAGCATTGCCCGTGACATCACCGAGCAAAAACAGGCTGAATGTGCACTGCGGGCGAGTGAAGCGCGTTTCTCTACCATCTTCCATGCCAGTCCATTGGGCATCGCCCTGACACGGCTCAAGGACAATATGTTCATCGACGTCAACGAGGCATGGCAAAAGACGACAGGTTTCGAACGGGAGAAAGCCGTCGGCCATACATCGATCGAATTGAACACCTGGGTTAATCCCTCCGAACGGGAGAGACTTATTAAAGAATTGCATGAAAAAGGCATGGTACGAAAATTCGAATTTAAAATGCGACAGAAATCCGGAAATATCCTTGATTTATTGATGTCGGTAGAACGGGTTGAAGTGGCAGGCGAACAATGCATGTTGTTCCTAGGAATGGACATCACGGACCGCAAACGTGCGGAGGATGAGCTGTGGGAATCTGAAACAAGATACAGGAGTTTATTCGAAAATTCCGTCATGGGGATCTCCCAGTCGCTTCCCGACGGCCGCCTTGTCTGCGCGAACGGCGCTCTTGCAGAGATGTTCGGTTACACGAGCCCGGAACAGATGCTGGCCGAAGTGACCAACGTCGGCCAGCATCTTTATGCGCACCCGGAAGCCCGGAAGGAGGTGCTGCGCATCCTTAAAGAAAAGGGCGTGGTGGAGCCGAGGGAGATGCCTGCCATCCGCCGTGACGGGACGATGTTTTTCGTCCTGGCCGGGGTTCGTGAGATCCGGGATGCCGAAGGAAGACTGTCGTGCTACCAGGCCGAACACATCGATATCACTGAACGCAAGAATGCGGAACGCTCGTTGCAGCGCCACCAGGCTGAACTACAAGCCGTATACGACCATGCGCCGTTCATGATGTGTGTATTGGATGAGGATCGGAGAGTCGTCTTCGCGAATCGGGCGTTCGCGAGCGCCGTCGGAAAGTCGGCGGAACAGCTGGTTTCGGAGGTCGCCTGCGGCGTACTGGGCTGCATCCATGCCCTTGACGATCCCCGAGGTTGTGGGTACGGACCGCTTTGCAACGACTGCTCCTTGCGCCACGCTATCAGGGACACGTTTGAAACGGGACGCAGCCATCGTGACGTAGAACATGTCACCACCGTGGTGCGGGAGGGCACTCAGAGTGACGTCGTGTGGCTGGGAGCCACGGCGAAGATTCCGACAGGGGAAAGACCGCTGGTGCTGCTCGAACTCCAGGATATCACGCGACAGAAACAGATGGAGGAAACGCTCCGGAAAAGCGAAGAGCGTTTCCGGAGCTACTTTGAATTGCCTCTTATCGGCATCGCCATAACATCTCCTGAGAAAGGATGGATCGAAATCAATCAAAAACTATGCTCCATGCTAGGCTACTCTCGAGAAGAACTTGCCCGCATGACGTGGCCTGCAATAACACACCCTGATGATCTTGCTGCCGATATCGAACAATTCAACCGAGTACTGGCTGATCAGGTTGACAAATATTCGATGGAAAAGCGTTTTATCCACAAGAATGGAGAAATTATCTGGACCAGTATTGCCGTGGGTTGTGTGCGAGATTCCAGTAGAAAAGTGAAGTACATGGTAGCTTTGGGGCTGGATATCACCGAGCGCAAGCGAATGGATGAGGCGCTGAAAGCGAGCGAAGCAAGTTTTCGATCACTTTTCGAAAACAGTTTAGATGGCATTCTGTTGATAGCTCCTAATGGCGATATTTTTACAGCCAACCCCTCTGCGTGCCGCATGTTCGGCAGAACAGAGAAAGAAATTCGTCGTGCAGGCAGAGACAGCTTCATTGATCCCAATGATGTCGGCCTCGCCTCATTGTTGGAAGAAAGAGCGCGCACTGGTGAGGCAAAAGGGGAACTCATGCTCGTTCGGAAGGATGGCACTTTCTTTCCCGCTGAAGTGTCTTCCGTCGCCTTTGAAACCGCTGATGGCGTTCAAAAGACAAGCATGATCATCCATGACATTGCTGATCGCAAACGAGCGGAAAAAGAATTTGCACAACATCAAAAAGAACTTCAGGAGTTGATGGCTAGGCTCGTCATCGCGCAAGAAACCGAACGAAAAGAAATATCCATGGAGCTGCACGATGAAATCGGGCAGTCTCTCACTGCAATCAAGATCAATCTTTCGGAAATTAATAATGAAATGCTATCCAAATTCAGCCCTGCGATCCGAAAGAGGCTGGCGGAAACCGATGCTATAGTGGATCGTATGATGGAACAGATTCACGAAATGTCCCTGGATCTGCGTCCCGCAATGCTGGACGATCTGGGTTTGGTGCCGACACTTCGGTGGTACGTGAAACGATTCGCCAAGAGAGCCGACATCGACATCAAACTTGAATTGATAAATTTGACAGAACGGATGGATCCCAGTCTGGAGACGAATCTGTACAGGATCGTCCAGGAGGCATTGACCAATGTTGCAAGACATGCCCATGCAACAAAGGTGTTGATCCGATTGAAATTGGAGCAATCGATACTTCAGCTGTCGATAATAGACGACGGATGTGGGTTTGATGTGAAGAAGTCTGAAGAAGATCGGTCTGCGACTCATGGAATGGGATTGATTGGAATGCACGAACGTGTTGGCTTCGTTCAAGGCCGTATGGATATTGAATCCGGTCGGGATTGCGGAACAAGCCTGCTGATTTCCGTTCCGTGGAAAGGAAGAGGAAATGCCTGAGATTCGAGTGCTTTTAGCCGATGACCACACGATCGTCCGCAAAGGATTGAGAGCCCTGCTGGATCGGGAGACGCGTATTAAGGTTGTCGATGAGGCCGGGGATGGCAGAGAAACGATCCAAAAAGTTAAACAACATCTTCCCGACGTGGTGGTGATGGATATAGGGATGCCGAACCTGAACGGAATTGAAGCCACCCGGCAGATTAAAAAACGGTTTCCAAACATGAAGGTTTTAATTCTGACCATGCATGCTTCCGAGGAATACGTATCGGCCATTCTGGACGCCGGAGCTTCTGGTTACGTGCTCAAACAGGCGGCACCCGCGGAATTGGTCTCAGCCATCGAGACGATCCACAAAGGCGACTCATTTTTAAGTCCATCCATTTGCACAAAAGTGATTCAGGGATTCAAACAAAGAATCGACACTGGAAAAAAAAGGATCAGCTTCGATTCGCTCACGGAACGAGAACGCGAAGTGCTCCAACTTATCGCAGAGGGGAAGACCACGAGCGAAATCGCGGATTTGCTGTTCATCAGCCCTAAAACGGCCGAAGTTCACCGGTCGCATCTCATGGAAAAACTCGGCTTGCACAATACCGCAGAAGTCGTCCGTTATGCCATAAGGAAGGGAATTATTGATCCGGAATTGTAACCTATGTTGAACACAATGAAAGCCCCACTTTTCATGTCGAGTAGCGCATCGACGGAAAATGTTATAGGAATTCATGGTTGACATATGATTTTTACTCGCAAAATAGATGAAATAAGGACTTTTTCTTTAAAAAATACTGGAATCCCTTATTGCCAGGATCAATACAGTATCCTACCTTATTATTAATACTCCATTTTCGTATTTTTGAACAATAAGTTAGAGATAAAGGTGTTACCGACAAACGTCTTAATCGTTGATGACAATGTCGGATTCCGCCGGCATGTCCGATCCCTCCTTTCATCGGAAGCAGGAATTCAGGTTATCGGTGAGGCCGGAGACGGGGAACAGGCCGTTTTTGAGGCGGCCAGACTACATCCGAATCTCGTGCTGATGGACGTCCGCATGCCCCGCATGAACGGCCTGGAAGCGGCCCGCCGATTGATCGGCGCATCATCGGGCACGCAGGTGATCATTTTATCGCAATACGACATCGACGAATACAAACAGGCGGCGGCTGAAAGTGGCGCCCGGGATTATGTGGTCAAGAAATCCATGATGCAAAAATTGGTCCCGGCGATACAAGCAGCCGTTTCGGATACTCCATTGAGAGGATGAGAGAAGAACAGTGTTCATGGCCATCCCAATGACCGAATGGCTGAAATTATGCTTATGTAAATCGATCGCGCGCCGCGCCCGTTCAATGGCGATCAATGAGGGTGATGCAATCCTGCAGGAAACGGTGATCCGGGCGCAGTGGATCAGGACGTTGCTGACCTTTTGCGTTCCCTGCTGCGTATCCACCTGTTCGAGCGTTAGGGCGATACTGGAGGTGAAATCAAACCTCAAAAGATAAATTTTGGAGAGAACAAAGGTTCGCGTGACTGGAGAGATTATTACAATCCCTACAACGACGATCCGATTGGAAGCCGAATCGAAGAAAGCGAATGAGGGACTCGTCACGTTGGAGTCTGCACAGAAAACACAACGGGCAGGATTCAAGACCAATTTGACCCTTGATGCATTGACGAAATTTCTGAGGGAGAATCCCAATCCCGTTCTGCGTGCGGGGAAAGGTGGTCTGTTACTCTTTGCCAACCGCGCCAACTCACCCTGCTCAAACAATGGGGCTGCAGGAAGGATGGAACTCTGCTGCCGGACAAAACGGATTGACAAAGCCCTATCCGACCGGCGACGGATCACGATGGAAGATCGAAAAGCATCCTCAATTATAACAATTGGACGATGATCTCTTCATGAACTTAGGGAGCATGAGACCTTGTATCTGCTAGACATGAAAACCATCACCATAGGGTATTTCATCAGCAATGCGATTATTGTCACAGCTCTGCTTACGGTCTGGCAACGGTATCGGCAGCTTTATGCGGGCTTATCCCTCTGGCTGACATACTCTGTTCTCGAAACTGCGGGAATGCTTCTGACCGCCCAGCGCGACATCGCGCCGGCTGCGCTTTCCATCGTGGCCGCGCAGCTATGTACGGTTGGTGGGGCCTTGGTTCTACTCATCGGTTTGGAGCGCTTCGCAAGCCTGCTGGGTCCGCGATTCCCGAATTATCTTCTCATCGCTGGCTTCCTTGGTGCGATGATTTATTTTACATACCTAAAACCCGATATTCAGATCCGTACGTTCGTGATATTCGCCTCACCTGCTCTGCTGGCGGGACAGAGCGCCTGGCTCATGCTGAACCGCGCCCCGGAGAGGCTCGGGCCGGTGATCCGACCCGCTGGATTTGTCTTTCTCGCTTTTCTGGCGGTTCATGTATACCGGATCATCCTCACGGCCGTGCTTCCGCCCCCGGAGAATTTATTCCAGATCCAGGAGTAGCATACGTTGGGGATTCTGCTCAACCAAATGCTTGGGATCCTCCCGACTTTTACTCTATTGTCGATGCTGGCAAGCCGCCTTTTTATGGAAATCCAAACCGTCGAGAAATCGATAAAAACCAGCGAAGAATTATTGAAAGCGACCAGAAGGAATGTCCATGTCAAAGGCTGAGAGTTTGATCCGGTCAGGCTGAAGGGAACATGGACGGAGGTAATGGCGTGCATCGAATTTGGACGCTCCGACACGAATGAATTCTTTGTAATGGACAATGGAGCGGGATTCGACAAATGCCATGCGGATAAAATGTTTTCGCCGTTTCAACTCATGCACAAACAATCAGAGTTCCCTGTCACAGGCATTGGCATAGCAACGGCCCAATTCGGGCCGAGGCGGAACCCGGTAAAGGAGCCGCATTTTATTTTACTCTAGGGAAGCTGACATGAATACCGACCGGCAGTCCGCTACTACGGATAAAATCATTCTTTTTGTTGAGGACAATCCGAACGACGTGGACTTGACCAAGCGGGCGTTCGAGAAAAACCGTATTGCCAATGAGTTGGTTTTTGTGGAATACGGCCAGGAAGCCTTGGATTATCTGTTGGGAAGCGATGATTCGCCCGGATGCGCGGATTCGGACAGGATTCCTGCAGTAATCCTCTCTGATCTGAAATTGCTGAAAGTGGACGGTTTCGAAGTCCAGCGCCGAATTAAATCGAACGAGAAGGCATGGCGGATCCCCCTGGTTATCCTGACAACCTCCAAAGAAGAGCCAGACATGGCCGAAGGCTATGATCTGGGAGCAAACAGGTTCGTTCGGGAACCGGTGGGCTTTGCCCAGTTCACCAAGACGGTTCGTCAGTTGGGATTGTATTGGCTCGTTTTAAACGAACAGCCGCCCAAGGTGCGAATAACCTAGGGCAGGCATCGAGGATTTATGGGGAAACCGATTCGAGTCTTGATCGTCGAAAACCTCGAGAGTGACGCTGACTTGACCGTCCGGATTCTGGAAAAGGGCGGGTATGACGTCGTTTACGAACGGATCGATTCCGAAGACCTCATGCGGACTGCGTTGAAGGAAAAAACTTGGGATGCGGTGATTGCGGACCACCAGATGCTAAATTTTTCCGCCGTTGACGCATTGTCCCTGTTAAAGGAAAACGGATTTGATATCCCGTTCATCGTCGTGTCCGGTACCATTGGCGAGGACACGGCTGCAGCCCTGATGAAGGCCGGTGCCAGCGATTATCTCATGAAGGGCGACCTTGCACGCCTGGTTCCGGCCTTGGAAAGGGAACTCCGAGAAGCGGAGATCCGCCACAATCGTCGAAGAGCGGAGAAGGCTTTGCTGGATAGCGAAGCACGGTTTCGACAAATCTTTGAAAATATAAGCAGCGGAATGATTGTTTATGAAGCTGTGGACAATGGGGCAGATTTTAAAATCAAGAATTTCAACAACGCTGCGGAAAAAATCGAACAGATATCTCGGGAATCTGTGATCGGAAAAACCGTCTGCAAATCATTCCCCGGCATTAAAGGTCTAGGATTGTTCGACGTCTTTCAACGGGTTTGGAAAACAGGCAAGATGGAACATCATCCAGTCAGTTTCTACAAAGACAACCGCATATCGGGCTGGAGGGAAAATCATGTTGCCAAACTGCCATCCGGCGAAATCGTGGCGGTTTACGACGACGTGACGGAGCACAAACGTGCGGAAAAAATGCAAATTGCTGTCTACCGCATCTCTGAAGCTGTCCATACCGATCAAGACCTGAATGAACTATATAATTCGATCCATGCCGTCATCTGTGAATTGATGCCAGCCAAGAATTTCTACATCGCGCTTTACGATGCATCAGCAGAATTGTTCCATTTCCCCTATCACGTCGATGAGCTAGACGACGATTGGAGACCCATCAGTGCGGGCAAAAGCCTGACCGGCCACGTGCTTCGGACGGGAAAACCACTGCTGGCTACATCAGAAGTCTTTGATCAACTCGTGCAGTCTGGTCAAGTCGAGGTATATGGTCCACCGCCCGTTGATTGGTTGGGTGTACCATTGAAATTGCTGCATGGTGAAACGATTGGTGTGATGGCCGTGCAGACATACACCAAGGATATCCGACTTTGTGAAGCTGACAAGGATGTCCTCACGTTCGTATCCACACAGGTGGCAATAGCAATAGAACGTAAGCTGGCAGAGAAGGCGCTGCGCGAAAGCGAGGAGAAATACCGGAACATTTTTGAGAATATCCAGGATGTCTATTACGAAGTCGGTCTTGACGGAACTATTCTGGAAATCAGTCCGTCCATTGGCATTCTTTCGCATTACAAAAGGGATGAATTGATCGGAAAATCTCTCTACGATTATTACGCCGATCCACAGGCAAGGCAAAAATTGCTGGAAACGATTCAAGTAGACGGTCAAGTCACGGATTATGAAGTACTGCTAAAAAACGGAGACGGTTCACTTATTCCCTGTTCCATCATCGCAAGGCTTGTTTCCGACGACAAGAAAAAACCCAATAAAATCGTGGGTTCGATGCGCAACATTTCGGAACGTAAAAGGAACGAAAAGCGCATCCTGGATTCCCTCAAGGAAAAGGAGGTGATGTTGAAGGAAATCCACCACCGAGTGAAGAACAACATGCAGATCATGATCAGCCTCCTCCGGCTCCAGATGAGACAAATCAAAAATGACACCGCTCAGGACATCCTGAAGGAAAGCCAGGACCGGATTCAATCCATGGCCTTGGTGCATGAAGCTTTATACCGTTCGGGAAACATGGCGGAAGTAGAATTGGGTTCCTACATTCAAAATTTCTCAAATATGCTTTACAAATCTTATGCAACGGATCCTTCCCGAATACGGCTTCAAGTCGACGCCGAGGACGTGAAACTCGGGATCGATCAGGCAGTTCCGTGCGGATTGATCGTGCACGAACTCGTCTCCAATGTGTTGAAGCATGCATTTCCGACCCATCGGAAAAAGAGGGGGCGAATCCACGTCTTGTTGCGTCATCAGGGGGACGATATCGAGCTGTCGGTAAAAGATAACGGAATTGGATTGCCAGAAGGCATCGATTTCGGGAAATCCAAAACCCTCGGCATGAAATTGGTCATGATTTTGGCGGATCAGTTGCAGGCAAAGATTGTGCTGGAAAAACGACAAGGAACGCAGATCAGCATTACGTTCCGTGCCGATAATTGAATGGTTTAATGGCATTTCATCGCATAGGTTATTCGGAATACACACCAATTGATTGGGTCTTATGTACACAAAAGCATCCGTATTCTGCTCGTTGAAGATAATCCAGGCGACGTTCGTTTTTTCGAAGAAATGGTGGCCGAATCAAACGCCAACACGAGCCTGGACTGGACGTTCCACTTTGAACATGCAGAGCGATTCGATCAAGCCGTCGGCATGATTTTAACAAACAGTGTCGACATCCTGCTCCTCGATTTGACGCTGCCCGACAGCAGCGGATTGGAAACCGTGACGAAGATGCTGTCGGTGTCGAGTGTCCCAATCATCGTGATGAGCGGACACGACGACGAGACACTCGCCCTTCAGGCCGTACAAGCAGGCGCACAGGATTATTTCGTCAAGGGGTGCATTGACAGTCATGGATTGGAGCGGGCCGTCCGATATGCCGTTGAGCGCAAGCAAATCGAGGCGAAGCTACGGGAGAGCGAAGAGAAGTATCACCAGTTGTTCAACATGGAATCGGACGCCATTTTTCTTATCGAAAACGAAACGGGACGAATTTTGGAGGCGAACCAGGCAGCGGTCGCTTTGTACGGTTTCGGCTGGACCGAACTTCTCAAGAAGAGAAACACGGATTTATCGGCAGAGCCCCCAAAAATCCGAAAAGTGACTATGGAAGGGGTGACCTACGTACCCATCCGTTACCACCGCAAGAAAGACGGAACCGTGTTTCCCGTGGAAATCACGGCGCGCCATTGCTTTTGGAGCGGACGCTCCGTTCACATCGCCGCCATTCGGGACATCTCAAAACGCCTGGAAGCGGAAGAATCTCTGCGGGAAATCGAGGCGAAATACCGTCTCGTCGCGGAAAACATCCCGGTGGTCGTCTATTCCGCTTTGCCGGATGCTGATTCGACGATCGTTTTCGTTTCAGGGAAGGTGAATGAACTCACCGGCTACACGGGAGAAGAAATGCTTTCCGATCCCAAACTTTGGAACATGTTGATCCATCCGGACGACCGTACGAACGTTTGGACGGCTCTCAAGAGACATCGTGCAGCCAAAACGCTGTTGGACGTGGAGTATCGCATCACCACGAAGGACGGCCGCACCCTATGGACTCACGACATGGCAGAGCCAATGCTCAACGAAAAAGGAGACATTACGCGGATCAACGGTTTCATGGAAGACATCACCAAACGGAAGGGAACGGAAGACGCCCTGATGTAAAGCGAGGAGCGTTTCAGACTGATTGCCGAAAACAACCTGGATCTCCTGGCACAGATGACGCCGGAAGGGCGCTACCTGTATGTTTCTCCTTCCTACAAAACCATCCTGGGTTATGAACCCGAAGAACTGTTGGGGAAAAATGTCGATCGCCTTGTGCATCCGAAAGACCTTAGGTATCTGAGTGAAGCCATCCGACAAACAATTGGGCAGCGGCAAAAATTGTCTCGGTTGGAATACCGGATACTCCATCAAAATGGCCAATACCGTTGGCTTGAAGCGCTCATTAAATTGTTGTATCAGCCGAATGGAGGTTTGCTCAAGGTCCAGCTGCATTCACGGGACATTACCGGCCGCAAAGAGATGGAGGAACGGCTTCGAATCAGCATGCATGAAAAGGACGTGCTTCTTAAAGAGATTTACCACAGCGTCAAAAACAACATGCAAATTATCGTGAGCCTTCTCAATTTGCAGTCGAATCAAATCAAGGACAAATCCTTGTATGCGTTGTTCAAGGAAAGCCAGAACCGCATTTTCTCCATGGCGTTGGTCCACGAGATGCTGTACAAATCCGAGGATTTATCCAAAATCGATTTCAAGGAATACCTGAAAAAGCTGATTGAAACGCTGTTCGATTCGTATGGCGTAAACCAGAGCGGCATCGGGCTTGATTTGGACCTGGAATCGATCGTCCTGGATATCGACAAAGCCATTCCCTGCGGATTGATCGTCCAGGAGATCATCTCCAATTCGCTTAAGTACGCTTTCTCGCCGGAGTGGAAGGACAAGCCGAACGTCCGAGTCGGTTTGCATCGGAAAGAAGGGAATGCGCATTTGACGATCGGCGACAACGGAACCGGAATTCCGGAAAAAATCAATGCAAAGCTGCCCAAATCCCTGGGTTTGAACCTGGTCGCGATACTGGCTGAGCAGCTTCAAGCAAAAATCAAACTGGATAAAAACGAGGGAACCAAATTCCGCATCGTTTTCAGGATGTCAAAATGAAGTCACCGTCGCATTGAGGAAACGCTCATGAGCAAACGGATACTGATCGTCGAAGACGAATACATTCTTGCCCTGGATCTGAAAAAGCAATTAACGGAATTGGGCTATCAAGTCGTCGCACACGTCGCCACGGTTGAACATGCCGTTCTGTGTGCGAAACAGAAGAAGCCGGATTTGATCCTCATGGACATCAAGATCCATGGTCCGATCGACGGAATTGAGACGGCCAGGATCATCCATCTGGATCTCGATGTCCCGATCGTGTACCTCTCCGCCTATTCCGATCAGACGTTTTTAAAAAGGGCAAAGGTCGCAAGACCGTTCAAGTATCTCGTGAAACCGGTCAACAAACAAGAATTGGCCGCCAACATCGAGATGGCCTTGTACAAACACGCGATGGAAGAATGTATTAAAAAAAACGAAGCGTGGTTTTTGAGCATGCTCAGCAGTATCGGTGACGGCGTCATCGCCACCGACAGGAAAGGCGCTGTCCGTTTCATGAACGCGATGGCCGAAAGCCTGTGCGGATGTGCATTCCGAAACGCCGAGGGAAAGTCGCTGAACGATGTCTATCAAATCGAGAACGGGGATTCGTGCGTTCAATCCGTCATTCCCGTTGATCGAATCGTGAAAGACAATTTGCATTTCGATTTGCCTGCGAACAGCGTGTTGTCTCACAAAAAAAATAAAAGAACGTATGTGGACGGCAAAGCCACACCGCTCGTCGATCCAAATCAAGAAACCATCGGGGTGATTCTCATTTTCCGGGACGTGACGGCATACCGGCAGATGGAAATGAGGTTGCGAAATCTGGATCGATTTCAAATTTTTAGCCAGGTTGTATCCGGCGTGGCGCACGAGGTCCAGAATCCGCTCAACGCCATTCTTTGCGTCACCGAGGCCATGGTTCAAGAGTTCGATTACAATCCCGACCTAACGACCTGCCTTGGCTACATCAGTACAAAGGTCAAGTTTCTATCCCTCCTGATGAATGACCTTCTGGAGCTGGGGCGACCCGTTCAACCTGCCAGGCTGGGAAACGAATCCTTTGTTGAGTTGTGTGAAGCTGGAATTCAACAATGGAAGGAATACACATCCGGCCGGCAACTGGACATTGTTTTCCAGCCGCCTGCCAAAGAAAAAACGTTCGCCGTGATGGTTGACGCGGTCAAAATCCGACAGGTCATTTTCAACTTATTAGAGAATGCCGTGCAACACAGCCAGTCGAACGAAGCTGTGGAATTAACTGTGGAACCGGCCGAGGACCACCACGTCTTGATCCGTTTACGGGATCGGGGCACGGGCATTCCCGATAAAAAATTGAACCGGGTTTTTGAACCGTTTTTTTCCGACACCCAGGGTGGCATCGGGCTCGGTTTGAGCATTGTCAAAAACATTGTGGAACAGCACTACGGAAGCATCGTCATCCGCAACAACGATCCGCATCCCGGATGTACAGTGGAAATCGTGCTGCCCGTTTCGAAGGATTGATGCATGAAACCGCGCATTTTACTCGTGGACGATGAACAGACCATCCGATTCTGCTTTTCCCGCTATCTCAACAAAGCCGGGTATTCCTTGGAGTCGGTTTCCACGCTTCGGGAAGCGAAGGAAAAGATTTTAACCGAACCGTACGACGCCATTCTGCTCGACATGAAATTACCGGACGGAAACGGTCTCGACTGGATTCAGGACGTCCGGCCCGGCTATCCCGACGTGGCGATCGTTTTGATCACTGGATACGGCGACATCCCGCTCGCCGTGGAAGCCATGCGGAACGGTGCGGACCATTTCCTGACCAAACCCGTCAACATGAGCGAACTGGACGTTTTTCTGCGAAAAAGTCTCGAACTGGGGGCACTTCGGCGTAAAAATCTGGCGACCCGGCGGCTGCAAAAACGCGAAGAACCTTTTTGGGGTGAAAGCGCAATCATGAAAAAAGTTCTGGAAATGGCCTCGTTGGGTGCGGACAGTGAGTCGCCCATTCTGCTTTATGGAGAGACCGGAACGGGGAAAGGCGTTCTTGCCAAATGGATCCACGAGAAAGGCGCGCGGGCGGAAGCTCAGTTCGTGGAAATCAACTGCACCAGCCTGAAGGGCGAATTGCTGGCGAGCGAGCTGTTCGGCCACGCCAAGGGCGCATTTACGTCCGCGATTGCGGAAAAACAAGGATTGATCGAAGCGGCTGATCGCGGAACCCTGTTTCTAGACGAAATCGGAGACATGGATCTAACCATTCAGGCCCAATTCCTGAACGTCATCGAGGAAAAACAATTCCGCCGACTGGGGGAAGTGCGCATGCGCCGAAGCGATTTCCGTCTGATCTGCGCCACCAATAAAAATCTTTTGGAAGAAACGGGAAAAGGCAATTTCCGCAAGGATCTGTTTTTTCGGATCAACGTGTTTCCCATTCGGCTTCCGCCCCTAAGGGAAAGGATTCAGGACGTGCCCGGACTGGCCTTTTATTTCATGAGCCGATTCGGAGAGAAAACCGTCAATGAACAATCCGAGGTAATGCATCAGTTGAAAAGCTATGTCTGGCCTGGGAATATCCGCGAGTTGAAAAATATTCTGGAAAGAGCCGTCCTGATTTCCCGCGGCGGGGAATTGAAAATCGAACATTTTCCTGGTTTGGATGCGGTCGCGTTTGATTCTCGTAGGGTACAACCAGACATGACAGATTTGGAAAAGATCGAGGAAAAACACGTCCGGACCGTGTTGAGCCGATACTCCGAAAACACCAAGGAAGCAGCGGAAGCACTCGGCATTTCGCGGGCCGCCCTGTATCGAAAACTGAATAAGTACCGTAATCGGTCGAATGAACAAGAAATATAATCGTCCGCGTACCATTTTCTGGCCGTGCCATATGAGTTTTTGAATTCTTCGAAACAGTCCCACCAATCATGATCCCTGCCGATTAGAAAAGTACATTCGTTCGTATATTTTTCACTCACGAAATGCAGTTGTTCGTCCATTTGCAATTTCGTGAATTGTAATTTACGAAAATGAGAATTTTCTTCTTTCCACAAGAGTTGTCAATACCAATAATATCAATAGGATAGGCGTACAGCTCTACCGTTGGCATCGTTTTTGATCGTTCACCCCGTGGATGCGAATAGCAACAACAAGGAGAATCCAACCGTGGAAAAAATACGGATATTGATCGTGGAAGACGAAAGTATTCTGGCTCTGAACATTCAGAAACTATTGGTTGGTCTCGGTTATGAAGTATGCGGTATCGCGGGTGCGGGAGACAGAGCCGTCGAGCTCGCGAAACAGCACAAGCCGGATCTTATCCTGATGGACATCCATTTACGCGGCGTCAAGGACGGAATCCAGGTCGCCGAGCAAATCCACAAGTTTCTGGAAGTTCCTGTCGTCTACACCACCGCATATTCCGATGATGAAACGATTCAACGGGCCAAGAAGACCAACCCGTCTGCGTTTCTCCTCAAACCTTTCGAGATCAAGGATCTTCAGGTAACCATTGAATTGTGTTATCACAAGTTCAACGCCGATTTCAAGATTCGGGAACAGGAAAAATGGGCTTTAACCGTGTTGAAAAACATCGGGAATGCGATCGTAACGTTGGATGAGTGTAATTTGGTGAACTATGTCAACGTGGCTGCGGAACTCTTGACCGGTTGGTCATCCCCGGAAGCTTTGGGCCAGCCCGTAGAAAAAGTGGTTCCACTCTCGTTAGACGGAGAATCGGGCTCGGTTTACTCGCCGCCTCCAAATACCGTGACCGGAAACGGCGGTCACAAAGTCGAAACTTTTTTTAAAACCCGATGCGGCAGAGTGGTTCCCGTCGAGATGACGATCTCGGACCTGATCGAAGAGCGCGGACGGACAGTCGGCAGGGTGTTGATTCTCAAAGACATTTCCACGACTCGAAAGGTGGATGGAAAAAAACAAAAAATACAGGAAAAAATCATCCGATCCCAAAAGATGGAGTTACTGGGTCAGTTTGCTGTAGGTGTTGCCCACGATTTTAACACTTTTCTTTATCTGATCCAAGGATACGCTGAACTGCAATTGAGGGAGAATGCATCATCGAAAACATCGTCTTATCAGATCCGGAAAATTGTCCAGGTTGTGAAAAAAGCCGACCAATTGACCCAGAATCTTCTTCTTTTCAGCCGCGACCGACCCACGCGAAGGGAAATGGTGCCCCTGAATGAGTCTGTCCGAGGCATGATGACTATTGTCAAATGCGTGATCAGTCCGCACATTCGTGTTTCGCTTGATTTAAATCCCGAAGAGTTGTTTATCGAAGCCGATCCGATTCAAATTGATCAACTGCTGATGAACCTTGTTCTCAACGCGAAAGATGCCATGCTTTCCATAGGCAATCTCGTTATTCAAACAAAAAAGATGTTTTTAGATAAAGCGCCTCCGGATCTAAACTTGCCGACAATACCGGATCACTATGTTCGTTTGAGCGTGTCGGATACGGGTAAAGGGATGGATGACAAGAAATTGTACTATGTTCACGAATCCATTCTCTCAAACCGGACGGATGGAAACGGATTGGGCCTCTGGATCGTCGACCGTATTTTAAAAAACCATCGTGGTGCGCTCCAGATCGACTCCATCCCCGAAAAAGGAAGCACGTTTCATTGCTATTTTCCTCTAAGCCAACCAATCCTGAAAAAAAATGGCGGTTCCAAGATGGATCAGAAAATTTCACTGAATGCAAGAAGGAAAACGACCCTGGCGGCCAGGTGAATCGGAGAAGCCATTCAATGAAAAACGATATCAATAGGAGCGAATGCGAACGAATCGTTTTTCGACGGATTTGTCGTATGATTTTCCTGTTTTTTATTTACCTGATCTTTTCATCCAATTTAGTCGCCGGTTCGTCGTGCAGCCAAACCATCACCATCCGTGTCATCCGGCCGACCGTTTTCACCTCCCAGAACGTGAGCAGTGTTTTTTCCGCAAATACCAGGCAATCCGAAAATACCGTGAAACTTCAATGGAAGGCCAACAGCCGGCCAAAAAGAATCACGGCATCTGTCATGTGTTCGGAATCCAACCCTCAAGTACATTTGCAGTGGATGCGGGAGAAGGGATCCGAATCCGACCGCAAGATTATTCTGGACCGATCGGAGAGAGAGTGCATATCCTCAATTCAAGACAACTGCGGAAGCGTTATTCTGAAATGTTCGGTGGGGCCGGATCAGAAAAAAGCGGTGCAGGGCGGAGTGGCTAAAGTGTTCTATACTGTCCTTGATATATAAGAAAAGGCCGTGCAAAATGAACGCTATTTCTATTTTAATCGTGGAAGACGAAAAGATCGTTGCTTTAGAAATCCAGGAAACCTTGAGGAGCGTGGGATATGAAGTTCCTGTCGTCGTGTCCACGGGCGGGGAAGCCTTGAGCAAAGCCCGAAAACTCTCACCGGCGCTCGTACTGATGGACGTCAAATTGAAAGGCGGGATGGACGGGATCGAATCCGCCCGGAAAATCAAGGAGGAACTCGCAATACCGGTCATTTTTATCACGGCCCACAGCGATAAAGAAACGTTCCTCCGTTCCCAGACAGCGGAGCCGTTCGATTACATCGTGAAGCCATTCCAAATCAAGGAGCTCCAAAAAAGGATTGAGATGGCCTTGTTCCGGGCAAAGATCGAGAAAAAGCTCAGAGAGAAGGAGAAATGGCTTAAGGATACACTAAACGCCATCACGGACGGAATCATGACAACGGACAACGGCGGATATATCAAATTCATGAATTCCACCGCCGAATCCACGATGGATTGTCGGGCAGAAGAGGTCATCAACTGCAACATCAATGAAGCATTCCGACTTGTCGGCGACAACGCCGGTCTGTCCAGCCCGGTGGTTGCATCTGCCGTTTTGAAAGGTTATACGGCATATTTCAGATCCGATTGTGTTCACCTCGTTTCGCAGAAGGGTGTTTCCGTACCGGTGGAGATCAGTGTTCTGCCAATCGGAAACGCACAGGGCAGACCGGCGGGGGTTGTGGTCACGTTCAAGGACATTTCAAAAAGAAAAAAGCTGGAGCAGGAACTTCAGCAAAAAGAAACTGTTTATCGCGGACTATTCAACAACATCAACAGCGGGGTGGCGATCTTTCGACCGGTGAATCAGGGAGAGGATTTTAACGTGGTGGACATCAACCAGGCGGGAGAAGCGATCAGTGCGGTGGTAAGAGAGAATGTACTTGGTAAGGCAATTTTTCAGGCTTTCCCTCATATCGAACATACGAACCTTATCGAAACCATGCGTGCGGTGTACAAGACAAATCAGATCAAGACTTGTCTGATGACCGCAACCTATGACGGCACCGTTCATTGGGTCCAAGACATCCTCTACAAACTTCCGACGGATGAAATTGTGATAGTCTACGACGATGTGACTGAAAAAAAGAAAACCGAAGAAGCATTAATCCAGGAAAAGAATCTGCTGCAGGCTCTAATGGATAATATTCCGGACACGATTTATTTCAAGGATCTGCAATCCCGGTTTATACGAATCAACAATGCTAAGGCTGAATTTTTGAACGTCCGTTCTCCCGGGGAAGCCGCCGGTAAAACGGATTTTGACTTCTGCGAGAAGGAATTCGCCCATGAAGCATTTTTAGATGAACAGGAAATCATCAGGACTGGAAAACCGCTGATCGCCAAAACTGAAAAGACCGTTTCCATGGAGGGAAAAGAACGATGGGTTTCCGCAACCAAGGTGCCGATCCGGGATCCTGATGGAAAGATCACCGGACTGGTAGGCATTTCACGGAACATCACGGACCAGGTCCGGATCGAGAAGGAACTATTTCAATACGCTAACGATCTGGAGATTGCGAAGAACAAACTGGAGGAGAACAATCGTAAACTCACCGATGTCGTGAAAAAGCTTGAAAACGCGAATGAACAGGCAGAAGCGGCGACCCGTGCCAAGAGTGAATTTCTGGCCAACATGAGCCATGAAATCCGAACGCCCTTGAATGGAATCATCGGCATGGCCGAATTGGCGATGGGTACCGATCTATCGCCAACACAGCGCGATTATTTGGATTCAGTGAAACTTTCAGCAGATTCTCTGTTGTCCGTCATCAACGACATACTCGATTTTTCAAAAATTGAAGCCGGAAGACTCGAATTGGAAGCCATCGATTTTACCTTGAAAGGCTATTTGGGAGACATGATGAGCATCCTGGCATTGCAGGCGGACGAGAAACGTCTGGAACTCATATATCGAGTCGCTCCGGATGTCCCCGATTTTCTTGTCGGGGACCCAAACCGGTTGCGACAGATCATCCTGAACCTCGTCAATAATGCGATCAAGTTTACGGAAAAAGGGGAAGTTCTGATTGGAGTGAAAAAAGAAAAACAGACCGATAAGGATGTCACTCTGCATTTCTCGGTGATGGATACAGGCATTGGAATTTCTCCAGATAAACAGAAACTGATATTCGAGGCATTTACCCAGGCGGACAGTTCGACCAGCCGCAAATTTGGAGGAACCGGATTGGGATTGGCCATTTCTTCCAGTCTCGTCGCAATGATGGGCGGGAACATCTGGGTGGAAAGCCCCTGCCGGCACTTCGACGGTCCGTCGGGCAGCCTGTTTCATTTCACTGCACAATTTGGTCTGAAGCACGGTCCGATACAGGATGCGGTCGAGTCGATTCCCGCGGAGTTGAAAAACCTACGCGTGCTGGTTGTTGACGACAACGAAACCAATCGATTGATTCTAAAGGAAACCTTGTTTGGCTGGGGCATGAAACCCTTCGACGTCGGAAGCGGACTGGATGCCCTTCGGGAAATCGAGCGGGCCCAGGCGTTCGGTCAATTCTACCCCTTGGTGCTGCTCGATGCGCACATGCCGGAAATGAACGGATTCGACGTGGCCAGACGCATCAAAGAGAGGGAATTCGATTCTTCCACAACCATCATGATGTTGTCGTCCCTGGACAGGAGGGAAACGGGTGATCTCTGCAATGAACTTGGAATCACTATGTACCTGGTCAAACCGGTCAGGCAGACCGAACTTCAAAACGCCATCCTCAAGTCGCTCGGGAAAGCCAATACATGCCCAATCCGCAAAGCCAAACATAAAAGAAAGCGCAGGCATACCATAATCAAGAACAAATCCAATTCACACGTACCCGTAAAAATCCTGGTGGCGGAAAACAACGCCATCAACGCCAAAGTGGCCAAAGTGTTGCTTGAAAAAGGGGGGTATTCCGTCGTCACGGTGTTGGACGGAAAAGAGGCAATTGCCCGCCTGGAACAGGAATCCTTTGATCTGTTGTTGATGGACGTCCAGATGCCGGAGATGGACGGGTTCGAAGCGACACGGTTCATCCGCGAAAAGGAGAAGGAATCGGGCCGACACCTGACCATTTTGGCCATGACGGCACATGCCATGAACGGGGACCGGGAAAAATGCATAAACTCGGGCATGGACGGTTACATCTCGAAACCCATCCGGTCGGCAGAATTGTATCGGGTGATCGAGGAATTTACCGACAAAAGAGCAGTCAAGAATACGTACGAACCGTCCATGCCGGTGAATCTTTCGAAAGCCTTGGAATGGGTCGATGGGGACAAAAAGTTGCTGCAATCGCTCGTGGCGGATTGTGACGAGCAATTCCCCCAATGGTTGCGGGAAATCCAATCCTTGATCCGAGGGAAAAAACCGGAAGAGCTCCAGAAGATCGTGCACAACCTTAAAAGCAACGTCGGACTCCTGGGAGCGGAAAAAGCCTTTTCGATAGCCAATGAACTAGAAATAATGGCAAGTGAATCGACATTGACAAACATGGATGAGGTGTTTCAACGATTGCATAACGAAATCCAAAAAATCCGTACCTTTTTCAACAATCCAGGGTGGATGAACGTTTCTTCCTATCCGGCTTCGGACAATTGAAAGGGAAAAGCAATGTCGACTGTTGAAGCAAAGAAAATATTGATCATCGAAGACAATCCTCAATATTTAAAAGCCGTAGAACATCAGATTGGATTGGAGGGGTTCATCACTTTTACGTCCCAGGACGGTCTGTCCGGTTTGAATCTTGCCAGAAGGCTGAAACCCGACCTGATCGTTCTGGATCTTATGCTTCCCTCTATGGACGGCTACA
>Ga0315277_10002910_pt1 | contig 23525 bp, 21 predicted proteins | sample YL17G05_15_MG_FD_203695 | JGI IMG/M metagenome (GOLD analysis project Ga0315277, IMG submission 203695) | Sediment microbial communities from Yellowstone Lake, YNP, Wyoming, USA - YL17G05_15 | ecosystem: Environmental > Aquatic > Freshwater > Lake > Sediment | place: USA: Wyoming | collected... | reverse complement strand
CGAAGAACGGCAAAACTTGCCAAAGATGTGCCTGAGCTTAAGCCTTATCTCACCGATGTTGCGATGGAGACGAACCAAGCTATAGGCGCGGGCAAGAAGGTGCTGTTAGAAGGAACACAAGGACTGCTACTTTCGCTTTTCCATGGAACCTACCCTTACGTAACGAGCAGAGACACGAGCGCATCGGCAATATGTTCTGAAGCAGGTGTAGGACCTACCAAGGTCACCCAGGTCATTCTTGTGTTCAAGTCGTTCGTTACGCGTGTGGGCACAGGCCCGCTGCCTGGAGAAATATCAAAAGAAGAAGCAATCAAACGCGGATGGTTTGAGACTGCTGCGGGGACAGGTCGAGACAGACGTTCTGCTCCTTTTAGTTTCGAACTTGCCAGAAAGGCTGCAACGATCAACGGCGCCACACTTTTGGCAGTTACAAAACTTGACCGCGTGTTTCCGGAATGTCAAGGCGTGAGAGCGTACAGACAGCTTCCAATAGAAGCGAGACAGTTCATAGAAAGAATAGAGGACGAAACGAAGGTTCAGGTGAGTCTCATAGGCACGGGGCCGGACGCGCTGGATTTGATTGACAGAAGAGATTAGGGTTCAAACTGCAGCTTTGGATGGGGGCTCAGTAGGGGATGAATGTTTCTGGCGTCTTTTGATCAGGCACCACCATAAGAACAGTGTCAGTGCGAAGATCATCAGTAGCGCGCGCGCTAACAACAGCAAAACCTAGATTCGCTGGAAACTCTTAAGAGATACACCTAATCTCTTTAGGAAGAAGGCGAATGGAATGGTTGAACAACACAGAGGTGCGCGCGCTTCAACGGTTCTAGTGCTCGTATTCGTGGCTGGATTGATTCTCGGAGGAATCGTAGCCACCGTTGTGCTTTATCGGCAAATTGCCACTTTGCGGGATGACCTTCAGAACGTTAAAAACCAGGTTTCCAACATTTCTGGAAACCAAAACATTAACATCGAAAACATCACGGTAATCCAGAATACCACAGCCTTGGCAGAGATATATGACGAGGTCAAGGATTCGGTCGTTCTGATTGTAGGGGAGACTGGCAGCGGAACCGTTCAGGGCTCAGGCTTCATCTACAACTATTCTGGATCGATGGTTGTGATAACGAACAACCACGTTGTTCACGGAACGACTAGTGTGAGCGTGACTTTTTCAGATGGAAACGGGTATGCAGCAACGGTGAAAGGGACAGACCCCTATTCAGATCTAGCTGTTCTCTCAGTCGCCAATTCTCCCCAAATCGAATTCAAGCCGCTTGAAATCGTGGATTCCTCAACGTTGAAGGTTGGTAACCCCGTGATTGCTATAGGCAACCCCTACGGCTTGGTAGGTTCGATGACGACTGGAGTGATAAGTGCTCTTGGAAGGACCATCAGTGAACAAGAGTACACAGGAGGGTTTGCAATAGCTAATATTATACAGACGAGCACGCCCATTAACCCTGGGAACTCCGGCGGCCCATTGCTGAACGTGCTTGGCAGAGTTGTGGGAATAACGACGGCGATTGTTGAAAACTCGCAGGGCCTAGGGTTCGCCGTGCCCTCGAACACGATACTGAGAGAAATATTCGGTCTGGTCCAATTTGGCAACTATGATGGCCACTCCTACTTGGGCGTCAACGGAGCAGACATGGATTATGAAACGGCTCAGAGCATGAAGACCAACGTTACTTACGGCTGGCTAGTCGGCGGAGTGGTACAGAATGGTCCGGCCGCTAACGCAAAGCCCACGCCAGTGCAAGTCAATGACATAATCATCGGCTTAAATGCGACACGCGTCAGAAATGGGGATGAGATGACGAGCTACGTGGAAGACAGGACGCTGCCGGGTCAGACAGTGATACTTACTATAGCTAGGGGAAATCAGACGTTGTTGTTATCGTTGGTTCTGGGCAAGAGGCCTGCGCCACCTGCCTAGGCGGTCTCCTCTCAGCGTTTTGCCAGACGATTCTTCACCACTTTGAGGGTTGCGGGAACCTCGATGAGTATGGCGGCTGTGAACATGATCGTGTAGATCACGTGTGGCGGTATGAGCAGAGTGGGCACTTGCATTGGAAAGCTTAGCATTGTGGGCAGCAAAACCGTGAGTGTCGGAATCGCTAACACCAGGTTTGACTTGTGTGCTTGGAAAAGCGTTCTTGCGTCCTTCAGCCCGAGCATGACTATCATTGCTGTCAAGAACATTATCCACTCCAATGCCACGTTTGTTGGACTTCTGATGTCCAAGCTTGTCCCAAAGTACATGCGCGTGAGCGGCCACAGCAACTGAACACGGCCCCCCGCGATGTAATCACCCACTAGGCTGTGCTGAACCAACGCGACAAAATAGGGCACAGCCTGCTTACGGTAAGCTACAAAAAACGGCGCAAACACAACAAGCGCACTGATAATCGAATGAGTTGGCCCTCGATGTTGAATAAACGGAAACAAGAGATCAATGTCAGGCAACACTGACAACGTTACGGCTATCGGAATGATAAGCTTCGTTTTCAGCAAACCTGACGAAGCTCTAGCTGAAAGATAGCCAAACGCTATGTGTCCAACCGCAAACGACTTGTTTTCCCCCAGTTTTCGCCTAAAACACCAGAGACTAGAACTAATAAGTCTATACCCTCATTTGGGCTTCAAACAAATCGTTTCATGCTGTCCTTTGGCTATAGGTAGCCGCCCTTTTCAAGCGTGCGGGCTGAAAGGCTGCCAATAGGATGGAGTGGTTCGCTAAGGCTATGAGCTAGGCTTCGTATTGTTCTTGTCCTTCGGATATCATGGGTATTATGGTTATGGACTCGTTTTCTTGAGTGGTTTCGGCTTGGGTTTGTTGGGTTTTTTGCTCTTTGCGGGTGCCTGCCCAGAGCATGGTCCATCCGATTATCCAGAGGAGTATTGCGATTGGTAGGAAAAGTAGCCTGATTTTTTTGTTACGCATACGGTTGACCACGTGCGGCCTTTTTTGGGGTCGGACGTTTGAGTCGTGCTGTGGGTCGTTAAAGCTTTTATGAAGCGGGGATAAGTAGTTGGGATGTGTTTTGTGGTGTGTTGTACATTATTGATGGTGTTTTGGGTTTTGTTTGCTTGTTTTTGCTTGTGGGTATGTTTTGTGATGTGTATTTGTGTTGTTAGTGTGTACAATAAGGTTTATTAAGACTTCAGATGACCTTGTTGTTCTAGTGAAAAATTATGGCCATGCGAAGAGCAACCATGGGAACGGTCTTGGCGTTAGCGGTTATGGCTTTAGTCGTGAGCGGCTTGGGTGCACTCGTTGCGACTCGCACAGTTTCCAACACGGGCAACATCAGAGTTGTTACGCCTCCGTCGCCTTCACCCAGTCCATCGCCTTCACCTCCGACTTCGGTGCAGTTGGGCGTGTACTCAAACAGCGGTTGCACTGTTGCGCTTTCGAGTGTTAGTTGGGGAACCTTGGATCCCGGCAGTACGGCGACAGCGACGATTTACCTGAAGAACGAGGGCAACGTGCCAGTGACGTTAAGCATAAGTGCGGGCAACTGGAATCCAGCTTCGGCTTCAAGCTACTTCACGTTGACGTGGAACAGGGCTGGCTACGTGCTCGCAGTCGGCACGTCTGTCCCAGCCGTGCTGAGTCTAGCGGTTTCATCGAGCATCAGCGGCATCACGACCTTCAGCTTCGACATTACTATCACAGCAACGCAGTAGTCTCATAGGCGCGTCCGCGATTGCAGTGCCATTGAGAACCCAAGATGATGCTGGGAGCCAGAGAGGCCCGCATCTTCCTTTTTTGTTTTCCGTCAGGTTTCGCTTTGCCGAGTTTCAACGGAGTCTGCTCGGTCTCGGCTGTTTTGTTTCATTCAGCTCGCCGGATGCTGATGGTTCGTGGAAAAATCTTTATACACCAAGAGCAGATAGGGGGTGTGGAGTGTAGCATCTTGAAAAGCCGCCTGACAGTTGCGTCTGTTGTGTTTTCCCTGATGCTGTTTGCGGTGAGCTTGCCGCTCGTTGGGGCTGCGCTTCTTGGTACGCCCGAGCATCTCGTGTGGCAAGGCGACGTTTATTCTTCTGGTGTACCGGTTACTTCTCTTGTCTTGGAGCAGAGCGTGCCATATCGCATCGTGGCGCAGGGGATGTGGTTCTACGATAATCCTAACTCGCTGGCGGCTGATGCTCAGTATTTCACGAACAGCAGCCTAGATACCTGGGATTGGCTGAATCACTTTCAGAATGACAGTCACTCGTTTCTGCAGATCGACGGACAGGACGTGGATTGGGGGCCTTTCAGTAACGGGGACACGGGTCACATCTACAGCCTGTATTACACTGGGGAAGATGCGTCGATTGCTTTTGCCATTGTGGACTGGATGGATCAGAACACCGCGAACAACGTTTGCCATCTTCACTTGAGGATATACACGGAAGCCACTGTAGGCGGGCACATAGTGGATTCGAGTCCGCCCGACGCGGTTAACGTGTTGGCGGTTGGCGTGTTGTTGGCTTCGCTCGCCATGGTTCCCATAGTTGTTCATCACAAGAAGACTTAGGCTAGTCCCGTAGACTTTGCGATTCGGGCAGTTTTGCGGGGTGCTATGCTCCCTTACTGATGTGTTGTAAAAAGTATTCTAAGAGTTTAGTGGTGGTTTTCTGCCCTTTTCTTGCTTCGAATTTAGTGCTTCGCTTTTTTTATTGCCAGTAGGCCGAATGCTGACAGGGCCATGATTAGGCCTGCGATGGTTCCGGGTTCTGGTACGGGTAGTGTGAGTATTCTCACGTTTACGAAGCCTCTTTGTACGTTGCAGAATGGTTGGAATCCTCCTGCGAGCCGGGTGCACGTCCATCTGAATTCGTAGTTTCCTGGTTTTGTGAGTTGGTATGTTCTTGTGATTGTTTGTCCGCTGTTGATGCTGCCGGTGTAGAGTGTTGTTATGACGTTTGTTCCTGTGCCGTTGTCGTAGTAGACTTCCATGAGTGCTGAGGCAGATCCGCCCCCTTCTAGGTTTTGGTAGAAGCCGTGGGCGTAGACGATTGTGTTCATGGGCACTGTGCTGGCGAGGGGGTTGCTGCTGGCGTCTGTTAGTGTGAGCGTGACGTTGATTTGGGCTTTCGCGATGCCTATGAAGGCTGCAAGCATCATTAGTCCGAATACTGCGAGGACTAGTTTCTTTTTCATTTTCCCTTCTCCTTTGTCGAGAAGACTGTTCTCGTTGGGCTTATTAAAGGGTTAAGGAATTGTTCTATCGAACTGTTTTATCGAATAGTGTTATAGAAGTTAGGTAGAGTGTTTTCAGCGGGGTGTGTTGGGCGGGCGGTTTTGAGAGGTTCTGGCTTGGTGTTCTCTTATGACTGCGGCTGTGGCGAAGACCGTGGTCAACGCGAGCAGGCTCAGGACTATAGGTGTCAGGCGGATGCCCCACGGTGTGTAGTTCAGCAGCAGCCCTACGATGGGGACGAGTGCTATGCTCATGCCGAGGCTCAGGGCTATCCGCTCTATCGCGTCTAGGTCTTTTTCGGATGTGTCGAGTGAGCGGGCTAAGGCTTTGGCGAATGGAAGGTTTTGTGGGAAGAGGGCTTTTATGAACGCGTAGCCTGGCAGCCACAGGACGAACACTGCGCCCAAGACGTATCTTACGTATACGAGTGGGGAGGCGTCTTCCGGGATGGTGAAGGCTACTATGGCTGTAGCCACCGTGAGTGCGATGGTGAGCCAGTACCAGAATGCTTGGCTTGAGCGCAGGTAGCTTCCGAGCTTTTCTGGTGTTGGTGTTTGGGGTGGTTTGAGGCGGATTTTTCCCTGTTGCTGCAGTTGCAGTGTTCGGTTCAGTATTTCTCTTTCAGGTGTTGATGGTGATAGCTTGTGCACTTGGTCGATTAGTTGTTGGACGTTTTCGGGTTTTTCTGTTTCAACAGTGCGGATTATCTGCTGGTCCAGTTCGTTTTCGACTGTTTCTTTGGGCACCGGTGTTTGCTCCTCTGCTTGGGGTTTTTCTAAGGTCTGTTGGGGGTTTTAGGGTTTTTGCTTCTATGTTAACGTTGTTGTCGAGGACAACGTGTCCAGTAGCGCGCGCTAATAACATGAGATTTTCAGTAACTTTAACTGTGAACAGTTCTCTGTGAATTGAGCTTCTTTTGATGAATAATGAATGAATATTTGAGTGAATTGCGTTACGATGCGCTACCGAGCGCGCGCTAGAAAAACGGAGATGTATCAGTCACAAAAAAAGGAGGATGTTTCGGGCTAATCGCCGTACGGGTAGCGGCCTGCTGCTGCGTTGAACCAGTTGGCAATCGTCAGCCACATGTAATTGTATGCACTGTCTTGGAACTTGTCATTGCAGTAGTGAAGAAATGCTACGATTTGAGCATGAGTGGGCGTTCCACCTAGAATAATAGCTGCATAGCCTTCCATAGACGCATCGCTTTCCTTTGGATCTCCACTGTAGTGTCCTGGACCACCGCAATAGACCTTTACGTTGTGTTTCCAGTATCCAGGTGAAAGCGCTGGCAGGCAGGCTGATACGCTGGAAATCATCATAATCGTCAGCGTGAGAGCGGTTAAACCCAAAGCAGACTTTCCTAATTTCATACTTTTTCCTCAGAAGAAACTGACTTTGGCTCCTAAAAAGCTTGATGGATGATACTTCTAGAGGAAATCTCCACTCTCGCAAGTCTTTATCGGCCAGTTCAATTTCAAAAGGTCACACCAGCGCGCGCTTCGGGCTGCAACGCGGGTTTGGCGTTTTCTTAGGTTTTCATTTTTTGGTTATGCTTGGCTGTTCCTTCAGAGTGTGTTTTGTCGTTCTGGAGGAGGTTCTTGGTTAGTAGTTCTTGCGGCCGGCTTTCTTCGCTTATGGAGAATAGTTTGCATGTGAGTACCCAGAGGAGGATGAGGGGGAAGAGGAGAAGGAGGATGATTATGCGGTTGCGCATTCCACGTTTCACCGTTTCTGGAAACATGGTTTGGGCGGAGAAGGGTTAAGCCATTTATGAATTCAGAATATGAATCCGCGGCGAGCATGCACCTCTCAGCGTGTACTCAGTGGGTATTAGCACATATTAAGAAAAAGTGTTTCCACTGGAGGCACGTATGGCTGCAGAATTCTCTGTCTGCCAGGAATCCAGACGTGCCTTCAATGTGTGCTGCTGTGTTGAATGTGGTTGCAGAAGTTCTGGTCGTCGGGTTTCTTTCCGTTCTGCGTGTTGATTATGATGGCGACTACTCTTATTCCTACTGTAAAAGAAGGAGTGTTGAAAGGGCTAACGCTGCGTGTTGTGGCGCGCGCGTTGGGTGTGTCGGATTTGTTTCAGATTACGGCGTCTTATGTATCTGGATGTTGCCGTTCAGCAGTGTACCCCCAGCAGAGTATCCGTTGCTTAGCCATATTCGGAAGACATCGTTCTTGCCTGGCTCTCCGTTGTCCTCGACGTAGACGTGGAATGTGAATCCGCTCACATGGTCAATCGTACACGTTCCCCAAAAGTCAGCTTTTGTATTGCTATCATAGACTTCCAAAAGAGTCATGTCATGGGCGTGAACCTTCATGCCGGTTTCGTGGTCGATGTATTCAAGCTCTCCTTTCGGAACCGTGTACCCTGCGGAGTACATGATGTTGAACCCGAAAGATCCGCGCTGTGGGGATAGTGTGATCTGGCCTCCGCCGGTTACCTTGCCAGGCGTGCAACTGTACGCGAGGGACACCGTCATGGTGAACAATGTGAGCCCCATCAAAATCAGAGCAATTTTCTTCAGTTTTCCACCTCCCTTCTCCCAGATTTACTAGTTCACTTGGAACAGATAGAAAATAACCGCCCCCTAGAAAATAAGACTTCTGAAGAGTTCTTCTATATCTATGTTCTAGCGCGGTGTTTGCTCGTGCAGAGCCCGTGTCATGATTTCTGACTGAAAAGTTGGAGACGTTGCGCATCAAGTTGTATCTTGCGTGGGCATATTTGCTGTGGCATAGAATAGGGGTTGTTAGGGTTCTATCTTCGGATTCCTTTTCGCTTGACTGAATACAATCCCAGAGCGCCGAACGAAGCTAGGGCTAGCAGTATTGTGCCGGGTTCGGGGACGACGAAGCCTGGTATAGTGGGAGGCACCTTGTTGTCGAAGCACGTGCTGCTTTTGCCTATGGCGTAGACCAGCATTTTCGGTGTTGTTGATGGCAGTGTGACGACGAATGTTTGTTTCGTCTGCGTGATGGGTCCTGCTAGGAATGGTCCGAATGCGTAGTACACGTCTTCTGAGTGGGATACTCCCAGGTGATCCTGCAAGGATGCTACGGTGTAGTCTGCGCCTGGCGTGGATGGTGGAACCTTGCCCGTTTTGGCCGCTGTGAAGTTGGCTGCTGAGAAGCTTATGGATCCTCCGGTCCAGGTGACTTGCACGCTTCCGGTTAGGCCGTTGTAGCATGTTTTTGTCATGACTAGAAGTATGTGCGGATCGTCCGCCGGGTGTTCGGTGACTGATATGTTGAATGTTGCGGGGCTTGAGACCATCGTGGGGTTTGCCGGTTCGATTCTTATCGTGCCCAATGCGTAGACAGGACCGGCCGCAGCGACAAGTAGTATAACGGCCATTAGTGGTAAGAGAATCTTCATTTTCTCCCTCTCCAGATAGTTTGATTCTTGAACTCGCTAATAAGATGTGAAGGAATTTTCTTATAGAACTTTCTTCTATACGTTAATTCTATTTTTCGTTTTGTCGGATGATTAAGGTGATGGGCTGATTATGATAGTGATTACTCTTATTGCCACTGTTAACAGGAAGAGCGCTGAGACGGCCAGTGCTGCATTTCTTGGTGTTTTCTTGTCAAGCGTGCCTTCGTTTTGGGCTCGTATAATTGTCGCATGATAGGGAGAAACGGTTAATTCTTCCGAAACATGGGTATTGTGTCGGTTTGCAGAAGAATGAGTCCAGGTTTGCGGTATGGCCGTTGATCAAGAAAGCGTGTCGAGAATACTGTCTGTGTTGTCGCATCCTCTGAGGAGAGAGATTCTCATCACTCTGAACGAGAGGGGCGAATGCTCCTTCACGGACTTGATGAACGCTTTGAACGTTGACACTGGAAAACTGAGTTTTCACATACGGAACCTGGCGGGTTTGATAGACCAGAAACCTTCGGGCAAATATTCCTTGAACAAACTGGGCGAAAACGCCGTTCGACTCGTCATGGACTTGGAAGGCTGGGCCGCGGAAATCAATGCCGGAGAGGGCAAGTCTTCGATTCCTGTTGCCAGCCTCGCCAAGAGAACTTGGGCTTTTCTGATCGACTTTGCAGTAGTCGCCGGGGTGTTTGCAGCGGCCACTGTGATGAACAACGTGTTCTCATTAATCAGTGGAGCATCATTCCGTTTGGACGTCAACGTCATTCTTTTCGTTCTCGTTTTCTGGGTTTATTCTACGCTCTTGGAGGGGTTTGGAGGGCAAAGTTTGGGGAAGAAGTTGATGGGGCTCGTTGTCATTCGGGTGGACGGGAAGAAGATGTTCTATGATCTCGCGGCGGTCAGGAATTTCGGGAAGATATTCATCATATTGCCCTTCGATTTGCTTGCGGGTCATCGAATAAGGGATAAGAGGTTCATCAGGTATTTTGACAAGTTCGCTGGGACGACGGTGATAGACCTCCACCCCTGACAGCGGCTTGTGCACCCTGGAACAATTCAGAAATTGGCTGTTAACTCAGGAGAAGTCAGTTCGGATAAGGCAGCTGAAAGGTAGATAGTCTGGCTTTTGGACTGATTCGGTAATTCGCCACTTGTTTTCGGTTTCAATCATCAGGAACCCGTCAATCTTGTGGGTTATGGAGTTCCAGCAAGACAATCGTTGTTAATTTGTCTTTGCGTTTTTGCAAACCTGACTTTGCACTCTTTCCTAGAGCCGTTGGATAAGCGCTCGAATGTTGTTCTCAAGAATTCTTAATAGAAAGCAGTCTGCTAGAGTCTGACCTAACGTGGAGAGAGGGAGAATAGAAGTATGGTGCGGAGATCGGCATTTGACCGAATTTTCCGAGAAATGCAGCAAATACGTTACCGGCTTGACGACATAGAGAACGCCTTTTCAGGCTGGAATCCCCCATCGCTTGAGGTTTCCGAATCAGAGCTGCTTTCATTGCCCGATCATCTCAGGAAAACTTACATCATGGTGGCATCTAAAGGCGAATGCAATGCGACAGAAGTGTCAAATAGTACTGGACGATGTCGCGCAGTCGAGAGTAGCTACCTCAATCAACTGTGTCGGATGGGTTGGATAACGAGGCGTCGGGATTCAAAAACACTCTACTTCCGTCTTGTTTCTGAGAAACTGTTGAAGAAAACGACCGTGACTAGAGTGTCAATATAGAAGTCTCTTCTATAGGCAAGTTCTATTATGGGCTTATGGGCTGATTATTATGCTGACTACTCTTATGGCCACGGTTACGAGGAACAGGGTTGATGCGGCCAGTGCTGTGTTTTTTAGTCTTTTTTTGTTGATGAGTAGGTTTGTTTTTCCGTAGTATGGCGAAATGAGTTCTGATGTTACGAGTAGGATTATGGCTGTGATGGCTAGCCATAGGCTTGTGTCTGAGAAGGATAGTGGAAAATCCATTGGGCTATTCCTCTATGATCTCGTAGCTGGCTTCTATGGTGTTTTCGTCTTCGGAGCTCTTGATGTCTGCTATTCTTATGGGTTTGCCTGTGGCTTTGGTTAGGGCTATGGCTATGGCGCTGCAGATTGGGCAGCCGATTGAGACGGTTAGTTGTAACAGCCCTTCAGTTTCTTTGAATCTGGCTCCATAGACTGGTTTGGTGATTCTTGCGCGGATTGTGGTGTTGTTCTTCTCGGCAATGGATGTCGGTTCATCTTCTTTCCTTTCGGTCGCGTCGTTTTCTGCTTGTATCTCCAGGCTTTCGGCGATTTCCAGTTTTTCGATGAAGAGTTCTGGAAGGCTCTGCTCCAGGCTTTTGAGGTCTGTTTGGAGGAAGCTTCTTCCGAGTGACTTTTCCAGCAGTCTTGACAGTTGAATGCCTGGCGGTGTGAGTAGCACGCCTTGTGTGGTTCTGGCTATGGGTTGGTTCTCGTGCTCTTGTATCTGTTCTGGCGTTGGGAGACTCGCTTCTTTCTGTTTTGATATGTACACTTTGGTGGTCTCCGGGTCTGTGAAGTATTTTGGCGGCAGGTACGTTGCGTCTCCTCTGTAGCCGAGTTCTCGTATCATCTGGTTCAGCGTTGTCAGTGCCGGTGACAGTGCTGCTTCCAAGACGGTTTTTCTGGCGTATTCTTCAGGTTTGATGTAGAGGAGAATTGCCCCCCAGAAGGCTAAGCCTAGGCCTATGAAAGCTAGTATGGACGAGCCATAGTATATCGAGGCAATCAGGGAGGCCGCGCCGAGCAGGAGCATCGTTACGAATGCCGAGCCTGCTAGGTGGATTTTTACGCGCAACTTGTGTTCCTCTTTTCTATCTTGAACTAAGAGTCTTTTTTCGCTTCAACATGCTCAGAAGCTTGTGTCCTCTGTTTCTTGAAAGTCATTTTGGTTTTCCAAGCGCGGGTTGGTTCGTCCTGGACGTTGGCGGTTACGCTTTCTATCACGCCGGTTTTTTCTGTTTCTGAAAGCTTCTGCAACAGATCTTTCTCTTCTATTTGGAGTCCTATCTTTCTTCTGAATGTGTCTGCGATTGCTTGCAGTGTTGGTTTCTTGGTTTTTTCTGTTTCTGCTACTGTGTCGATGATCTGTCTGTTCTGCAATGAGAGTTTCTGGTACACTCTTGCGTTTGCTCTTCTCTGTTTCATCGTCTTGAAGGTGTAGAAAACGATGATTGCCGCTAAGAGCGCAATTGTGATTTCAGCCAGAGTGATGCCGTTGTTAGACAACGTTATTCCGATTGCCGCCCACATTTTTATCGGTTGCCAATAATTCACTATTGCAGTTGCGAAAGGTAGCAGTTCGTTCTCCACGGTTGCCACGTCTTGCGGCGTGTTGGGATAGGCTATCAGGCTTATTTCCACGTACTTCTGTTGTGATGTACCGTTTGCAGTGAAGATCGCGTTCTCATACCAGTAGAGGACGACCTCGGTTTGGTTGCTGCTTTGGTCCCTGAAGGCGAAGTATCTTGCCATTATTGAGGGGTTCTGCAGGACTTGCACGTCTTTCAGATCGAGCTGTTCCACGCCGGACTGGTAGCCTGAGATTTGTGGCCAGTTGGCTAGGCATATCTCCCAGCGGTGCATGCCTGAAGTTGTTGGGGCAATTTCAAGTCCTACAAAGATGGCTTCTTTTTCAGGATTCTCCGGCGTGTATGAGTAGATTAGTGCATAGTCTTCTTTTGCCAGTTCTTCGAATTCGGTGTCGCGATAAGAGTATTCAAGCGTGTAGTTCGGTATCTGAGGAAAGATTTGGGTGTTTCCCTGCTGGCCTGTGGGCGTTTGGATTAGGATTTGAGCTGGCCCTTGTGTCAGTGCAAATACCGGAACTTGGATTGACAATAGAAGAATTGTGGCCAGTGCTATTGCCACTATTTTCGGTGCGTCTGTTTTCTTAGGCCGTGTTTGTGGGTATTTGCCTAGCCTCCCACATGTGAGGCAGAAATCTGTTTCTTCAGATGGATGTGGGTTGCAGTTTGGACAGCTTTGTTGGGTTTGTTTTCTTGTGAATATTCGCGTTTTCAAGAGTTTCTCAGATATTACCAAGAGTATTAGTGTGCCTAGGAATATTAGAATCCATCCGCCCAGCAGGTGAAATATGTTGAGAGCCAGTTCTTGACCCCATTGGTAGCCGATTAGGAGGATGATGGTTATTCTGAGGATGTTAAGGAAGTAGATGAGGGGGAAGCCTACGAGGAAAATTGTTGCTTTCTTCCAGAGTTTGTCTCTGACGACGAAGGCCACGAAGGCAGCGAATACAAAGAAGCCAATTAAGCTGTATATGCCCGAGCATGCAATGTCCACTGAGAACGGGGGAAGCACGGTGCCGTTAGCCTGGGTTACACTTATGGCCGGTGTGCCCGATATGCTGGAGATGGTTGAGTGTATGCCTAGGAGGTTTACTATTCTGTTTGAGGCTACTGAGCTCATTACTGAGAGGGTTGAGCCCAGGTTATAGATGATTTGTGAGGGGAGTGGGACAAGAAAGGCTAGGAAGGCTGTTGGGAAGGCTGCTTGGCGAAGGGTCTGTGGATTGAACAGGATGAGTGTCAGTCCGGCTGCAAAGAGGGGAAGCGTCAGGACGTGGTATTCCAAGGGCGTAAACGTGTAGGAGCCGTACCAGTAGAGTACAATAGCTGTTGCGCTTAGCAGGATCCCACCTAACACGCCGAAGTGCTTGGTATTTTCAGAAGGATCTCTTCTTTCTACTGCGATGGTTGCTCGAAGCATTCTTCGTTTACGGTATACCAGATATGCAAACAGAAAAGGCATTATCAATATGTAGCTTGTTGCTTCGTTGATCAAGGCGTCGGTGAAGATTATTCTCAGGTCTTGAAAATATAGTGCTGAGACTGCGACTATCAACGTTGAAGCTTTCAAGGCGAGGGCTAAGTTCCCTGGACTTTTCAAGCCTGCAAGCCATTGAAATGATGGAGACCAGCTTATTTTCATCCAATATTTCCTTCTTGTTGTAGAGGCTTCCGTGCATCGTTCAGCCTCAGGATGTAACGGTCTTCCGATTATTCAAATTGGAAACATTTTCTTGGGTATGATTGGTCGAATTTGTTTGATGAAAGGGTGCTCTTAAGAGTTATTCCCATAGGAAAAGAAAGATGGTGTGAGACAAGAAACGGTTAATTACCTATGCCGTGCGTGTCCATCTTTAGCTTGTATGGCACAATATTATTCTTGGGCGAGAGGAAACCGCTCAAGTATCCCACTTGTCCGAGAAAACGGAATGCCAATATTCTCGGGTCCAACACAACGATCGCTATTATCAAACTGTAGAGAATGGATCTGGAAGAGTTAAGCAATTGATTGACGATCGGCCAACCAACCGAAGATTGATTTATATGAACAAGCCTGTCCCCAGCTCCATCCCACTTCGCCCTTAGAAAATATCTGCGAAGCTCGCTAAAGTAACTCATTTCAGCGTCTCTGTAGTGGGTCACTTGAACTTGACTTGTCTCAAGCCACTTGTACCCTTTTCGTATCACGTGTTGTGTCATTAGGAAATCTTCCCACGAATGGACTGTATGCGGAGGATCAAAGTCTCTCACTATATCTGTCTCTAGAACGGTGTTGTACGTATACCCCCTATCTGTGATTTCCCTGTTAAGTTGTTTTCGACGACTTAGCAGAAGTTTGTCTTCCTTGTGCAAATAGTCTATGAAGTATCTTGCGAAACCTTGTACCGCCCCGATTTGGTTGCCGCCCTTGATGAGGGAAATCAGCTTTGTGGACCAACCCTCAGAAAGTTCTATGTCGTCGTCGACAAAGGCAAAGTACCGTGTATCTACGTATGTTATGCCGATTCTACGTGCGTTGCCCAGGTTGGTCGCAGTTTGAAAAATCTTCGCATCAGGAAACACTCTTCGCACAACTTCTAGAGTTCCATCAGAAGAAAATCTGTCGATAACAATGAAATGATGAACGTCAACCTCTTTCTTGATAGACGCTAAGCATCTTCGGAAATAAAATCTATTGCTATTCCATGTACACATGACCACATCAATTGACTCAGAATCTGTCATAGGATCTCCTGCGCATGCTTTGGTAGGCGATTAGCTCCAGCAACATTGAAGTCACGTAAATTGGTATGATAGAGAATGGTGGAAACTCGGGAATCTAATTGCAACCCATTGAAGCCGCCAGCCGTTATGTGCAACGCTTCCACCTGTGATATGCATCATGCGCCCGTCATTTCGATGACTTGCCATTCCTGCCATAATTAATAGTGTCATCAAAGCGCTTGTAAACCAAGACAGTATTTAGAATTTGCCATAGTAGTATCATTTTGACACGCGCGTGCTATAAGCTAGAAGTGCAAGTTTCGACTAATTCTTTTCTTCCGGACGTTGAGATTTGCAATATGAATCATTCTCTGCTGCCGTTTTCTTTTTGTGTTCTCAGGAACCCGCCCTTTTATCCTGAGCGATGGAAGACCTGGTCTCTCATTATATATGTAAACAACTATCTTATCAAAAAGTGCGGTGTTCACTAGATTTATTGACTCTCTGAAATCCTGCTCGCTTTCACTGGGAAATCCTACCATCATGCTTGTGTGGAGACGAATCTGTGGATAGTCTCTGCTGATGCTTTTGATGACTCTGATCCAGTCACGTAATTTGAAGTTCTTTCCCATCAGTTTTAGTATCCTGTCGCTTCCAGATTGGATATTGCTGCCCAATTCGAACACTTTGTTGGAAAGAATTGAACTATTCAAGTCTGGATAGATATCGACTAATGCGTTGGGAGATACTTGGTCCAGGAGCAATTTGTAATCTTGATGTGGATATTTCTCATATATTGCTTGGAGCAAGCTGGCGAGTGACAATCCCATATCGCATCCGTAGGATCCTAGGTCTCTTCCGACAAAAAAGAAATACTTGTATCCATTTCTCAGACCAAGTGAAAATTGCTGAATGATTCTTTCGATTGGCTGACTTCTTACGGACCTGTAGGCAAGCCTATCACTGCAATAAGTGCAACAATTCGCGCATCCACTCTCTATTCTTATGTACCAGATTCTCTTGGGTTGTACATCGAGAAATCGCCGAAATCTCAAATGCACGCGCCAGAAAGGGCTTATATTTACGATCCCCAATCCGTCGTCGACACTCAACGCATTTGCGTAGACACCATCTGCTACTCCTTTAGGTTGACCAAACAACTCGTAGAAGAAAGTCCAATCTTCGGGCCCCACCATCGTACCTTTAAATACCCTTCTCAATGATTCGGGATTTATTTTTGGAAGACAGCCCCACACTATGAGTTCAGATGATGCCTTTTTTTTGCTCAGTATTCTTCTTATTGTATTTATGGATTCGGCTTCTGTTGCCTGCAAATGACCGCAAGTGTAGAAAATTATTAGGTCAGCATCGTCGATTTTGTTCGTATATAAATAGGAGGGTGGTGCCCCGGCTTTGCTAATGATGTTTATTAGTCTCTGCGTTTCCAGCATTGCTTCATTGCAGTAGTTGTTCGAAAAGACACATGCTTTCTTCATGTTTATCGTTCCAATAGTCGGCCCCATCTATGCCTGACCAGTTTTGCATTGTGCTTCCACACATTGTCCATTTTGAATGACTGGTTTAAGGATTCTTGTTTCATCAAGGTATATCGCTTCGATCGGCAAGGTAGTTTACGCCTAGCAACCAAGTAGCACATGCTAAAGTAGACACTTCTTGGAAACTATTTTGAGTGTCTTTGTGACGTGTTCAATCTCTTCTTCTCTGAGACTTGGGTATAGTGGAATTGAAAGTGCATGGACATATGCATAGTCTGAATTCGGGCATTTGACAGAGTGGAGCAATCTGTGAAGAGGTTTCCACACTAGTTTTTCACAGATCACGCCCTTTTCCTTCGCAGCTTTTTGCAGGCAGTTAAGTCTGTTGACATTCACAACGTATCTGTAGAAGACTGACTTTTTGTGTAGAATGTTACGCGACGGTATCAGATTGAAGTTTGAGAGTTGTTCATCGTAGTAAGCGGCAATTTGCCTTCTTCTTGTGATGAATTGTTGAAGCTTCTTGAGTTGGCTCAGGCCAAGTGCTGCCTGAAAATCAGTCATTTTGTAATTAAACTTCACGGGCGTTAGCTGTTTCCGGTCGTAGTCTCTGATGTTGAGGATATTGGCGTAGAATTCTTTATTGCTAGTGAGGATCATGCCACCTTCGCCGGTTGTTATAATCTTTGTCGCGTAGAAGGAAAAGATAGAAAGGTCTCCAAATTTGCCGACTTTTTGATCGTGATATTCTGCTCCTAGTGCTTGGGCACAATCCTCGATCAGCGGAATCCCAAGTTCCAAGAGACCGTCAAGCTCAGCAGGGTTTCCGAACATATGAGGAACAATTAATGCCTTCACTTTCTGTGTAGGTTGCTTCTTAACAGTCTCGGCACAAATGCTCAAATCTGCTTTGTCAATGTCAACAATTCTAGGTTTTGCACCAGCATGCAAGGCTGCGAAGTAAGGCGAAGCACATACATAACTGGGCATTATGACTCCGTCTCCAGCTTTCACGCCGAGACCAAGCAATGCAAGATGAAGAGCCGCTGTACCTGAAGAACAAGCGATAGCATATCTTGTGCCAACGTAGTGAGCAAGCTCGTTCTCGAATTCCTCAGTTTTCGCCCCTTGGGAAATGCTGCCTGAAGCTAGGACTTGTGCGACCGCTGCAATGTCATTTTGGCCAATTGTCGGCCTCGAATGTGGTACTATCATGCTGATTCCAAGCTTGTTCAGTCGAAGAGCGCGCTGCGAATTAGATGCCTGCCGACGAAGCCGGCTGCCCCAGTAACCCAAGTTTTCAATCCTTCACCCTCAAGAGTTCGATAGGTTATTATTAGCAGACCTCACGAGTGTTGCTATTTGCGAGATAGCCTAGTCTTGCCTCTGCCTTCTCAAGCGCGCCGCACCATCTTGCACTGCAACAACCTCTATGTTCTTTGCGTTGGACAAGTATTCGCACATCCAGCGAAATTTCAAACTATCCATCCTCACATAATATCCATAAGCGAGAAGCCTTCTTGCATGCTCTGGTCCAAGAACATATTTCAACTGGGTCTGCTTATGAAAAGTGTACCGAAGGACTTGGTGGATCGCTGCCTGTCCATGAAACACCAATATGACCCACTTGTTGTCGCTTTGCTCTCCCTCATTGCCGAAAAACGCAGTGACTGCTTTCTTGAAATCTGGAAGAGACAAATTCAGCAAACTGCAAGCTGGTTGTCTGAAAGGAAAAAGGTCTTCAGTAGGCAAACCTTTCAAAACGTACGGTGAACCCCCGTCTGAAGCAGGGTGGCAATCAAAACCTGTGACAAAGTAGCCTCTTGCTGCAGAATAGTATTTCTTTGCGCAATTGATCACTTCCTGATTGTATTCGCCAAACGGATAGGCTAAAGTGGTGCATCCAAACCGTCGCAACGCTGCAAGGCTTCCGGCGAGCTCAAAATCAAGATCATTCTCAGAAAGCTCCATTAAATGTGGATGGGTTAGGGTGTGACTGCCAATTTCATTCCCATGGTCATACAGTTCTTCTAAATCATTCCAATTCAATCTGCCAGGCTGCCCAATCCATTGAGTGACAACATAAAAAGTAGCTTTTGTTCCATATTCCTTCAAGACAGGGAAGTAACTTGTATGCTGAACCCTATTTCCATCATCAAACGTAAGCGACACCAACATACAACTCAAAGCCTCTGGTCAATATTCGATAAACCTGTCACGGTCACAATCCTACTTCATCTTTCTGTGGATGAGAATTCGCCTCTCTTTCCGCAATCATAATTGTTCAAGAATCTCTTAGCGCGCACGGTAATCTTTTGTTCTCGGAGCTTCTTCTTGTGCTTCTTGTCAACAGAAACCGTTGTTTTAGCGCGCGTCTGAAGTGGAAACCTTTCCAAGATATGCGCTAAATAAGAAAAACCCTTTCCCTTGCACAGGTTTTCCATACATGCAAGCGTTCAAAAACAGCATAGATATATGTATATGGCAACAGCTTGAAGTCATCTTCTGTTTTGAACTTGTTAAAGAATAGGCTCACAAAAATCAATGGTGGAAAAAGTATCTTGGCTAAGTTGAAGGGATTGACGACCCGCCATGAGATTTGCTTCTTTTCTCCAAACCTTTTGAATAGACAGACCCTATTCTCAATGATAGCAGCCGATTTGATCAATCTTTCGGGACTCAGTGTGACTCTTGGATGATATACTATCATCTTTTTGTTGAAACATATCTTCCCTTGTTTCATAATTCTCAGAGCAAGGTCTCTGTCACAAAGATAGAATATTCTTTCATCAAAACCGCCAACACCTTTGACTACGCTTTTCTTGTAGGCCACGTTGCCCGTCATAAAATTGTCGCCGTTTCTGTTTTCCATGATGTGATCGGAGAAAGTTGGCGTGTAATGCTTAGACACGTAAAAGATCTTTCCTTCGACGCCGACACAGTCTGCATCTTCCAAACACTTCAAGCCCTCCTCAATCCAGTTCTTGGCAACTACACAATCTGCATCAGTGAAAAAGATGTACTTTCCCGTTGCATGTATCAAACCTCTATTTCTGCTTCTGGCGATTCCAAACCATTCTTCGTTCCTGAAGTATCTTATCCGTTGGTCATCAAATCCTCTGATCAGATTTCCGGTCTTGTCAGTGCTTGCGTCGTCAACCACAATTATCTCAAAATTTCTAAAGGACTGATTCAAGATTGACTCAATACAGCTACCAATATACATCACCGCATTTCTGGCGCACATGACCACACTTACAGTTGGGTTCGTTTCTTTCACCATTTCAAGGCCTCAGATACGGTGATTGCTATCATCCCTCGCCTGCGTTTGTCTTTCCTGAATTTACAAACCTCATTAAGGCACTTTGAATACTAATCTGGCGCGCGAGCTTCACTTACCGCATATTTCGCTCAGTTCTCCCTGCACCACACCAGATACCTTAGGGGACTCCCACAGATTCCTTCTTGGAAAAGTCGATGTTAGCGCGCGCTCTTCCGACCCGCCGCACAAAATACGAGAAAAGGCCGTATTTCGGAAGTTGATAAAGCTTCTCGATCTTGGGGAAATCGAGTAGCCCATTTTGCCATTTCAGTCCGCAAACAACTCCAAGAAAGACCTTGAAGCTGACATCGTAAACATGCCATAGCGCGCGCTTCAGGAACACACAGGCGCGCTACTATGAGAATCAAGCTTAATTCATAGCACGCTGTAATCAATGGCTTTCTTGAATCCCTCAAACATCTTATCGAAATCATTAAATTCTTCAAATATTCTCCTTGAATTCTCGCCCATGGTTTTTCGCAGTTTCGGCTCTTCGATAATTTTCTTTAGTGCAAGATAGAGTCCGTCAATCTCTCCATTCTTCACAATGTACCCGTTGATGCCGTTTCTCACTAAGTCTTGTGCCGCGCCAACGGTGTCGGTGGCAATAATAGGCTTTCCCATACTCATGGCTTCATTGATTACAAGACCCCACCCTTCGCCTATTTCGACCGCAGTTCTTTTGCCTGTTACGATGCGGGATGGCAATACGAACACATCGGCAGTTCGGTAGAAAGATGCAATTCCTTCCTCTTCCTCGACCATCCCTGTGAAGATTATATGTTTCGTTTTCATTTCTTCCCCGATATGCTCACAAGAATCGCGGAAGCTGCCATCACCACAAATCACCAAGCAAACATCTTCTCTCTCTTTTTCTATCTTGGAAAACGCCCGTATTAATACATCAAGGCCTTTCGGTTCTATGATTCTGCCGACATATAGAATAACAAGCTTCTCCCCAATATTCAGTTTCTTCTTCAAGTTGGTGCTGTTGAATCTGGAATAGTCAAGACTGCAGTGATTCGCCTGAAACACTTTTTCACTAGGCACACCGAAATTCCTTACGTATCTGCTCTGGGGCGTGCCTTCGACAACAATTGCTTGGGCATTTCTCAAAACGTATTTTGTGATCAGGTTTGACAATGAGATTCGAATCATGGATGTCAAAGATCTTGGTTTGGGAACACGCCATTCTTCTATCCACAGAATGTATTTGCGACTTGTGATTTTTGATACCAAAAGGGAGATCATCGTTTGAGGACTGCGACTGATTGATGTAATTATTATTGCATAGTCAGTTCTCGTCAGGAAGAGCAAGAGAATCATGCATCTCTTCAACAAAGAAAATAGACGGTTCCGGGATGATTTCGTCTTACTCAATCCATACATGGATGCGAGTTTTCTGGAGCCCTTAGACATTAGATGAACCGGTGACTCTTGCATAAAATAGAAATCTACATGATAATGATTTTGAAAGCTCTCAAAGAGAGGCTGTCTATATCTTGCATATGCAGGTTGAACGAACGCAATCCGGATTCTTTCTCTTTCGTGTGTTTTCAACATGCCAAACTCCTCTAGCCTTTGAAGGGCGCCCGCGCTTGTGGACTCTTAATATTCCCAATGTTGCTCGGACCATGACATTCTGATGCAACCTTCAGACGAAGCTGGCGCGCGCTATTTTGCGCATGAAGTTCGAATTCTTCGGAAAATATAATTAAGGAGTACTCTCAAATCCGCCGTCAACAACTGGGTAGGTAAGATGCACTGCAACATTGGCATGATTCTTTCGTCCGAGGTTTTTCTCAGTTGTTGAACCTCATTTCGCTTGACGAGGATTGATGGTAATTTTCTCAAGAAATAGAGCATCCCCATAACGCCCCAAACCCCCCCGGTCCAAAAAGCCATGAAGGGATAGATTAATGAGAACGGTAGTATTTCTTTGACTAGTGTCCTTCCCTGTAAATCCTTCGCCCAGATGGATAGCACATTTTTGATACCGCAGAACTTAAAAATCGGGGCGATATCTTTGCGCGATCTAAGGTTGCCACCATCATGATAGGCTATTGCTCTATTGCTACATATCACCTCATAACCACTCAGCCAAAGCCTGATTCCCAAATCTATATCATCATTTCCAACAAAAAAAGCAGGGTCAAAACCTTTGACAAGATCCCAAGTCTCTCGCCTAATTATGAAGCCCACGCCATTTGGAAATGGAATGCGATGATAAGAGTGCACGCTTTCCTTTGACATGTCCTTGAAGCCCCAACCGGCCAATCCAACCTCGGCATATGAACTCTCGTTTGAATGAACATAGCTCAAGATCTTGCACTGGACTGCACCAATCGCTTTGTGCTTCTCAAGAAGAATACAGGGATCTTGCAACCATTCTCCGTCAACTTTAGTATCGGCATCAGTAAAAGCAAGGTAATGGCCAATTGCTTTAGCAGCAGCCAGATTTCTCGCTCTGGCTAAGCCAATGTTCCGTTTCAAGTGGATAATCTTTAGGCGGGGGTCTGTATTCTTCTCTACCAGCTCCATACTTCCGTCAGTTGAAGCATTATCAACTAGTATCAATTCTTCGACTCCTCTGGAAAGGAGAATACTGCTAATGCACTCGTTCAACGTGCTATAGCAATTGTAATTAACAACAACAACAGAGACATTTGATCGAGACAACTTGCACACACAACCTAAGACTTGATCTGAAATTTAACTGCATCCATCTATTCAGACTTTGAAGCATTTTTGTAATAGGTTCTGTCAAGTTGTCAGTTAGCGCGCGCAAAACAACCGAAGACTTTACAGAACTATGAGAAGAGATGTTTATTAAATGGGGCACGCGCCCTTGTTCAACTGGGCTTTTCTGCAATGTAAGATATCCCTGAATTATAAATAACATTAAATCTATCCAATATTTGCTTGGATATGTTCTCCTCTGAAAACTTATTCGTCTCAAAGCTTTTTGCCAGACCAACAGAATAGATTATGGCATCATAGGTCTCAATGCTCTGACTCTGAAAATGTGGTGAGAAGTCACTGTAAAATATGAAATTTCCTTCGACCTGTGGAACAATGTACACTTGGTCACTATCGTGTGAAAGGATTATGCTATACTTATTCCAATCGTATTTCTCAATCATGAAGTTTGCTCTTGTTTGTGCCTCTTCTGTCTGAAACGTTATATGAGACCAGCCAAACGAAGTGTGAATTGGAACAAAAACAACTAAGACCAACAAAATCAGGATAAAGCATTTCAGGTATGGTCTAAACCTGCTTTGATACACATATAGTATTCCCATTGAAATAGGAATAAAAACTATGGCTAGTGCACGTGAGCCAAGAGTATAAAGCACGACACCAATACCTGAATAAAGAGCTCCTGTCAAGAAAATAGCTTTGTCTGTTTCCCTCATTTTTCTTTTGATTACCATGAGAACGAAACCTGCAAAGCATATCATGGCAAATGCGATTGTTACCGTTCTTGAAAATGCTTGAGCTACGACATCAGTTGCGACAGAGACAGGTGTAAGTGTATAGCTGACTATGCTAGACATATCCGGAGGAGAAGTCAAAATTGAGATAATAATGCTGGAGAAAGAAAACTGAGCTAGGGTAAATTGCACTAAGAAATAAATGATAAAGGTCAGTATGAAGAGATTAAGATACTGTTTGCTTCTGCTAACAATACTCCGAATTAGCAAATAGAGAACAAAAAAAAGAGGAACAAATGCATGCGTAATTGAAATGCTCACAAATAAAACTAGCACAGTCAGTATGACACCGCTGCTCTTTTTCTGTGTTTCCAACATGAACAGAAGAAAGAGAAGACCTAATGCAAGCGAGAAGGGAACAGCTTGATAATTCATGAAATAGAACATTACAATGAAGAAGGCCAACACCGCAAGAAAGCCGCCATGAGTATGGGCTTTGGAAGCATAAACATACAATGCTGTGGCTAGTATGAAACCTATTATTGCAAACAACAGGAATTCATAAGTAGCTAGCTCAAGTCCACTCACTTGAGTTGCAATGTTGGCTAGGATGAAAAAAGAGGGCCACTGATAATAGCTGTGATCTGG
>Ga0315277_10002909_pt1 | contig 23525 bp, 16 predicted proteins | sample YL17G05_15_MG_FD_203695 | JGI IMG/M metagenome (GOLD analysis project Ga0315277, IMG submission 203695) | Sediment microbial communities from Yellowstone Lake, YNP, Wyoming, USA - YL17G05_15 | ecosystem: Environmental > Aquatic > Freshwater > Lake > Sediment | place: USA: Wyoming | collected... | reverse complement strand
AGATGATTTCATCCTGTAGTTCACGAGATATATCGCAGAAGTAGTCGCTGTAACCGGCGACGCGGACGATAAGGTCCCGGTAATTCTCCGGGTTCGCCTGGGCCTTACGCAAAGTATCTGCGCCGACGACGTTGAACTGAACATGATGGCCGTCCATCTTAAAGTAAGTCCGCACAAGGTGTCCCCACTTATCAAGTGCATCTTCACCGGCCAGTATCGAGGGCGCAAATTTCATATTCAATAGTGCACCGCCGGTCTTGATGTGGTCCATCTTTCCGGCGGACTTAAAGACAGCGGTGGGACCCCGGCGGTCTGCTCCCTGGACGGGAGAGATACCTTCAGAAACCGCAAGTCCGGCCTTGCGTCCATCCGGCATAGCGCCTGTAACAGAGCCAAAATAGATGTGACAGGTGGTTGGAAGCATCTCTATACGATATTGTCCGCCCTTGGTGTTGGGTCTTCCATCAATCTCCTCAAAGCAGGCGTTGAATATCTGCGCCATAATATTGTCGGCGTAATCATCATCGTTACCATATTTGTGGGTGCGGTTGACCAGTTTTTGACGCAAGGGTTCATCACCTTCGAAATTCGCGTCCAATGTCTCGACCAGGTCTTTTAGAGCCATAACCTTACTGTCGAATACAATTTCTTTGACGGCGGAAAAGCCGTCCGTGATGCTCCCGATACCCACAAGTTGAATGAAGGTGTTGTTATATCTGGCGCCGCCATTGTTGTAGTCCTTGCCTTTGCGGATGCAGTCATCAATCAGCACAGAGAGGAAAGGCGCCGGCATCAACTCTGCATACATACGCTCCACGAGCTGGTTGCCCCGAATCTTGATTTCGATAAAGTGGTGTAGCTGCTGCCTGTATGCCTGGAAAAGCTGGTCGAAGTTCTGGAAAGTCTCGGGCGGGCCGGTTTGAAGCCCCAACTGCTTCCCTGTTCTGGGGTCAACGCCGTTGTGGAGAGTGATTTCGAGGACTTTTACAAGGTTGAAGTAGCCCGTCAGGATGTAGGCCTCTTTGCCGAATGCACCTACTTCCACGCAGCCGCTGCAGCCGCCGGCACGGGCGTCTTCGAGAGTTTTACCCTGTCGGAGCTGTTCGGCGACTACGCTGTCGGCATTAAAAATTGAGGGGAAACCATAGCCCTTGCGGATTACACGCAGAGCGTGTTTGAAAAAGTCATCAGGAGTCTTTCGAGAAAGCTGGATGTTTGTGCTCGGCTGCAACAGGTGCATTTCATCCACAATGTCTAAAAGCACGTGTGAAATCTCATTGACGGCATCGGACCCATCCGGCAGCATCCCGCCGAGGTTAATGTTGGTAAAGTCGGTATAAGTGCCGCTCTCGGCGGCGGTGACACCAACCTTGGGCGGAGCCGGATGATTATTGAACTTTATAAAGAAGCACTCCAATAGTTCCCTGGCCTTTTCCGGGGTGAGGGAACCGTCTTCCAGCCCCTTGATGTAGAATGGATACAAATGCTGGTCCAGGTGGCCGGGGTTGAAAGAATCCCAGCCGTTCAGTTCGGTAATGACGCCGAGATGGCAGAACCAGTAGTATTGCAGGGCTTCATAAAAGTCGCAAGGGGCGTGCGCAGGGACATATTCGCACACGTCCGCGATTTTTTCCAGTTCGGCCTTGCGCTGAGGGTTGGGCTCCCGACCTGCCAGTTCACGGGCCAACTGTGAATGGCGCTGCGCAAAAAGAATGAGGGCATCGCAGGAGACAGCCATTGCCTTAAGCTGTTCGCGCCTGGCGTATGCCTCCGGGTCACGCAGAAAGTCCAGAGCGCCGATAGCGTCGGCTATTTCGTTTTTGAAATCCAGCATTCCCTTGCGATAAATCTTATCGTCGAGGACGGTGTGGCCCGGCGCCCGCTGCTCCATAAACTCGGTGAACATACCCGCGTGATAGGCATCCTGCCATTCCTGCGGCAGTTCCTGAAAGAGCTTGGTCCGGATACTGCGGTCTTTCCAGTAAGGGATGATTTTTTCGGCGTAGAGTTTTATGCACTCCTCGTCCACGAGGTAATTGGTTTTGGGGCGGGAGTTGAGAATCCGCAGGTCCTGAAGACTGTGACAGGTCAGCTCCGGATAGGTGGGCGCCGCTTTGGGCCGGGGACCCCGCTCGCCGACGATGAGCTCGTCCTTTCCCAGAAAAATCGTCTTGTGCTCGCAGAGATAATAAAATGACCTGGCACGCATAACCGGCACCGAGAATTTACCCTCATTGGCCTGATAGAAATCCGTAAGCAAATTTGCGCGTTCAACCGAGATGCACGGCACCGCAGATAAGCTTTCCTGTCTTAATCTGGCAGTTCTTTCGTTCATAAGCTTAACCCCGTTAGAAATTTTCATTTTTGCGACATATTTACAAGATTTTCATATACCCCGTTATAGAATTTCTAATGGGGTTAACCTCCCGTTTTGGCAACAAGTCCAAATGCACAAAATTTTTGTCTGGCCTTTTCCATATCTTCCGGCGAAGGGTCAGGGACGTCTTCCAGGCGGTATGTCTGTCGCAATCGCTTGAACTTGACGATTCCGGTTTTGTGATACGGCAGCAAATTGACCTGCCGCACAGCCGGGATTGACGCTGCAAACCGGGCCAGGGCCTCCAGATTTTCATCATCATCGTTAATGCCTGGAATAACAGGCATCCGGAGCCAGATGTTGTTATGGATTTTGCCCAGGGCTGTCAGGTTATCCAGAATCGGGATATTAGAGACAGACGTATAATGGCGATGTCTGGCATCGTCCATAATTTTGAGGTCATAAAGGAAAAGGTCTGTTAGCGGCGCTACAGACAGCAGGTTTTCTCTGGCCGCATAGCCGCACGTATCCACGGCGGTATGGATTCCGCGGGCGTGGCAGACCCCCAGCAACTCCTTCAGAAAGAGCGGCTGTGCGAGTGGCTCGCCTCCGGAAAATGTAACGCCTCCCCCGGAATCCTCGTAGAACAGGCGGTCTTTCAGCACCTCGGTTACAACCGCCATCGCGGTCATTTGCTTGCCGACCAACTGCCGGGCGCCGCTTGGACACGCCGATACGCAGGCGCCGCATAGGGTGCAGGAAACTTTGCCGCCCTCATCTCCTTTAGTCGCAGGGTCGGCAGCGCCTGTGGGGCAGGCCTGCCGGCAGTTGCCGCAACCCAGGCAGCGGCTCTCGAAAACGAAGATTTCCGGCTGGCCAGACAAGCTCTCCGGGTTATGGCACCACCAGCATCGCAAAGGGCAGCCTTTCAGAAATACGGTGGTGCGTATTCCCGGGCCATCCTGGATTGAGTATTTCTGGATATTAGCGACCAATCCGCTTTCCATTACTTTGGGGCCTGGACTTTTAGCACAAGGGTTTTTCTCCATCATTATATTCTGCATTGCTGTTTTTTGCCAGAGATGAACTCTAACGCACAACAACTCTGGCCGGCTGGTTATCAGCTATGTAAATGGCGATTGCATTTTGGTTGGCATCAGTAATCACCCACGGATGGGTGGCATAAGTGTTCTGACCAAGCTTATGACCTGCGAAAAGGGTTCCGTAAGGTTTACGGTTTCCTTCAAAGTCGAGCCAAAACAGCAAATAGTCCTTCGATGTCCGGTTATCAAAAATAATTGTCGTAGGGTTTGTTGCGGAAACCGAGCGCAGCTTTGCTTCATCCTGGCCGGTGACCTTAACGAGTTCAGTTAATGAGATTCTGCTTACTTTTTCCTGTCCGGAATAAATCCTCTGCAATAGTTCGTATGTGTTAGGGTCATATTTTCTAAACCAGTCTCGACCTTCCTGGGGTCTGGGTTCAATTTTTCCGTAATCTCCCCGGGAGCCGAAATACCACATAGACAATTCTGCAAAAAATTCGTTGGCGTTTTTCGACGCATAAGCCGTTTTCCATAGCCCATTTCCAACCGAATTCTGATATTGCCTATCGATTTTCTCACGAACGTCATTGGATATGCCATACTCATATATTGTGTGAGCAAACTCGTGAGTGCAGATGTCTCGGTGGTCTCTAAAGCGGTCGCCGGGGAGCTTAAGGAGGTTTTCCTCTCCGCAGCTGGCCTGGATTCCGCCCACGCCTCTTGTGCGCTCGTCAATGTTCTGCTCGCCCTCGTATTTTCTGCCTTTCCAATGACGAAGATACGGCAAATCCGAGGTCTGCTGATTTTTCCCGATGATATGCATCTCTGCCCCCGCCTCGACCAGATTGTGCACAATATCAGGGACGTTCTCCAACTGTCGGCCAATGCGGTCCTCAGCCATCAAGAGCGCTTTGTCATTAACGTCCTGATGGGCCTTAACGGGTATGCCTTTGACGGTAATTTGCTTGGAAAAGAATCCGTATTCCGGAGGGTCTATACGGACAATAGATGTTGACTTTGGCCCTTCAGCAGCGAAAAGTAAGCTAACGACGCCAAATACCGGTATGGGTAGAAATAGTAATAGAACAGGCAGTTTCTTCATTTACCTTACCTTTAATCACAGTCGCAAATGCTTTGTTGATTAGCCCAAAGCCGGCACTATTTGTGGCGATAGACCTCCCAGCCCATATAATTGCCAAGTGCTTCGGCAACTGCGTCGGCTTTCTGTGACAGATTTACAGCGACATGATGTTCAAAGCCCATTGTGCAAATGTATTGCATTAGTGGCTGGAGATTTGAGATTTTCATCACGCCATAGCCGCCGAAGGTATCGAGTTTATCATTTGTAAATTCACCTTCGCCTGCATAAGCGCTGATAACACCGGCGGCATCGTCAGTTGTGGTTCTGCAGAAGGTTGCTTTGCCCGGAGCTATCCTTCCCACAATGGTGCCGTAAGTGTTGTCTTTGCCCATAGCGCCGGCAATAATCTCCTGGTAGTCCATTTTTGGGCTTTTGAAGAATGACCTGGGTAGATTGCTGCAATGGAATAGGATGCATTTGTCAGGGTCGGAGCCATAGTTATTGTTCCAGTCCAAAAGCGCGCTGGGCGTGCCGTTAGCCAGCTGGAGAATATACATACCCAACAAGCCCGTGACATCAACCTCGCAGGCGCTCGGCACCAGCGACTCACTCATCATACTCATAAGTGCACAGGGAACTACGCCGAAAAATTCCTGCAAGCTCGTCCAGCATTGAATAGCGGTGCCGTCAAGCTCTTGTTCTTTGACCCACCTATCCACCACATAGCCGAATTTGGCCATCTTCAGAAGCTTGTCAGCGGGAATCGATTCGGTCGGAGTATATTTCCTGATGGCCTCTAATTTTCTGCCGACCGCTCTATCATTGTCGGCGAGGGATGCAACTTTTCCGAGAATCTCGGACAGGTCTATTGTCTCCACCGAAATTCCTGCCAGTTCGAGGATTTTTTCGCTGTAACGAACAGTATTGAAGGCGCCGGTGCGAGCGCCGATAGCGCCGAATCTGGCGTTCTTTAGGCCTTTGACAATCCTGCACACTGAAGCGAATTCATCCAAATCTTTTTTGAATTCAGCCGACGTAACTTTAACCGTATGTGACTTCGTCAGCGTATATGGAATGCCTGCCTGTTTTAGGTTGTTGCAGACGCTTATCTTGCCGCAGAAAGAATCGCGTCTATTAACTGCGCTCATTTTGTCCTGCACATCTGGTTCGGCCTGAATCAGAATCGGCACATTAAGTCCTGAGTGCTTTATCGTTTCGGCGACTGCTTTTTCATCCCCGAAATTGGGCAGTGTTACGATGATGCCGTCAATCTGTTCGGCATTTTCGGCAAAAAGTGCGGCACATTTCCTGGCATCGGCAAAAGTCTCGACAGCGCCGTATTTTGTCTCCTGCATCGACAGCGCTACCGAGCCGAAGCCGTTTGTCTTTAGCACCTCGAGGGTGTTTTTTCTTCCTTCTTTGGCTAAAATATCAGGGAAGAATCCTCTGTTTCCGACAACTACAGCGAATGTGGTCTTTTTCATTTTGTTTTCTCCTTTTTTTGCGCGTTTTGGCCATAATAGGCATTTTTACCGTGTTTTCTCAAATAGTGTTTATCTAAAAGCACCTTGCTGATTGGGCCCTGGCTGGGATTTATCATTATGGTGCCCAGTGCCATTGTTGCTATTTGCTCTAATACAACCATAGATTCGACAGCGGCGGCGGGGGTCCTGCCCCACGAGAAGGGACCGTGGTTGGCTACCAAAACGCCCGTCATTTTCATTGGGTCCATATCGGCAAATCGCCTGACAATGACCTTGCCTGTGTTTAGCTCATAATCACTTCGTATTTCATCTTCGGTCATTATTTTGGTAATGGGTACCGAGCCGTAGAAATAGTCGGCGTGCGTAGTGCCAAAACACGGAATCTCTTTGCAGGCCTGTGCCCACGCTATTGCGTTGACTGAGTGCGTATGACATATACCGCCGATGGCCTTGAAGTTTCTGTAAAGCTCAAGATGTGTCGGAGTGTCGGAAGAAGGTTTGAGTTTTCCCTCGACGATTGTTCCATCGAGGCCAAGAAGCACTATCTTGTCGGGCGTCAAGTCGTCGTAGGAAACGCCGCTGGGTTTGATGGCGACGATGCCTGCCGTGCGGTCTATTCCGCTGACATTGCCGAAACTATAAATGACAAGGTTTCGCCTCTGCAGTTCGATATTTGCATCGCAAACAGTTTTTCTTATTTCTTCGTGCATAACTTTTAGAGCTTGACGCTGTCTTTAATACTAAGCAGGTCCTTCATAACATTGGCGAGTTTGCCGGACCAATCTCTTGTGCCGAAGGCATCGTGCAATTGTTTATAAATGGCGTATAGTTGCCGGTAAATCCTGTGGTTTTCAGCAATAGGTTTGTAGGTGACATCTTTTATGCCGCACATAGCGGCCTGGGCATCGGGGAAATTGTCATAGCCGCCGGTTTTTTTACCAGCTACAACCGCTCCGGCGATACAGGCCCCCAGCGCGCAGCTTTGAGCGGAGCGGGATATTTTCATTTCTCTGCCTGTAACATCGGCGTAAATCTGCATAAGCAAAGGATTTTTCTCAGCGATTCCGCCGCAGTTTATTACCTCCGAAACCTTGACGCCGTATTCTTCGAACCTGTTGATAATGGTAAGGGCGCCAAAGGCAGTTGCCTCAATCAGCGCCCGGTAAATCTCTTCGGGCTTTGTGTGCAACGTCTGGCCTAACAGCAGTCCGGTCAGCCGTTGGTCAACAAGCACTGTCCTGTTGCCATTGTTCCAGTCGAGGGCCAGCAGGCCGGATTGGCCCGGCTTCAATTTTGCTGCTTTTTCGGTAAGGGCGTTGTGAGAGCCGGCTGTTTTGCCGCCCGGCTGAATGTAGTTGACGAACCAGTTGAAGATATCTCCTACCGCCGACTGGCCTGCCTCCAAACCATAAAAACTAGGCAGAATCGAGCCATCAACTATGCCGCATATCCCCGGTATATCGGCAAGCTCCTCATCGGATTTTGCCACGAGCATATCGCAGGTGCTGGTGCCGATTATCTTAACCAGTTTACCCGGGGCGATGCCGGAACCAACAGCGCCTAAATGGGCATCAAAAGCCCCTATCGCAACCGGAATGCTCGCAGGAAGCCCGAGCTTTTTAGCCCACTGTTCTGTTAAGTCCCCTGCCTTTGTTTCAACTGTGTAAGTCTTATCAGGCAGACTATCTCGCAGACGCCCGAGTTTCGAGTCGAGCTTAACCAGAAAATCCTTTGCCGGGTAGCCGCCCCAGCTGTTATTGAACATCGCCTTATGGCCGGCTGCACATCGGCAGCGTTTCAGCCCGCTCGGATGCTCGGTGCCTGTGAGAATCGCTGGTATCCAGTCGGCATGCTCAACCCAGGTATATGCAGCATCATAAACCTTTGGGTCAGCTCGAAGACAATGCAGAATCTTGCTGAAGAACCATTCGGATGAATATGTTCCGCCGCACTTTGCGAGATATTCGGGATGTTCTTTTTTTGCCAGCTCAGTGATTTGGGCCGCTTCAGCGAAGCCGGTATGGTCCTTCCAGAGCCAGGCACAGGCGTTCGGATTACCTTTGAATTCGTCCAGCATAGCTAACGGAGTTCCGTTCTTATCAACCGGCATTGGTGTTGAGCCGGTTGTGTCGATGCCGATGCCGATAATTTTCGTGGCGTCAAAGCTCTTGTCTGTCTTTTTCGCTCTGGCGATAGCTGCTTTGACGGCAGCTTCGATGCCTTTTAGGTAGTCGGAAGGGTTCTGCCTTGCCAGATTGTGGTCGGCGGCGTCAAGGATGATGCCAGCCTCGCCGGTCGGGTATTCATATACAGCCGTTCCCGGCTCATCGCCGTTGGTAACATTAACTATCAGGCACCTGACAGAATTAGTTCCGTAATCCAAACCTATTGTGTATTTCATAACTTCACTTATTTTCTAAAGTATAGGTAAGCCGCTATGATAATTGCCAGAACGAGCGCCGAGGCAATTATATCTGTGTATGTCCAGCTCGCACGCGATTTTGCCCTGTCCTCAGCGGTACGGGTTCCATAAGTCAATCCCTTGATTTTCTCGTATGAGGGAGCTTCGGTGAGATAGCTGACCACAATCATTACCGCTATACATACCAGAAAAATGAGCAAACTATAGTACTGGAAGAATATATTATTCATAATCCATAAGAAAGACCCTTGTGTATAGGAACGGTGCAGCAGTTTGACTGGTGTGTCTATCGCCAGGCGCACTAAGCCCATAATAAATCCCACAATCAGCGCAGCAAGACACCCTTTGCCGTTGAGACGTTTAATAAATACGCCCAGGAAAAAGACGGCAAAGATAGGTGGCGCCAGGTACCCCTGGACAGTCTGCAGGTAATCGTATAATCCCTTGCCGCCCCGTATTACAGGTATCCACAATAGACCAATTATGACCATTACGGTTGTGGCAACCCGACCTATCCAGACCAACTGGTGTTGCGACGCCTTGGGACGAAACTTGCTGTAAAAGTCCATAGTAAAGAGCGTCGAGGAGGCGTTAAAGACACCGGCCAGTGAGCTCATCAGGGCCGCCAGCAATCCGGCAACGACAATCCCACGCACGCCGGTAGGCAGGACCGTCGCCACTAACATTGGGAAGGCCTTTTGACATTGGTCGCGAAGCAAGTTGCCTTGCTGGTCAAACAGTGTCTGTTGAATTGCCTCCACTTTGCCGCTCTTAGCTAAGGCAAAACATATCATACCAGGAATAATGAAGATGAAGACCGGCAGGAGTTTAAGAAAACCGGCGCATATAGAACCGCGTCGCGCCTGGCGCTCATCCGGTGCCCCCAGGGCTCGCTGGACGATGTACTGGTCGGTGCACCAGTACCACAAACCAATAATGGGAGCGCAGAACAGCATTCCCAGCCAGGGGTAATTGTCGTTGAAGTACCAGGCCATTCGGCCCGACTCTCGTACCGGAGCCCAGGTGCTCTCGACGCCCGCCGGGATGAGCGGCTTCCACAGGTTGAACATATCCCTCGGGCCGCAAATCTGCCGCAACTGGTCCCAGCCGCCTAAGGCGTGCAAACCATAGATGGTCAACAAGACCGAGCCGAAAATAAGAATTATCGTCTGTAGGGCTTCGGTGTATGCCACGGCGCGAAGTCCGCCAATGACCGTGTAAATCCCTGTCAGAACGACCACGAGCACGGAACCAATCCAGAAACTGTCCAGCCCGAGGAATTTTATATCCGGCAGCAGGACGCTGAAAACAATCCCGCCGGCGAATATCCCCACAGCGATTTTGGTTAAAACGTAGGCCACTAAGGAAATGATAGATAGGACCCATCGTGCGGTCGGAGTAAAACGTCTCTCCAGAAATTCAGGCATAGTGAAGACTTTAGAGCGCATATAGAACGGGACCATCACCCACGCGAGCACCAGCAGACACCAGGCGTGCAGTTCGTAGTGGGCCATAGCCACACCGTCGGTACAGCCGGACCCAGCCAGACCGACTAAGTGCTCTGAACCGATGTTGGAGGCGAAGATGGACGCCCCGACGATAAACCATCCCAGATTTCGCCCCGCAAGAAAGTAGTCATCGGCTGTGTCTTTGCCCTTGCGGATTACCCACCAGGCAACGCCAAAAAGAATAGCAAAGTAGGCGGTAAGTGTAAGCCAATCGAGTCCTCCAAACGTGGATTGGGCCACTACTAATTGCAGTGTTTGCATAAACCTGTCCCCTGTAAAGTGTTTACCGAATCACATTCTGTAACCGCTGATATTTTCGATTTGTGATTTTGTAATCGACAATCGTAAAACAGCCCAAATCCTGCCAAATATCGTAAGTTCTTTAATAAAAAATAGTTAACTCTCTGTGTCCTCTGTGGCAGTCTTTTTTACTCTTTTTTAATCAGTGTCATCCGTGTTAATCCGTGTCTGATTCAACTTTGTCTTTTGTGTCTTTGTGCCTTCGTGGCTGCTTCTTTCTCTGTGGCTTTGAAAATCCGGACTAAAGCAGTTATTATTCACATTTCTGCATCGAAGGCAACACAGATTTTTCGCTTTTTTTAGCCAATTTGCAAAAGGCATTTTGGAATCCCCCATGCCCTGATATTTTCGATTTTGTAATCGACAATCATAAGTCGGCAATCGAGAATCAGCTTCGGCGATTTTGAGCCAAAATTCCCGTTACCTGACCTCAATTTGGCGCCTTTTATGGGTAGAGCGAAAGCTCGATGTTCTTTAAGCAAAAATAGGGGTAAAATAATGTTGCGATTATATGATAGCTGTTTTAACAAGCAACCTGGATTCGCTGAAGACAGATATTTGTTCGTAGTTCATAGTTCGTAGTTGCCACGAACTCATAACTCATAACTACGAACTCATAGAGAAAGGAGACATGCGATGTCAGCGCTAAAATTAGGAGAGAAATTTAAGGTCGGTTTAATAACATTGGTTTTGGCTCTAATGCTGCTTACCGAACCCGTTTTATCGGCGGGAAAAAGCGGCCGCGGCGGAGGTGGTGGAGGCGGCGGCAGCCAAAAAAGTCAGCAGGCCCAACCGTCGCCTTCTGCTCCCAGAGTCCAGCCATCTCCGAGTGTTAGCACAGCTCCGAGCAGGGTTACTACCTCTGCACCGTCTGTCCGGACGGAAGTCAGGTCAGGCACGTCAAACCCTCCAGGCTCAGGCAGTCCTCCGGCAACCTCTATGTCTGGTAATCGCCAGCCTGACAGGAGGGTAATCAGCTCCCCATCAGCGCCGGTAGCTCCCGCTCCACAACCAAGGCCGGTAACCTCAAGTCCTCAATCCAGTACAGGCGGTAGCCGCCATAACATCCGGGAGCAGCCAACGATTTCGAGCTCTGTCAGGACGTCACCTGTGGGCAGTTCGACTACTGAGGCAAATCCTTCAGGAACACCATCGACTTCGCGTGAAACAAATCAAATAAACCCCGAAAGGACACATCGGATTGGGAGTTCTATCGGTAAAGAAAACCCGGCTGCACCTGCCGTGGGAAAGCAGCCGTCTGTTCCCGTAACAGAGAAGCAAACATCCGTTAGCGCAGGCAGCCGCACGGTTTCGGATAAAGCCAGCCGCATTGGTAGTTCGGATAGCGACAAGAAACCATCTGCTTCTCCAACTGCAACCCAGCCGGTGATAAGCCCGAGCAAGACCTTGCGTATTGGCAGCACCATCGGCAAAGAAAAAGGCGGCGGTCGTGTTAGAGAACGGCGGTCATCCAGTGACTCCAGTAAGTCGGCAAGCACCGGCGAAGCCGGGCCAGCGAGTGGTCCGATTAGCACTGAGAGTCCCTCTGTATCAGTTGATGATAGCTCCCGACAGGTCGAGACTGGGCGGCGTAGTAATCGCGCAAATTCTCAACGAATCTTACGGACTGACAAAAAGTCACCTGTTTCTGATGCGACAGGGGATGGTCGTGGTGTGCATAAGGTCGATACCCCTGAAAAGGTGCAGGAGACGCAAGACGCAGGACTCAGGACTCAAGGCTCAAGACAAGACCCCGGACACGCAGACAGAGGTCCTGCTGATTCAAGATTGAGTAAACGTATTTCAGAAAATCAAAAGGCCATTATAAATAACAACGCAGTGACCCGTTTTGATGGTGATAAAACTCGCATCCGCCATGACGAACGGATAGGGTCTTCACGCGTGGTATATGACGACTGTCCGGAGTTGGTATGGCACAGCCGTCACCATGAGCACATATATTTTGACTGCCATAGGCAGGTATGCCACAGAGCAATCTGGCCGGAATACTACTTCCCTGTGTACTATGGCTGGGGACCATGCTGGACGTTCAGATATGTCTATCCTTATTATCACCGCAAATACGTCTTTGTCAGTCTGGGTGGGTACTGGCCCGTAGAATATACATACGTCCGCTATTACTGGTATGGCTGCCATCCTTACATCTGGTCCGGCTACTACCCGATTCCTTATGAAGTGCAAGGTAACACCTACAACTATTACACCTATAACTACTACACCTATAACTACCCCAGCACCGAAGTCGGAACAACTGCATCCGCCGGGCCGGTCGAGACGACGAATTACATCAGGCCTGTTGACGAAAACACATTTGCGGATGTTCGTGAAAAGCTCGCAAAACAGCAGGCAGCAAAACCCGACCGTGAGACGCCGGCAGATGCCTATTTTGAAGCGGCCACCAAGGCGTTCGAAATTTATGATTACGATACAGCCATTGAGAAGTTTGCCAGAGCGATTGAGTTTGCACCCGATGATATGATACTGCCTTTTGCTTATGCTCAGGCCCTTTTAGCAGATGAGCGATACGTAGAAGCAGCAGGAGTTCTTCGAGCGGCACTGGCAAAGGTTTCTCCTGAGAAGGAAGGTGTGTTTTATCCGCGTGGCCTGTATACGAACGATGATGTACTTTTTGAACAGATTGACCGGCTTGATGAAAAGGCCAAACTTTACAGCTTTGATGCGGACCTGCAACTTCTGCTGGGGTATCAATTGCTCGGCATTGGCGAAATTGACCAGGCCGTCGAGCCGCTTAAACTTGCCAGCCAGGATTTAGAAAATGCTACTGCTGCGGCGGTGCTGCTAAACCTGCTGGAAAAGGTCAGAGCCAACAGTACTTCACAAAATATCGACTAATGGACCTGTCGGCAGACAGGAAAGCAATGAAAAAGAGACATCTGCTGTGTTGAGTTTTGATGGAGGTATGAAAATGGCGTAGGAAATCAAAAATCAAAGTGCAACCCCGGCACATCGGGGTTGATTTTTACATTTTGATTTTTGATAGATAGACCAGCCGCTTTATCCTTATTCTGCTCCTATCATTTGGGTATTGAAAATTGTCGGCTTTCGAGATATAATCTTCTCTGGCAACAATCGAGCCGGCACCTGCGTAGGTAGGGCAGAAATGTGGCACGGGCTTCCAGCCCGTGAAGACACGGCCAAGATGGCCGTGCCACTCAGGGATAACAAAACGCACAAAAAAAAGGTTGCGATGAATAAGCGGCTGAGAAACGCCTTGAAGGGATTGACAGACCCGGATATTGAACGCCGACGCCGGGCGATGGAACCTTTTGAGCGAGCAACGTTTGATGACTTCAAAAGGGTTTTGTATCACCATTTGGGTAATGAGACGGAATGCGAGGACCTGTTAGAAGATGTTTACGCGGATATATGGGAAAAACCGGCTCGCCTGCGTAATGTTACCAGCCAGAAAGAGCTGCTGCGAACTGTGTACCTGTATTATATGCGAAGACGCCTGAGGGAAGTATATAGAAGAATGAACCGGCATCTGCATCTATCGCAGACAGACCTGAAGAACCTTGTTGCCCCCGATTTAGGCATCCTTGAGATGATGTCCCAACTGGAGCTTCGACACATTCTTCGCCGGATGCTAAATAGACTTAAAGCTCGTGAAAGAAGGGCCATAGAACTCTGGATGGGAGGCATGTCCAGCAGGGCAATCGCCAATGAGCTTAGAACTACTGTTGGTGCCGTCAAAATGCTCGAATTTAGAACCATACTGAAGCTTAAACAGATGTTTCGCCATTACTGTGAGGAAAGCTGATGCGGCGTTATCGAGAGGAGTAAGAAAAGATGCGTGATACAAATCGAGAAATCCAGGAGCTGCTGGTTGACTATGCCGATGCCCTGCGAGACGGGTGCATACCGGCTTTTCTGAAATCACTTACACGTGAGGAGGCAGAGAAAATCGCCTCTTCCCGTGAGTTCTGGGATGGCACGGAAATCGTGCGGACCCTCAACAGCGTTGGGTTTGCTGATAAGGCGGTGACCCCGAATGTGAGTTTATTTATATCCCGCGTCGATGCAAAGGTCGTATCTCGACTGAAGAAAGCCAAGTCGCTGTCAAAAGACAAACATCGCATTCATCGCCCCATAACTGGAACAGAAAAACCCGAGAAGCCGATATGATTCTGGACTGCTACCAGTGTTCATCCTGCTATTTCGAAGATAAAGAGCCGTCCTCCCGGATAGCCCCCTCGACAATCTCGCGGCGACAGTCCAGGATGACTTTCAGGGATGTGCTCGTAGTGTTTGTTTGCATTGAAATATATGATAGCAGACAAGAGTTAAAGGAATCTGTGGAGGAGTTTGCGGCGATATCACACCTTATAGGCAAAAGGCCGATTGTTCTGTGTCCGAATGTTCATCTGTCGATTGACAGAGCGCCGGAGAAGGAAGCGGCGTCCTTGATTGCCGAGATGGAAAAGATGCTTATCGCCAGGGACTTTGATGTGCATTGCCTGTCGTTCGGCTATCATAAAAAATTTAGTATGGAATGCAACGGCAATGTCGGCAGCGTTGTCGGCAGAAGGTTTTATGGCTCGGAAGAGAAGCAGTTTCTCCGGCTCTTAACCCGGCTCGGTATATGTCCCCCGGAATCTCTGCCGAAGGATATGCCATCCTGGGCGAGAGTTTTAGCTGAACGGCAATTAAAGGTGTTGGGCAGCAGAAAGGAAACCTACAATATCGCCAGAAAGATGCTCCGTGACCAGCTCGATGCGACGGCCCAGGGCGAACTGTGGACGTGTATGCTATTTGAAGGGGAGAGGCAGCCTATGGAGGATTATCTGGGCACCCTGCACGAAATATTAGAAGATTACCCCGACGTAACGGTGCACCGCGCGCTAAATCTCAGCATACCCGGGTTTTCCAATGAAGCGCGTTCTCTATTTCGCAAATATCCCGAAGCAATCAAATCAGGACGGCTGCGGATTTATAACAGCCAGGTATCCGACCTGGAGTTTCTGTTGTCCAGACCCGCAGTCCTTCTTGCCTTCCCGCAGATACCCCAGAAAGCCGGCTCGCACGCAGGAGAGATATCATTTGGAATCTACTGCAAGGATGAGGATTTTGCACGGAATCTGATTCAGTGGTATCGCACCTTTCTTGTCGATGCGCGATTTGGATGGATACGCACAGAGGCCGAACTTGACGCTGCGATAAGTGAACTGGAAGAGGAGATGTTCCATGAGGACAAGCACCTATAGACCTCCCCCGACAGGTCGGAGTCGGCTTTAATGGATAGACCACCAGATTTGGACCGAAACTGTGGATAAAGTATTAGCTGTTGTTGCTGTCGTTGCTTACACTGCAATGCTGGCGTTTGTAGCTGTGCGTGCGCGGGTCGCGCGTGAGTTTGTGGATTTCTCGCTGGCAAGGCGGTCACTTCCGCTGGCGCTTGTTTTCGGGAGCATCGCCGCCGCATACGTAGGGCCGGGTTTTACAATCGGATTTGTCGGCAAAGGGTTCAAAAGCGGCTTTCTTTTCTGGGGAATAGGGTTGGCATACGCAGTCCAGAATATCTTAGTAGGGCTGCTGGTTGCACCCCGGCTAAGAATCTTGAAAGACTGTCATACCCTCGGCGACGCTATAGGTCAGAAGTATGATAAAAAGTGTCAAATCATTGCTGGTGTTATTTCGGTCGGCCTGTGCTCGGGCTTTTCCGCAGTTATGGCGAATGCCGGCGGAGTCGTATTAAGTGACATATTCGGTCTTCCAAACTGGGCCTCTGTCGCCATCGTTGTGGCCATAACGGCGTCATACACCACGTTCGGAGGGCTGCGCGGAAGTGTCATAACAGATGCTTTTCAATTTGTCGTGTTCTCCATATTAATACCTGTCCTTTTGTTGTCGTCGATACTATTCCATCTCGATGGGGGTGCGGCGACTTTTACAAGGGAGGCATTAGCTGCTACTGCGGCAGGTCTGCGTTCCACATCAACTATTGATATAGTCGGTCTTGTGGCGGCGTTTCTGCTTGGGGAAACACTCATACCACCCTACGTCAATCGAGCGTTGGCGTCGAAAACAACAGGCGTGTCGCGAAACAGCTTTATATTAGCAGGTATCTTTAGTGCGGTTTGGTTTATGGTGATGATATCGCTCGGAGTTGTGGCCCGAAGTATCATTCCGGCCGGGACAAATGAAGACCACGTTTTGTTAAACCTTGTTGATTCAATTATGCCCGTAGAAGGTTACGCAATTTTGCTGGTAGTATTGATGTCGGTAATTATGTCCAGTCTTAATTCGCTGCTGAACGCCGGTGCCATAGCTTTTGCTGAAGATGTTGTCAAGCCGTATGCAAAACTGACGGACAGAACCGCTCTCAATGTCGGCCGGTGTGCGACTGTTGCTATTGCGGCGGTTGCTGCCGTCGGTGCAACCGTTGTCCCCGGTATCATTAAGGGTCTGCTTATCTGCTATACTATATGGGCGCCGGCGATTCTTCCCGCTGCTATAATTGGTTTATGGGCGAAGCGTCCGCGTCCCCTCGCCGGAATTCTATCAATGTGTGTCGGCACGCTTGTTGCCGTAACGTTTCAGTTTATCCTGCCTTCGGCAATCAATGTCCCTGCCATTATCCCTGCTCTCGGCTCAGCACTTCTGGCATATATCGTGGGACACTGGCTTGCAGGAGAAAATGGTGGGGCAAGCCCCACCCTACGTCTAAATGTGGAGTGTGAAGGATGGAAATAGTTCTCTTGATTTTTGTTGTGGCTGGGGCCTTATCCATCTTTATCAGTGGCATCTGGGTTGCGATTGCGCTAATCAGGGCTATTTCTGCGCCTCGGGTCGGGTCCATTCAGAAGAAGGATGTTTAGCCTGTAGGGGCGGTTCGCGAACCGCCCCTACTTTTCCTTTTGGTTGATGTTTCCATCTACGATGCAGCCACCAGTATTGAGTTGGGTCTTCGCGAACAAATTGCTCGATAGCCCTGGTGTATTCGCTGGTGACCCACAGGAGGGGGTCATCTTTGTCCACCCATTCATCGGGGAAGATAATGCGATTAGCTCCAATCTCGAAGTAGAATCGATTACCGACTCTCCTGCTGTATCCTACTACTATGGGTAAGTTGTATGTAATTGCGAGCAATCCTATACTCTTATAAGTGCTGGCCTTACGGCCAAAGAAATCAACGAATACCCCTTTTTTGCCGGCATCCTGGTCGGCGATGAAGCACAGAGTGGCGCCGCTTGAGCTGATGTTTGCCATAAGTTCTGCTGCGCCTTTTTTGTCGATTATCTTTTGCCCGGTGCGCCGGCGGACGCCGTAGAGGTAGTTACTGATGAACTTGTTATCCAGAGGGCGGGCGATGCTATAAATATTGAAACCGAACAAGGCCATAAGGTAACCTATGATTTCAAAATTGCCGTAATGGCCGGTAACCAGCAGCAGGCCTCGACCTTCCTGCATTAGCCATTTGGCCCTTTCGGCTTTTTTATACCATGAGTAATCCCGCCAGTTATATTTTTTAACCAATCGCGGCGTGAACAATACATCAATTACCAGCATTACGATATGCTCGAAGCTCCGCCGGCCTGTTTCCCAGAGCCACTGTTCGCTTTTTTCCGGGAAACTTGCGCGAAGATTATCCATGGCACGCTCGCGTCCGCGGTGGTAGTGTTTCCACAGCAGTCGGCCGAAGAAACAGGCGGTGTTTAGATTGGTCTGGATGTCGAATAAGTAGAGAAAGATGACAAGAACCCGCAGCGCAAGATACTGGATGTATGCTATAAAGAGATTCTGTTTCTTTTTCTTTCGTGGCGGCACATCAGCCATAACCAGTGATTTTAGACTCAAAATTGCCGCTGTCAAGTGCCAGAGACATAGGCTGAATTTGAAATTGTCGGAGCAGAAATCGGTCGGCTCAAGTAACAATAGAGGATTCTTACTTGCATATAGTCAAATAGTCGGGATAATACTAACGCAAGGGAAGATGAGGGTACTTATGTAGCTGCGCGAAGAAGGATAAAAAATGCCGAAGGTGGAGATAAAGATGTCTGTAGAGAGGGCTTAAAAATGGATAAGCTCGTTCGGCTCATACTAATTGTTGTGGTATCTTTTTTGCTTTTTATGCACGGGGGCTGTCAGAAACCGTTAGAGGACAGCTCGGCTGCCGCAGTTGTCGAGAAGCCCGGCTCGGCCTCTGCCGGAAATGTGCAACACAGGGCCGCCTGGATGCAGGAAGCCCGGTGGGGCGTGATGACCCACTACCTGGCGGACTGGAGAGCCAGAGTCGATAAAGAAGAAATGAGCGTCGAGAATTGGAATAATACGATAGACCATTTCGACGTGGAAGGGTTGGCGGAGCAGATAAAGTCGGTCGGAGCGGGTTACTACCTCATTACCATCGGTCAAAACTCAGGATACTATCTTGCTCCCAATGCAACTTATGATAAATTCGTTGGAATCCAGCCGAGCAAGTGCTCACGGCGGGATTTGGTGTCAGACCTCTATGAACCGCTGCACAAGCGAGGCATCAAGCTGATGGTGTACCTGCCATCAGGAGCTCCTGACGGCGATACCGTTGCGGTCAGGGCGCTGGAATGGCAAGGTGGCGCGCACCGGAACCGCGACTTCCAGCTCAAATGGGAGCAGGTGATACGGGAATGGTCCACACGGTGGGGTAAGAAAGTCGTTGGCTGGTGGTTCGACGGCTGTTACTGGCCGAACGCGATGTACCGTTCCGCGGAAGCTCCGAATTTTGCCAGTTTTGCCGCCGCAGCGCGTGCAGGCAACCCCGACAGCGTCGTTGCGTTCAATCCCGGCGTGGTCCCCCGGATTCTTTCTCTCACGCCATACGAAGATTACACCGCCGGCGAGATCAACGACCCGAACCGGGTTGAGATACGGCGCGCCGTGGCCGGAAAAGTTGATGGAGATCAGGTTCACATATTGAGCTTCCTGGGCCAGAGATGGGGTATGGGCTCGCCGCGATTCACTACAGAGCAGGTGGTTGAATGGAGCCGCAGCATTACGAAAAAAGGCGGCGTCATCACCTGGGATGTGCCGATTCAGAAGGGCGGTTTGATTTCCCAGCCGTTTATAGACCAGTTGACCGCTGTCGGCAAGGCGCTCGGCCGGCGTTGAAATCAGGTTGTTTTTAGAGGTTCTCAAGAGAGTGAGGTAATAAAATGAAACACTCCAGTAATCATCGAACGATTTTCCTGATTTGCGTGGCGGCAGGCATTCTCGCTCTTGGTGCCATTGCCCCTGGAGCTGCATCCGGCGGCACGTTAGACACCAGACAAAGGCGATATAATAAGGAGGCACAGCTTAATGGCACTACCTTCTAACCTCTCAGGAAATCAATCTTCTCCACCAACCGTTACCATCCCACACGACATATTTGGTGAGGTAAGAAGCCGGAATAATCCCCTGATGCAAGTTATCAGTAGATGCCGGATTGCCACGTTACTATTGGCATTTCTGATGCTATACAGTCTGGCGGCCAGTCTCTTGGCCCAATTGCAGATTATCGCCGGCCCTTATCTGCAGGCCCCCTCGGAAACAGGCGTCACCGTTATGTGGGCCACAAATCATAAATGCGTGTCTAAGGTGGAATATGGGACGTCACCCGATGGCCCAACTATGACAGCCGAGCGGAGTCAGCACGGGCTTGTCGATGCCAACATAACCCTCCATTGCGTCCCGCTTACAGGGCTGAAGCCCGGAACGTGTTACTACTACCGCGTTGTCTCCACGGAGATGCTCGACTTTCAACCTTATAAGGTTGTATTCGGCGACACGGTCAAGAGCCAGGACAACCGGTTCACTACGCTCGATGCAAATAAAGACCGTTTTTCCTTTGTGGTGCTCAATGACCGGCACGAAAAGACCGACCTGCTCGCGCAGGCGCTTAACTCTATCAACTGGGATGGGGTGGACCTGGTTTTCTTTAATGGCGACACGGCCAACCACCTCACGAGCGAGGAGCAGATATTCCAGAGCATTATCCAGCCAAGCACTAAAGTGTTCGCCGGGCGTATACCATTTGTCTTTGTGCGGGGCAACCACGAAACTCGCGGGAGTTTTGCCCGAATGCTTATGAACTACTTCCCTTCCACCACCGGCCGATTCTACTACTCCTTCTCGCACGGCGGTGTGCATTTTGTGATACTGGACTCCGGCGAAGACAAGGCTGATTCTGACCCCGAATATAGCGGCCTGACCCGCTTTGAATCCTATTTGGAAGAGGAAACCAACTGGCTGAAGGAGGAAATCCGCAGCGAATCGTTCAGGAAGGCCCGCTTGCGTGTCGTCCTGGTTCACATTCCACCGTGGGACATTACTGAAACCAAAGGAAAGTTTATCCGCGAGAAGTATCTTTGGGACCATTGGGGGCCGCTTTTCAACGAGGGCAGGGTTGACCTGCTGCTAAGCGGCCATACCCATAAATACACCGAGGTCCCGCCGGCAGGAGATAAGAATCAATACTTCATCCTGATTGGTGGAATTGATACTATCATTCGGGTCGATGTGGCGGCGGACCATCTGTCGGTTACCACTTTCAACAACGACGGCTCGCTTAAATCAAAATGGTTCGACAAGCTCACCATCCCGAGCGAAGTCGAGGGACTGCCCTCCATTCCCCCCGCCTGTGGAGAACGGGAAGAGAAACTTTGAGATAGAAAACTACCTCGTCAGAGCGAAGGCCCTGCCGTAGTCCCGAAAATTGTATTATAGGAGACAAAATCATGCAAAAAAGAAATGGTTCGACGTTGCTCACCATCCTGAGCTTGTCGAAGGACAGCATCATTATTATGGTTGCCGGCTTCGTGCTGGCATTAGGCATATCCAACGTGGGGCTCGCGTCAGGTGAAACCAAAATTATCAGCCCGGATGGCAATGTGCAATTCAAAGTTCTCTTGCACGAGGCGCGCCTGAAATATGAGGTAACGTTCAAGGACAAGCCGGTGATAGAAATGTCCACGATGGGGATTGTTGTAGATGGGGTTGACCTCGCCGAGGGCGTTGAAGCCGGCAAGGTAGAGCAGTATCAGATGAAAGAGACCTACCCGTGGCGCGGCGTCCATTCCCAGGCCGTTAATCATTGCGAAGGGGCAAAGATTTCCCTCAAGCACACGAAAAGCAATACCGTTTATACGCTGGAGGTCCGGGCGTTCAATGATGGATTTGCCTTTCGCCATATTGTTCCCGGCGACAAGGGCCAGCGCGTGCCGGACGAGGCCACCGCGTTTGTTATTCCGGCCGGCAGCACCGTCTGGTATCATGACCTTGAAGGCCATTATGAAGGCGTGCACGACAAAAATGACGTCTCCAGCATCCGGGCCGGTCAGTGGGTTGCGCCGCCGATGACGTTCAAGTTGCCCCCCTCGCCTTCTGTCGAAGACAGAAAGGGGGGCTATGCCTCGATTACTGAGGCAGCGCTGGTGAACTACAGCGGTATGGCCCTGCAGGCGGACGGCAGCAGGGGATTCAATGTGGTTCTCAGTCACAAGCATCATGTTTCCTACCCATTCAGGTTGCGGTACAAGAACGACATTGAGCGTCTGTCCAAACCGGCTGTCATTTCCGGAACAATCACGTCACCCTGGAGAGTTGTGATGATTGGGGCTGACCTGAACGCGCTGGTGAACTGTGATGTGGTTCATAATCTTTGTCCGCCGCCGGACCCCAATCTTTTCCCCAAGGGAATCAATACCGACTGGCTCAAGCCGGGACGGGCGGTATGGCGTTACCTGGACGGCGGCGGAAGCTCGTTGGAAGAGATGAAGGAATTCTCGCGCCTGGCCGGCCAGTTGGGTTTCGAGTATCATGTGCTCGAGGGTTTCTGGTCTCGTTGGAGCGATGAGCAGATTAAGGATCTGGTGGACTATTCGCGAAAGCTCGGCGTGGGCCTATGGTTCTGGAGGCACTCCAACCAGCTTCGCATGCCCGAAGCCCGCGAAGCATTCTTCAAAAGGTTGCATGACCTCGGCGTCGTTGGGGCCAAGATTGACTTTTTTGACCACGAGCACAAAAAGGTCGTTGACCTTTACACGGCGTTGCTCAAGGAAGCCGCCAAATACCACATACTGGTCAACTTTCACGGCGCAAACAAGCCGACAGGCGAATCCAGGACGTGGCCGAACGAAATGGTCCGCGAGGCCGTCAGAGGGATGGAGGCCAGCAAGCTTCAGGACCGGGCCACTCATAATGTAACTCTGCCTTTTACTCGCTACCTGGCGGGCCACGGTGATTATACGACGGTCCACTTTGGCGGGCGCCGCGCAAACACCACCTGGACACACCAGATTGCTACCGCTGCTGTTTTCAACTCGCCTCTGCTCACTTACGGCGCGCAGCCGAAGAACATTCTGGAGAACCCCGGCGTTGAGATGATGAAAAGCATCCCAAGCGTCTGGGATGAAACTATTGTTTTGCCGCCATCCGAGATTGGTGAAGTCGCCGCTTTTGCCCGGCGCAGCGGCGACAGGTGGTTCCTGGCCATTATGAACGGCCTGGCGGCGAGGACCATAAAGGTCCCGATTTCGTTCCTGGGCGAAGGCGAGTACCGTGCGATGCTCATTCGCGACCCCCACTATAGTTTACAACAAGAAAACGTGGGGACTGCGGTAAAAATTGAGAACACAACACTGAAGCGCAGTGATTCGCTGACGATTGAGCTGCGCGAGGGTGGCGGCTTCATCGCCCGTTTCTCCAGAAATTGAGAAACTCCGGCCCAATTCACCTGAAGTGATGGCCAACGGAAGAAGAAATAGCCACGAAGACACAAAGGCACAAAGAAAAATGAAAGTTGAAAAATATAACTGAGTTTTAGTGTCTTGGTGTCCTGGTGGCGGAAAAGAAAGAAAGCATAGAAAGGAAATTGTTATGAAAAGACGGTTGTTCGCAATCACTGTGCTTGTGGTTGCCTTGTTGTTCTGCTCTTGGCGGACTGTTGGTGCGGCGAGCACGAGCGAAGAAGGTATGTCTGTCAGCAAAACATTCGCACACGGCCAGGCGTTCGTCCATCCAGGGTTGTTGCACAACCGCGCCGACCTGGCGTTCATCAAACAGAAGGTCGCCGGCGGCATACTGTCACGCCTTGCAGTGGGTCGTTACGGGCGACAAGACCCATGCGAAAAAAGCTATGGAGATTATCAAGGCGTGGTCCTCCACGCTCAAATCCATCCAGGGCCACGACCAGAAGCTGCTCGCCGGATTCACGGGCCATAAATTCTGTAACGCTGCGGAAATCCTTCGCTACACGGAGTCGGGCTGGCCGGCGGAAGACACCGAGCAGTTCAAAACTATGCTGATGACGGTTTATTATCCGCTTATCAAGGATTTCTTTCCGAAAGCCAACGGCAATTGGGACGCCGCGA
>Ga0315277_10002908_pt1 | contig 23528 bp, 21 predicted proteins | sample YL17G05_15_MG_FD_203695 | JGI IMG/M metagenome (GOLD analysis project Ga0315277, IMG submission 203695) | Sediment microbial communities from Yellowstone Lake, YNP, Wyoming, USA - YL17G05_15 | ecosystem: Environmental > Aquatic > Freshwater > Lake > Sediment | place: USA: Wyoming | collected... | reverse complement strand
TTGTGACTTTGTCACGGCTTGACGATCTCTTGTCGGAGCGGACGCGGCTCGTCCTCATCAGCCACGTCACCACCATGACCGGTCTCGTGCTGCCGGTCAAGGAAATGGCCGATCTGGCCCACTCGCGCGGAGCGCTTGTCATGCTCGACGGCGCGCAGGCATGCGGCAACATTCCTGTGGACATACCCTCAACCGGCGCGGACTCCTACACGATGAACGGCCACAAGTGGCTGCTGGGGCCCGGGGGCACCGGCGCTGTGTTCACCGGCGACAGGGTTTTCGGAGACATAGAGCCGGTGTTTGTGGGCGGGGGATCGTCCAAGCCGGTCAACTACCGCGAGGATCCGGTGCTCGAGTACCAGGACGACGCCAGAAGGTTCGAGTTCGGCACGCGGAACTGGTCTCTTTACGTGGGACTCGAGGCGGCGCTCGACTACCTCGAGGGCGCAGGCGGGATATCCGCCGCATCCGCCCGGTCGAAGGCGCTGGCACTGCGGGCGCGTGAAGCTTTCTCGGGAATCCGAGGCGTCACTGTTGTCTCGCCCTCAGGTGAGAGCAACGTGTCGGGGATATTGACTATCAAGACTGCTTCCGTCTCAGGCGAAGAGCTCTCGAGCAGGCTCTCGGAGATGAAAGTCATCACCAGACCCGTCCGGGAGATGGATGCTGTCCGGTTCACGTTCGCGTTCTTCAACAACGAAGAGGACGTGGGGAAAGCAGCAGCGGCGTTGCGGCAGATCGTCCAGAGCTCTTGAACCAAGAGCATCTAGGGCTCCTGCCCGGCGGGCGGCTTCTTCCAGAGTGACTCCAGGCAGGCTCTGAGATTGCTCCTGGTGCCGGGGAAATCGCGCGATAGTGCTGCGACCATCTGCTTACAGTCCTGGCGCCGTGTCTTGCCGGCCGCAGGGCATGAGCTCTTCAGCACCGGGAGGCCCAGTTCGTTTGACGCAGCGATGATACTGTCTTCCTGCACATAGACAAGTGGCCTGATGACCGAGAGGCCGGCTCTTTCGAGGAACGTCCTGGGCTGGAAGCATTCTATGCGCGCCTCGAATATCATGGACAGGAACAACGTTTCTATCGCATCGTCAAGGTGGTGCGCGAGCGCCACCTTGTTGCATCCCTTCTCGGACGCAAGCGCGTTCAAAGCCCCTCTCCTCAGGTGGGCGCACAGAGCGCACGGGTTGGGTTCGTGGCGCTGCTCGAAGACCAGGGGGCCTATGTTAGTTTTCTTGACGTGATGCGCTACGTCATTGGACCCGCAGAATGTCTCGACCGCGCCGAAGTCGTCGCCCCAACCGAGGTCAACTGTCAGCGCAACAACATCGAAGTTCACGGGGGCTATCCGCCGCAGGGCCGACAGCACCCACAGCAGAAGCAGGCTGTCCTTACCCCCTGAAACACCCACGCCGATCACATCGCGATCGTTTACCAGCCCATAATCGGCGATAGCCTCTCCCACAGGCCTCCATATGGTCGAGAAATACGGCCTCTCCAATGTGCTCACCCAGCCTGGAGCATACCAGATGCCGCGCGCGGCGGCAAATCGCTTCACGCTTTTGTGCAAGATACTACCTGCCGGGCGGTCGAATAGACAGGCGACCGCGCCCGGATTGGGCAAACTCAGGTCATGCGATGCCGGCACCAAAAGCGGTTGCGGAGGCCGCCGGGCCTCACCCCCTGGATGAGTGCGGGGGGCATTATCTCCAGTTCCGGCTATTCTATCATCCGAAGCCAGAATATGGCTTGCATTGAGCGAATGGCTGCGTGGAGACAATTCTACCGGAGGTGATTACGCGAAAATGGCAGAAGGGCAGAAGACTAACCAGATCCTGAACCCGCAGGCTCGTCAGGCCATGGACCAGTTCAAACAGCAGGTAGCCTCCGAGCTCGGCATAACGAACTACCAGGGCTATCTTGGTGACGTGCCGTCGAGGCTCAACGGAGCGGTCGGAGGGAATATGGTACGCCGGATGATAGCTCTTGCGGAGAACAGCCTGGCCGGCGGGCAGATTCCGCAGGCGACCCCGGCAACACAGCAGACCAGGACGACCCGGTAGGCAAGGATCCGGTACGGCGCCGGACCGGAATGTCACTGAATATCGTCAAGAGCAGGAGGCCCGATCATTCAGGCGGGCCTCCTGCTTCTGCGCTGCGAGGGGTCGAGTCCCCGTGCTGCCCGCAAAACGGGTAGAATGTTGGAAGGGAGCACGACCGGCATAGCGGCGCCTCGACAGGCTCCGGACCAGTGCACAAGGAAGGGGCGGCTATTGAGCACCTACCGGATCATCACTTACGGCTGTCAAATGAATGAACGTGATTCTGAGACCATTGCCGGCATTCTCACCGAACGGGGATACCGCCGGGCAGGCAAGGATGAGGACCCTGACGTCATAGTCCTGAACACGTGCTGCGTGCGAGAAGGGGCCGAGCGAAAGATCTTCGGGAAGGTGCTGGAACTCAAGGCACTCAAGGCAAGGCACCCGGGCGCCATTATTGCGGTCGTCGGCTGCTTGCCGCAGCAACCAGGAGCCGCGGAGAGCATCGCCAGGAAGCTTGTGCACGTGGACATCGTCCTTGGGACGCATAACATCGAGCGGATCGGCGAAGCGGTGGAACGTGTCGCCGCCAGCCGGTGCCAGTTCGTGGAGGTCATCGATCATGAGACCGCGCCCAAGGAGGGCCTGCCGTCAGTGCGGGCGCCGGGCGTCAGGGCATGGCTCACGGTGATGTATGGCTGCGACAACTTCTGCAGCTACTGTATAGTCCCGTACGTGAGAGGCCGGGAGCGGTCACGGTTGCCGGGCGAGATAAAAGCTGAGGTAGAACGCCTCGTGTCCGGCGGCTTCAAGGAAGTCGTGTTGCTCGGGCAGAACGTAAATGCATACGGCAGGACCCTGGGGACTGGTGAGGACTTCACCACGCTTTTGCGGGACGTGGACTCGGTAAAAGGACTTGCGCGCACAAGGTTCATGACATCGCACCCCAGGGACTTCACGCAGGAGATGGTCGTGGCAGTGAGAGACCTGCCTACCGTGTGCGAGCACATACACTTGCCGGTCCAATCCGGCAGCAATACCGTACTGGAGCGCATGAACCGAGGCTACACGCGTGAGCAGTATATGGACCTCGCCTCTCGGATCAGGGAAGCCATGCCGGATTCGAGCCTGACGACAGATATCATAGTCGGCTTCCCGGGAGAGGACGAGCGCGAGTTCGCAGACACGATGGACCTGGTCAAGCGCCTTGAGTTCGACGCCGCGTTCACATTTATGTATTCCCCACGCAAGGGCACCAGGGCGGCACAGATGCCCGGCGAAGTGCCGTTTTCTACGAAGAAGGGCCGGATCTCCGAGCTGATCAAGGTACAGAACGAGATTACACAGAAGAAGAACAGGGAATTGGCCGGGCGAGTGTTCGAAGTGCTGGTGGAAGGACCAAGCGAGAGGGACCCTTCTGTGATGGCGGGGCGGACCCGACAGAACAAGATGGTCCACTTCCGGTCCGACCGGCCGCCCGGATCCCTTGTGAATATCCGGATCACTTCAACAGGCACCTGGACGTTGAGGGGAGAGGTCCAGGAATAGCCCGGGCCGGCGCGCGACCTGCGTACGGCCAGGGGCGCCTTGTGAGAGGCAAGTTTTCTTCTGCGTGCTGCGGTAGCCATAAGGGCAGGGGGCCAGTGTCCTTGGCGAAAGCCACACCAATGATCGAGCAGTACAGGCGGGTTAAGAAAGAACACGACGGCGCGATCGTGTTTTTCAGGCTTGGCGACTTCTATGAGATGTTCTACGATGACGCGGAACTGGCGTCGAGGGAACTTGGGATCATGCTGACCGGGCGCGACGCAGGTGAAGCGGGGCGCGCCCCGATGTGCGGTGTTCCATTTCATTCCGCGGACTCATACATAGCCAAACTGGTGAGCAGGGGATATAAGGTCGCGGTATGTGAGCAGGTCGAGGATCCCCGCGTTGCCAGGGGTCTTGTCAAGAGGGAAGTAACCCGGGTGATCACGCCCGGCACCGTGACCGACGAGCAGATGCTCGACGAGCGGGCCAACAACTACATCGCCTGCGTGGCGGGCGAGGCAGGTGCGGTGGGCCTCGCAGTGGCGGATGTGTCAACCGGCCATTTCTACGTGATGGAGTCCTCCGGCGAGAACGCCGGCCAGGGGGCGCTGGACGAACTCAGGCGGATCCAGCCGTCGGAGTGTCTCGTCGATAGCGCGCTGGGCGATGACGGTGCCGGCCAGGACGCCGCAGGCTGGGCGAGAGCGTATTGCCGGACTGTCGAAGCCATGGATGACGTGCCTCCCGTTGAAGAGGCAAGAGACATTCTCAGGCAGCACTTCCATGTGGCGTCTCTGCACGGCTTTGGCTGTGAATCCATGCCCGCCGCGATACGGGCCGCGGCGGCGCTGCTCAGTTACGTGAAACGCACGCAGAAGACTCTGGCCGGACAGCTCGCTGCCCTATCCACGAGGGTGCCGGGCGACTCGGTCGTGATCGACCCGGTCACCCGCAGGAACCTCGAGATATTCGAGAGGATATCGGACGGGTCTCGACGGGGCAGCCTGATCGGCGTCATCGATGGGACGCTGACTCCCATGGGGGCAAGACTCTGCAGGCAGGCGCTACTCAAGCCGTCCAGATCGCCAGAGCAGATCAACGAGCGCCTTGACGCTGTGGAAGATCTTTCGAAGGCGATGCTGATGAGGCGCGACCTCAGGGATGCGCTCTCGCACGTCAGAGACATCGAAAGGCTGCTTGGGCGCGTTATGGCTCGCACGGCTGGAGCGAGGGAGTTGAACTCGCTCGAGTCCAGCCTCTCACCGCTCCCGCAGGTGGCAGCCGTGCTGCGGTCCGCATCTTCTGCCAGGCTCAGGCAGATGGGCGAGACGGTGCCGGACCTCACCGAGGTGACGAGTCTCATCGAGAAGGCGATATCGCCTGACCCTCCCGCAAGCCTCACAGAGGGAGGCCTCATCCGCGAGGGCTATGATTCGCGAGTGGATGAGCTCCGCCTCGCGTCCGCGAACGGCAAGAGATGGATAGCGGAGCTCGAGACCAGAGAGCGGGAGCGGACCGGCATAAGGAACTTGAAGGTCGGGTTCAATAAGGTCTTTGGGTACTACCTCGAAATCACCAACGCAAACCAGAAGCTTGTGCCCGAGGACTACATTCGCAAGCAGACACTTGTCGGCGCCGAGAGGTACGTGACACCCGCGCTCAAAGAGTACGAGGATAAGGTGCTGAACGCGGAGGAACGGCTTGGTCTGCTCGAGTATGAGGTCTTCTGCCGGGTCCGGGACGAAGTGGCTTCGCGATGCGCGCCGATCCAGGAGGCTGCCAGGATAGCGGCCGAAACTGATCTCCTTGCGGGATTCGCCGAAATCGCGCTGTCCAACGGGTATTCCCGTCCGGTGGTGGATGCTTCTGAGACGATAGACATCAGGGACGGCAGGCACCCGGTCGTGGAGCAGATAGTGGGGGCTGGGAATTACGTCCCAAACGACGCTCTGCTCGACGAAAAGGCCGGCAGGCTCATGCTTGTTACCGGGCCGAACATGGCCGGGAAGTCCACCTACGCGCGCCAGGTCGCCCTCATAACGATAATGGCGCAGGCCGGGTGTTTTGTGCCCGCGTCCTTCGCGCGGATCGGGTGCGCTGACAGGGTCTTCGCCAGGGTCGGCGCGAGCGACGATGTTTCGCTCGGCCGCTCGACCTTCATGGTCGAGATGAGCGAGGTGGCGAACATCCTCAATAACGCAACGGCCCACAGCCTGGTGATCCTGGATGAGGTCGGTCGCGGCACCGGGACATATGACGGGATGAGCCTTGCGTGGGCAATCGCGGAGGACCTGAGCCAGCGCGTGCGGGCACGCACCATAATGACGACGCACTACCACCAGCTGACTGAACTTGAGGAAGCTCGGCCTGGGATCCGGAACATGCGGGTGGCAGTCAAGGAAAAAGGGCACGACCTGGTGTTCCTGTATAAGATCCTTCCCGGGTCGACCGACAGGAGCTACGGCATTCATGCAGCGGCCCTGGCGGGTGTGCCCGGGGACGTTGTGGAACGGGCGCGGAAGGTGCTTGAAGAGATAGAAGCTGAGATCTTCTTCAGGAAAGCCAGGCGCGAAGTCGCCACATCCCGTGGAAAGGCCCGGCACGAGGCTACCAGCCAGATTGCCCTGCTGCTGCCGGAACCCGTGCAATCGGTGCTGTCGCGGCTCGAGATCTCTGACCCAGATAACATGACGCCTCTGGAAGCGCTTCGTCTGCTTTCTGAGCTGGTGAAAATGGTGAGGGGCGACGGTGGTGCCAGTAAGCATGAGCAAGATCATCCGGCTTGACGAAAGCACGATAAACCAGATTGCGGCGGGCGAAGTTGTGGAAAGGCCCGCCTCTGTGGTCAAGGAACTGGTTGAAAACGCGCTGGACGCCGGCTCGCGTTCGATTGTTGTGGAGATTGCCGGCGGCGGGCGCGAGATGGTCCGCGTCACCGATGACGGTTCAGGGATGGACCGCGAGGACGCGCTCCTGAGCCTCGAAAGGCATGCCACAAGTAAGATTCGCACCATCGGCGATATAGCCATATCCGGTTCACTCGGTTTCCGGGGCGAGGCACTGCCCAGCATAGCGAGTGTGTCGCGGGTCGAGATCATCACCCGGACTCGGACGGAAGATGCCGGCACAAGGATCGTGGCAGAAGGCGGCATGGTGGTCTCGTGTGAGGAATATGGTGCCAGGCCGGGTACCCAGGTCGCCGTCAGAGACCTGTTCTACAACACGCCTGCCAGGATGAAATTCCTCAAGAATGCTGCGACCGAGACGGCGAGGGCGGTGTCGACCGCGGTGGAAGCAAGCCTCTCTGCCCCGGACGTGCGCTTCAGCGTCGTGGTCGACGGGAAAGAAGTCGCGCGGACACCCGGTTCCGGCAGCCTGTCAGACGTTATCGTCGGACTCTACGGGACTGAGTTCGCCAGGAGTCTTGTGCAGATCAGTTTTGAAGCACAAGGCATCGAGGTGTCGGGCTATGCCTCGAGGCCTTCGCTGTCACGGGCGTCGCGCCGGGAGCAGCACTTCCTGGTCCTCGGCAGGCCGGTGAGGGACCAGAACATCAGGTGGGCGCTGGAAGAGGCCTATTCCGGCAACATGGCAAGAGGCAGGTACCCGGTAGCGTTCATCAACATAGTCGTGAACAGGGAGGATGTTGACGTCAACGTGCACCCGGCAAAGGCGGAAGTCCGGTTCCGGGATGAGGGCGCGGTCAAGAGGGCGGTCCTTGTCGCGGTCTCCCGCGCGCTCGTCGCAGCGGGGGAGAGTGCGGCACATTCCCAGGATGCCGTGTACAGAGCCGGCCCCGACCAGCCCCGAGCTGCGGGCGAAGGCCCAGCCGGCATGTACGGGAGAATGCCAGGAGAGAGCGCCGGCGCCGGGACCGGGCAGCGAGCCGGTTATGGCCGGCACGGAGCCAGGCAGGACCAGCCCGGGGCATGGCCTTCCCAGGCGGGTGCAGCCGGCCAGGTGTTTGAGGAGTTCCGCAAGAAAGGCGGCGGCCTGGCAGCAAACCTGGGATCACTCGTACCCATTGGGCAGGTGCTGGGCACCTATGTTGTGGCCGAGTACCCCGGCGGTCTGGCGCTCGTGGACCAGCACGCCGCGCATGAGAGGATCAACTTCGAACGCATACGCGCCGCCGTATCCGCCCACAGGAGCCAGAGCCAGCCGCTGCTTGTGCCCGTCACGTTCGAACCCGGGCCGGCCGAACGGTCTGTGCTGCGGGAGTATCTTGGCACGCTTTCGGAGCTCGGCTTCGAAGTCGAGGAGTTCGGTGCCGGTACCTGGATTGTGAGGTCGTGCGTGATTGTGAACGGTGTTGAGGTCCGGCTGCAGGATGTGCTGGACAGGCTCGTGCACGAGCAGCCGATCGCCGTGGAAGACTGGCCCGGGCACAAAGCTGCCGTGGCGCTCGCCGCATGCGTCGCGTCAGTTAAGGCGGGACAGCGGCTGGACCTCAATGCGCAGGCGGCGCTGCTCCGGGAACTTGCCGAGACGCAGGAACCCTTGCGGTGCCCTCACGGGCGCCCGACAATCGTGGTCTTCGGCCAGGATGACATAGAAAGAAGGTTCGGCAGGAGATAGGCGGGAAGCTGCTTTTGGCCATAGTGGGGCCGACGGCCGTGGGCAAGACCCAGGTCGCCGTGGACGTTGCCCTGCGTATCGGAGGAGAGATCTTAACAGCCGATTCGATGCAGGTGTACAGGCTCATGGATATCGGGACGGCCAAACCCACCATGGAGCAGAAGAAAGGCATCCCGCATCATCTCATAGACCTCGTGTACCCCGACCAGCCTTTCAGTGTAGCTTTCTACCAGGCGCTTGCGCGCCGGACAATCGCCGAAGTCCTGGACCGCGGGCACACACCCGTTCTCGCCGGCGGAACGGGCCTGTATGTGAAATCCCTTGTGGACTCATACTACTTCGTTCCCGCGGACCCTGACCCGGAGCTGCGGGCAGACCTGCAGCAGAGGGAGCGGGGCGAGCCCGGTAGCCTCCGAGCCTGGCTCGAGCGGGTGGACCCGAAAGCTGCTGCTAAGATACACCCGAATGACCTCAGGCGGACGGTCAGAGCTCTTGAGGTGCTCATCCAGACCGGCTCGCCGATATCGCAATCCTGGGGGTACTCGGCACTCCCTTACGATGTTGTCATGTTCGGTCTTGGTGCGGATCGTGACTGGCTTTACTCCCGGATCGACCGGCGCGTGAGACAGCAGGTGGAAGACGGGCTGGCAGGGGAGGTGGCCATGCTGCTTGACAGGGGATACGACGAGAGGCTCCCCGCGATGCAGGGCCTGGGCTACAAAGAGATGATCCCTCATCTCAGAGGACTGTGTTCGCTGGATGAAGCCGTGGCGGAAATCGCCACGAACACGCGGAGGTTCGCCAAACGACAGTTCACCTGGTTCAGGCCGGACAGCCGTATTATCTGGTTAGACGTTGGTAAGTCTAAGGGCAGAGAGGCAGCCGTGGAAGAAATTGCTAGGTCAGTTGAAGGAAGAGCTGTAAAGCTCGACGAATAGCAGTAGCAGCTTCTTGCGTGGAGGGTTTCCAGATGAGCAAGACCCAGGTGAACCTGCAGGACACATTCTTGAACCAGGTCAGAAAAGAATCCATCCCCCTCACCATTTACCTGGTGAATGGATTCCAGCTGAGAGGCCTGGTGAAGGGATTCGACAACTTCACCGTGGTTCTGGAAAACGAGGGCAAGCAGCAACTCGTCTACAAGCACGCGATCTCCACCATTACGCCCTCGCGCACTGTCTCCCTGGCACCGAAAGAGGAAGAAACGACCGCTCCATAGACCATCCCGCTCTCGCCGCCCGGACTTCCGTCCGGGCGTTTGTGTTTTCCGGCATGTCGCTCCCGGCGCTTGCTGCGTATGATACTACACCGGCTCCGGCGCTCCGCGCGCAGGCCGGGAACCGAGGGGGCGATGAGTTGGCGATTGCATACCACACTGGTCCGGAGCGCAGGTCGCCGGGCGCACCCGTGCCGCCCGGGCTCAATGACGACATCCCGAGACTTGTGGAACAGGGCAGGGTCACAGTCGTTGACGCCCTGCGTATAATGCGTTCGAACGGGATAGCTCCCGTACCCGTTCGCAAGGATGCAGACCCCCAGCAAGGGGACAGGGCCGATGAAGCCTCGCAGGATCTCGAGTCACTCGTGGGACTGGCGCAGGTCAAGAAACTCGTGGCGGAGCTGAAGGCCTTCGTAGAGGTCCAGCGGCGCAGGTCGCGGGCTGGGCTCGCCACCGAACCTGTCGTGCTACACATGATTTTCCGCGGCAATCCGGGCACTGGCAAGACCACTGTCGCGCGCATCCTCGGCAAGATCCTGAAGGAAATGGCCGTGCTCGAGAAGGGCCACCTGGTCGAGGTCGAACGCGCCGACCTTGTCGGGGAGTACATAGGGCACACGGCCCAGAAGACGCGAGAGCAGATCAAGCGGGCACTTGGAGGTATCCTGTTCATCGACGAAGCTTATTCGCTGGCCCGCGGCGGCGAAAAGGACTTCGGCAAAGAGGCGATAGACACTCTCGTGAAGGCAATGGAGGATCACAAGGACGACCTGGTTGTGATACTGGCAGGATACACGGACGAGATGACGCGGTTCATCCGGACGAACCCGGGCATCAAGTCCCGCTTCCCGATACACATGGATTTCGATGACTACACCACCGCGGAACTGCTCCGGATAGCAGAGTCCATGCTGGAGCACCGGCAGTACACGATGCCGGCGGAGGCCAAAACGAGGCTTGTGCAGGTGCTGGATGGGGGCGGGAGCGAACGGCCGCAAGGGAACGCAAGGTTTGTCCGTAACCTGATCGAGAAGGCGATCCGGAGGCAGGCTGTACGCCTCGTGTCGTCGGAAGAGTGCAGCAGGGAAGACCTCATGACCATCTGCGTCGAGGACTTCATGGAAGCGCTGGAACACAGAGAATCACTGGACGCATCGCTTCGCGGTTCGTGATGTCGCGGGCCGGCTGAGCGCGGGCCCAACATACTGCCAGCCGGGCCGGGGAAGCCCCGGCTTTTTGCTACCCCTAGTCCCACCGGACTCCGCATAATCATCTAACTGGGGACAGGGGAGATGCGGGTTGAAACGGCTCATGATCGCAGGCAGGCCCGGGGTCGGGAAGACGCTGTTCCTAATCAACTTCGCTGCCTATACGGGGCAAAAGACGCTGCACCTCATAGTCGAGCGTCCAGGATACAGAGTGGAAAGCGCCGTGCTGGCGCTCGAGGAAGCTCGCGCAAGGCTGGTGGGGCATACCGGGCACTTTACGAGGTCCGTCCAGAGCCTTGTGGTGGACCTCAAAAAGGGCAAGGCCAGGGTACAGGTGGAGATGGAGGACACGCCGGGCCTGGACTTCGGCATCCACCCGGACGTTGAAGTCAGAAAGGCGATGGCCGAGACCATACGCAAGATGCGGAACACAGATCTCGTCATACACATGTTAGACGCTACAAAGGTTACCGCCGCCGGCACGGAAGCCGGGGAGGCGAACATCGACCAGGAGATAGCACGTTTCGCTCTCACCAGAGGCGGGTACCTCATCCTCGTCAACAAGATGGACCTTCCCGGCGCCGGTGCGGGGCTTGAGAAGGCAAAGGCCCTGTTCCCGGGGCAGCTCCTCATCGGCGTTTCGGCTCTCAAGGGCTCAAACTTCAAACAGGTCGCCAGGGTCGTGCGCAGGTATGCCTGACACAGCATCATTCATCGCAGCTCTCCTTGCGGCCTGTTCCGTCAAGCTCCTGGATGACCTCCTGGACTCAGGCCCTGACGACGACCTGTATGCTCACCGCGCGGTGTATTGCGCCCTGGCCTTGTGCCTCGCCTGCCTCGCCCGCGCCGGCGTGGCGGTCCCTCTCTTCCTTGCGTGTTACGCAGTGGGGATGATAATGACACCTGCCGGCGGCGCGCCACCCGCACCCGGCACGGGTAAGGTCTTCAGTGCGAGCGCTGTCGCGCCAGCGTTTCTGCGTTTCGCAGAGCCGGCCGGGGCAGTCCTGGTGCTTATCGCCTTCTACGGGCCCGCAAGGGCGGCGGCGGCGCTGTTGCTCGCGCTTTTCGCCCAACTTGGCGACGATATCCTGGATTTCCGCGCCGACCTAGCCTCCGGGCAGGCAAATCTGGTCCACCGCTTCGGCGTCGTTGAGTGTGCACTGGCCGCGGCATCCATGCTCTTCGCCGCTGCTTCCCTGGAATTTCGCCTTACGCTATGCGCGCTTGCAGGGGCCGTATCAGTCTGGGCCGGCGAACGAGCGGTACGCCGCGTTGCGGGAGGTGGCGCTGGTGACCGGTGAGGGGTTGCGCAATCTGCTTGCCGTCTCATCAATCGTGCTGCTGTGTGCGGCGGCGGCCTACGGTGCAGGGAGGCGGAGGGGGCGCGCCGAAGGGAGAAAAGCCGGGATGGCGCTCGCCCGGATGGCGCTACTGGAGGAGTTGTTCGACTCCGGGGCGTGTCCCCTGTGCGGCGGCAGGGGTGCCGGAGGGTATGCTATAATTGAGCGTAACTGGGGTCGGAGGTCTCATCTTGCACGACGAAGAACAGGGGCAAAGGCCGGAAAGAGCCATCATAGTCGCGCTTTCGGGCCCGCGGAGGAACGACTGGACGGTGGACGAGCGGCTCGAGGAGCTCGAACGCCTGCTCTATACAGCCGGCGCCGAGGTGGTCGAGCACATCGTCCAGAACCGCGAGTCGCCCGACCCGACATACCTGGTTGGGCGGGGCAAGGTTGAAGAGATAGAGGAACTTCGCAAGGCCAGTGCCGCTGATCTCGTCGTGTTCGACGCTGAGCTGTCGCCGGGGCAGCGGCGGAATCTTGAAGAGCACATAGACTGTAAGGTGATTGACCGGACCCAGGTCATACTCGACATCTTCGCCCAGCGAGCCCGGACCCGGGAAGGGAAGTTGCAGGTAGAGCTCGCGCAGCTCACATACGGTCTGACCCAGCTGGTCGGTAGCAGGGAAGCGCTCTCGCGCCTGGGCGGCGGGATCGGAACGCGTGGCCCCGGCGAGACGAAACTTGAGGTCGACAGGCGGCGCATCCGGCAGCGGATACAGGGCCTCAAACGCGACATCGAGTCAGTGAGGCGGCACCGGGAGCTGGGCAGGCGCGAAAGGGAGAAGTCACCGGTCGCCGTGGCTGCCCTGGCGGGTTACACCAACGCAGGGAAATCCACGCTCTTGAACAACCTGACTGGGGCTTCTGTTTTTGTGGAGGACAAGCTCTTTGCCACGCTCGACCCGACGACGCGCGGCATGCGCCTTCCAAGCGGACAGGAAGTCCTGATCACGGACACAGTCGGCTTTATCAGAGACCTCCCGCACGAGCTCATTGCTGCATTCCGTGCTACCCTGGAGGAAATCACTGAGGCAGACCTCATCATTCACGTCGTAGACGGGAGCCACGCGGCGGCTCAAAAGCAGGTTGAGGCTGTCGAGCGAGTGCTGGCTGATATCGGGGTCCGCGACGTGCCCATCATCCTGGTCATCAACAAGGCTGATCTTGGGGTGCACCTGTCTCTACCCGGCGAGCGAGCGGCAGTGGTAATCTCCGCTCTGAAAGGTGTAGGTTTCGGGGAACTGCGTGCGGCGATGGACCGGGAGCTTCAGGCAAAGAGACTCGTGATCACGCTCAAGGTTCCGTACTCGCGGCAGGACCTGATAGCTATCATGCACGAACACGGCAAGGTGACATCGCAGGACTACGGTGCCACTGCCATCACTGTCACTGGAGAAGTGGAGTCGGTCTGGGCAAAGAAGTTGCTGAGATGGGCTAGCCCCGCGGCGGGAACAGGCAAGGATGGGGGAGAGACGGCGGGTGGACCCAAAGGCGATTGACCTGCTTTCGAGGGCTTACGGCATTGACAGCTGGCTCGTGGAAGCTGCTGAGCACGCTCAGGAGAAAGTATCCCGGTCCTGGGCCAAGATAGACGGCATCGCGCAGCACAACCAGGCGAAGGTGCTTGAGGCGTTCCACTACGCTCGGGTATCGGAAGCCTGCCTGCGGAGTTCTACGGGGTACGGCTATGGGGATGCCGGCCGGGACAAGCTCGACCAGGTCTATGCCCGCGCCTTCGGGGCGGAGGCAGCGCTCGTAAGGAACCAGTTCGTCTCGGGCACCCACGCCATCGCCTGTGCTTTGTTTGCTCTCACCGCGCTCCGGAGGCCACTGATATGCGCGACAGGAACCCCGTATGACACCCTCAAGCCCGTGCTAGGCAAAGCGTCGGAGCCCGGCACCATCGCCGGCCAGGGTTCCAGCGTCTCCACCATCGAGCTCTTGCCCGGCGGGGAGATAGATGTCCAGGCCGTCCTGAAGATTGCATCCAAACAGCAGGATGCCCCTGTTGTGTTCCTGCAGCGGTCTTGCGGCTATGCCTGGCGTGAGTCGCTGGATGTGAGCGACATCGGCTCGGCGATCCAGGCCATAAAGGATGCAGTTCCGGAAGCACAGTTTGTGGTGGATAACTGCTATGGCGAGTTCGTGGAGGACACCGAACCAACGGAAGTGGGCGCCGATCTTGTATGCGGCTCGTTGATCAAGAACCCCGGCGGCGGACTATGCGCCACCGGCGCGTACGTCGCCGGGAAAGCTGCAAGCGTCGAGCGCGTTGCGGAGAGGCTCACGTGTCCCGGCGCTGGAGCTCATGTCGGCTCCTCGCCCGCTGGCCATCGTGAGCAGTTCCAGGGCTTTTTCATGGCGCCGGGAATTGTCGCGCAAGCGGTCAAAGGGGCCATCTTCAGCGGCAGGTTCTTCGAGGAACTGGGTTTTGAGGTGCTTCCCCACCCGGCGGCGCCCAGGACGGATATCATACAGGGCATCAAGCTCGGCAGCAGGCAGAGGGTACAGGCTTTCTGCCGTGGGATCCAGAGAGCGTCCGCAGTGGATGCGTTCGTGAAGCCGGTCGCGGCGCCTCTGCCTGGCTATGAAGATGGCATCATCATGGCCGGCGGGACTTTCGTCCAGGGCTCTTCGATCGAGCTCAGCGCGGATGCCCCCATGAGGGAACCGTACGCTGTATACCTGCAGGGCGGGTTGAACGTGCAACACGCAATCATGGGAGCGTGTTTCGCCGCTCACGAGATGGCCAAGGAAGACCTGCTTCCCGCAGCAGCGGTGAAGGGCCCGATCTAACGCCGGCGGAGTGCCGGGACGCAGCGGGACCTACGGGATAACGCGATACACGTGACTTACGGGATGACGCGATAGAGGCCGACAACTTTCCCCAGCACGCTGACATCCCGGGTTATGATGGGCTGCATCGTCCGGTTTTCTGGCTGAAGCCGGATATGGTCCTTCTCCAGGTAGAACCTCTTCACAGTGGCCTCTTCTCCAATAAGGGCGACAACGATGTCGCCATTCTCAGCGGTCGTTTGCTGCCTCACGATGAGCATGTCCCCGTCAAGGATACCAGCTTCGATCATGCTCTCGCCCCTTACTGTCAAGAGGAATGCATTCGTAGTGCCCACGAGCCTGGCGGGAACTGGTATGTACTCCTCAATGTTCTCGACTGCCAGCACGGGCTGCCCGGCCATAACCCGGCCGATGAGTGGTATGGGGATGGAGGGAGACAGCGGGTGGGCATCCATGATCTCGATCGTTCGCGGCTTCGTCGCGTCCCGGCGGATGAAACCTTTCTCTTCAAGCTTTGCGAGGTGGCCGTGTACCGTGGAAGTAGAGGTCAGCCCGACAGCCTTACCGATCTCGCGGACTGAAGGCGGGTAGCCCTTCGTGCGAACGGCTGACTTGATGAACTCCAGCACGTCTTTCTGTCTCGATGTCAGGTCGTCACCCAACAGACGCACCTCCAGCCCAATTACTGGCAACATTATAGCACGCAAGGACCCGGAGAGCAAACTATTGTTCGGGTCAGCACCCCCAGCTGCTTGACTCCCGAACACGCGTTTGTGTATACTCGTAAGCGAACAAACGTTCGCTGCGCGGGTGGTGGGATGGATGAGTGGCTCGATGGCTGGATGGAGCCGCCAGCGTCACAGGCGGCCGATGGCGCGCCGTACGCGGCCTGTAGTTCGTGCCGCCTGGTGCGGTTTGTGGGCTATCGTGCTGGTAGCGGTGTTCCTGTACCTCTTACCGCAGCGAGGAGTGCTTGCGGAGAGCGATCGGCAGTTTGTGACGGCTACTGTGGCTCGCGGAGACACAATCTGGGACATTGCCGCGAGGATGGCACGAGATGATGCCGATATCCGCCGCGTCGTCTTCGACATACGCCAGGCAAATAACCTCACGACTACGACAGTGATGCCGGGAGACACACTCAAAATTCCCAGGAAATGGTGCCGGTAGCACAGGCGACATAACAGCGTTACGCCGGGGGCAATCTATTCCTGCGAAAGGAGGCGCAGGAATGATCGACGCTCCGGATGCAGGCCCGTCATATTGTGACCTGAGCGGTCTTCTACTCGACGATCCGATGTCCATTGATCCTGCATACTTCTTTGATGCTCCACGCCCGGCACGCCCTCACGCCATGCGCGGGTGGCCATACGGGGAAGAAGCGCGGGCCAATGACATCTGGCAGGAGGATGGGGAGGAGCTGTTCAACGCACCCTTCCCGCGAGCGACGCGTTCGTACGGTTTCGGGTCACGACGTACACACGTCACATATCCCTATCCGTGGCTGGCAGAGCCAGAGAGCTAGCATAAGGACGATACCTGGATGGCCGGCGGCCTGAACAAGGCCGCCCTATTTGTTGGGCTCAGGTCCGCAAAGGAAACGCCGCATGACCAGAAGAAGTCTCTGGGAAACATTCCGGGGGGTCACATCATGCAATATCGCAACTTCGGCCGCCTAGATTTCAAACCGTCTGCACTAGGTTTTGGGTGCATGCGCCTGCAGGTGCTGAACAACAACAGCTCGCAAATAGATGAGCTCGAGGCCGTCGGGATGATACGATACGCCATCGACCATGGGGTTGATTATGTTGATACGGCTTACGGCTATCACGGTGGAACCAGTGAAGTAGTCCTAGGGAAGGCGCTGCACGACGGGTACAGGGACAGAGTTGCCGTGGCGACCAAACTGCCAACCTACCTTCTAAAAGAGCCCGGGGACGCGCAGACGTACTTTGACGAACAGGTGAAGCGGCTGGATGTGGGCAGGATCGATTTTTACCTGCTGCACGGCCTCAACGAGCCGAGGTGGGGAACGGTGCGCAGGCTCGGCGTTCTGGATTGGGCGGAAAGACTGCGCTCGAGAGGCGATATCGGCCACCTGGGGTTTTCGTTTCACGACTCTCTCAGAGTGTTCAGGCAGGTGCTTGACGGGTTCGAGGGTTGGGACTGCTGCCAGATACAATACAATTACCTTGACGTCAATAACCAGGCGGGGACGGAAGGCCTCCAGTATGCGGCATCGAAGGGACTGGGCGTCGTAGTGATGGAGCCTCTGCGTGGCGGGGCTCTGGCAGAAAACCCCCCGCAGCAGGTGGCCCGGCTCTTCGCGGAATATCCTGCCAAGCGAACTCCTGCGGACTGGGCTCTCCAGTGGGTGTGGAACCAACCCGAAGTCTCGGTCGTCCTGAGTGGTATGACGACCATGCAGCAGGTCGTGGAGAATGTCGAGAGCGCGAACTGTTCTGGGCCGAATTCGCTGAGTGAAAGCGACCTGCACTTGCTCGACCAAGTCCGGGATGCATACGAGGGCCTTAAGCCCGTGCAATGCACGTCATGCGAGTACTGCCTCCCGTGTCCGCAGGGCTTGGATATTCCGAGGAATTTCGCGCTGTTGAACCAGGGAACGATGTTCAACCGGCTCGACCGCAGCCGCAGGACATACGGGCGCATGGATGATAAGCAAAGGGCCAGGTCATGTGTAGAATGCGGGGTGTGCGAAGAGAAATGTCCACAACACCTTCCGATACGAGAGCTCCTGAAGGACGTAGACAGGGTGCTCGGCAGGACTCAGTAGCGCACCGCAGCCGGCATGTCACTGCGTTGGTCGTAGTCGTGCTCGTTGCCGGCTTTGTGGGCGGTATCCTGATCGCTCGTGCGTCGAAACCTGCTACCCCTTCGGTGGCAGAGTATTTCCCGGCTATCCTGGGAAGCGTCTGGGACTTTGAAGGGCACGGGAACGAGTACGCCAGCTACATCAGGACGGTGGTTCACCGGGCCGGCGAGAAAGCCCAGATAGAGGTGAACAACGGCGGCACCGTGACCGGCGAAGTCTACAGGATCGGCGCCACCGAGATACGGCAGGTCTATTTCACCGGCGAATTCTACACACGAGAGAGCCTGCTCGACGCTAAAGAGAACAGGCAGGACATCGTCCTGAAAGCGCCTATGGTGCCGGGACAGAAATGGGTAGCCAGCCAGGCGACCAAGACCATCGAGCAGGTGGGTCTGGAGGTTACTGTGCCCGCGGGCACGTTCAAGCAGGTCATAAAGGTGCTCTCGGTACAGCAGGGCTCAACCTGGCGAGGATACGAGTACTTCGCCCCGGGCGTCGGCCCAATCAAGTACGAGTATACGGATGGCACAGATACCATCAGTTCCTTGCTCAAATCCTATAAGCCCGGCAAGTGATGCCGGGCTGCGCAACACCAGTCCCTCAGCAGTGTTTCCAGAAGGTCTATCCCTCGCAGAAGAAAGAAGGGTCTAGAATTGCGTTGCCCCCTACGTACCAGCATCCGCGCAAAGCTGTTGCTTTCCATGCTGCTCACCGCTTCACTGCTCATCAGCCCGGGGCTCGCCCGCGCAGCGTATGGGGAGGACCAGCTCGGGGTCTTCCGTTTCGCGTTCATCTGCGACTCGCACACTGGTTACGGTCCTGGTAACCGGAACCTCGTGAAAGCTGCCGCGCTGCTCAAGACGCTAGCACCCGCTTTCGTCATCGCGGGAGGAGACCTGACCGAACGTGGCCTGCGCGAGGAATACGCGATTTTCGACGAGGCTCTGAAGCCAGTCAAGCCCGTTTTTGAGGTGCCGGGGAACCATGACACCCGCTGGAAGGGTACGCCGGTGTTCCGAAACCTCTATGGCTCCGCATACCGTTCGTTCGACTACGGCGGCTACCACTTTGTGCTCCTGGACACGTCTGTGGAGGGGCAGCCCGATGCTGTCCTCAGCCGCGCACAACTCAGCTGGCTTGAGCAGGATCTTGCGCGCATAGACCCTGAGACGCCCGTCATGGTGTTCAGTCACCACCCGCTAGGACAGGGAGCGGTGGAAAACGAAGCGGCTGCGCTGGCGTTGCTTGGACGGCGGTCGACAGCCTGCTACGTATCCGGCCACGGGCATATTGCGTTAGTCACATCGGTGGGTAGTGTTCCTTCGGTGCAAGACGCAGGCGTGCTTGAAGGTTCCATGCTGCTGTTCGAGGTGAAGGGCGGGACGGTAGCACTAAGCTCAGTGGAGCTGGACACAGGGCTGATCAAGCCGGTAACGAGCTTCACCGGCGCTGCGTTCCCGGATCCTCTGGTCGCGAGAGCTTCTGTCCAGGGCGACAGGATACTCGTCAGTGTCAACGCACGACCCGGCGAGCGGGTGGCCGTGAAGATAGGCGGCGGGCAGTGGTTTGACGCCGGCCAGGGTGCCACATTTGCGAAGGTGCCCTCAGAGGGTCTCGAGCCGGGAGTCCATCATGTCAGGGTGGAGACGCGGCGCGACGGTCGCGTCACGCGCTCGGCAAGCACCGAAGTGACCATCGCAGGCGGTGTGGCAGTCCCGGCGTGGCAGGTAGACCTGGGCGACTCGGTCCTGTGGCCTGTGGCATCGGACGACAGGACCATGTACATATCCGGAGAGAGTGGATTCCTGTACGCAGTCGAGAAGACAACCGGGCGCGTTTCCTGGAAAGCCCATCTCGGCTCGGCGCCTTCTGGAGGACCCGCTCTGGCGGGGAACCTCATTCTTTGCCCCACCTCCCGAGGCTATCTGGTTGCGCTGGAGAAGCAGAGCGGCACGTTCACGTGGGCAACCACCGGGCCGGAGGCCCCATATGGTACGCCCGTCGTGTCAGGCAGCAGGGTGTTCATCCCATGCGGCTCGACGGTCATGGCCCTGGACTCGGCAACAGGCAACAGGCTGTGGACTTACGATACTGGCGCGCAAACTGGAACCACGCTCACTGCGGCCGGAGGCCGCATCTTCGCGGGCGCTTACGACGGCCGGTTGCTGTGCCTCTCTGAGAGCGGCACACTCGTGTGGCAGCAAACCGTTGAGAGTTCCTTCTACTATGCCCCGGTGTTTTCGCCCCCCGTCGTCGCCGGTGGTCTTGTCGCCGTTACCACTCCGCTCTACACAAAAGGAACGGGCCACACGCTGCATGCTTTCAGAGTGGCGGATGGCGCGAAGGCGTGGTCCATGAATGTGGGCACGACCCTGTCCGCCCCCATTCCAGTGGGAGATGGGTTCCTTTCGGCGACGGCAGTCGGGAAAGCCGTGCTCGTGCGCCAGGGGACGAATGCCGGTGAAACGATCTTCCCGCGCTACTACGGTGGTGTATCGTGCTCGAGCCCGGGAGTGGTCCAGGCTACCGGAAAACAGGCAGCGTATGGCGTTGACTCCAGGGGCTATGTCTTCGAGGTGATCTGGACGGGCGGGCCGCTCGAGTCACGCAGCCTGTATTCGCTGGGAGCAAGCTGCTACGCGGCACCTATCCTTGCCGGGCAGGACCTGATAACGGTTGATTTCACCGGCCGGGTGACGCGTATCCGGTTCAAGGATTAGGCACTCTGGCTGACCCTGAGATTGATAAACGAGGCACCGCAGCCGCCTGAGAAGTAGACGGTCAGGTCCTTTGGTACGAAAACCTCAGTCCACCGGGTTAGCTTCGGGTCCGAGACCTCCGCGAGGAGGTCTCGCATGCCGTCGAATGTGCGCAGGGCGCAGGCGTCCTTTGCGGCGGCGGTCTGATACCTGAGCAGGGACGCTCGCCGGGCGTCGCTTGCGCCCAGGAAATGATTCGTGGCGGCAACCATACCCTCCGAGGCGGGGCGCAGGCGGGTGAATCCCGGGGCTCGCTCGACCACAACCGGTGGCCCGGAAGGCCCTGCTATCAGGTAATTTGTAGGCGACCACGCCGGCACTTCTTCGACCAGGGCGAGAGCCTCCTGTGCTGTTGCCGCATGATCCAGCATGGTTCTGACGAGAAGAGTGGGGGGGACGGCTCCGGGTTCCGGCGGCGGCGTCTGGCGCGTCTCCACTATGGCCATAGTCGCCACGAGCCCGGACTCGTTGATGCCGTCGAAACGGCCGAACCAGCCGCCGCAGCCTATGGATGCCAGCGCCCCTTCGCGGTAAGTAGGGAGGAGGCGGATGTCGGCCCTTGAGTAGCCAAGGTCGAAGTTCCTGCCGACCAGCGCGCACTCCGCGTCGCTGTTGGTGGCTCCGACCATCGTACAGCCTGCCTCATCCGGCCCGTTGTCCGGCCCGTTGTGCGCTTGCCGCGGAAGATAGGTGCTCAGGATCGCGCCAGGAGGGACACTGAGCGCATCTGCTGCAGAACATATCTCGTCCAGCAAGGCTGGGTTCCAGTGCTGCAAGGCCGCAGCCAGAGAGTCGGCAGGTGTCGCCAGAGTCGAGCGCCATACCCTGAGCGACGATACGTTCGCGTAGGTCTCGTTGGCAAGTATGAAACCAGCCTGAGCCCGCCCAATATGGGCAGGGCTGCCCCGGAGTGTGATTGTCGCGCAGGCAGGCCCGGATGCCAGCACTGGCGGTGCTGTGGTCTGAGGACGAGAAGGAGCCGCAGCCGCTACGCCAGGCTTGTCGTTGCTCATGCCGTCGTCGCCCACTAAAACGTAGGCCCGGTCCTGTGTATGGCGAAGTCACTATGCCTCAGGAGTTCGGCCTTCGTCAATTTGCCGGAACACACCTCCAGCAGCTCATCAAGAAGCTTCTGCCCGAGCGAATCAACACTATCTTGCCCGGTCAGGACTGTCCCAGCATCGAGGTCGATGTTGTCCCTCATGGCCTTGTAGAGCGCAGTGTTGGATGAGATTTTGATGGTCGGGACGATGGGCGAGCCGGCGGGCGTGCCCCGGCCCGTTGTGAATATGACGACATTGACGCCCCCGGCGACCATGCCGCTCAACTGCTCGATATCCTGGCCGGGCGTATCCATCATCACGAGGCCGCGCTTCGAGGGTGCAAAGGCATAGGGGATCACTTCCTGCAGGACGCTTGAGCCTGCTTTGTGGACGCAGCCAAGCGATTTCTCCTCGATTGTGCTGATGCCTCCCTCCATGTTGCCCGGCGTGGGTTGTGTGCCGCGCAGGTCAAGGCCGGATGCCAGCGCCCTGCCCTCGGTCTTCCGGATTGCCGCCATGAGTGCTTGTTCAACGTCTTTCCCTGCGGCTCTCCTGCAAAGGATGTGTTCCGCTCCGATGAGCTCAGTCGTCTCGGCAAGCAGCACCGTCCCGCCCATCTCAACAAGACGGTCGCTGACCCATCCAAGCGCGGGGTTTGCGCTGAGACCCGAACACGCGTCTGATCCGCCGCACTCAGTGCCCAGGATGATCCGTCCCACGCTGCACTCGACTCGCCTGAGCATCGACGCCTGCTGTGACAGGTCCATCGCCATTCGCGCGCCATCTGCTGTCGCCGAAAGGGAGCCGCCTCGCTCCTGTATGATCAGCACACGCACGGGCTTGCCGGAATCTCGCATGGCCGAAGCCACTTCCTGGACGCTTATTGCCTCACAACCCAGGCCGACCACGACGACGCCATACACGTTGGAATTTGACGCGGTCCCCGCCAGAGTCCTTATGGTCTGTTCAAGGTCATCACCCATCTGGGTGCACCCGTGCTGGTGCGCTATTGCCACGGTCCCGGCCACAAGCGTCGCGATCGAGCCGGCGATGTGGTTTGCACAGGCAACAGTAGGGAGGACCAGCACGTGGTTGCGCGTACCCACGCTACCGTCCGGACGCTCATAGCCCCAGAACCTCAAGCCAGATCACCTCTGCCTCTCAGGCTTTCAAGGTTGTGCACGTGCACATGGCTCCCGCGGGTGATGAACACCTTCGCCCTGCCAATGACTTCTCCGTACTTGATCACCGCTTCGCCTGCGGGAATATCCCGCAGCGCGACCTTATGGCCGAAAGGAATCGCGCCTAGCGATCGTAGTCCGGCGCCACCCACCCTGAGGCAGTCGCCGGCCGCAAGCGGTACAAGTGCCACACCGACGTTGTCTCTTGGGTCTATCAGCAGGACATCCACATGGCGACCCTCCCATTTGGCTGCACGTTTGCGATCTGCCCCTAACACAGGGCACGGCATTCAGGCAAAGCATTCTCGCGCGAATCCAGTGACCTGGGCCAAGACTTTCGAGACAGCCTGGCACTTGTCCTGCGTTTTTGAACATGCTGGACTCCCGCGCGTCTATTCCAGTGTGGCTATATGCTCTTGGGGGGATTGCTTTGGTCAAGAAAAGAAAAGGAGCGTCCACCGTGCTCACGGTGCCGTCGCGTCTTTTCGCGCTCGTACTGGCGCTAGTCATCGTTGCAGCCCTGCTCGGCGGTTGTGGCAGGACAGCTATCCCGCCGAAGCCAGGCGGGACGACTCCTCAGCCCAAGCCGGGCCCGGCCCTGCCGCTGTCAAGGACAATCGCCGAACTGCAGTTACCAGCCGGTGCACACTTCTCAAACGCCCCGGCCGTATCGCCCGACGGGTCCGAAGTCGCCCTGCTCGCAACCGGGAAGGGGCAGCAACTATGGCTCTACGATCTTGCTGCCAAGGTGGGCCGCATCGTTGATGAAGTCAGCGCCCAGAGACTTGAGGCTGGTACACTGCTCTTGCGCAGTGTCACATGGACGCCGGACCAGGCGCTCGTGTACATCCGCCAGGGAACCCAGCCAGACGGGCCGCACAAAGATACGAGAGGCCTGTCATTTCGTGTCGCAGCGAAAGAAGGTCCGCAGGAGTTCGCCTGGGTCCCGGTTGAGCGCGGGGAGTACCTCACCAACACTTTTGCATTTGACGGGAAGCC
>Ga0315277_10002907_pt1 | contig 23528 bp, 24 predicted proteins | sample YL17G05_15_MG_FD_203695 | JGI IMG/M metagenome (GOLD analysis project Ga0315277, IMG submission 203695) | Sediment microbial communities from Yellowstone Lake, YNP, Wyoming, USA - YL17G05_15 | ecosystem: Environmental > Aquatic > Freshwater > Lake > Sediment | place: USA: Wyoming | collected... | reverse complement strand
GGCTGGATGAGCGTCATGTTTTGGTTGGAGATCATCATCGGTGTCATTATCCCCATCATCCTGTTCTCGATAAAACGTGTTCGCCAGAGCGAGAATGGGCTTCTGATTGGCGCGATCATCGTGCTGGTTGGCATGATCTTGAATCGTTTCGACGTGAGCTGGTTTGCTGTCAAGCACTCTGATCCGCTAACCTATCTTCCTTCCTTCATGAGCAATGTCAAATATTTCCCGTCGCTGCCGGAAGTAGCCGTCTCAATCGGCATTTTCTCCTTCGGAATCCTGGCTTTTGGCCTAGCAGCAAAATACCTGGCAGTCTTTGACGAAGAGCCGCATGGTCATGAGGTTGAAACCGAGTCGTCTCCAGCAACAGCTGATTAGAATATTGAAACTGCTCTGGTCAAGAGCGGTTTTTCAACTATTACAACCTATTCCATGCGCCCATCCTTTTACGACCACCTGCATCCCCCCACCATCCCTGCCCCGCAAGCACGCTTCCGCTACACCCTGGCAGCAGGTGGACTGGCGGTGTTCTTTATGCTGGTGCTGCTGGTCACCGGCGTTCTCGAGATGTTCTATTACATCCCGACCCCAGAGCAGGCGGGGGCATCGATCCAGACCCTGACCTTCCTCGTCCCTTATGGGGGGTTGGTGCGCAACCTGCACTACTGGTCTGCCCAGCTGCTCATAGTAGTGGTGGTGTTACACTTGCTCAGGGTGATTTTCACAGGGGCGTATATTTCCCCACGTCGGTTCAATTACCTGCTGGGGATGAGCTTGCTGGTCATCTGCCTCCTGATGGATTTCACGGGCTATATCCTGCGCTGGGATCAAGGTATCCACTGGGCGCTGGTCACAAGTACCAACCTGATCAAATCCATTCCGTTGATTGGCAGCGGATTATATACAATCCTGGTAGGTGGCAGCCAGCCAGGCTCAGCCACACTGATCCGTTTTTACGGTTGGCACATCTTCGGCTTGACCTTGGTCGCAGGTGTTGTGCTGGTCTGGCACTTATTTCGGATTCGCCGGGATGGGGGTATCGCTGTCCCCCCACCGCTTAAACGTGAGAGCCTCGATCGCATTTCCCGTTATGAACTGGTCAGGCGGGAGGTTTTGGCAATCCTGCTGGCTTCTATCGCCCTGCTTTTGTTAGCGGTTTTTGTTCCTGCGCCTTTGGCACCACCCATCACGGAGGCCTCTTCCAATTACGCGACAGCTCATGCACCCTGGTTCTTCCTTTGGATCCAAGAGATGCTCAAGCAGGGCAATCCATTCCTTTGGGGTGTAGTCGTCCCGCTGGTGGTGATAGCTGCCATGACTCTGATTCCATATATTTTTCCTAAGCCGACTAAGGACGAGCTGGGGAAGTGGTTTCCTCATAGCAACCGCCTTGCTCAGATATTCTTTATCTTAATCCTTTTAGTGATCGGGATCCTGACTATAGTAGACTTATTGCCGGCCTCCTAATATCCCATGCGCCGCCTGATCGTGATCGCATCCGCCCTTCTTCTCCTGACTCTGCTGGGAATTGCCTGGTGGGAGAGCCGGCGTGTCAAGCCGGTTGCACTAATCCCAACCATCACTGGTCAAGTGGAATATTGCCTTACCTGTCACGCAGACATTGCCCAGATCAGTAAATCGCACCCCGTCCAGACATTCGGGTGTGTGCTGTGTCATGGAGGGGAGCCGTTAGCTCTCACCGATGACCTGGCACACAGCACCCTGCGCGGCGGGAAAAACCCTTCGGATTTCTCAGTTGTCCAGGCTTCCTGCAGCGGGGATAAATGTCACAGTGGTACAGCCGAGACTTATAGCAATCATATCCAGCGCGCCACGACAAGCATCCAGGCTACCTATGCTGGTGCGATTGCCAGCATCCTGTATACATTCGGTGCCCAACCCGACCTGACTGCACACTACGGGATCACTGCTGTCGAGGATCCGCTGAGCACCAGCGGAATTACCGAGCTGCAAGCCTTCGATCCAATGGCACAAACGAACCCTTTTATTAAATTATTTGGACAAAATTGTTTGACCTGCCACCTCTCCGCCCAGCCAATCGATGGGCAGGTATACACCCGCTTTACCGGTTGTGCTGCCTGTCATACCCCGACCCAAACAGCGGAAGCGACCCAAACAACCGAAATCCACAAGCTGACCACTGCAATATCCTACACCCAATGTGATACCTGCCATAATCGCGGCAACTATGACCTGCGAACAATGACCTTTGTGCCACGCCAGGATACACCGACAGATCGGCTGCACAACTACTATCAACCCATTGCCCAATTCACCAAGTGTGAGTATACGCTCGATTGCGTTGATTGTCATACCCGAACCGAGGCAATGGGGGATGGCAGCCTGTACAGCAACAAGCTCGACATCCAATATATCCAATGCAAGACCTGTCACGGCACGCTGATTGCGCTCCCGCAAACACGGACCCTGACTGACCCGAACGACCTAGTTTTTCGTCTGGCACAGCTGAACCCGGTTGTGAATTTACAGCTAGGCGATACCATCCTGGTTACGGAAAAGAGCGAGCCGTTATGGAACACCCGGGTTATGCCAGACGGGACCTATGAGCTGGTTGGAGAAGCCACTGGTCAGTTATTCGGCTTCAAGCCGGTGATGGGTTCGGGCTGCCAGCAGGACCCGAACGACCAGAGCTCAGCAGCATGCCATCAATGCCATTCAGTGCAAAGATGAGTGATACAAGACTCCCTCGTCGAGATTTCCTTAAACTTACCCGAACGATATTGTTATCCGCCAGTGGTCTGCTTGGTATGGGCGGTTTGATCCGATTTCTGAGTTATCAGTCTCAACCACCTGCACCGACTGAGTTCGACCTGGGATTGGCTTCGGACTATGCTCTGGGTTCACGGACAATCCTGCCACAGGTTCCGGGAATGCTGATCCGGACAGAAAAAGGTTTTACCGCTCTAAGTTTGGTTTGTCCGCATCTGGGTTGTACTGTCAATGTGACCAGCGATGGGTTCACGTGCCCCTGCCATGGATCGCGCTTCCTGCCTGATGGCAGCCTTCGTAATGGGCCAGCTTCCCAACCGCTGACGATATTGCGGGTCGAAGAGAATGCAGAGCAACATTTAATCCTATCCACCCAATAAGGTAAAGAAACCCGTATGACTTTAACACTATCTGACCTATTGAAGAAGAGTGCCTCAGAGCACAGCCATTTATGCCCGCGCCAGGTGCTGGGGGTGCGCATGGGGCTTGCAGGTCTGGCAAAATTGGGAGTGCAGGCACCAGTAACAGCGAAAACAGCCTTGATCATCATAGAGGCGGCGGGTTGCTTTGCTGACGGCATCCGTGCTGCGACCGGTGCCACGGTGGGTCATCGGACTCTCAGAGTCGAGGATCTGGGGAAAATAGCGGCTACCTTTACCGACCTAAAGAACGGGACAAGCCTGCGATTAGCGCCAAAATTGGATGTACGGTTACGTGCACTTGCCTATGCCCCCAATGAGCAGCGCCGTTATTTTGCTCAGCTCCAAGGTTACCAAGTGATGCCAGATGAAGAGTTATTCAATTTTCAGTGGGTGGAATTACAGATCCCGGCAGATCAGTTCATCAGCCACCAGAATGCGCGGGCGATCTGCTCTGGCTGTGGGGAGGAAATTATCAATGAACGCGAAGTAGTGGTGGACGGTAAAGTGTTGTGCCAAACTTGCGCTTTCGGGGGATATTATCGGCTGAGTTGAAGGCGCACACAGCAAATTGCCACTGAGGTTGATTCCAAGCATGTTGACGAACTCTAGTCCCCAAAATAATTTTGATCTTCCCCTCTGGATAGGGCTACAGATCGTTGTGCCTCGCTTCATACTCGGTGCAGTTTTGGTGCAGATACGGTGCAACAGTATGGAAAATATAGACACAGCAGACAAAAATACCCCCAAAAGTATTATACATAGATGCAATACCACCATAGATACCAGGTAGACACAAAACTTTTTGACTGTGGATCAAGTGGTTGCGGGTTTAAATCCCGTCAGGCACCCCAGTAAATATGGGACTTTCCTAGTGGGAAGTCCTTTTTCGTCTATAATTGGGGTTGTACAAGATTGCTAATCAGGGGTGTTAATCAGTTCGTGTGCAGCTTATATATACACCATCAAAAACTGCGGATTCTATGGACAATTACGTTAGTTTACATGATAACATAGACGTGTAATCACCACATAAATGGCATGGATGACAAATACCGGAAAAGTCATATATTATCTAATCTTTTGACCACCTCTCCATACCCTAAATCAATAAGTTATAATTTTCATACATGTTGCCTGATGTCATTCGATATCTGTGATCATGAATCACCACCTTATAAAGATGTTGGCAATGGACATCGTGTGGCTTGTCATCTGATGAAGGAAGATTATCGGTATGATGATTGAAGAGAAGTATGAATATCTGAAAAAGATGCTTAAGGAAATGCAATCTGTAATTGTGGCTTATTCTGGAGGCATTGATAGCACTCTGCTGCTTAAAATCGCATACGATGTCCTTGGTCAGCGGATCATTGCCGTTACTTCAGTATCGGCTAGTATGCCCAAGAGTGAATTGGAAGAGGCTCGCGTGATTGCCAGTATCATCGGTGCTACACATATATTAATTGAAGGCCATGAATTAGAAGACCAGCGCTATACTCAAAATCCACCAAACAGGTGTTACTTTTGTAAGCAGGATGTTTACACAAGCTTGGTTGAATACTCCCTGCAATATGGCTATCGATATATTCTAGATGGAACAAATGCTGATGATCTGAATGACCATCGACCGGGTAGACAAGCTGCTTTGGAAAAGGGATTACGCAGCCCTCTCATGGAAGCAGGCCTTACAAAGGCTGATATTCGAATCCTTGCACGACAGTTTGAGCTGCCTAATTGGAACAAGCCTTCCGCTGCCTGCTTATCTTCACGTATCCCTTATGGAATCCCAATCGAGATTTCCATCCTGCACCAAATAGAACAGGCAGAGAATCTACTTCACCAAATGGGTTTTTCCCAAGTTCGGGTTCGCTATTACAATCAAATCGCCCGGATTGAAATGGAGACCGAGGATTTTCCTGCGGCCCTTGAAAGACGTCTTGAAATCACTGCTGGTATAAAAGCATTAGGTTTTTCATATATCACTCTAGACTTGAATGGATTCCGATCTGGAAGTATGAATGAGGTTCTTGAGAAAGATGGATAATTTAAAGTTACGACAAATTCTCACAGATTTATCTAATCAACAAATCGATGTCGAAAGCGCGTTGAATTTACTTCGAGACTTTCCGTACGCCGATTTGGGTTATGCCCGGTTGGATTTTCACCGCTCATTGCGGAAAGGCTCGGCTGAGGTTGTTTTTTGTGAGTATAAGACAGCGGAGCAGGTTGTAACCATTTTTGAACGAATCATGCAATCACACGTAAGGGTTATGGGTACGCGAGCCTCCCAGGATATGGCCAATTATGTCCAGATGCACTTGCCGGATGTTCACTATGATCCTGTCTCACGGTTGCTCACTCTGCAGAAAGAACAACCTGCTCCATTAAATAATGAGCAACCATTGGTGGCTATAGTCACTGGGGGTACTGCTGATATTCCAGTGGCCGAAGAATCTGCTCAAACATTGGAATTCTTAGGTCAAAAGGTGGCGCGTGTCTATGATGTTGGTGTTGCCGGATTGCATCGTTTGCTTGACCAAAGAGATATCCTGATGAATGCGGATGTAATCATCTCTATAGCTGGGATGGAAGGTGCATTAACCAGCGTAGTCGCGGGTCTGGTCGCCTGTCCTGTGATTGGGGTCCCAACCAGTGTCGGCTACGGAAGCAGCTTTGGTGGCCTGGCGGCGCTGCTTGGTATGTTAAATTCATGTGCCCCTGGTGTAGCAGTTGTTAATATTGACAATGGCTTCGGTGCAGCCCAAATGGCTTTTGCCATTCTAGGTCTGACCAGAGTGCATTCTCAAAAAGGAAACTAACTCATGCGATTAGCCTATTTCGACTGTCCAACAGGTATCAGCGGAGATATGCTCTTAGGCGCCCTGGTGGATTGTGGTGTATCCATCGAAGAAATAAAAGAAGGTTTAGCGCTTTTACCTATTCAGGGTTTTGAAATTTCGGTAAAACGTGTAAACAAAGGAGGATTGGTTTCAACTCAGGTCGAAATCCTAGTGCATGATAAGGTTAAAGAACGCAGGCTGGCAGAGATATTAACTGTCATTCGAGAAAACCGGTTGCCTGAAAAGATAAAAGAAAAAGCATTGGAGGTATTCCAACGCATTGGTTCCATAGAAGCGGGAATACATGGGTTGGATGTTGAAAAAGTTCATTTACATGAGTTGGGAGGCCTGGATACAATCATCGATATCGTTGGCGTCTTCCTCGGCATGGAAACACTTAAAATCGATCGGGTCTTTGCATCTCCTTTACCACTAGGCACTGGTTATATCAAATCAGCACATGGAACTATCCCATTACCGGCCCCGGCAACCCTGGCTTTATTGGAAGGCGTACCAATTATTGGGAGTGAACTCAAGAATGAACTGGTTACACCTACAGGTGCAGCCATATTAACCAGTCTGGTGCAGGAATTTGGCATCATTCCACCCATGCGGTTGTTGAAAACTGGTTATGGTGCTGGAAAACGAGATCTGCCAATCCCCAACGTTTTACGACTTTTACTTGGTGAAGGGATTGTAAGCTCTCAGTCCAAATATCATTTCCAGGAGGAGAAATTGGTATGTCTTGAGTGCAACATTGATAATATGAATCCAGAGATCTACTCTTATCTCTCCGAATGTCTTTTTAATGCAGGCGCTTTGGATGTCTCCCTCATCCCAATCTACATGAAAAAGAATCGTCCTGGCACGCTAGTCACAGTACTTAGCTCTGAAGAAATCGCAGAGTCATTAATTGATATATTGTTTTCCGAAACAACGACATTGGGTACCCGTAAATATATAGTAAATCGGTACTCAGTGGAACGCCACATCACTCAAGTTACCACACCATATGGAACTGTGAATGTAAAATTTTCAAAGAAAGGAGATAAATCCTGGAACTACACACCTGAATATGAGGACTGCCGGCGACTAGCATCAGAGCATCACATTCCTATTATGAAGATATATCGTGCCGCAGAATATGCAGCAGAAGAGCATTTAAAAGCTTGACTATGTCTGAATCGATAAACTAACACAATAAGCTGAACACTCAGAATTAATTGCATTGTAACTTCGACAGACCAACATCTATATGCAAATGCAGAATTATGTTTGTGGGGTTGGGTTCCCCCGAAATATTGATCGTCTTAGCTGTACTTATCCTTCTGTTCTGCGCTGGTCGAATAACCAGGATTGCCAAAGAATTAGGCAGCGGGTTGAAATAGGCTTCGGCATAGACTCTGACCGCCACTTCAATACTTATTCATTAGGTCATCCGTTGCGCGAAGCGGACATTCAGCCAACTCGATTCGCTACACTACGCATCGCTGTTGACGCAGGCCGCTAGTTGGCATCAACCCCTCTAACTGCGATTGAGAAGGAGGAATCAGGATGGCAGAGGAATCAAAAAGACTGATGCAAGATGTTATTGCTGCGATCAACTCTCACGATGTTGAGAAACTAGCATCGCTTTTTACGGAAGATTGTTTCTATGAGGACGTTGCCCTCGGAGGAGTCATGCATGGTAGTGAAGCTGTAAAAACTGGTTACGCAAGGTTCTTTACAGATATTCCCGACTTCCATTTAGAACTGAAGTCGCTTTTCATTACAGGTACATGGGGCTGCAGCGAGTGGGTCATGACTGGCACATCAAACTCAGGTAAGAGTTTCTCAACACGGGGTGCCACGATCAATGAATTGCAGGGAGCAAGGATCAAACGAAACAGTGACTATTATGATCCATCTTCGATTCTACAAGCAACTCAATGATTGATGTTGGAAATAAGATATAGTATAGTCTGCCAAATATATGGCAAACGTGGTTATGTCGAAAGATTATGCCCTAATTCATCGAGATTAGGATTTCTGAATCGGAAGAATGATAAAGAAACATAATGGGAAGTTCTAATTTTGCACATCTTGTTCCACTGTCTTCACTGTTTCTCATCCACCGTTGTATTGCACTGCACGCTTGCCTCTACAGCTTTATGTTAACATCGGCAAAGCATAGTACCGCTCACCCGGAATGTCAGCAAGTACCAGTCATACATTTAGCTCCTTAAAATATCTGAGCGGTCGATTTATCTGATAATTACGAAAATCGACAAAATTGCCAGCTGTGCCAGCGGATAATAGCTTGCGTGATCAAATAGCCTAGCTGCCAGACGACCTTCATGATGATGCCGATATAGGCGATAACCCGGTTTCACGAGCAGGAAGATCCCAACCAACACACTGACCAGCACGTATGGCAGGCCTAGCGCTAGTGGAGAAGCTACTGGCAAGAATATACTGGTAATCACTGCCAGTCCCAACGCGACTACTACAATCAAGCCTGCTTTCTGTGTACCGAATTGTATGGGAATGGTTTTAGCATTCACCCGCAGGTCTTCAACAGTATCGTTCCAATCTGCCGGGATATTCTGCCCACCAATTTCCCAAAAGAATACCCATACGACGATCAACAACAGCAAGTAGGGCGAGGGATGATGGTCCACCGTAAAAACCGCTGCAATCGGACCAGCTGATTTGACCAAGCCGCTGACCACCACCCGCAGATAAGTCACTTTTAACAATATGCAGTAAACAATCTCGAGAATGGCAGCTGCGACCAAAATAATTAATATCGCCGGGTTTAGCAGATAGGCACCGAAGAGGGCGATGGCGAACCAGAAGATAAACCATAGCCACCCACCCCGGTAGCTGAGCACATCCCTGGCTAACGGGTAGCGCAACTCCGAAGCTTCAACCGAATAACCGGCATTGATACCGCCTGAAAATTTTTCGCGGTCCATCTGAAACCCCACCAGATCATTAAGGGCATAAATCGCCGTATATCCTGCAAAGACGGCAATCAACGCTAATAGCAGTATCGACCATTGTGGGAAACGACCTAACCAAAGCAGGGCACAAAAACCGGGTAAGGCAATATCCAATACCGCATGCGTGGTTCTGGAGAGTGCCAGATATTTTTTCATATCTACCACACTTCTTACCTATCCTGATTCTGTTTAACAAACTGAGCCATAAAATTTACATCCTCTTGTCCAGCGACAACTTTAAACTTGCCGGTAATTGGATTGTAAATCAGGCTTGAAAGCCTTATAAATTCCAGGTTGCATTCAGCAGCCCAATTCTTCAATTCCTGGGGACGGATCAGTTTTTGATACCTATGGCTTCCCCTTGGCAGCAAGTGCAGAATATTCTCTCCAATCAGGATGGCAAAAAGGAATGACTTAGGGGTGCGATTGATGCTTGAAAAATAAGCCTGCCCCCCTGGTTTGAGTGCCTGCGAACAGGCTCTTATCACATCAGCTGGATGTGGCACATGTTCCAACATTTCCATGCAGGTCACGATGTCGAAGGTTTCTGCATGTTTTTTAGTGAATTCCTCCACATCCTCATACCGGTAATCAATTTTTAATCCCTGCTTTTGGGCATGTTGTTTGGCCACCTGAATAGAGGCGAGGGATAGGTCAATCCCGGTTACGCATGCCCGAGCATTGGATAATGCTTCCGTAAGCATGCCACCTCCACAACCTACGTCTAATATTTTCGGGTAATCGAGGGTGTTATTCTCCATGATGAAGTTAATCCGCAGGGGGTTAATGATGTGCAGGGTACCCATTTCTCCCTTTGGGTCCCACCATGCTTGGGATATCTTATCAAACCGCTCAATCTCTTGCGGGTCAACATTACCAGATGAGACCATTTTTTATTGCTATCCTGTTTTCCACCGCATGAACTGCCTGTTCGATTTCACCCAGGTTTACATCATTCACAAAGGTACAACTACCAATTCCATTTGGCAGTGGCACTCGCTGTAGGCCATTACGATGATAAATTCGTTCCTGCAGGGATCGCCAGAGCATGTTCGCATCAAGGTTTGTAGAGGCTAGGATCAAACCCAAGGAGGCGATAAGGTGAAATATCCTTTCAACCTGCTCATCCAATAACAACCCCCGTTTCCAGGCGATCAGCGTGGAAATGACAATATCGAGTAGAACCGCCTCTCCGTGGAATAAACTGGATTCATATTGAGTCTCTAACCCATAGCTGAATGTATGTCCAAAATCTGTTTTTCTTGATAACTCTTCCTCGAGCAGATTGGGTTGCAGTTCCTCTACCATCCCGCAGATTGCCCGGTCAAGGATTACACCACCAGCCTCATTTTGGAAATTATCTTCTACGCTTTGCGCGCCGTAACTTTCTAAGAGGTTGAAAAGCTCAACATCCTTGATGATAGCGAGCTTGAGAATTTCACACACACCATTCAGGATATGGCGTTTTGGCAGGGTTTTTAAGAAGGATCGGTCTAGTAACACCTTCACCGGAGGGGCAAATCCTCCGAGGCGATTCTTGTAGCCATCGAAGTTGACGCCTGCTTTGATCCCGATCGAGGCATCCACATAACCCATTAAGGTCGTTGGCACGTTGATATGCGGCACACCGCGGCGATAGCTGCCCGCCACAAACCCAACTACATCCGTCAAAACACCTCCTCCAATGGCAATGATTGGTTCATCTCGCCTGCATAACGGGAAGTCATCCAGCTCTCGAATGATAGAAAGGTAATGATCCATCGTCTTATTCTCTTCCCCGCTGGTGAAGGAGATGATTTTAGCTTCGATGTGATTCTTGGAAAAATAGTCCCTGATCGCTGCTGAGTGAAATCTTTCCACGTTGCTATCTACCACTACAAACCTGCGTGCATGATCTAGCTTTCCCACCGATAGCAGTGCCGGGTTTGCCGGATCGAACAGATTAGGAGCACTGACGATCTCATAGTCAATGGTGTATCGATAAGTAACCCGCCGCAGGATTATCCGTTCGTTCATACAACCTGACTCCACCTGTCCCTCGCCTCCAGAAGGCGCCTGGCAAGTTTTTGAGCCAACTCAAGACTGTGATTCTGATAATTTCCGCATTGTTCAATGTTGGCATAAGGCACATTAGTGGCATTTAATATATCCACCAAGATGTTTTCCAGCACCTGGCAGATTTTTTCTGCATGTCCTTCATTAAGAAAAACCAGGTAAAATCCTGTTTGACACCCCATGAGACCAACCGAGATGAAATTTTCGGGCAAGTATTTTTGGAACCCGGCCAGCAAAAAATGCTCAAAAGAATGCATTTCGGTTTGAGATAGGATATCCACATTGGGTTGACTTATGCGCAGGTCCACACAGTATACGATATCACCCTTTGGCCCCACGTTGATGGATCGAAGTTTTACATGTGGGGCTTTTAATAGACGGTGATCGAGCTCAACAGCCGTACTTGCATCCCAGCCTAATTGAGTAATGTCCAAATCCCTATCTCCTTCTCTTGTACGGATCGACTGCTCTGATGGTTCTCTTACGAAAAATCCTAATCAAGCCAGTATCATCTATGTTTCGAGTGTAATAACTCAGACAAACTGCGACAGATGTGTATAGCTGTCATGCAATGCCTTCTGCCATGATCCAACGTGGTGATACAGCTCCACGGAGGCATAGCCAGAGAAACCATGGTCAATTAAAGACTTAAAGCTCGCCATAAAATCCAGCGTACCTTCCCCAGGTATTTCGTGGAAGTGTACGATTCCTGTCAGCGAATTGGCGATCATCTTATCCACCAAGAGTTTACCTTCCGAGGATTTTGTGCTGCGGAGGTAGATTAGGATCGGTCGTGTCCTTTCCAGGACGTCATAGCTCAAACCCGGCATTGAGATCAGGTAAGTGAAAATCTCATCATCAAAAGGTGTTGCCCCGGCGAACAGCCGGTTATAGTCCACGTATGCAGGTTCTTGAGAAATGTTTACCGATTCCAGGATGGACAGTAATCGGCTTTTCTGTAATTTGTCTGGAGGTTCATCATAAAAATAGGTGGGATGAAGCCTGTCGACCAGCAGGTAATCTGCATGTTTGGGGAAATAGACCAGGTAGCTGGCGAAGTCCAACTTGAGGTCGAGCACTTCTGCCTCCTTGATTATTTTCAGGTTGTAGCCCTGCCTGGCATCAGATACATGCAGATAGCGTGTATAAGGTGCTGCCAGTGCTAGCTGCGAGATATAATCCGGTTCGGAGCAGTACATGTGACAAAGATCAAGATGTAATTGGAAGCGCGAGGAATTAATCATCCGGAGCAGTTCCATACCCTGCGAGACCGTTTCGATGAACATTCCCGGTTCAGGCTCGATCAGCAATGTAATATCTTCGTCCTTCCTGATTTCCTGTAAACATCGCTGGATACTGTCCAGAAGCAGTTCCTGTGGATTAACCGACGGATCCTTCACGTGTTCATCACGGATAAAACCGCTTCCAAATGTGACCAGTGGAATTCTCAGCTCTCGAGCCACACCAATCCCTCGCTTGATCAGGTCGACCCGGCGTTTCCTGCCTGCCAGGTCAGGGCAAATTAAAGACGGCTCATGTGGCCGGGAAGGGGTGAAAAAATGCGAAGCAGTAGCTACACAGGCTGCTTTTACCCGGGTTTTTCTCAATCGTTTCTTGATTTCACCAATGAATTCACTGGTAATTTCAAATGGGTTGAATTGATCGCGGTGAAAAGATAGCTCAATCCCCGCATAACCTGCCTGATCGACCACATCAATGGCATCCAGGAAACTCAAATTGGTCAGGCCAAAAGTGCTGTAGCTTAATTTGATCACTAATCCACCTCCAAAACCTAAAACCAGGTTATCTAATATTATAGCAAATTGGAAATTGTATGGAATCCAAAGTGTTCTTTTAGCACCTTTGTTGGTTTTGGCAGGAAATTTCAGGGAGCTGACTTTGTACAATAGATTTCCTGCTCTCCTTCGTCCGTCCGGAATTCTATCAAGCGCTATTTTGAACGCCATTTCAAGTAAATTAAAATATAGTTAAACAAATAACCCTCACCGAAAATCTCATAATGGGGTTATGGATGGATTTTTTTTGGGGAGAACATCATGAATTATTACGTTACACCTGAAAAGATAGAGACGAAAGGCAGGCAATAGCTCGGCAATATCTCTCCTATTAATACGCGTGAAATGCATCTCAACCCAGCCAGGTCGGCTCTGGTGGTGGTTAATATGCAGAACTTTTTTCTTGACCCGGCTTCTTCCAGCTTCACCTGCGGGAGCCTGGCGATCATCCCTAACTTAATAATATTGATCCAGCCTTACCGCTCCAGGGGATTGCCGGTGATCTACACCCGTCATGTCCATCATCCAGGCCTGTTGGATACCGGCATTAAGGCCTGGTGGTCCGCTAATTGCAGAAACATCACAAACAGCCGGCTTACCTGATCTTTGTCTTGCGTCAGTATCAAGCCGTTATATACAAGAGGGATCTACTTCGACAGAACAAAGTAATTTAGATTTACTCGAATGGTTATTGAGTTATCAAAAGTGACTTACTTGTAAATACTCACACTTTCCCATGCACCGTTGTCTTGCACTGCACGCCTGAGCGTGTAGGTTATTACAATTGTTAGAATCAAGAAAGGTGACTCTGAAGGTTTATGATTTATCCCCTTATGGACAGGGCTGAAGGCTGCCTTCCCGCTTTGATTCTTAATCAGTTGGATGAAGAATCTAGTCACTCGATAGTTAACTAGTTAAAGGGATTTTCGGCCTAATGTTTTGTACATATAGGGGTTAATCCTGCTCATAAGACAGGTTTATTATCTAATGGTGCGGGGATGGTCCGTTTGGTGCAGATGGATCAAAACCATCCTTACCAAATCGTCAGCGTTTAGCTCGATAGCAGAGCAGTGGCTTTATAAGCCATTGGTTGACCGTTCGAGCCGCTCCAGTCAAAAACTAATTTCTGAAAACGGTTTTTACTTCTTATTTCTCCCTTAGGACAGGGCTTGGGGTCGCCTTTCCTCGCTTCATACCGATGCATATCGGGCCACAATTCGGGTACAGATATGCTAGAACAGTATGGTGATTTTGGAAAAAAAATAGACGTAATAGACAACTATTTCCCCTTTTCCCCTACCTGCTCATCAATCGCACTGAAGAAGTCGCGGGTTCGAATCCCGCCAGGTCCACAAGATTTCATGCATTTTTACATGAGTAGTGGCGGATGTCCTGGTTTTTATTATTTTCTTTTATCGTTCAAAAAGATTGTATTTCTTTTATTTACGAAAGTCGATAGGCAGATGTCCCGTGTGAATAGGGACAAACGTCCCGTAAATTTATAGATCTTAGTCTTCTATCTTGTAAGTTGTAAAAATCCAATCCATCGGCAGAAACCTGAGATGAAGGCTGTCAGTGGTAATCGTGGATGACGCCCCCAAGAATATCTCGTCCACGAATCGGTCCTGCTGGGTTCCTTACTGGTCCAGATACAGGAAAGTGTTGACCTAATCCCTGGTGTGGACGAGCCTGGTTGTAGTATTCACCATACTCTTTCAGAACGCGACGAAGATGATTCTCATTTAGTATAAGGATTTGGTCCAGACACTCTTTGCGAACAGAGCGCACCCATCGTTCAGCGAAGGCATTCGCTCTGGGGGCTTGAAAAGGTGTATGAACAGACTCTATCTCTTCTGATGAAAATACAATATCAAAAGATGAGGCGAATTTCTTATCGTTGTCGTGAATGAGAAAAGCGATTTCATTGGAATCATCGTTCAGATTCCAGACCAGTTGGCGAGCCTGCTGTGTAAACCAGGTTGAGTCGGGAGTGGTTGTGCAACCTGACAAACGGACACGTCGAGTTCCCAGTTCGATAAAAAAAGCACATAGATGGTTTTGAGCCAGATTGTTTCCACAGTAAAGAAATCGCACACCAGGATCTGATCCTTGTAGTGCCCCAAGAAGCTGCGCCAGGAACCAGAAGATCGCTCACAGGCAGGTGTGACTCGATGTTGCTTCAGGATATTGCGTACTGAAGATGTACATAGTTTGTAACCAAGCTTGAGCAGTTCGCACCTGGATTTTGTCATAACCCCGATGTGAGTTTTCTTTCGCCAGACGCACAATCAGTGCTTCAAGTTCAGGCGATATACTTGGCCTGCCAGGCTTTCCTTTCCGTTTGAAAGTCCACTTACGGCGAACTATTTCTCGATGCCAGCGAAGGACCGTATCCGGTTTGAAGATCAACATGACCTTATTAAGATGCTGGCGTGCACCATCCGAAAATCGGGTGTATTTATCCATGAGATATGTGTTCTACAGGCCAAAAAGCTTACCCCATTTCGGTAAGCTGATGCATTCCAATGAAGTTGTCGCTTTACTGGGGAGGAGGGAGCCACCTAGAAAGTGTGGATGGATTATTTACACCATACAGACTTGGTTGCGCCAATAATTGGGGTGGTAATGATCGGTTTGGAGATCATCCAGGCTAAAGCCACCTGTGCCATGGCAGGGGGAAGGTACCCCTGACTGGAGGGTGAAATTACTGGTGGATCCTGGTGACGTAAAAGAAATCGCGGGAGTAGGAGCCCTGGTAGCGGCTGAGGTTATCCACCATCTCTTTCAGCAGGAGGGGATCAGCCATCAGCTGGTTGTCTTTAATCACAAACCGTGTAAAGAGGACATAATAGTTGTTGATATCTAGCTGCATAGCCTGGTATGCGCCCACATTCCACATAGCTTTTGCCAGGTAAGGCATAGCCAGGCTGTTGCCGGCAAAATAATACAGCTTCCTGCCATCCTGGCTGATGCCTATCCCCGAACGGAAGGTGACGATGTTGCCACTAATCGTCCCACCCCAATCATTGACCGAATTGTCATACACCTGCGGGTTGATCTGGCCATCATGGACCATTAGAGGGCAGTTCTGCCGGTAAACTACCATATCAGGCGTGAAGGTGAGGTCGACGCCCCATTCGCCAATCCGGAGGCTACCATCTTTATAAAAAGCGATGGTTGCCAAATGATCGATCGGCGGGACGATGACCTTACCATCAGCGAAAACACCAAAATGCCCGTTAACGGTTCTAAAACCCCCATTGAATGCCGCCAGCAGGATGCCAGGCTGCAGATTATTGCTGGGGATCTGACCTGTCTGCGGTACTTTGACGTTGCCTGCCGGCTCATGTGTCCCAAGCTGGTAATGCAGCCTCACCCGGGTAAGGTCGAAAGCCACAATTCCTACTACCCCATACGGTCGCTTTGGGTCAGGGTAAAGAAATGTTCGGTAAGCCAGGATATTGTTTGATTGGTCCTTGATTTAGACCGACCAGACACCTTCCCCAGGGGTGCTACCGAACGGTGGCACAGAAGCTGGCGCCCATGCGATTTGCGTGAGGGTCTGGTTGAGGTTCGGTGTCGGGGTTGGTTTCTGGGGGGTAGCGCTCGAGCGAGGCTGGGCAGTAGGAGGAATATAAGTGGGGTTAATCGTCGCGACCTGTGAAGTGGATACAACCATTCCTGGAAACCAGGTGGCGGAGGGTGAGATCGCCTGGGTTATTGAAACCTCCCATGGGGCTGAAGGTGTGCGCCTCTCTACTTTATACAGGGTCTGATGGACTATATCCTGGACGGTGAAGACGACGGCTTCAAGGTTCGCCACCATCTTAGGGCCGATCAAATTGCGGAGCAGATCTGCTCCGATGGTACCGGTGGAAGGCGAGATGCTGACCGCCACGACCAGGGACATCAGGCTAACCAGCCCCAGCAGGAAGGCGACCAGGAATGCACGAAATAAAATGCGCCGTTTAGATTTAGTGTTCATATAGAACCTCATTAAACCCTGGTCCACGTCTGCAACCTAGATAATACCTGAACCTGCAAGAATGGATAAGGATAATTAGCTTCTTTAAGTATATTGAGCCTTCATGATGTTTGGATGAAGTCAAAATAAGCTTCTTCTCATATCGCGGGGAGAGAGTGAGAATAGTCAGGAATATTATTGACTAACGTTCTAATTTACTTACTTAATTCCGAATCATTTGCACGAGTAGAATGGTGCTCCGCACCAACGCGGAATGGACTAACTCTTTTAAACCCCAAAACGGCGTAGGTACCAGAAACCATTGCATGCTTTGGATATTTTCTTGTAGGGGCGGTCCTGTGCAGCATTCTTCGGCTGCGCTTGACCCGCAACTGCTTAATTCCGACTAATTTGCACTGGTAGCGCGTTGCTCCACCCCTACGCGGAAAGGTCGATCTCCCTCACTCCCTGAAATGGCGGACGAACCAGGTCTTCACCACCTGGGTGAGCAGGACGTAGCACACCGGCATCCCCAAGTAGCAGCAGCCAATAGAGCGGGGGCAGGGTGATGAACCCGAGCGCACTCGCCAGGGGCGAACAGGGCAGCCATGCCCTCAGCGCCACGATCAGCAGCGGGGTGATGATCAGCGCCTTGCTGGTCCGGCTCTGTTGGTACGGCTGACGTGGATACCCAATAGATTAGATTCTGATCTACGTGCTTCCTTCGCAGGAGCGACAATTGGCAGTGCCTCCAGGTATCCGGGTCTGACTAATTATCAGGCTCGTGGCACCATTGTAATTCGACCTCTATGTTAGCCGTCCACATCTGTTATAGCACAGCATTTTTATGCTTGGTAGTGAATGTTATTCATGTAGGCTATTAGGCTTTACATTCTGGTAAGCATTTTGGTTTTCCCCTCAAGACAGGCTACGAGTCGCCTTTCCTTAACGGTAAGATTCATCCCCTCAAAAGGAAGGCATTTCAAGACCTGAATTTCCGGTCTTGGTTTTATTGAACGCCGGTAAACCTGGTGCCACGCCAGGAACTAACCTGATTTCTTCATCTGAACTTCATCTTTATTCGCTAAAATATGCACATGCGTATACTTCTGGTGGAAGATGAACGTAAAATCTCAGCTTATGTCAAACGGGGTTTGGAAGAATCGGGATACGCCGTAGATCCGGCTTATACGGGGCGGGAAGCTCTCGATTGGGCCGAGTCAGCTCCCTATGATTTGATTATTCTGGACATTCTGTTGCCAGAAATGGATGGGCTTTCTGTTTGTCGCGAGCTACGCCGTCGGGGGGATCGCACTCCCGTGCTCATGCTCACCGCACGTGATGATATCGACGATCGCGTGGCGGGTTTGGACGCAGGCGCAGATGACTATCTGATCAAACCTTTTGCCCTCAAAGAGCTGCTGGCGCGTATGCGCGCCCTCACCCGCCGCACTGGCGAATTACCTAAATCAGCCATCCTGCAATTTACAGATCTGACCCTCGATACCCGCACTCGCCAGGTGAGGCGCGGCGGGAGGCGCATTGAGCTGGCTGCCAAAGAGTTCGCCGTGTTGGAATGTCTGCTACGCGAGCCGGAGCGCGTGCTCACCCGCACCCAGATTGCCGAACATGTGTGGAACTACGATACCTACAACCAATCCAATGTTGTGGATGTCTACATCCGCAACTTACGCCGAAAAATAGATGACCCCAGCGAACAGAAAATTATACACACCATCCGCGGAGCTGGCTATTGCCTGTCACTGAATGAAATGGATTAAAACCATCCGTGTCCGCCTGGCATTATGGTCGACAATACTGATGCTGGGCATGCTGGCGGCTTTTGGTGGATTCGTGTATGCCGATCTTAGCCATAACCTGCGTACATCCATTGATAATACACTTTCACTCAGCGCAGGGCAGACTGCTGCGGGTTTGAACATTGATAATGGTCAAATCATTATTGCAGAAGCAACTGCAGGGGATGAAACCGGCACTGAAGCATTTACAACCGGTGGGCTCACGGTGATCGTATTGTCAAAAGATAACGCAATTTTACAAGCCACAGGCCCACTGAGGGTGCAGCCCGTCTCCACGCAGCTTACTGACACACAAAGCGTCTTCGTTACCCTGAATGAAGTGGGGCAATCTGCTCCCATCCGTGCATACATAGTGCCGATAATGGATAATTCACAGGTGGTCGGGTGGGTGCAGGCGATGCAAAGCCTGGCTGCTGTGGATGATTCGCTGCAACGCCTGCTGACCGCACTGCTTTTGGGTGGAGGGACATTCTCATTACTGGCGGGATTTATTGGATATTTTCTTGCCACCCGTGCGCTGGCGCCAATTGAAGATATTACCAATGCTGCGCGTCGTATCTCTACAGAAGACCTGTCCGCTCGCCTGAATATTTTAGATACTGGTGACGAAGTCAGCCGGCTTGCAGGCACATTCAACCAGATGCTGGATCGCCTTGACACCGGCTTCAAGCGCGAGCGCCAGTTCACATCTGACGCTTCTCACGAGCTGCGCACACCCCTGGCTGCCATGCAGGCGATTCTAAGTGTGGTGCGCGAGGGTGATCGTCCGGTTTTGGAATACCGCCAGGCGCTGGATGATCTGGCAGGGGAGACCGACCGGCTACGCGGGCTGGTGGAGGAGCTGCTGAAACTGGCGCGGGGCGACAGACAGCGTTCCAATGTGCGGGAGCGGGTGGATTTATCCACCTTACTGTCTGATGTGACCGACTCCCTACGCCCTCTGGCTGAGGTAAAAGGGCTGAGCCTAACGTGTGACGCACCACCCAACATGACCCTGATGGGAGACAGCGATGGCTTGATCCGCTTGTTTATTAATCTGCTGGATAATGCGATCAAGTTCACTGAGCATGGGGAGGTGAAAGTGACTGGTAGAAACGAGCCGAACTCACTTTATGTGGCAATTACCGATACCGGTGCAGGTATTCCCCCTGAGCACCTCGAGCATATCTTCGACCGCTTCTACAGGATCGAATCAGCCCGCTCCACGAGTGGATTTGGCCTGGGATTGGCAATCGCCAGTCAAATCGTCCAGGCACACAGTGGAGATATTACTGCAATGAGCAGAGTAGGTGAAGGAACGACGATAACGGTGCATCTCCCAAAATGAAATATTTGGTAATTTCACTTCATGGTTACTTCATTTTCAGATGCTATCCTAATCATGACAGCGCACCAAGCGCTGAATTTTGAAAGGAGATAAGCATATGAAGATTAACAGATTTTTTGCTCTTGCAACTATTGCCTTATTGGTAGTGGGCGCGATGGGCGCAGTGAGTTTGAAGGCATTTGCCAAGAGCGCTGCCGCCCCTGCAGCTCAGAGTTCTGCCCCGTCTGCGGATTGCTCGCAGGACCAGGCTGACGGTACCGAAGTGAAGTCGGCTACTGACACCGATAACGTTGAGCTACAGTGTGGCGACCAGGTAGAAGATGGGCTGCCAGACAGCGCTGCAGCTCCTGCTCAAGGAGTGAGTCCCTCCTCCGTAGTTCCTGCTTCTGCAGCAAATGCAAATATCACTTTGGCGAAAGCCCAGGTTGCACCGCTTGCTTCTGCTGCCAATACCACTGTGTCAGCCACCACGTCACAGGCCAGTCAGCAGATTGAAGACGGTCTTCCTGACAGTGCAGGCACCATCGGCGCACCAGACACTGACAATATTCAACTTGAGGAACAGGTTGGTGATCAAAACGCCCAGGATAACGGCGTGGAAGCACCCGAAGTAGTAGCTCCAGCTGTCCCATAATTTCATCTTTCGTAAGGTGCCTAATTCTCTTTGGGCATAGTAATAAAACAGCGCTCCCGTTTGGGAGCGTTGTTCTTTGTTAACCCATTCCACGCAGCATTTACCAAAATCGAGCTTAATGTTGACCTCATCTTGTGTGAGTACAATTTCTTCCGTTCTTTCCTAAAGGTGAGATAGGTTATGGATGTTTTAAAGGACCAGCAAAACAATTTTAGAAAAATGTTTATACACTGGCTGCTTGGGCTAGTGGCAGTCCTGGGGCTAGTTGCAGTATTTGTCGATTTGGCGGAAGATGTCTTGTTCCGGGAGGGTTTTGCGTGGGATGCGCCGATCATCCTGGCAGTTCACCATTTCAGCAGCCCCACCCTGGACGCCGTGATGCGGGTGGTGACCCAGGCAGGGGAGGTGGGGGCGATTGCCGTGGTAATCCTGGCTGCCGGTTATTTCGTCTGGAAGCATAGGCTTGTGGACGCACTCACCATCCTGATCAGTTTTGGCGGTGCAGTCGCTCTCAACACCGTGATTAAGATCCTGCTCACCCGGCCGCGCCCTTCACTGTTCCCCCCATTGGTGGTTGAAAGCGGATTCGGCTTTCCCAGCGGGCATGTAACCGCGGCTGTGGCAGTCTATGGATTACTGGGGGTTTTGCTCTGGCGCGGCAGGCATTATGGCTGGGCAATCTTCTCCGCGGCATGGATACCGCTAATCGCCGTAAGCCGTATCTATCTTGGAGTCCATTATCCGAGCGATACATTGGGGTCATTGATTTTTACAACCATCTGGTTGATCGTGGTATTCAGCGTTCGCGATGGGTACCTGTATAGGCGGGCTGTTATTCGATGTGGCTTGGATGGAGTAGGGTGATGGGCGGGAATAGCAGGGCTTGACGTAGAAAATCAAAAGGACGACCAGGCGAGGTCCGGCTGGCTGACCAATGATCTGGAACGGAGGTTAAATTCGTGGCAGGGCCATATCAGAGCTACACCTTCCGAGTGATGGCGTGGGACATTGTTGATAAAGTGGGACAGGATGAGGCAGTCGTGGATGTATATAGCGTGGTGAAGTACTACGCTTTCAATGGGCAGCGGATGGGATTGCGTCGCGGTGGGGGAGAGACGTGTGATGAGGCGGTGTAGCTGCATAGTGACCATTTCGGCAGCCTGAGTTTGGTTCTATGCGCGCCCCGGGTGCCAACCTGGGGCACTTGCAGCGCTTTTTGTTCCCTGAAACCGCCACCATTGGCGTGTTGAGCCTCCTCATCGGTGTACGGGTAGGTGTGGGATTGGCTTTCATGCTGGTCATGTTCTTGGGAGCGATATTTACTATCCCAGCACATGGGCTCTCCGTGCCTGCGCTGGAGCTGCTTACCTTGACAGCGATGGTGTCGTTGGGATGATCGTAAGCGCCCTGATCAGTGCCCGGCGGCTGGCAACGCTTAAAGTGGTGGAAGCTTTGAGGGAATTGTAAGAGTACAAAACAGAGATAGATGACTCAAGTTGCTGTTATAAGGGTATAGCTTACTCTTGTACACCCACGTGATTATGTGATACCCCAAGAGATCACCAATATTGAGGGAAACTGATATTTCTATTGTTGATCTCCCCCTAAGAGAACTTGCCTATTCTCCCCCTTATCCTAGGTGGCTTCAAAACATGCTGAGACATTTGGTAGTCGGCTTTCAGCTTTATAACCTATATTTTTGTCAGTTTTTTGTGTTTAGAGCTGCACTCTTTTCATGACCCTTCCCGGATTGTCCAATATCATACCGCGTCTGTTCGTATCTAACGCAAAAGGGCGTTTGGGCACCCTATCAGTTCTCTTCTTTGCTCACTCAACATTACTCAAATAGCCAAGGTCGATGCATTTTTATCTTCAATGGATCAACTTCATTCCGACTTCATGTTGGGTTGTTACAATCATTTCACATTCCCTGTATCAAGGGGATTTCCAAAGAGTACACAGAGACCCAAGATCCTATAAGGAGAGCCCATGAAATCCAAAACTACTCCGTTACTGACAGCATTGATTATGCTTGCACTGATGTTATCCGCCTGTGGCGGCAAGGCTCCGGCGGATGCCAACTCAGCCCTGCCTGCTGGAGAAGGCGGCGGTGGTGGCGAAGCCGCAAGCGGACCTTCGTTGACCAACCCTGGCAACCTCCCCGCTGCTCCATCGAGTGAGGATAATGCAAACTCCCAATCTGGCGAAGAGCGCATGGTCAAGACGGAGGATTCGCTAGGTCTGTTCAGCATCCTCTTTGTAGATACATGGACACAAGAATCCGGCAGCACACCTGGAAGCTTGCGTTCTTCTCAGAGCGACTGGTATGCCGAAGCGGAAGTCATCTCCGCTCAGGGACAAACACCTATGCAGGCGGCTCAAGCGCTGGATGCTTCCCAGGCCAACGGCGCGGCAGGTTACCAGAAAATGGTCATTCAGGATGGAAATATCAACGGATCACCTGCGGCTAGCCTGATTTACCAATATGAAGCAGGCACGAATCCGGTTACCAGCAAGGCGCTCAAATTCATCGTCAGCCAGATTTTCATTGGTGGTGGTCCAGCGGACAAGTTGGGCCATGTCACATTCAGCGCACCTTATGCCTATTACGGCGACAAGAGTGAAATTTTCGACAAAATTCTGGCCGGATTTGCCTGGAAATAAGGAAGAAGCCCATGCCTGCAAAACAACCAGCTCGTACGATTGATACCAACGGTGCCCTGCTTTCTGTGAGAGGTGCATTCAAAATATACAAAGAAAACGATATCGAGACCGTGGCTTTACACGGTGCTGAATTGGACCTGGCTACTGGCGAATTTGTAGCCATCCAGGGACGCTCCGGTGCGGGCAAGTCAACGCTGCTGAACCTGATCGGTGGCCTGGACACTCCCAGCGCTGGGCAGATCGTTCTCATGGGTCGCGACATGGCTCGCAT
>Ga0315277_10002905_pt1 | contig 23532 bp, 21 predicted proteins | sample YL17G05_15_MG_FD_203695 | JGI IMG/M metagenome (GOLD analysis project Ga0315277, IMG submission 203695) | Sediment microbial communities from Yellowstone Lake, YNP, Wyoming, USA - YL17G05_15 | ecosystem: Environmental > Aquatic > Freshwater > Lake > Sediment | place: USA: Wyoming | collected... | reverse complement strand
GGTGGGCATCTGCTTCGTTGCCGCTCCTCGACGATGTACACCGACATCGCCTGCGTCGCGGCGCCTCGCATCTGCCCACCCGGCGCTCGCGCCAAAATGCCAATTAATTCTTGCGCGAGCCCTTAGTCTCGAGACTTTCTTCTGATCACCGAATGGCCGGAGAACATCATGAACAGGTGCATGCGATTATCGTTGCTGGCTGGAGTCATTCTCTTTCTGCGGTTTATCACACTTGCCCAGGAGGGTCCCAAGCCGGCGTTCGTCTCTTCGCCCCGGCGGATAATGACGGCGCCGGAACTGAAGGATGCGCCCGATGACTGGGTTGACCGCTCGCTGCAGTGGGTAAATTACATCCTCGAAAATTATCGGCCGGCGCTGATCGAGCACCCTGTGCGCAGAGCTGCGTTGATCCGCCTCGATGACATTCTGCACATCGAGTCGGCTCCAACCAAGGAGATTGTTCAGAAGTTCTATCGCGAACGCCTGGAGCGCGCCGTAGGCGCGATAGAGCAGACGAAGGTGACCGAAGGCATGCGGATCTGGAAGCTTTACAACATGGGCTTTGTTGTCCGCACGCCGACGGCATCGTTCGCCTTCGACATCGTGCCTGGCATGCCCGGCTCGAGTGTGCCCGGCTTCTTGGTCCCCGATAACGTGCTGCGCCGCCTGGTTGCGCAGTCCGACGCGATGTTCATCAGCCACATGCACTACGACCATGCCAACCGGGATGTGGCGCGTATGTTCTTGGAGCGGAACAAGCCGGTAATTGCTCCCGAAGGACTGTGGTCTGATGTGCCCGACCTGGCATCGCGCTTGACCTATCCGGAACGCAGTACTGAGATAATCCATTCGGTTTCGATCCGCAATGGCACGCAGGTTCTCAAGGTAATTGCCTATCCCGGCCACCAGGGTAATGCCCCGCTTAATAATGTTCATCTCGTGATAACTCCCGATGGATTCACGGTTGTGCAGACGGGCGATCAATCGGGCTTCGAAGGACCGGGCGGCGATTTCGACTGGATTGCACAGATCGGCCGCGACCACCAGGTCGACGTCCTATTGCCGAACTGTTGGGGGAACGTTCTCGGCCGGACCATCCGTGGTGTCAATCCCGAACTGGTCATCACAGGCCACGAAAACGAAATGTCCCACACAGTGGACCATCGCGAGGATTACACCCAGACTTACAACCACCTGTTCGAGCTGCGCTATCCCGCAATTGTGATGACCTGGGGTGAGAGTTATCACTACCTCAAAGACCCGGTGAGAAAAGAGGCGCAGACAGGAGTGGTCCATAACTGACGCCGGCGGTCGGGTGCCGGGCGACCGGCATTCCTACCGCGACCCAAGATTCCCATTGACTTTCCGCCTTCGAGCCTACGAAAAAGGTAGTAACTCAAGCCAGATCAACGGGAATGAGGGCCCCTGGCGGCATCAGTGGGCGGCAGTGAAACGGTACCCGATTCGAAAGAACGCACCTGATTCGGCTGCGCGGCCTGGCCAGTGACCGCTGCTCTTGAGGCCGGCGTCGAAGAGAAGGCCCTTGGTCTGTCCTCGCGTGACGACCAATCGTAAGTTCGCGCCTGCGCCAGTTCCGTGGGAAGGCTGATTCCACACTTCGACTTCTCCCCCCATCCTGATGTATCGCCACTCAGCGAACATCTCTGTTGCAGCACCCACACTCCAAAGGCGGCCGCCCGGTCCGTTCCCCTGGCGTAGGACGAAAGAGAACCAGCGCGGGCCGGAAACCTGACCATGTTTCCGGCCAAATACAGTCTCGACGGAGATCATACCCCCGTCGGGCGTCCAGCCGGACGTCAGGATTGGCAGGAAGTGCCGGCCGGCCAGGCTCGGCACAGATAGTGTCGAAGGCTCTTCTCCACTCCCGACTTGACGCGCCACACTCCACAGTGAGAGCTAGGCGCCGGGATCAAACAGGTTCAGCCAAGCCTGCGAGCGCAGTCTGCGATACTCGGCAATCACTGTCGCGGAGGAGCCTTGCTGGGTGATGCCCGTCCCTCCGTGGTATTTAGTGTTAAGGTAGCCGAGGTAATCGGCCACGTCACCTCCTCCATTCCACTCGCTGTAGAAGCGTGCCGGCTGGCTGATTGGAGTGGGGGTATTTACAAGGACATAGGAGCTCGCGTACGAGCGGCTTCGTATAGTGTAGAGAAACTGCAGCGGCCGCATAGTACTGCCTGCCACTAACTCGCGTTCGATGGGTGTCGCAGTCCTAGCATTTGCCTCCACTCCACCGATGGACACGCACATATTCTCCTCGAGTGAGAGGCCGTGTGGGTCGTAGCTGGCGCCAGCGCCGAATCGCGTGCTGCCTTTGAACAAAGCGTCGATGGTCCACGGAGAGCCCATGCTGTAGCTTGCGGAGGAGCCGAATTCTCGCGCCCGGCCCCCATGCCCGAATGCCTCGTGTTGCAAGACTACCAGGAAAAGCGCAATTGGATGGTCGATGAGCACTGTCCTGGCGATGCGGAGCGGTATGCCCACTCGTCGGCTGAGCGTCAGACGAGAGAACGCGCGACTTTCGAGCTCCGCCAAAAGCGTGCTGACTGCGAAGGTCAGGTCGGAACCTGTCTCGATAGACAGGTGGGGATCCAACGAAATCGTAATGGGGAATGCTTCGCCTGCCGCATCCAGCGCTTGAGAGGGTGCTTTTTGCGCTACCTGCTTATCTTCGTCCAGCTCCCCGCCTCCCACCTGAGCTGCGGTCCCCGTGCGCCCGAAAAGCACCAGCAGAATCAGCAACGCTAGCACCTGGAGGTTGGGTGTCGCGGCGATTTGGAGCCTTCCACGAATTCTCATGGTCTGCCTGGAATCATCATATTAGCATGCCTCGCTCACTTTCTATCTCATCACGCGATCAGCCCCCCTGATTCCGGAAGTGAATAACCTTCTTTTGGTCCGCTCTTCTCCCGCCCAATGGAAAATGGGCATAACATCACGTTACACCAGAACTCGAGTGAGGTTCAGACTCGAAGTGACAGGAGGGCATGATGGACGCAACGGATTTCGCCGCCTTTTACCAGGAACTGCGCCAGTGTAGGACCGATACAAAGCCGGAGCAGGCCCGAGAAGAATATTTGAAGTTGCCGGCCGGCGAACGCCTTCCCGAAGACACAGACCCCTTTAGTAGTGATCAGGTGCCAGGGGTCGACGACGGTGACTGGCCCGCCTGGCCCGCGCAGCGGATGCTGGACTGGGTGCCCAAAGAGATACAAAAGGAGTACGGGTCGATAGAAAGCACTCGCCTCAACGGAGAATACCCAACTTTCTACCCAAGGAATGAACCTAGGATCATCGCCGCCTTCTGGCGGGCAGGATATCGATGTGTCAGGGGTGACACGCTCAATACGGCGGGCCAGCGGCCACTTCGCCCAGGTCGCGGACGGCGGCGGCTATATCGCTGTCTTCACGCTCTGCAATCCAACAACAAGCTCCATTATAGGAACGCTTAGGCTTTACGAGCAAAACGGCGCTCCACGCGCCGTCAGAATTGCGGGGGTAAGCAACTGGCAGTTCACTGTCTCCATCCCAGTAAGAGGATCAACTCGACTTAAAACGGCGGGAGACGCCCGCGATGTCAGCTTAGGCTGGGCTTGCTTTGAATTGAACGGCTCCGTCCAAGCAGTAGCCACTTTCGAGATGAGGAACGGATCGGCCGTATGATGCGCGGCTGGTCAGAGACGTGCTGCGCATCTTTGTCCAGGCGGTGTTCGGCTCGCTGCGCCGCCGAGCCCGTGCTCGCAGCGGCATCCGGCAGGTGCAGTGCGGCGCTGTGACGTTTGTGCAACGCTTTGGCGACGCTTTAAATCTGAACGTCCATTTTCACATGCTGGCGCTCGACGGTGTCTATGCTGCGGGAGAGGGAGGGCGCCTCCGCTTCGACCTATTGCCTCCCTCCGGCGATGCCGAGGTAGCCCGGGTTACAGCTCGCATCGCGCGCCGGATCGTTACCTTGCTCCAACGGCGAGGTCTGGGGCCACAGTCCGATCCCGAAGAAACCGACCGGCTTCGCCGCGATCAGCCGTTGCTCGCAGAACTCTACGGGGCTTCGGTGTATGGGCGGATCGCCACCGGGCCGCGAGCCGGCCGGCGGGTCACGGCCGTCGGGGATCGGATCGACGTGGAGAACCTTGAAGCCCTCGCGGGTCCACGTTGCGCCACCGTATCGGGGGTGAGCGTTCACGCCAATATCTGCGTTCCCGCGCATGATCGGATGCGGCTGGAATGGCACAGCTGGCGATGGAACAGCTCAGGGAATTGCCGGGTTGCGAGGTGCACCTGACCCACATCCCAACACCGGGTGACGAAGCCGGCCTGCGGCGCCTCGGTGTTAACCTCACAAGTGATCCGAGGTTTTCCACGAGAGACCTATTCCAGCCGTAACAGGTCAAACGGGTGCCGACCGCCCGGCCGAGGTCGTTCTAAGCTTCACGTCCGGCATCCCTGCGAATCGGGGACTGACGACGTTAATTAATATCACTACTGAAGATAGTTTAAGAGGGAGGGTCAGAAAATGCTCTCAGCCGCAATTGTTGGCCCTCATTTTTTAGGATTACCTTTACTTCTCGAACAAGCCCCCAGCATATCCGCCATGTTGGAAGCCCCTGTTGCCACAAAGCGCTTGGCGCCTTAAACAAAGAATTCGAGCCTCAAAACTCGTTCTGAGGCTCTATTCCCCAATCGGATTCGAGGTTTCTAGGCTCTCTATCAACGACTTATGGTCGTCAGTCCCGCATCCCCTTCTATCGATCCATATGCTTCCTCGGGCTGCTCTGTTCCCTCCGGAGCATAGGGCATCAAGCCGCAGAAAAAGCCTGGAAAGGTGGACTGCGACCCGGAGAAGATGCATGATGGCATTATGCTGAAATCCAGACTAAAGAATCACTCCATTTTCACATGTACACTCGCCATCGTGCTGGCCATTGCAGCGACAGGTATCTACGCGGCTTCCCGTCTTGCGGCGGATGCCATTCCACTCTGCGTGATGACCTTCAACCTCCGTTACGCCAGCCCCAAGCCGCCCAACTCCTGGCCCGATCGGCGGCCGGTCATGCGCAACTGCATCCGCAAGGTGGCGCCTGATATCATCGGCACGCAGGAGGGACTTTACGTTCAGCTGAAGGACCTTGCCTCCGACTTGCCGGATTATGATTGGATTGGGCTCGGTCGAGAAGGGGGGAGCAAGGGCGAGTTCATGGCGGTGTTCTACCGCCGCGAGCGTTTCGAGCCGATGGCCTTCGACCACTTCTGGCTTTCGGACACTCCGGAAGTCATAGGATCTTCCACCTGGGGCAACTCCAACCGCAGGATGGTGGCGTGGGTGCGTTTCCGAGAGCGGCAAACCGGACGCGAGTTTTTCTTTTGGAATACGCACATGGACCATCAGATCGAGCTCGCACGGCAGAAAGCTGCCGCCCTGATCCTCGACCGGGTCAATAAACTCCAGACCGAACTGCCCGTGCTTTTGACGGGCGACTTCAACGCTTTGGCCGGGCGCAGCAAATCTTATGAGATTTTGGTGAATAAGGACGCTTTTGTGGACACCTGGACAGTTGCCCCGATGCGGGCTAACGAAAAACTCAACACCTTTCACAACTTCGGTGCTCCCGGGGAGGAAGGATTACGCATCGACTGGATACTCGCGCGCGGCGCAGTGACGGTCGACAAGACCGAGATCATCACTTACTCGGAAAACGGGCAATCTCCAAGCGATCACTTCCCCGTTGCTGCCTGGCTGAATCTGGCGCCGGTAAAGTAGCCCCCGGCGCCTATTCGGACGCCCCAGTCCGCAAACGCACGGCTCACCAAATGAGCTTAGGGCTCGCGCAAGAATTACTTGGCATTTTGCTGCTGGCCCCCAGGCCCGCTGGCGAGACGCGAGCGACGAGCTATACCCGAGGTGGTATGTGAGGAGCGAGCAACAAAGCCAGTGGGCCAGCGGGCCGCAGCCTGAAAGGGCGCGGCGGCGGGCGGGCATCTGCTTCGTTGCCGCTCCTCGACGATGCACTCTGACATCGCCTACGTCGCGGCGCCTCGCATCTGCCCGCCCGGCGCTCGCGCCAAAGTGCAAACGTTATTCATTGACAGGCCCTAACCACAGAGACACGGAGATCACAGAGACAGGGCATTGCAGAGGGCGTCCAGGAGAGCGCTTTCTTGGACTGGAGAGACAGTACGCAGGTCGATCAAGGTCCGGTCCTCTTCCACGCGCGGAATGACAGGCGGGTCCTGCAAACGCAGCCGCGATTCGAGCGTATTCGCCTTGTGCTTGTCGGACACGAGAGCAATAAGAAAGGTGGGCAAAGAGCTTTCTGGACACGATCCGCCACCCACAACCGAGTCCCCCTCAATCAGCTCGAGCCGTACCCCCAGCGACAGTCGCTTCCTGGCCCTGCGCACAAATGCGCGCGCACGCGCGCGGATTTCCTCGCGCGACATAGATATCATGCGGAGGACAGGAATCTCCGTTATGGCCCGGCCGGTGCGATAGCTCGCCAGAGTCGCCTCCAGCGCACCGTAAATGAGCTTCTCCACCCGGTAGGTGCGCATGAGTGGATTTTTGCGGATAAGATCAATCCACCTGCTTGCTCCCGCGATGATTCCAGCCTGCGGGCCGCCCAGCAGTTTATCACAGCTGAAGCAAACCAAATCAACTCCGGCGGCGAGGCTTTCCTGGGCAATCGGCTCGTCCGAGATTCCGTAAGGTTTGAGATCCCGCAGACAGCCGCTGCCGATGTCCTCCACGAGCGGTATTCCGAGGCTCTTGGCAAGCTCGATCAGATCCGGCAGATCCGGTCTCTGTGTGAAACCATGCATGCGGTAGTTGCTGGGGTGCACCCGCAGCAACAGTGCTGTGTTCGGATTGACGGCGGTCTGGTAGTCCTGGACGCGCGTCTTGTTCGTGGTGCCAACTTCCCGCAGAATGGCCCCGCTGCGCATGAGAATGTCGGGAATGCGGAATGAGCCGCCAATTTCCACCAACTCGCCCCGCGAGACGATCACCTCCCTGCCGCAGGCAAGCGTATTGAGGATCAAAAAAACCGCAGCGGCGTTATTGTTGACGGCCGTTGCGGCCTCGCAGCCAAGGATTTCCTTCAACAAGGGCTCCACGAGCTTGTCCCGGTGAGATCGGCCGCCGGAATTCAGATCGTATTCAAGATTCGTATATTGGCCGGAAAGTGCCGATAAGGATTGTTGTGCCGCCGCGGACAGAGGAGCCCGTCCGAGGTTGGTGTGCAGGATGACCCCGGTTGCGTTTATGGCCGCGCGAAGGGCCGGTTGAAGGCAAGCATGCAACCTATCATTCAGCAGACGTTCCAAGCTGCCGGAGCTGATCTGGGAAACCGCGCTTTCATCCCCGGAACGGATCGCGTCCCGGGTCTCTTCGAGCACCTTCTGGATTTCGCTGACAACGAATCCTCGGCTGGTTCGTTCCACCCACGAGGAGATGCCGGGAAGCAACAGCAGTTGGTCAACCGCCGGGATTTTGCGTAGCAATTCGAGCTGCGTGCTGTCGGTCATCAGGTCATTTCAGCACAGCATCCGGAGGCTGTCAATGTTGACCCCGATTTCGAGGCCACCGCTGCAACCGAAAGGGACACTTGGGAGAGGACGGCACGACCTTGCCGTCTTGCTGCAAGTTCGCAGTTTGCAGTACTTCAGATCCCGACGGTCCACACGAATCCACTGCGAATTGCGAACCGCATGTGTTTTTATCTGGGACCTTGTCTCCTCAGGGCCAAGAAATCGTGTCAAAAAGAACTAGATTTTCCCACGCCTTAGGCACCGTTTGTGAGATAAAGCAGTCATGACCAGGCTGGCAGATATACCACCAGAGCGCACTGCGAACCACGAACTGCGAACTCCCGGGAGGGCGACAGGACAGGACAGAGGAACTGCAACTCGTGTACGATGACGACCTCACCAATCTCGATGAATGGCTCCGCCGGCTCAAGGTGGAATACGATATTTTCTTCAGCGGACACCGCAAGAAGCCGCCTGATGACCTGAGATTGCGCGTCGAGAAGCTGGTCAAGAGGCTCTCCGAGGTGCAGAACATGTCCTACTCGGAGCGCTTCCGCTACAACACCCTCGTCACCCGGTTTTATGTTTTCCGGGATCGTTGGCGGCGCGCGCTCTTGTCGCGCGAGTTGGGCAGTGAAGCCAGAAATGAAATTCCTGCAGCTGCGGAAGCCACAACCCCTGCGACACCGCGGCTGCGCATCTCAATTGCAGATCCGGAAGCGGAGGATGGAAAAGTGCGTGAGTTGTATGACGCCCTCGTCAGCATCAGGGAAAAGCACGCCAACGCGTCCGCCATTTCCTTCCAGCAATTCGCGAGCTACATTGCCAGGCAAACCCAAAGCATCCGGGGCAAGTACGGATGCTCCAGCGTACTCTTCACGATCGCGCTGGAAGAGGATGCCATCCGGTTTACCGCCACCGCAGAAAATGACCACTAATTGCGGATTGCCCAATTGCTTTTTGGGGCTATGCACTTGACTCCTGTAAGGACCGCCTGAACCGCCCGGTCTGCGCCAGACGAGCTTTTGTGAATCTTCGCGCCTTTGCGTCTTTGCGGTGGGCGTTATAAAAAGCCACCGCAAAGGCTCAAAGACGCCAAGAATCACCAAGGATTCCTTTCAGCCCAGGTTGGGATCGTAAAATCGGTAGTTACTGGAGTCATGTGCATACCCCAATTGATTTTTTCAATTCGCAATCCGCAATTGCGAGAGACAAATTCTCAGACTTAGGGTCTGTCACGAAATAACAGGCCCACTTTGCTGCAGGCCCCCAGGCCCGAAGGGGCGCGGCGGCGGGCGCTCGCGCCAAAGTGGACCTATTATTTCGTGACAGACCCTTAGGATGAATGGATCGAAGAAAACTAAGGACACCAAGCCAATCGGTTGCGGCCGTCGGGCTGGCGTCGTATAGTATCCTCTTCCTTTTAGCAGGCTAGCCAACAATGGAGGCAAACTTGATACCCATCCGCCGTGCTCTGCTAAGCGTCTCCGACAAGACCGGTCTCGTTGAATTCGCCCGTTACCTCCACGAAGCAGGTGTCGAACTGCTTTCCACCGGAGGGACCGCCACGTTTCTTCGTACATCCGGGATACCAGTGAAGGAAGTATCGGATCTCACGGGCTTCCCGGAAATCCTGGACGGGAGAGTCAAAACTCTGCATCCCCGAATTCACGGCGGTTTGCTCGCAATTCGGAAAAATCCCTCGCACCTCGAGCAACTAAAGAAGCAGGGCATTCAGGAAATTGACATGGTGGTTGTCAACCTCTATCCATTTCGTGAGACGGCTGCGCGGGAAGGAGCCACTTTTGACGAAGTCGTCGAGCAGATCGACATCGGCGGCCCAAGCATGATCCGCTCTGCCGCGAAGAATCACGCGGGCGTGGCCGTAGTTACCGATCCGAGCGATTACGGCTGGATCCTCCAGGAACTAAAGGACCACAACTGCAGCTTGAGCGCCGCGACACGCTTCATTCTGGCGCAGAGGGCTTTCGCCGCAACGGCCAGCTATGACGGCGCAATCGCGGCTTATTTCTCCGATCGAGCCTGGTCCGCGGACGGTCCGAAAAAACAGGGGGGAGCATTACCGCCGCTGGAGGTACTGTGCCTGGAAAAGGTGCGTGACCTGCGCTACGGTGAGAACCCTCACCAACGAGGCAGCCTCTACCGGAGGACTTCTCACTCGTTCGGAGGGGTTGCCGGCGCTGAATTCCTGCACGGCAGGGAACTCAGCTACAACAACTATATGGACGCCGACGCCGCCTGGAATCTGGTCCTCGAGTTCGATCGTGCCGCATCCGCGGTCATTAAGCACACCAACCCCAGCGGAGTTGCACAGGCGGACCTGTTGCACGAAGCCTACGTCCTCGCGCGCGACTGCGATCCAGTCTCCGCCTATGGCTCCGTGGTCGCCTTCAATCGGACGGTAGACTCCGATACTGCCACTGAGCTGAACAAGACTTTCGTCGAGGTGGTCCTGGCGCCGGATTTCAGCCCCGAGGCACTAGAGATACTACAGCAAAGAAGGAACCTACGGCTGCTTCGCGTCGGTTCGCAGCAAGTAGCTTCTCTGGAGCACCGGCAGATTGGCGGCGGCTTCCTACTCCAGGACAAGGATCTCTATCGTGTCCGACGGGAAGAACTCAAGATAGTCACAAAACGCGCCCCCACCGAGCAGGAGTGGGAAGCCATGCTGTTCGGCTGGAATGTGGTAAAGCACGTAAAATCCAACGCGATCGTATTCAGCAACGCGTCCCGCACTCTTGGGATCGGAGCCGGCCAGATGAGCCGCGTCGACTCTGTAAAGTGGGGAGCGCAGCGGACCAGCCTGTCCCTGCAGGGATGTGCCATGGCTTCCGACGCCTTCTTTCCTTTCCCGGACGGTGTGGTCGCCGCAGCCGATTACGGAGTCCGCGCCGTAATCCAGCCAGGGGGATCAATCCGGGATCAGGACGTGATCGAAGCCGCCAACGCCCACGACATCGCCATGGTTTTCACGGGCATCCGGCACTTCAAGCACTAGACCCTCTCACAACAGAGACACTGAGGACACAGAACTCGATCGCGTGATCCCTGTGTCCCTGTAGTGTCATGATAAGATTCCGGTAATGGAAACTTATCCCGAGATCTCTCAGGCACGGGAAGACGAGACAACCGGCCAGCCTCCGGCATGGCTGCGGCACTTCCCCAGACTGGCGCGCCTGTATCGCAAGTACGAAAGATACTTCGCTATCATCGTGTTTGCCGTCGGGTTCATCTGGGATTCCCTGACCATGGTCCGGATCGACAGCGTGATCGACAATGTCATCCTCCTGTTCTACTTGACAGCCTTGGCGATCATGATCTTCTTCACGCTGCGCCGGCAATCCGGGCACGATCTGCCAAAGTGGACCTGCAAGCTGGAACCCCACTTCCTCTATGCGATGCAGTTCGCCCTCGGGGGCCTCTTTTCCAGCTACGTCATCTTTTACTTTAAGAGCGTTTCCTGGACACGAACCCAGTTCTTCTTCCTCATCCTCGTCTGTCTCTTAGTGGGCAACGAGTTCCTGAACCACAGGCTCAGGAATCCTAAGCTCCTGGCTACCCTGTACTCATTCTGCCTGCTCTCTTTCCTGGCCTTTTTCCTACCCATCGTATTCGCCAGTGTGAAACCTGTGCTGTTCCTGATTGCGGGGGCCCTCAGCCTGTTGATCAGTACTACCGTTTTTGCCTTGGGATTTCCCATGGGTCAAGGATACTGGCGCTTGAAGATGGGGCCCGTTCTCGCCTGCATCCTCACAGTTTGCCTCAGCCTGAACCTGCTCTACTATGCCAATCTCATACCGCCGGTACCGCGGGCATTGAAGACCGCGGGCATTTTCCATGGTGTAGCCAAGACTCCTGCCGGATACGAAGTCCAGTATGTCAAGCCTCCGTTCTACAGGCTCTGGAGGCAATACGATAATCCCTACTACCTCGCGCCAGGCGAGGCGGTTTGTTGCTTCACCGCGATCTTTGCCCCGCGCAAGATCCAGGTCCGTGTGCGTCACGTTTGGAGCCGTTATGTCAAATCGATGGGATGGCGTGTCACAGACCGAATGGATTACGAGATCTCCGGGGGACGCGAGGGGGGCTTTCGGTGGTTCACCCGAAAGCGGATGGTGACACCCGGGGAGTGGCGCGTCGAAGTAGAAACGGATCACGGTCAGATACTCGGAAGAATCGACTTCACGATCTTGAACAGCCCGGACCCCCATCCTCCTCTGGTAACACGAATCATCCCGTGAACGATTTTGGATTGACGATCTACGATTGACGATTGAAGGCCGCACCCGCGTTTTACCAATCGTCAATGGTAAATCGTCAATCGTCAATCATTTCTGTGGTGTAATCTAGTGAGCGCCTGGGAGAAATGCGAATGGACAAAGTAAGACGCCCCACGCTGGAGTTGTTATACCAGCCGCTGCTGGAACGAATCGTGGCCGAAGCTCTGGACGTGCTTTTGAAGGTCGGCGTGCTGATCGAGAATGATGAAGTGCTGGAGATGCTGGGGGATGCCGGCGCGAAGATCGACAAGCCGACACACAGAGCCTTTCTCCCGGACTCGCTGGTATGGCGATGTATTCGCTCTGCCCCGTCCAGCGCCGTCATCTTTGACCGGGAAGGCAATGCCGCTTTGCAGCTCGAGGGCATGAACGTCCATTTCGATCCCGGATCCGCTGCCCTTCGAATTCTCGATTCGCAAACGAGGGAGGCCCGGCCCCCTATTACTGCTGACCTGATATCACTGGCGCGACTCACGGATGCGCTTTCTCACATCCAGGCCCAGAGCACCGCAATGGTCCCATCAGACGTGCCCGTGGAGATTGCAGATCGCTACAGACTCCTGATCGTCCTTTTGAACTCCACAAAACCAGTCGTCACCGGAACTTTCACTGAAGAAGGCTTCTCCGTAATGAAGGAGATGCTCGTCGCCGTCGCCGGAGGCGATGACATGCTCCGTAAGCACCCTCGCGCAATATTCGACACCTGCTCCACCCAGCCTCTTAAATGGAGCAACCTTACATCACAGTGTCTCATGAACTGCGCCCGGGCGGGAATTCCGGCTGAACTCATCTCCGCACCGCTTTTGGGGGCAACCGCCCCGATAACATTGACCGGAGCGCTGGTTCAACACACGGCAGAGAACTTGAGCGGAGTTGTCATTCACCAACTCGCCGCGGCGGGCAGCCCCGTCGTTTACGGGGGATCTCCTGCCGTTTTTGACATGCGCCATGGAACGATTGCTCTCGGCGCCATGGAATCGGCAATGGTGGCATGCGCCTACGCTCAGATCGGCCGGTTCTTTCATTTACCCACTCACGGTTACCTCGGCTTGAGCGATGCCAAAGTCCTCGATGCCCAATGCGGGCTGGAATCGGGTATCGGCGCAACGCTCGCGGCACTCGCCGGCATCAATGTTGTGTCCGGAGCGGGAATGCTGGAGTTCGAGAACTGCCAGAGCCTCGAAAAGCTGGTGATCGACAACGAGATCTGCGGCATGGCTCAACGGCTCGTGGCCGGAATTGAAAAACGCGAGGAAATCATGAGCGAGGACTTGCATGCGGACCTGGCAGGGGGAGATCATTTCCTTACTTCTCCGGTTACGCTGAGATGGCTGCGCCAGGAGGTCACGTCACCGGGAAACGTTGTAAGCCGCGAGACATCGGAGGTCTGGCAACAGAACGGCCGGAAAAGCGCCGCAGAAAGGGCTCGGGAAAGGGTCCAGGAACTGCTCGCAATAAACCAACCGAAACCGCTACCCGACGACCTGCGGCGCCATCTGAGAGAGATCATGGAGACTGACGCATTACACTACGGGATGGCTCACCTGCCCCTTTAGACTCACTACAGTTGTAAAGGGGACATTCCGATTTTCCGGATCTCTTGCGCCAGCATGAGACTCTTCTAGCACATGTTGACAATCTCATAATTGCCAGGCCAGAGTGGAAAATCGGAATGTCCCCTTTCATAGCAGAGGGCGCCGAAAGGGATGAACTACTACAACTACTTCACTGAAATCGAAGAACACTTCGTACGCCGCCGCGGCAAGCATCTTCTGGTCTCTCCCATGGACTGGAGCCTGATCGCAACGTGGCGCGATTCCGGTGTGCCGCTCCACGTGGCGCTGCGCGGCATAGATATCGCCATGGACATGTTCTTCTCCGGCAGCCGACGGCACAGTGAAAGGGTCGGCAGCCTTTTTTATTGCCATGACGCCGTAATGGCCGAGTACGCGCGCTATCTGGAGGCACACCTCGGAGAAGAGACTCCAGTCGGGGAGGCGAGCGCTGCAGGCGAGGAGACCGTGAAAGAGCAGGGGAAAAAAGCCCAGGAGGGTCCCGGCAAAGACCAAATCCTCGAGTTCATCCGGGCGAGAATTTCTGAAATAAAAGACGTGCGGGCGAAACATTCTCTGGGAGAAGGCGCTTCCGAGGGACTCGATCGGATCCTTTCCCGGCTGAACGAGCTCACAGGCAGTCTGGAATCCAGTATTCAGATCGATCTGGAGGCCCTCGAGCGTGATCTCGGAATCCTGGATGAACTTCTGGTAACCGAACTGCGTGCGGAGATAGCGCCGGAGGAGATGGCCGACTGGGAGCAGGAAGCAAAGAAGGAACTGAAGATATACAAAAAGCGGTTGCCTAAGGAGACCTACGAGAAGATCCGCGACAACTTCATTCGCGGCAGGATCCATCGTAAGTATAACCTGGGCGAACTAAGCCTCTTCCACCTTTGAGATAACTCTGTGCCCTCAGTGTCTCTGTGGTGCATATGACCAAGCCTTTCGAAGTCAAAATCGAAAAACTCGTGTACGGAGGAGCCGGTTTAGGCCGGGTTATGGGCAAAGTGGTGTTTGTGCCCTTTTCAGCTCCGGGCGATCGTCTCCTGGTAAAGCCTGTCGAAGACAAGAAGAACTTCATCCGGGCGGCGACTTCTAGGCTCCTGGAGGCGGGACCCTGCCGCCGTTCGCCGCTGTGCCCGCATTTCGAGAGATGCGGAGGGTGTCAGTGGCAGCACCTGGAATATCCTCGCCAAGTCGATGCCAAGAGACAAATCCTCGAGGAGATCTTCGGCCACCGCTTTCCAGAAACTCGCAGGCTCCTGATCAACATGAGGGCGTCGCCTCAGGAATACGGGTATCGTTCGCGCGCACGCATCCAGGTGCGGGGTTCCGGATCGGACGTCAAGGTGGGCTTCTTTCGATTTCAGTCCCACGTCATAGAAGATGTCGCGGAGTGCCCGCTGCTTCGTCCCTCCCTAAACCAGGCGCTTCGCTCAATCCGGGATGCACAAGCAAAAAACACCGGCAACCCGGATCTCCAGCAACTAGATGTCGCGTGTTCGGAAGAAGAGGGAACCTGGGGTTCGGCCGAGGTGGAGTCATCACTGGATGAAGGCATCTCGGCCTTGAGCGCCGCCGGGGGCAACCACACGGAGGAAGCGATCCTGCGAAGAAGGATTGGTGAATTCGCCTACTCGCTGACTCCCTCGACATTCTTTCAGGCAAACGACTTCTTGATTGCCGAGCTGGCCGCTGCCGTCCGCGAGCTGGCCACCTGCGCTCGACCTGGCCCGGCGCTCGACCTTTTCTGCGGGGTCGGGTTGTTTTCCCTGCCCCTCGCGTGCCGGTTCAAAAATGTGGTTGCCGTCGAGAACTCGCCCGTTGCCTCCCGTTTGTGCGCTATGAACGCCGAGGCTGCCGGACTCTCCAGCATTCAAGTCGTCTGTGCGGATGTTTCCGCCTGGATGAAGGCAGTCGGATCTATCGCGCCGCCCGCCTATACCCTCATCGTGCTCGATCCGCCGCGAGCAGGGGGAGGTCCCGAGGTGATGAACCGGATTGTGGAATGGGCTCCTGAAAGCATCATTTATGTCTCCTGCGATCCTCAGACTCTCTGCCGCGATCTGGCCCTGCTTCCCTCTCGTGATTACCGAATAGACCATATCGAAGGACTGGATCTGTTCCCGCAGACCTATCATTTCGAGACGATCGTCCGGCTCCGCCGCCGCTAAGAACGATTTACGATTGTTGATTGACGATTGACGATTTCGAGTCCAGCGGAAGTTGCCTTCCAACCTGTGTTTTTCAATCGTCAATCGTAAATCGCCAATTCCTCTGGGGTGATGTTTTTCGGTGAGGAGTCATGCAAGGCCGCTGGGGAGAAACACCGCTTGTGGCTGTGACGATTTCCCTGACCCTGGGAATCACCGTCTCCCGGTTCCTCTCGCATTACTCATTCGTCTTACTTGCATGGGCAACATTGCTTCTGATCTGCGCTGCTATTCTGTCTCTGCTCAGCGAACGCCTCCGTCTTTCCCTGGCGCTGGGTCTCTGGGCGGTTGTTCTGTGCGGCCTACTTCTCTCGCTCGCACGACGCGATGGTTATGCCACGTCCGATGTGCGCTCGCTTCTGTCCCGCGGCGTCTTCCCTCTCGACGAAATGCTGGCCTTCGATGGCTGCGTAGTGGAAGAGAGCCGGAAACGTGGAGACGAGCTGGTTGCCACCATTGAACTGCGGGCCATTCGGAAGAATGATCTGTGGCTGCCTTGCCGGGGAAATGCCATCCTCAGGTTGCCTGCCGCCACGCCGGAGGATACACCGGTCTCTCAAGCCTGGCTGCAGTATGGAGACCGGGTGCGCGGCTGGGCCACGTGGCATGTGCCTCGCAATTACCAGAATCCCGGCTCGAGTGATCACGTCGCAAACCTGCAAAGGCGAGGCGTCTCCTTGATTGGGAGGGCAAAATCTGTCCGTCTCCTGGAGGTTGTCCCTCAAGACTGTGCTCCTTTGTGGGGCAAGGCCGCAGCCCAGGTCCGGAATCGTCTGCGCCACAGCCTGCAATTCCTTGTTCGGGATGGAAAGCAAAGGGAAGCGGCCATTCTATCCAGTGTCGTGATAGGTGATTACTCCGACCTGGACACGCCGACACGCGAAGTTTTTCAGAACACCGGCACTTACCATGTCCTTGTAGTCTCAGGGCTGCACGTCGGCTGGATAGCGTGGGTGCTTATCCGGCTCTTTCAGTTTCTCCGAATTCCAACTGGAATGAGCCGGGTCCTCAGCGCGGCCGGGATACTCTTCTACACCTGCGTCGTCGGATTCCAGTCAAGCATCTCGCGCTGCCTTTGGATGTTTATTCTTTACTTGATCGGCCAAAGCCTCTTCCGCCGGGCTTCTCCTACCAACATCTTGTTCGCCTCCGCGTTGATCCTTCTGGCGGTTCGTCCCGACTGGCTTCTGGACGCCGGATTCCAGCTTTCCTTTCTTTCAGTCATGGCCATTTGCCAGATGGCCGTTCCCCTCACCGAGCGGAACCTGAGGCCGGTTCTGGAGCCGCTGAAACACGCGGGAGACCCGGAACGGCTCTTCGTGCAGCCGGATCGATGGCACCGGCTCGGCCGACGCTTTAGGTCCAGGTGCGAGTTGCTCGCTGAAGCCTGCGACGATCGCTTTGGCCCAGGCGCCTCGAACTGGCTCATGACGTTTTCTCGGGGTACGACCCGGCTGGCGTTGCTGGTTGGAGAAACGATCCTTGTTTCAGCGTCCGTGCAAATCTGGCTGGAAATCGTACTGGCCTATCATTTCAATCGCCTGAGTTGGATATCCCCCGTTGCGAATATTCTTGCAGTGCCGGCCTCATCGCTCGTCCTGGCAGCCGGAATGGGCGTGGCCCTGCTTGCCAATGCTCCTTTGTTGGCGCGCCCAGTCCTGGCATTTGCGGGATTCCTCGCTTCATTCCTATTCACCTCAAACCAGTGGTTGTCGAAGATACCGGTCGCGTGGCAGCGCTGCCCGACTCCTCCGCTTGCATGGCTCCTCGCTGTACTTATGATCGTTTTCGCCTGGTGTTTCCTGGAATGGAAAAGACTTTGGCTCCCCTGCCTCCTGGTTGGAGTAAGTTGGGGGATTCTCTCCGTTGGAAGAAATCTCACTTCGGCGCCTTGGTCGTCCCATGAGACCGATTGCGGAGATCGCTCTCCCTGCCTGCAGTTGACATTCCTCGATGTCGGCGAGGGCGATTCCATTATTGTTCGATTCCCGGACCGCCGTGTTTGGGTCGTGGACTCGGGGGGAATCCGTCAGGCGTCTTCGCCGGACGGCAACATCAGCGCGTTCGATGTGGGCGAGGCAGTGGTAAGCCGATACCTTTGGCGGCAATGGATCGGAAAGCTGGACCGGCAGGTCATTTCCCATACGGATGTCGATCACGCGGGAGGAACCCAGACGCTGCTCAAGAATTTTCGGATCGGCGAATTGGATTATGGGGAAACGGCAAGCGATCCGTTGCTCGGCCGAATCCTGGCCGTTGCCCGGCTGCAACACGTTCCTGCGCGCCTGGTGCGGGCGGGGGAGATAGAATTCGTTGGGGGTGTTATTGTGCAGGTTTTAAATCCACCGGTGGAGCAGAGCGGCCGAACCACAAACGAAAACTCCGTCGTGCTGCGTCTCGTCTTTGACGGCTTTACCGCTCTGCTGACCGGCGATCTGGAGAAGTCAGGCGAAGCGGAATTGCTGGCCCGGTCGAAGAATATTCAAAGCTTGCTGCTCAAGGTAGCCCACCACGGCAGTCGCTCCGCCACGCTGGATCCTTTCCTCGACAGGGTCTGCCCGCGCTGGGCCATCGTCTCGGCAGGAAGGAACAATCCCTTCGGGCATCCATCGCGCGAGGTCCTGCTCCGGCTGCTGCGCCACGGCCTCCGACCTCTTCTGACGTTGGATCAGGGCGCCATAACTTTCAGTACAGACGGCAGGCATTACATCATCGAAAGCTACGTGGGCGGATTGCTGGAGAAAGGCCTGCTGACGGCGGCATCAATAGGCACAGATTAGACGGTGACGCAGCCTTGGGGCAGGTGTCTCAGCCTACCCTCTCGCAATAGTTCCTCATGAATCCGTGCCGACAATCACGGCGCCGTTGCCTCTCCAGAAAGGTCTCGAGATGCCCGGACACGACGCCATAGAGCACGCTGTCGGCCGGATTACGAGGACAATAAACTGATGCGGTTTCGCAGATCGCCAGGCCGGGTTCGGGCGGCACGAGATAACCGCCTTCGCTCTGAACCTCTTCCGAGAGACAGGACACCGGACATCGGTAGACCATTACACTCTGTCGCCCTCCTGCGACTCGCAGGCCGCAACATATCTAACTGCCCGTCAGCTTTTTACTTGGTAAAGCGGCATTCTAGGGGTGAACAAAGAATCGCTCAGGAGCCACGGACGATGTCGTCGAGATCCTGTCGGACATTCGACCATGGCTCAAGCTTCACGGCTCCTGAGTCGATATCGTCGGCTCGCTGGGCGAACTCATCCTCCCACGCTCGTTCGCTACCTTCCTCGACGGAGTCGTCGTCGAGGCTGTCCAACGACGATTTGCCCTCATCAAGCAGTCATGAACCTGTGCGCTGCAAGCTGGGCCAGCTTGGTGCGCAGAGCGCCGAGCGCCCGGGTGAGCGCTGGCTGGATCCCGATGTTGTACTGCGTTTGTCGCCAATCCAGATACTGGGTCACCTGCGTGACGGTGATCCCGTTGTGGCTGAACAGGTTCGTCGTGCAGGCGTAATCGAGCATTTGGACCTCAAACAGGTAGGCGTTCTGCTCGGTGTTCGGTCGGCCCGCCGCCTCGAGGTATGCGTGACCATACTCATGCCAGATGATCCCGCATCGCTGAAGCAGCGTCATCGTGTTGAACACCAGCGGCCTTACGCAGATGACCCGGGTCGGCATGATCTGGCCGAGCCGGATGTCCTCCGACGCGTGCTCCTCCTTGTAATCACGGAGGTAGGTCTCCCATTTCTTGATCACGATGGGCGGGGTATTCCTGTTGATGTAGATGGCCGGATTTCGTCCCTCCGGCGTGTTCGCTCCGAGCAGCATGTCGTTCGGGACAATCAGAATGTTCACCTGCGAGAGATTGACATTCAAAACGGCCTGCGTGCACTGAATCAGCCAGCGCCGAACGTACTCCAACGCCCCATACATTTGCGTCGTGATCATCGTGTGTCCTCCACCGCCGGGATTCCCCAGCCGCGCCTGGGAAAAACGAACGACCATCCCAAGTTAATTGGAACGTTGGTTGTACCCATCGGACCCTCCTTCGCCCTCCAGAACTCTTCCTGCGCCTGCCGTCACTGGAACAACGCCACCGATGTGGATGCACCGACGAGCGAACGCGCTACGGCAACAACAACGACGCAGCGGCGGGCGGATAGAAAGAACAGACTGCCGTTTGCCTCCATCGCTCAGTACCAAGTCCGCACCTGCTTCCGATATGGGGGTGTTGGACTAATTATGTTAACTTCCCCCGGCTGTTCCAAAGCTCCCAAGCTCGAATGATACAGCGGAATCGTGTGGAGAGGGGGGGATTTGCTCATAGCTCTGCCATGCGGCAGGAGATCGCGTTCGGTCTGTGGTGCCTGCTCATGAGATTTGCACTTCGTCTACATCGCCCTCCAGCGCTGCGGCGGCAATCGGCGGCGCCCTTGAAGGCAGTCCGAGGCAATCCAAAATCTGCCCTGCCCGGCGTGATACGCACCTCCACGCCGTCCCTGGCCCACAGAGCGAGGCTGGGCATGCAGAGCGCGAGAATTGTTGCAGCGATCCAGTTGCGCTCGGAGAGAGCGCCGTCGGGCTGCCGGCGCCACTTATGGGATGTAAAGTGGGTCCCGGCCGCCGGACGGGACCTGTTTCCGGCGGCCAGTTTTCTGCCCTTGACGATCAATGGGTTAGCGAAGCGTGAGTGTATTGTCCCCGATTTTTTCACACCTTCCGAGGGATTGCTTTCTGTGCTGACCTTTAATTGACTCCGAGTCGCTCCTACGTCACCATCATGCGCCTGAGCCGAAGTGGCGGAACTGGCAGACGCACGGGACTCAAAATCCCGCGGTACTTAGTACCATGGGGGTTCGCCGCCCCTTAGGCACCAATAGAATCAAGCACTTAGCTGGATCGACTTCTTGACGACCCCCCGAAAAATCCCTGACTTTGCCCGTCGCAACCTGAAACCCTAGGGGGAACGGGTTCGGCGGGCCTTCTTGTCAGCGGAGAGCCGAGACAATAGCTGGGGGGACTGATCTCTTCACCGGCACGTCAGTTCCCGCGAACGCCGTATCTTGGGAGCTTGACTCAGGGCCACATGTACTGATAACCGACGTCAACTGAGATTGCCAGCCTTCCAGGCCTCCTCCTATTTCCCCCGCCGCACCAGATCGCCAAGTGCTTTTCTGAGCTGGCAGCACTAACAAGTCGCACAGGACAGCGGAGGCCTGTAAGAATTCCCGGCCCGCAACACCATTCTGCTGTAGAATTGGCAGTTGTCGCCTTCAGGGGATCCCCAAAGCAGACGGGCACAGTCAACAGGCGGGCATCATGGGCAGGCTGCAATGCAAAACTGCAGCTCATTCCGACTATACGCCGAGCGGGGCGCACGCCGAGGGCAACGTCCACCGGGTCAGGACCGTGCTCGACCCACACTGACGAGAGGAGGCGAGAATGAAGACCTTCGCATTCAAGGTCGACCCGCTCACGGGCGAGGAATACCTCGAGGTCTACCTGCGCGGCCGTCAGCTGGCCAACGATCCACTGCTCAACAAGCTGTCGTGCTTCACCGAGGAGGAGCGCCAGTCGCTCGAGCTCGACGGTTCGCTCCGGGCGCACGTCTCCACTGTCGCCGAGCAGGTGGTGCGGCAGATGGAAATGTACCGCCGCAAGACGGACGACCTCGAGCGCTATACCTTCCTGCAGTCGCTCCTCGACCGCAGCGAGGTCCTCTTCTACCGCATCCTCTGCGACCACCTGGTGGAGATGGTGCCCATCGTCTACACGCCGACGGTGGGCCAGGTGTGCCTGCAGCACAGCCACATCATGCGGCGCTACCGGGGCGTCTACATCAGCCCTGACAACATCGCGAACGTCGACCGCATCTTCCAGTTCATCTCGCGGCCGCAGGTCTATCTGATCGTTGTCACCGACGGCGAGCGCATCCTCGGCCTGGGCGACCTCGGCTCGGACGGCATGGGCATCCCCGTAGGCAAGGTGAACCTCTACGTCGCCGCCGGCGGCCTGCACCCCGCCGTCTGCCTGCCGGTGTGCCTCGACGTGGGCACCAACAACCAGCGACTGCTCGACGATCCGCTCTACCTCGGCTACCGCAAGCCGCGGCTCGAGGGCGCGGCCTACGCCGAGTTCGTCGAGCGCTTTGTGCTCGGCGTGAAGCGCAACTTCCCCGACGCCCTGCTGCAGTGGGAGGACTTCGCCAAGCACAAAGCCTTCGTGCTCCTCGAGCGCTACCGCGAGCGCATCCTGTCGTTCAACGACGACATCCAGGGCACCGGGGCCACGGCGCTGGCTGCGCTCATGACGGCCATGCGCATCAAGCAGAGCACCTTTCGCGATCAGCGCTTCGCGATCGTCGGCATGGGCCAGGCCGGCACCGGCATCGCGCGCAACATCGAGACCGCGCTGCGCGAGGAGGGGTGCACCGAGGCAGAGGCGCGCAGCCGCATCTACCCCATCGATCAACCGGGTCTGCTCCTCGACGACACCCCCGGCCTCGAGGAGCCGCAGCGCCCATACGCCCGGCCGCGCTCCGCCGTCGAGGCGTGGCGTGTCGAGACGCCTGGCAAGATCGGCATGGTGGACGTCATCGCCAACGCCAAGGCCACTGTGCTCATCGGAGTCACCGCCCAGACCGGGCTGTTCAACGAGCGCGTCCTCTCGGCGCTGGGCCGCAACACGGATCGCCCGGTGGTCTTCGCGCTTTCCAACCCCACCTCGCGCTCCGAGTGCACGCCCGCCGACCTCGTCCACGTCACCGACGGCCGCGGGCTCTTCGCGGCCGGCAGCCCCTTTTCGCCCGTGGACTGGCAGGGACGGGCGCTGGCCACGTCGCAGTGCAACAACCTCTACATGTTCCCCGGCGTCGGGCTCGGTGCTCTGGTGGCGCGTGCGCCCAAGGTCACCGACGCCATGTTCCTCGCCGGCAGCAAGGCGCTCTCCGCGATGGTGACGTCCGAGCAGCAGGCGCAAGGGCTCCTGCTGCCGCCGATGGAGCAGATCCGCGAGGTCAGCTTCCACGTCGCGCGCGCAGTCGCGCAGTGCGCCCGCGACGCCGGCCTGGGGCGGCTGCTGTCGGACGAGGAGTACGCACAGGTCATCCGCAAAGCGCAGTGGGATCCGCACTACCCGCCCTACCGGCCCGGCACGCCACCCGCTCGATGACGATCAGCAAGAGGTCCTAGGTTCCGGGTTGCGCAAGATTCAAGCTCCTAGGGCTCACCGGGAGGCATTTCGGCCAAACTCTCGCGTCCGCAGTGTTGGAGAATACCTTGATCGGATACGGGCTGAGCTTGAAGCCCGTCCACCGGCCGTGCAGCCGGTGTCGCCGAGGATTGTCGGCGCTGGCCGCTCAGGGTCGAGATGTACAAGCCCGAATTGCTTCCGCTTCTCCTGTCCCGTGAGCACGGGCTACATCTGCCAAGTCGGCTTGATCTTGCCTTCCTTCAACTTGTGCCTGCTGACAACTCGATCTGGCAGCGATGCGTTCGCTGTGGCCGGCCACGTGTCAGGCGGGCAGCTACGGGCTCCTGATTTTGTTGAGCCTGGGGGCGCGATTGGCCGGACGTCGTCGACGGCCTCGTCCTTAATCTCAGGTTTGGCATCCTGAATTCCTGAAAGCTCAGACCGGCAGCCCGGCCACGGCATACCTCTCCTTGCGTCCGGAGGGGGATAGCTATACCCATGGGTTCCCGCTGCCCGCGTGCAAGGGAAGAATTCAGAAGGGCCTTCCCTGAATCGTAGAGAGCGGCAGCAGACCTGGCGGATTGTGCCGCGGACATCCTCCGTCCCTAGCCTGGATTTTCGCCGGAAGAAAGGACCTAACAATTTGGCGTGAAGGAGTGAGGAAATAATTAGCGGAAGCGAAGGGTGAGTTGGTTATTGGTCCACCAGGGAATGGGCGTAGTCTTCTCAG
>Ga0315277_10002904_pt1 | contig 23537 bp, 22 predicted proteins | sample YL17G05_15_MG_FD_203695 | JGI IMG/M metagenome (GOLD analysis project Ga0315277, IMG submission 203695) | Sediment microbial communities from Yellowstone Lake, YNP, Wyoming, USA - YL17G05_15 | ecosystem: Environmental > Aquatic > Freshwater > Lake > Sediment | place: USA: Wyoming | collected... | reverse complement strand
CCTCCCTCAACGACATCGACTGGAAGGGCTGGGAGTCTGTCTATGACGGCTGGCTGGCCACGACGAAGGCGTCGAACGGATGGGGAACGTCCGTGTCCGCGCTTGTCAACGCGTGGCAATCGCATGTCCGTTCGTTGGGAAACGACTAATCGGAAACGACAGACGCACCGGACGGCGGACACTCGTCTTGCGATTCACGACTTCGGGAAGAGGCGCCCCGCGAACGATGGCCGCTACGGCCAGCAGCGGGACGGTCCGGGCGCCGGAGCGCCGCGAAAGACATGCTCGATCAACTTGACGACGTCCGTGATCGAGAACTGGCGATCGAAGTCGACGTCCCCGGACCAGTAAGGCATGGGCGCCTGCGGCGAGTTGCGGAAGACAAAACTGATCAACCCCACAACATCAATGAGATCATACACAGAATCGGCATTGACGTCGCCCACAAGATAGTTCGGGCGCAGATTGGCCGACCACGTCCCCGGTGGCATCGTTGCCGACGTGTCGAGTGCAGCATATCCGCTGCGAGTGACCACCAGTCGATTGGCTCCCAGAAGCGTGCTGTCGAGGACGAACTGGCCGTGGCTGTTGGTCAGGGCAAACGGCGCGCCGGGAAGATCAGGCGCGGTGATGCGAATCCCGGTTGAATCGGGATTGCCGTCACACAGACCCACGCGGCCCGACAGACTGAGGTAATTGGCGGTGCGCACTTTCGCGCTGTCGGCGGTCACGTTCCCGCCGTGATCGTAGGCGCGCACCTTAACCCACCACTCACCGTTGTTGAAGTCCCGCGTACGCCAGGCAGAGTTCCCGTCGGTCGCTTCGATCAATGAGTCACCGTCGGTATTGGTCACGATGATGTAGTAGACGCGGGCATCGTAGTCGCCCCGGGTGTCGTAGGTCGCGTCGTCCTGATAGATCACGTTCACATTGTCCAGATAGTTGAGCCGGCCGGTGAAAGCGTACGTCACGATCTCGCCGGTGGTCAACGTGTCGTTGCGGATTTCATAGGTCACCTGATCGGGAGTCAACTGCCAGGTCGGATGAACGACACGATCCTGAATGCGCGCGATGATATCGACGTCGCCGGAGAGCGTGGCGCCGGCAGCGTAGTAGTTGTGCGCGTTGTTGGGGACAAAGGCGAACTTCGCGCCAGCGCCAACCGGGACGAACGTCGGCGGCGAGGCGTCAACAACGGGATTCAATTCATCCATCGGGTTGCCGACGAAGGCCCAGTCCGAGGCCCAGGTCCAGCCGCTGTTGCGGATTTTCACAAAGTGGCAATGATGGAAACTCGCCACCGGCCACCAAACCAGACTGCCGAGATAGTCTCCCTCACTGACATAGTCTCCCACCTCGACTGCGATCGTCGGCTGATCCAAGTGTGCGTACAGCCACCCATCGCATTCCGCGTCAGTGGCCGAGTCACCGATCGCCACCCGCCAGTGCAATTCCGCGGAAGTCGTCAGGATCGCTTTCACGTATCCCGACTTGACCGCGTAGACCGACGTTCCCGCCGGTTGCATGATGTCGATCCCGGGGTGAAGATATGGGTCCCCGCCGTACGATTGATACTCGCCGTACGAGTTGCCCAGCGGCAACTGCTGGTTGAAAGGGGAAAATGGCCAGGGAATCGCGAACGCCGCGGCGGCACCGGCGACGACAAGCGCCGTGGCAGCGACCAATCGCAGGTGGGTACGGGAAGAGCTCATCGGCTGTTGCACCAGGGTACAAGACGATCCCATTTAAGATAAGTCAAATCCCCCAAAAAGCCAGAGGCAAAAGGCGGGGGCGACGCTTGGCCCGGCCTTTCCGAGTGCCGGTCAGCCCTCGGGGCGTGTTGAAGAACCCATTTCGGCATGGAGTCGCGAAGGGTCGGGATTGCTTCGTCGCTTGCCCACCTGTGGCGGGCGTCGCTCCTCGCAACGACATCATGCGGGACAAGGACGTACCGCCTCATTGCGAGGAGCACGTCCCGCCTGCGGGACGGGCAACGAAGCAATCTCGTTGTCTTCGCGGTTTCTTCAACAGGCCCATTCTTGTCTGTCCCGCTCGCGATATCCGGTTGACCGCCGGCGCCTTGAGATTATCTTACTCTTGGCAGTTCGGCTTTCACAGGCAACACAGTTGGGGGTGACTATGCGTGGGTCCGACGCGTTACGATTGCTAGCGGCGGTGATTGCCACTGCCACCTTCTGTGCGATCCCATCGGGGACCGTCGCAGCACAGGGCTTCTGTTTCGAGGCTGCCCGTTCATTCGCGGCCGGGTCCAGCCCGCGCTCGGTGATTGCCGCCGATCTAGACGGGGATACCGATGCCGACCTGGCAGTGGCCAATTACGATAGTGACAACGTTTCGGTGCTGAAGAACAACGAGGATGGGACCTTTGCGGTGGCGGTGAACTACGCGGTCGGGCATCACCCTTACTCGGTCTTTGCCGCCGATCTGGACGGGGATACCGATGCCGACCTGGCGGTGGCCAATTACGACAATGACAACGTTTCGGTGCTGAAGAACAACGGGGATGGGACCTTTGCGCCGGCGGTGAACTACGCGGCTGGGGATGGCCCTATCTCGGTCTTTGCCGCCGACCTGGACGGGGACAGCGATGCCGACCTGGCGGTGGCCAATTACAATAGCGCCAACGTCTCGGTGCTGAAGAACAACGGGAATGGGACCTTTGTGGCGGCAGCGATCTACGCGGTCGGGGATTCCCCGCGCTCAGTCTTTGCCGCCGAACTGGATGGGGACAGCGCTGCCGACCTGGCGGTGGCCAATTGGTACAGCGCCAACGTCTCGGTGTTGAAGAACAACGGGGATGGGACCTTTGCGGCGGCGGTGAACTACGCGACCGGAGATGGCTCTCAGTCCGTCTCTGCCGCCGATCTGGACGGGGATAACGATGCCGACCTGGCGGTGGCCAATTGCTTCAGTGCCAACGTCTCGGTGCTGAAGAACAACGGGGACGGGACCTTTGCGCCGGCGGTGAACTACGCGGCCGGGGATCACCCTTCCGAGGATGACGCTTATTCGGTCTTTGCCGCCGATCTGGACGGGGATGACGATGCCGACCTGGCCGTGGCCAATTCCGGCAGCGACAACATCTCGGTGCTGAGGAACAACGGGGATGGGACCTTTGCGGCGCCGGTGAACTACGCGGCCGGGGACGGCCCTCACTCGGTCTTTGCCGCCGATCTGGACGGGGATAACGATGCCGACTTGGCAGTGGCCAATGGGGGCAGTGCCAACGTCTCGGTGCTGAAGAACAACGGGGATGGGACCTTTGCGGCGCCGGTGAGCTACCCGGCGGGGAAGCAGCCCGCCTCGGTCTTTGCCACCGATCTGGACGGGGATGACGATGCCGACCTGGCGCTGGCCAATTACAATAGCGACAACGTATCCGTGCTGAGGAACAACGGGGATGGGACCTTTGGGTCAGCGATGAAATATTCCGCAGGGGTGGACCCTTACTCGGTCATTGCCGCCGATCTGGACGGGGACGACGATGCCGACTTGGCGGTGGCCAATGTCAAAGGTGGCAGCGTTTCGGTGCTGAAGAACAACGGGGATGGGACCTTTGCGGCGGCGGTGGACTACGCGGCCGGGGATAACCCTCATTCGGTCTTTGCCACCGATCTGGACGGGGATAATGATGCCGATCTGGCGGTGACCAATTGGTACAGCAACAACGTCTCGGTGCTGAAGAACAACGGGGATGGGACCTTTGTGGCGGCGGTGAACTTCGGGGCCGGATATTACCCTCGCTCGGTCTTTGCCGCCGATCTGGACGGGGATGACGATGCCGACCTGGCGGTGGCCAATGCCGGCGGCGCCAATGTCTCGGTGCTGAAGAACAATGGGGATGGGACCTTTGCGGCGGCGGTGAACTACGCGGCCGGGGATGGCCCTGCCTCGGTCTTTGCCGCCGATCTGGACGGGGACAACGATGCCGACATCGCGGTGGCCAATGAGGGCAGCGACAACGTCTCGGTGTTGAAGAACAACGGGAATGGGACCTTTGCGGCGGCGGTGAATTACGCGGTCGGCACTCAACCCTACTCAGTCTTTGCCGCCGATCTGGACGGGAATAACGATGCCGACCTGGCGGTGGCCAATATCAACAGTAGCAACGTTTCGGTCCTGAAGAACAACGGGGATGGGACCTTTGCAGCGGCGGTGAACTACACGGCTGGGAACGGCCCTCACTCGGTCTTTGCCGCCGATCTGGACGGGGATGACGATGCCGACCTGGCGGTGGCCGATATGCGCGGCTACAGCGTGTCGGTGCTGATCAACTGTGGCACGCCGCCCCCTTGTCACTGTCCCTGCCACGGCGACCCGCAATGCGACAGCGTGGCGAACGTGCAGGACGTGGTCAAGACAGTGGACGTGGCGTTCCGGGATGCCGCGCCGGCGTTCGATCCTCAATGCCCGCGCCAACGGACGGACGTGAACTGCGACGGACTTACGACAGTGGTCGACGTCGTGAAGGAAGTCAGTGTCGCCTTCCGGGGCGCGAACCCGGCGACCGAGTTCTGCAATCCGTGTGCGCCGTAGGGGCGGTTCGTGAACCGCCCGCCTCCCCCATGCATCGGTGCGGGTCGTTCGCGAACGACCCCTACAACGACTGGATCGCGTAACTCAGTGCCCCGCCCGGAATGCGTCCCGCCCCGGTGGGACAAATGAAGGGTGGGGTTCTTCTATGAGGAATCCCACCCTGCGCTCGTCCTGACTCGCTTCAGCGGGGCAGGACGATCTTGGGTGGGGCACCGGAGCGATCTCTCGCGTGGGGTGCCGCATCCAGACGGACCCTTCGGGTCCGGGGTAAGCCCAAGGGCTGACCCGCACACCAATCCACGTGGTAGCCACGCTAGGAGGACAGACATTCTTGTCTGTCCATGCAGGGGCATATTGCAACATGCCCCTACAAGAGATCCGTGTTGTGCTTAGTAGGCGACCAGCTCGCGGATGGCGCGCTCGATCCAGTCGTTCTGCGGCAGGATAGCGTCTTCCATCTCGGGGCCATAGGAGACGGGGCAGTCGAGCGCGCCGATGCGCCGCACCGGCGCATCGAGATCATCGAAGAGGTTCTCGCTGATCCAGGCGGCGATCTCCGCACCGAATCCCATGAACCGGACATCTTCATGCACCACGAGGACGCGGCTGGTCTTCTTCACCGATTCGGCGACGATCCTCTGATCCCACGGCACGATCGTACGCAGATCGATCAGCTCAACCTCGATCCCCTCGGTCGCCAGCTTCATCGCCACCGCGTTCGCCTTGAGAACCGTGGCGCCGTATGAAACGACGGTCAGATCGGCACCGGTGCGGACGATCCGTCCGCGCCCGAAAGGAATCGTGAAGTCGGGACCGGGATAACGGCTCTTGAGAATCGGCTGGCGGTAGAGGCGTTTGTGTTCGAGGAACAGCACGGGATCATCGCAGCGCAAAGCCGTGCGCAGAAGCCCAATCGCATCGAGCGCGCTGGAGGGATAGGCGACCAGAAGGCCGGGGAAATGCGCGAATGTTCCTTCTATGGATTGCGAATGATAGACCGCGCCCGAGCCGCCGAGATACCCGCCGGTGGCGACACGGATCACCGCCGGTGACGAGAAGACGTTGAAAGAACGCCAGCGGATTTTCGCCATCTCATCGACCAGTTGCATCATCGCCGGCCAGATGTAATCGCTGAACTGGATTTCGCCGACCGGCTTCAAGCCGCGCGTCGCCATGCCGGTCGCGGTGCCGACAATCGTCGCCTCGGCCAGTTGGGAATCATAGACGCGCAGCGATCCGTACTCCTTCTGCAGCCCGATCGTGGCCTTGAACACTCCCCCCTTGCCGGCAACTCTGCCCAACAGCTCATCATCCCCGACGTCGGCGACGTCCTCACCGAAGAGAACAATTGCGGGATTGCGCGCCATTTCATCGTAGAGCGTCTTGTTGATCCCCTGAATCAAGGTCAATTCGCCGCCCTCAAAGTGCGGCTCACCGGCGAAGCGGTCTGAGGTTGCATCCACCGTCGGCGACGTGACATACAAGAGCGCCGTTGATGGGTCCGGACGCTTGGCAACCAGCGCCGCTTGAGCACCGGCCTCGATTCCGGCGTCAACCTCCTGGCGTATCGCTTCCAATTGCGCTTCGGTGGCGACGCCATGTTCCAGCAGGTAACGCGGGAAGGTCTTGAGGGGATCGCGCTCCTGCTCGGCCTCGCGCATTTCCGGCGTCTTGTACAGACGCTCATCGTCCGACTCGGAATGCGAGTACGGACGGATCACATGCGCATGCACCAATGCCGGCCGCCTCTCGATCCGCAGCCGTGTCTGCAGACGCCGAAACACTTGATAGCAGGCCGCAGGGTCGGTGCCATCGACCTCGACGATCTCCAGAAGACCCTGATCGGCCAGGCCGCTGAGGAACTGCGAGATCGATCCACCGGCGGTCTGCTGTGACTTGGGCACCGAGATGGCGTACCCATTGTCTTCGATCACAAACAACACCGGCAATTGCCCTTGGGGAGTCACGAGGCAGGCGGCATTGATGGCCTCGAAGAACTCTCCCTCCGACGTGGTCCCGTCGCCGCCGGTTACGATCGTCATCTCTTCCGGATCGTGCGGGATCATCTCCGGTGTGATCGCCGGATTATGCAGCAGATATCGCCCCGCCTGCGCACACCCCACCGCCTGCAGGAACTGCGTCCCGGTGCACGACGATCTGTTCACTACATTCATGCGTGGGATCGACCAGTGCGATGGCATCACGCGTCCGCCCGATGACGATTCGGCGGCGCCGACCGCATCGAGAAGCATCTGCGCCGGCGTATACCCCAGTGAGACCATCAGCGCCCGGTCACGATAGTAGCAGTAGAACCAGTCGACTCCCGGGCGCACGGCCAGCCCCAGTGCCGCCAGGACCGCCTCATGCCCGGCGCCGGAGATCTGGAAGTACACCCGTGACTGGGTCTTGAGCTTGCGTTCCATGTCATCGACCCGCCGCGACGTGTAGATCCAGCGGTAGACATTGAGCAACTGATCCGCGGACAGCTTGTCGTCCGAGGGCGCGGATTCAAGGGCTGCCGCGCGGCGGGGTCCGGCCGTCTGTGCAGTCGGTTCGTTCATGATTCGTCCTGACCGGGATGGCACCGGGAAGAAAGACCGGTCAACAACACTCCACTTTACTCCGGCAGCGGGGAATACGCAAGATGAATTGCGTGTTCACAATCGCTTCCGGTGTCCCTCCCACCGCTCAGGCCGTGGGACCGGCGGCGGTGCCTTCCGCCTCATCCGTTCCGGTCGGGCGACGCGCCCCGCAGCGGCGCTCGGCGCACTCTTTGATCCTGGGCCAGAAGATTGCCACCACGGCGACAACAGCCGCCAGGATCAACACTACGAGAAACCAGCGCGACTTCCTCATCTTCTCATCTCCTCCGATCGTATTGTGAACACCCGGCGTCAGGGCTTGTTCCCGAAGCCGTCCGGACCTCGCGATCAAACGTGGAACTCCAGGATATCCCCTTCCTGCAACAGATGATCGGCCGTCACCCGCTGCCCCTCCAGCGCGGGGTTGGCGCCGCTCCAGATACGCGCAAACTGGAGTTTCTCCGCGAACTCCTTGTGGATCACCCGGGCCGCCTCGCCGACTGTGGCCCCCGGTGAGAGTAGAATCGGATCATCGCGATCGGGCGGATGCCCCGGCGCCTTGGTGTAGACGCGCATGAGACCCAATGCGGCGAATCCGGCGCCGAGAAACTCATACAATCCCTCGTGACGCGGCACCGCCATCGGGAGAATCGGAACCGTGCTCCCCACCCGGACGCGCAGCAACTCCAAACGGGTCCCGGCATCGGGAAGATCCAAACCGGTGGCCGCGATCATCGTCGGCTTCGGCAATGCCGTCGGCCAGCGCGGGTCGGCTTGGACCAGCCCTTCCAGCCGCACCTTCCCCTCATGTACACGGTTGACTACGAAGTCGCACTCGTCCAGAAGATCATCATCGCCGAGCGACAGAACGAGAACCGCGATATCGGCGGCGCGAATGATATTGAACACATAGGTTTCGCAGAACTCCGGCGAGATCGACGGCGTGTCGACCAACTGAAGTTGCACATTCTCCCAGGTCGCCATCCCCGGCTGCGGCTTGCGCGTGCCGAAAGGCCACTCCGTGATCTCGACGTGCGCGTGAGTCAGCGCCCCCAGGATGCTCGTCTTTCCCGCATTGGGCGGGCCGAACAGGACGAATTGTCCCGCCCCCTCTTTGGGGATATGATCCAGGGCGGCATGACGCACCGCTCCTGATTTGTGCGCCCCTTCAAGCTGCACCTTCAGTTTCGAGATCTTGGACTTGAGTTCACCCTGAAGGTGATCCGTGCCTTTGTGCTTGGGGATCTCCGCCAGCATCTGTTGCAGCAGTTCCAGCCGCCGTTTGCTGTCCCTCTCGCGGCGGTACTCCTCCTCGAGCTTGATGTACTGCGGTGGCAGATTGGCAGGCATGGCGCGTCACTCCGCAGAGGGACCCGTGCACTATCAGGTTGCTGAAAAAGTCCCCTATGCGATCAAACACCGGCCGTGTCATGCTGAGCGAAGCGAAGCATCTGCTTTTTCTGCCCGGTGTAAGGTAAAGCAGATTCTTCACCCCGCCAAAGAGCGGCGGGGTTCAGAATGACAGTCTGGGGCTGTTTTTCAGCAGCCCGATAGAAAGATATGTCCGTCCAAAGCCACGAGCAAGCCCAGCCGGTTGGTCGATGTTTCACGCAAGCGGCTTGGTGGCATGGAGTTTCCCTTGACGTGTACTCCCGGGTCGGCCGAGGGGATCCCCGTGGCCGAGCCGGCCTGAAACGCGACCGATTTCATCTTGTCAGTTTCCGCTTGACTTCTGGAGGAACGGTGTCTATGCAGGACCCGTTGTAGAATTCCGGGCCGTTCGCTGCAACCCGCTGGTGCTCCTTGAGTCGGGACGGCCGGCTGGTACTCACCTGGTTGGCCTCCGGCATCTTGCCGGCGTCCTGAGCCACACAAACCTGATCATCGCGAGAGCGTGCGACCGCGACTCGCCGAACGCAGTACTCGCACATCCTGAACGGTCCCGTACCGTAGCGAGTGTTTAAGAACCTGATCTGAGGTGAATTCCACATGGGCGGAGATTGCTTCGTCGTTCACCCCGCTCTGCGAGCGGAGCGTCACTCCTCGCAATGACATCAAGCATGCGAAGGACCTACAATGTCATTGCGAGGAGGTCGTCCGCCCACGGCGGACGATCGACGAAGCAATCCCCCCGCGTGGGCCGGCCTTTTGAACACTCCCTGTACGCAGGGAACGTCGCAGGCCCCCGCGCCTGCAAAGGAGGTTTATACCATGCGCAAGCTGTGCTCCGTGTCTTTCGCGCTTGTCCTCATCCTGGGGATGAGCAGCATCACCTACGCACATCAGTATGAGGGCTTCCCGCCGGGATATGACGCTTTTACCTCGACGGCGCAAGTGCAGATTCAACTGCTCTCCCCCCCGTTCCCGCCCATGCCCCCTTTGACGGTGGCGTTGAGCGGGCCGACCACGGTTCACCGCGGTATTCCCTCTAACCCCTGCCCTCCCTGCGATGGCCGCTGGCAGATCCCGGCCGAGATGGTCCTCATGAATTTGCAGGGAGCCGACCCGATGATCGGGCCGGTCACGGTGATCGAGTCCCCGACCCTGGTATCGAGTGGGGAGATCCGGCAGCAGGTCGCCGGTCATGATTTCCCCGCGGAGAGTTTCTTCGACGTCTTCTTCGAGATCGAAACAGTGCCGATGACGTTGTTCAACAAGACGGCCATGCGCATGGAGGCGCTGATCGATGCCATTCCGCCGTTGGATTCAACGTACCGTAATGCCGACAGCGCCGCTCTGTTCGACAAGGCCAATCCCAACGGTCCGCCGGTCGCGTTTCTCACGACCGCCGAACACACGCCGACGGAGTCTATCCCCACCCTCACCGAATGGGGCGCGATCATCTTCGGGGTGCTCCTACTGGGTTCGGTGGTCTTCTACATCTGGCGGAGGCGGCGGGTGGCAGTGGTGTAGGCGGTGAAGAACGCGTGTAGAGCATGAGGCTGCCGGTTCAGCGCTCGCCGGCTGATCACTCCAACTTGGCATATGGGAGAAAGCGATGAAGACACTACTGGCACTCCTGGCGGTCGCGGCACTGTGCGTGCCTACAGGTGCCCTGGCGGCAGTGCCCCCGCCATTCAGTGACGAGTTCCTTGACTTGAACAACGATCTGTTCCCGCCACCATGGGTTGTCGACGTTTGGTGGGGTCACGCCGGGGTCGAGGATGAGAAACTCACGGCGTGCCCTGTCGATGCCTGCTGCCGTCTGGAGAGAGAGGGCACATGGCCGGCCGGTGCCACCGGGATTACGCTTGAGTATGACGGGAATATCGCCTACGCCTACTGGGGCCTGGTCAATGGCGCGGGAGTCGCCCTTCCGAGCGACACGTTTATGGTCATGGACGCGATGGCGGAGTACAACTTCGGGCTCGTAAACAGGGCGGTGGTCGTGCAGTATCCCGTCGGTTTACGCTATGACGGGGATCTCCCTCTGGAATACACCGACTACCATTACACTGCCGACTTCACTGAAGGACATGTGCGCTACCGCGCGGTCAAGATCGCCGGCGGAACCACGCTTTTCGACATTTCGGTCGGATATCCCGGCCTGCATCTTGCCGACATCCAGCAGGTCTTCTTCCATGCTTACGCGACGACGCAGAACTGCTGCTGGCTGGACAATCTCTCAGTCAAGGTGCAATACGGCGGGCCGCAGATCCCCACTCTCTCCGAATGGGGCGCGATCATCTTCGGTGCGCTGCTGCTGGGTTCGGTGGTCTTCTACATCTGGCGGAGGCGGCGGGTTGTGATTGCTTAGCCTTGAGAAACCACTTGCGCGGGAACAGCCGAAATGCCGCTCGGCTGTTCCCACGCACCGCCAGAGAAGTCATCGTCCGATCTGTCAAGCGGCAGAGGGATGGAGTTGGCCAGAGGTTGTGCGGCATCACGACCAACACCAATTCTCCATATCTCAACAAAACACCGGGACGGAGACCACGATCGTGTCAATCAACACCTGACGGAGGTGTCACCATGTTTCACAGACAGGCCGGCGTCGGACTGGCGCTGGTGCTCGTGCTCACTGCTGGCTTGGCTGGCGCGTTCACCCTAGAGTGGATCAACTATGAAGGGAGAAAGCTGGTGCAATGAGACGTGCAGCGATCGTTGTCGGAGTAGTGGTCGCTTTGTCTGCCCTTGCCAACAGCGCAGGCTTGGCAGCCACCTATGAATGGATCAACAAGGATTTCACGAATTCCAAGAACGAGGTTCGCAACGACATCTACTGGGTGATCCGCGGGCACGTAAAAGACGCGATTGTCGCGACATACGACGATAACGCGGGCGTCCATTTTGGAGAGCCGACGATCGAGGAAGGGACCACCGATCCCCCAGAGAACTTCAAGTTCACCATAGTGGATTGGCCCCCGGCCCGGGACCCCATAACCCCGGGAGGGAGTACGCACGTGGGGGTGCTCGTCGACCGGGACAAGTGGCCCGCGGGTCTCGGTGAGCCGGTCCGGTTCCTTTTCGCAGTTTGGACGCTGGATGGGGTACCGATGGAAGAGGCGGCTGGGTGCGCTGGTGTAGCCGCTTGGGCGCTGCCCGACACAATCGTTCTGAAGTTCTACGCTCCGGCTGACCCCCACGTTCCGGGTGTCACCATCGATCACATGTCATATGCCTTTGTCGACAGCCCCTTCCCCCTCGCCGAGCTGACGTTCAACAGCCCGGCGATCCCGTGGATTGGGCTGCCAGGCACATATGACGTTCCGTCTGGACAGCCGGTCGATGCCGCGCGTCTGCCTGGCTTCACTCCCGGCCAGTACTTGGTGGTTCAGGCCGCGGTCCGCTTCTTGGGGGAGGCACCGGCCACGGCCGGGCATGTCATCTGGCAGAAGCGAACCAATCAAACCATTCCGACGCTTAGCGAGTGGGGCGCGATCATCTTCGGTGTGCTGCTTCTGGCGTCGGTGGTCGTCTACATCTGGCGGAGGCGGCGGGTAGCGGTGGCGTAGGCGAAGACGCAAGGCCATATCCAGTGTGGGTCAGCCCTTGGGCTGACCGCCACACAATCTCGAGGAATGGGCGGCCACATAGGGCCGCCCCTACGAACACGTTGCGGTTCAACGGTAGGGGCAGGTCTGAGACCTGCCCCTACCGTCGCCAAGCGCCACGCACGGGCTTGCCCTATGTGGCGCACGCCGTGAAAATAGCCAGTCCGCCTCGGGCGGACTGGCCTATCTTAGACGGGTATGACCTCAAAGCCCAAGAGAAGGCATAAGGTCCGCGCGCCGAGCATCGCCACGGTCAAGGCGGTGGCGGTGTTCGCCGCGTCTCTGATCGTTTTCTTCTGGGCACTGAACAACCGCTGGGCAGATGCTCACATCTTCAGCCCCTTTACCGGACTGGTCGCGGTTGTGACGACATGGATATTCAAGGCGGCGGGCCAGACGGCATCCTGCGCGGGCAGTTCGGTTATGGTCAACGGTACCTCTCTCTCCATCGCCCAAGGATGCAATGGCCTCGAAGCCGTGGCCTTGTATTTCGCCGCTGTCCTGGCCATGCCAACGCGGTGGAATCGGCGCCTGATCGGTCTTGCCATTGGTCTGGTAGGGATATTCCTGATCAATCAGATCCGGGTCGTGGGGTTATTCCTCGTGGCGATGCTAAAGCCGGAGTTCATTCCGTATGCGCACAATTACGCCGGACAGACCTTCGTGATTCTCATGGGAATGGCCCTGTGGTATTTCTGGGCGGAGAACTATGCCGGCTTCGGGCTTGGCCAGACTCATGCGGCTCCTCGGTAGAGTCGCGCTGGTCTACATGTGCCTTTTTGTCCTGTGGCTGTTCGTCGCGGATGACTACCACCTCCTGCTGGCGCGCGGCGCCGCCTGTTTGATCCCCCTGGTTGTTGACGCGAAGATCGAGCGGGTCTGGCTCGCCGAGGGCGGGGTCCGCTTTGACATCCTGTTCACCGAGCGGGATGAGAATTCCCCGTTAAGGGCAGATCAGGCGGTCGCGGGGTATCCGCGGATCGATATCACGCAATACGGGTATCCGCTGCTCACGTTCATGGCTCTGGCGCTGGGCATCCCCGGCCCGCGCTGGCCCCGAAAGACCGCCTTGCTGCTGTTGGGGGTGGCGGTTCTCTTCTGCATCTACTCAACCTGGGTGATGGTCGCCGTGTACCAAGCGCTGGCCGATAACCAGGACATCCCCTTTCTGCGCAGCAATGCCGTGCTCCGGCTTGTTCCGCCGGACCTATACGCCCGATACAAGATCCCGCTTCTGGTCATTCTGGGCCAGGTCTTGCCGGTTTCGTTGTATGGGATACTGCTCTTCCGCCCGCAGTTGCGACCCCTGGGCGGACGGACCCGACGCTACCGAGCCACCGGCAAGTGACGCGGGCGAGCTGGGAGTTATGGTTTTCGGGAAGAGACACCTTACCCACCTCGGCAAAGCAACGATGGGGCCGTGACCTCGGGCCGGGCCTTTCCGGGGGTCGGATGCGCCCGGAATCACGTGCTTTTGACATCTTCGCTCCCCTCCTCCGACCCGGCTGCTTGGCCGGACGGGAATACGGGGGGGGCTCGTCGGTAATAGGGTCGTGACGGCGTCACCCGCAGTCGCGTCGGCGGGCGATTTCGCTTGACGGGGTGAAGGGGCGCGTCTATCATAGGAATTCTTGGTTTGGCGCCGACAAGCTTCGGCGCCCCAAAACGATACGTGGAGGAAGCCAACTCATGATCCCGAAGTCGTTCCGGTGGGCTGTTCTCGTTGGTGTCGCGGCCCTGGCACTGCCACTGTCAGGATGTCTGATTGAGGGCCCGGCCAAGGCACCGGCCTACTATCCCTATGTTCGCATCCAGCCCGACTACAATCTCGAAGCCGCGCCAGCGGGAAAGATCTACGAGCTCTGGGCGATCAAAGTAGACACCGCGACGCTTCAGGTGACCACGACGTCACTGACGCGCTTCCTCTGGGATCCGGAGCTCTACCTTGCCACAGGCGAGGATGGCCAAACAGTGCCCTTGACCACTGCTCCCGGCCTCGACGTCGGCGTCAACCTGACGGAGTACTACGCTCTCATCGCGACGATCGAACCGCTGAATGATCCCAACCCCACCCAGCCTGATGGGCCGATCTTCCTGGTGATGAACATCAACACGGAATACCCTACCAACCCGGTCGTCATGAGGACCCCATTCGGCCTTCTCTTTGCCTTTGGGGTGCCGCAACCGGAAGTCGCGTACACTCTGATCTCCCAATCGAACAAGAAGGGTGTACCGGGCGCGTACTGGCGGGACGGTTCTGAAGGGAACGGCATCTGGTTCTGCGCGCCGACCGTCCTCCCCAAGACGACTTTGGACTATCCCGGGGGGTTCGACACCTACTCGCAGGTCTTTGTGCCGCCGGCACCCGATTCGCCCTATATCTACACGATCTGGATCAGCACCGCCCATCCGGATAGCTCGTTCTCCAACTTCGGCCGGGTCTTTGATACTCTTGAACCGGACATCACCTTCCTGGACGGCGTGCCGCAGCACCTCGACACAACGAAGATCAGTGCGACAAGGGTGCTCCGCTTGGGCGAGGAACCGATCTACATCGATGGTACTGTGGTTGGGTATCGATACTACTCCGCTGACATGAGGGATACTTGCGATCTGCGTGTCGACCACCCGGCTTTGACCCGTTGCAACCGCGACACCTTCGATTCACTGGTTTTCGACCTACAGGAGAGGACGCCGCGACAATTCACGCTCAGCACGGGAGACACGTCGATGACCCCAACGATGGGACTCCCTGATCTCCCCGCGTACCGTGCCAACCCTCAGTTCATCGGGATGTTCGAGGGGTGGGAGTACGAGGCCTGGCTGGTCTTCGACAAGAGCACGGGAATAAAGCCAATGTCCTTGGGGCGCTTCGAGGGACCTTATGGATTCGACAGCGGCAACCCTTACACCTTAGGTGGCAGCCGCTTTGACTCGAACTTCGCCTTCCCGGGCGAGGACTTTCTCCAGAATCTGGAGCAGCACGATCCTCAGTTGATCGCCCCGCTGAATGTCATCACCGACTCCCGGGTGAAGAAACTCTGGATCACCATGGAGCCGCGTCAAGACCCGGCGCATGGATATGTCGACTGGGCGCCGGACGAGCCGTTCACGCAGATGATCTTCTGCTCTTCCTGGTTCCCGAACGCCCAACAGTTTGTTTCCGACCGGACTGGGACGCCGCCCGAAGCTACCCGTCCGATGTCGACGCTGGACCGCAACCCTGGGCCGGAGAGTCTGAATGAAGGGCACTTCTGGCCGACGATGGTGGTCTTCTTCAATCAGGCCTCCGCCAAGTAGCGAGGATCTGGCCAGCCAATGACACGGCGCCCCCTCTTCCTGGGGGCGCCGTCTCTTTTGCCTCGAGCCGTATCGCAGGCTCGAAGCGCTATGGCGATATCGGCTCACCCCCGGCAGAGTAATGCAAGTGGGTGCAGAGTTGCAGCGCCAGCTTGCCAGCCTGACCCCCCAGCTTAGAATCGCGCACGGCCGCAAGCCATTGATGGATCATGCCTTGCGCTCGCCCCATCGAGTTTCCCGTCAGGGCACTACAATTGCGTTTACAGGGATCGGACAGAGACGAACAGAAGGGATAAGCCATGACCCGTTATCGCTCACATCGCAGTAGCCTCCTTCGCGAGGAGCAGCCCCGTGCGGATCGCACGACCCTGTGGCTGTTGGTCCTGGTTCTCGCCGCCGTGGCGATCGCCCTGAGCTTCGGCAATGCCGAAGGTTCAACTCTGGCCGCGATATTGGTGTGACCGGAAGACCTGCTTCACCCCCGTCACGCGGGTTGAACCTCCCGGCCGTTTCCTCCCCGCCGTGTCCCGCCCCGTGCCCACGGGGCGGGTTTTCTTCTCCGCTTCCGGGGAAAGCCGGCCAAATGGCTGCCGATATAGCCAATGTGACAGAGCCAAACGCCGGTACCAGAGCCGTCCTGATCGTGGAGAATCACGATGAAGTGCGCGAACTGATCGCACGGATGGTCACCTTGCAGGGGTGGCGGCCGATCAAGGCGGCCTCAATAGCCGAGGCGATCGACTGCCTGCGACGGGGCGGGATTGACGCCATCATCGCCGACTGGCAGTTGGACGATGGCGATGGCGAGTATCTGTTGCGCCAGGCCTGCGGCGGGGCGCCCCGATTGGAAATTCCCACGGTGATGATTTCGAGCTACGCGTCACCCGAACTGCGCGCCCTGGCCCGCGCCGCTGGAGCGCTGGATCTGCTGGAAAAACCATTCCGCTTTGAACATCTGACACGGCTTCTCGATCGGCAACTGGCCGCCCTACCGGCCCCGGTCGTGGCCTAAACTCGCCCGGACAAGGCGGCGGCGGACGCGCTCCTTCACGCATGCTGTTTCCAACAACAGGAGGCTTGAAGCCCCCTGCCCATACCCGACATCCAGCGCACTGACAAGCCGCATCTGTCATTTCGGCGAGAACGCCGGCAGGTAATCGTTGCCCCCGGAGGTGATCCTCTGTGGACTCTGTTTCCCCTCGTTGTCCATGATGTAGATGAATCCGTCGGTGGAGGCGAAAGCCAGCCACCGTGAATCGGGGGACCAGGAAACCGGGCCCTGGATCGGTGTCAGACGATCGGTCTTGACGAAGATGCACTTCTTGGTCTCCCCGTCGGGCGACAACAGATAGATCCCCCCGTCGGCCGCTGACTTACTCACGTACGCGATCCACTGCCCATCGGGAGACCAGCTCGGCGTGCTGACATCGGGGAAGCGCTTCGCCTGCGCTTCCAGTTCCACCTCCGATGCCGTGATACCGGTCGCGGGGGCGATCACCAGGCCGACCGACTGCAGAGGGGAGCCGCCGCCCTCGTTGCCGGCTGGGGCTTTGCGCTTGGAATAGACGAATGCGATCCGTGTGCCGTCGGGAGACCAGGTGGGCTCCATCCCCTGGCACTCGCCCGGCTTGGCATCCACCCGCGTGAGCCGACGCACATCCGAACCGTCCGGACGGGAGTACTCGATCTGATAATCGGGAAGCTCGGCATCGACCTGATTCGCGTTCAGATCGCGTGTGTAGAGAATGTATTTCCCATCCGGGGACCACTCGGGTCCCCGTGAACCGTGATTCCAGGTGATCCACCGCCAGTACCCCTCGCGGGTCGAATCGACTTCGGCGCGGAACAGGTCGTAGATGTGCCGCCCCCCCCCTCCGCCATCGGGGAGTTGGTACTGGCACTCGCCCTGCCGACTAAAAGCCAGCTGTTTGCCGTCCGGCGACCACGCCAGCCGACCCAGGACATTCCCCAGCGACCGCCACGACCGCTGCTCGGAACCGTCGCCCTTCATCAGGAAGATGTTCTTGTCGCGCACGAAAGCGATCTTCCACGGCAGCTTCAGCGGCTTGGCGTCGTATTGGCCCTGCGCCAAACCGGCGACAAGCGGAACCAGCAGACCCACAACAACCAGAGAAGCGCCCAAGGCGAGCCAACCCCGAGGTTTCATTCGCGTCATCCTTTCACAATGCCGGTTCTTGATTCCTGTCTGATGCTTCATTGCTTCTTATACACCCAATATCGACGGGAACTCCTCGGGCAATCTACGACGCCGGCGGGGCCGGGGCAATCCCGCTCCGCCACAGCAGATGACCTCGGGAGACGCGGCCGGCGTTGGGTCCTCCGTGCCGGGCGGGCTTCGGGCTCTTGCATTATGCAATCCGCCGTGCAAAAAACACCGCAATCAGACGGCCCGACACGCCATCCCGGGGGGCTGCTGACCTTCTATCCCCCTGTCGGAACAACAGTTCGGCCACAGCACCTGGTTCGGCCCGCGAATTGCCGCTGCCGGGACTCTCGGATGGCCGGTGGGCAGGTCGTTCGATCTGCCGATAGACCACAGTGGTCTGGGAAGGGCGCCACAACGATGCCGAGCCTTGAGCAAGCGAAAATACGGGTGGGGGGCGCAAACCAGATGCGTCGGAATACCGCGCGCGGATTCACGTTGATTGAGTTGATGATCGTGGTGGTGATCATCGGCATTCTAGCCGCGCTCGCCATCCCCCGGTTTATGAGCGCGGCCGCCCGCAGCAAGCAGTCGGAGGCCAAGACTATTCTCAAACAGATCTACGTCCAAGAGCGGGCGTACCGGCAGTACTATGAGAATTACTTCATCCCGGCTGGTCCGGCCGACGCCGCCAATCCCAATGTGATGATGAAGATCACTGTTCAGATCATGCCGGCGGCCCGCTACACCTACACTGTCACCTCGAACGATAACGGTTTCTCTGATTTCCTCGCCACCGCGACGGTTGCCGCGCCCGGGCTCGATGATGATCCCGCGCCGGACATCTGGACGATCGACGACGGAGGGAATCTGGTGGTGGTTTCCGACGACTCGCAGCTGTGATTGGGACCATTGCAGAATGCGAATGGCAAGGCAGAATCCGATGACACAGGACACAAAACCGACGGAGGCGACGCGCCAGAGCCGGGTGTGCGATCTTAGTGCACCGTGGCTAACACGCCGTTGGCCAACAAAATCCGAGGCTACTCGCCTCGCCGCCGGACGCGCTGCCCGTCATCGGCACTCCCTTTGCCTCATAGCGGCTGGGTGACGAGGATCACCAATCGGGGCATGTGAAACGCGACAATTCCTGAAGACACTGAACCAGGAAATCAACCAACAAGGAGGCGCAATGCTGTCGAAATTCCACCGCTCCCACAAGGGCTTCACCCTGATCGAGTTGATGATCGTCGTGGTCATCATCGGGATATTGGCCGCCCTGGCGATCCCGCGCTTCATGGCGGCGACATCCAAATCGAAGCAATCCGAGTGCAAGCAGATTCTGAAACAGATTTACGTGATGGAACGCGCCTACCGGCAGGAGTATGACAGCTACTGGGGCAACGGCATCACGGCCGACGCGGCCAACGGCAACAACTTCGCGCGCATTGGCGTGCAGATCATGGCGAGCGCCCGCTACGCCTATGCGATGGCTGCCGATGCCACGACCTTCACCTGCACGGCAACCGCGAACATCGACGATGATGCCACGATCGACACCTGGACGATGAACCAGAACGGGGCCCTCGTCAACACCATTGACGACCCGACCACCTGATCGGGCCTCACACGCACAGACTTCAGCGGCGCCCCGGCTTCCCGGGGCGCCGCATTGCATTGGGACGCAGAGATCCCGCCAACACGACGACTTCCGCCGAGCCGTGCTTCTTCCTCGGGACTGTTGAAAAAGCCGGCGAAGACGACTGGATTGCTTCGTCGCCCGTCCCGCAGACGGGACGGCCTCCTCGCAATGACATGGGATGTCCTTGTCCCACATGATGTCGTTGCGAGGAGCGAAGCCCGCCGGAGGCGGACAAGCGACGAAGCAATCCCGACCCGCGGCGATTTCGTGCCGCGAGGTGTTTGCGACAATCCCCTCCCGATCGGAATCTCACGCGGCCGTAAAGTGATTGACCTGATGGGTCGGTATTTCGGTTTTTGCGTGCAGAGGAGGATTCAAACCATGTATCGCAAGATCGATGATTTCATCCACAGTTGGGAGTATGAAGTGCAGGCGACGCAGAAGGTCTTTGCGGCGCTGACCGACCAGTCGCTGTCGCAAGCGGTGGCGCAGGATCACCGCACCATCGGCCGGATCGCGTGGCACATCACGACGACGATATCAGAAATGATGAAGTACGCCGGAGTGACCGTGAGCGGCCCCGATCCGCACTCGCTGCCACCGCGTGACGCTGCTACGATTCGGAAGGCGTATGCCGAAACCGCGGCCTCACTGGCCGAACAGATCAAGAGCAAGTGGAACGACGCGGCGTTGGAAGTGGTCGTCGACATGTACGGCGAGAAGTGGCCGCGGGGCGCGACGCTGGCGGCGCTGGTCGCGCATCAGACGCACCATCGCGGCCAGACGACCGTGCTGATGCGCCAGGCGGGGTTGAAGGTCCCCGGAATCTACGGTCCGGCACTGGAAGAGTGGGGACAGTACAACCAGCCCGCCCCGCCGGTGTGACGTCGGCCGCAACCGTCTTGACACGTCCCGCCTGCATGCGCACGCTGCTGGCCATCCTCAACGCTGTGATCAAACACGACACACACTGGGGGTACCGTCACTCAACCAGCACTTAACAGCCAAGGTGGCGGGTCAGGATCGCCCACGCTTGGCTTGTAGGGGCGGGGCTCAGACCCGCCCTTTCTCATCGCTGGCGCCTTCGCGGGCCGATTCGAAACCGGCGCATACAGTGGGGGCATCGTGCGGGATGGATGTTTGATCAGGTGTGTTGCGTGTAGGGGCGTATTGCAATACGCCCCTACACAGAATCGTCATTTGTAGGGGCGCCTCGCGAGGCGCCCGCGGGCCGCTCACGCGCGGCCCCTACAGTTCTCGATAGGATGGCGCTACCGTGCGCCGGGGCCGATGCCCCAATGTAGCTTCTCGCGCAGAACCCGGAGGAATGAACGGTCGGTGAAATTCACGAGGAGGGCTTCGTGCGGGGCCTTGCCAATCTCGATGGTAGCGCCTTCATCCAGGTGACGCGCCCACTGGCCGTCCACCGTCAGCATCACAGGTCCGGCCATTGACTGGACGGTCACCTGGAGACGATCAGAGGCGGCGAACACCATCGGCCGTTGCGCCAGAGTGTGTGGCGAGATCGGCGCCATGACGAAGCCGTGCATGGTCGGCATCATGATCGGCCCACCGACAGACAGCGCGTAAGCGGTCGAGCCGGTCGGCGTCGCGACAATCAAACCGTCGCCGGCAATCTCGCTCAAGAACTCGCCGTTGAGATGGACCCGCAACGTGACGATTCGCGCGATTCCCCCCTTGTCGAGGACAACGTCATTGAGACCGGACCAGCGCTCGCCACTGCCGCCCGGCGCGGAGACCTCCAACATCATGCGCTTTTCGATGAAGAAATCGCCGGTGCGGATGCGTTCCAGTGCCGCCACGGCCTCCACCGGATATACGACCGTGAGGAATCCCAGGGACCCGAGATGAATTCCTAGAACCGGGACAGCGAACTCGGCAACCGTGCGCGCCGAAGTCAGGATCGTGCCGTCTCCCCCCAGCGCCAGCAGCAGATCGATGCTGCCGGCAAACAGTTCCTTCGGCACAGAGGCGAAATCCGGCGTGCGCACCATGTCGATTCGGTGGCAGGCAACGATTGGCCAGCCGTGCGCCTTCGCCCACTGCAAGATCGTCGACACGGTCTCTTCCGCGTCGGGGCGTTGCACATTGACGATGATTCCGAGGCGCTTCATGGGGACTGGCGGGCACGGCACGTCCGTGCCCCTACAGATTACAATCGGCTATCGGTCGCGACTGATCACAAGATCCGCCAGCGCGAGGAGGATTGACGGATCGCCAGGGTAATCAACCATTGCCGTTTTCGCCTCGGCGACCAACTCCGCTGCCCGCCGACAGGCGGCATCATTGCCGACCGCGGCAGGATAAGTCACTTTCTGATGCTTGAGGTCGGAGCCGGTCGGCTTCCCGAGCGCCTCCGCACTCTGTGTCAACTCCAGGAGGTCATCAACGATCTGAAACGCCAGCCCCAGGGGGCGGGCGTAGTTCCCGAGTTGCCGCTGCACCGACCCGTCGGCGCCCGCCAGGATTCCTCCCACGACCGTACTGGCGATAATGAGCGCCCCGGTCTTGCGCCGGTGGATCCCGATCACCAGGGCCTCGGTGGCCGCTTCTCCTTCGGCTTCAAGATCGGCCATCTGGCCCCCGACCATCTCCAGTGGGCCGACCGCGCGCGCAATCAGTGTGGTCACTTCGGGGGTGGCAAAACGCGACAGGAGTTCGAAGGCCATCGCCTGCAGAGCATCCCCAGCCAGGAGGGCCGTCGCTTCATCGAAGGCAATATGCACGGTGGGACGGCCGCGGCGCTGATCATCGTCGTCCATACAGGGGAGATCATCATGGACCAGTGAATAGGTATGCAGCATCTCCAGCGCTGCGGCGACGGGATAAATGGCGTCACCCTCACCATGGAGCGACTGAAACGCGGCCACGGTCAGGACGGGACGCAACCGCTTGCCGCCCCCCATCACGGCATAGTGCATCGCCGCCCACAGACGGGCCGGTTCCCCGCCGCCTGAAGGCAACCAGCGCTCCAACTCGGCGTTGATCCGGCGCCGCTCGTCCCCCCAGAAAACGCGCAGCAAGTCCGAGGATGCTCCCATCTGGGTCAGAGGCACGTCAGTCTCCATCAGCGGGAGCGGATGCCGTCTCGGCGTTCAACTGCTCGATCCGTTGTTGCGCCGATGCCAGCTTCTCGCCGCAAAAGCGCACCAGTGTCATTCCCTCGGTGTAGAGCGCCAGCGATTCCTCGAGCGTCGCCTCGCCGCTTTCCAGCGTCTCAACGATGGCCTGCAACCGCGCGAAGGCATCCTCGAATCTCACGGGCACCTGGCTTGGGGTCGGTGGATGATCAGTTGTCGCCATGTGGTCGGGATTCTATTAGTCTATCCTGTCGTCCGCAACACCTTTTGTGCCCGGCGATACGGCAACTTCGGTCACCTCTGAGATGATGATACCGGCGCTCAGTCGCGTCTCCAGGCATTCGCCCTGACGAACGGCCGCGGCGTCACGCAATGGCGCCGCTTCACCGAGACGCCTAGTGATTGAATATCCCCGCCGCAACACCGCCTCGGGGGAGAGCGTCGCCAGCCGGCCCAACGTCGCATTGACACGGTGCCGCTCCTGCTGGAGCCCCTGGGCAACCGCGCGCGCCATGCGATCGCTCGTATCATCCAACCGTTGCGACCACTGCTGCAAAAGATCAGCGGGACGCCGCAAGGCGTGCGACAGGCGTAAACGCTCCCACTGCTGCCGCCGCAGTTCAATCAATCCTCTGGCACCGCGCAGCAGCCGTCGCCCCAACTGCGGCAGTTCCGCGCGCACACGCACCCATCCCTCGGTCACAATCTGCGCTGCCGCCGTCGGCGTGGCGGCGCGGACGTCGGCGACCATATCCGAAATCGTCAGATCGATCTCGTGCCCCACCGCGGAGATCACGGGCAGACGCGACGCGGCAATCGCCCGCGCGACGATCTCCTCATTGAACGGCCAGAGGTCCTCGAGTGAGCCACCACCGCGCCCGACGATCAAGACCTCGACGTCGTCGCGGAGATTGAGCAGGTCCACGCCGCGCACAATCTGTTCTTTTGCCCCTTCACCCTGGACCCGCGCCGGACACAGGACGATTGTCATTCCGGGGAAGCGCTCGGTAATCGTGCGTGCAATATCCGTGAACGCAGCGCCGGTCGGTGACGTGACAACACCGACTGTAGACGGAAACACCGGGAGCGGACGCTTGCGCGCCGGATCGAATAGTCCCTCGCGCAACAACTTCTCTTTCAGTTTCTGAAAAGCAATTTCGAGGGGGCCGATGCCGACCTTGACAATCTGGGAGACGA
>Ga0315277_10002902_pt1 | contig 23545 bp, 17 predicted proteins | sample YL17G05_15_MG_FD_203695 | JGI IMG/M metagenome (GOLD analysis project Ga0315277, IMG submission 203695) | Sediment microbial communities from Yellowstone Lake, YNP, Wyoming, USA - YL17G05_15 | ecosystem: Environmental > Aquatic > Freshwater > Lake > Sediment | place: USA: Wyoming | collected... | reverse complement strand
AGAACGGGCGATTCTGCCCGGCGCTTCGCTCGATGAATTCCAGCGCCCGCTGCGTATAGCGCTTAGTCAAAGTAGCCTGCACGACCGGGTATTCGACGACCTTCTCATTCTCCACGAGTTGCACCGGGCGCATATCGTTCGAGTACAGGATGCCGAAGTACTCGTCGAATCCCTGCTTTCGCGGGAGATACTCGAACGTATGGCCCAGGTGCCACTTGCCGATGCAAATGCTCGCATAGCCCGCCTGGCCGAGGGCCTCGGCGATGGTGATCTCCGAGTGCGGCAGGGCGACGTCATTTACTCCCGCATCCGGGGCCGGGTTAAAGACCACGCCGTGCCTGAAGGGGTATCGCCCGGTCAGTATCGTCCCCCGCGACGGGGCGCAGTACGGCGTCGGCACGTAAAAGCTGGTCAGCTTGGCGCCCTCCGAAGCCATCCGGTCAAGGTTGGGCGTCTTGAAGGGAGATTGCTTCAGGCCGAAGCCCCCTATATCTCCGTAGCCGAGGTCGTCGGCGAAGATTAGGACAAAATTCGGCCTCTTGACGCTCTCGCATCGGGCCTTGGCAGCGCTCAGCATCACGCCAGTCATCCCGCCGCCGAGCAGTTGTATAAAATCGCGACGATTCAAGTTTCCACCCATATCTTACCCCCTGATTCGATTGTCGTACCCTGCTCAGGCAAATGAGCCGGGCCGATGCTAAGGTCTTCGCTGCAAGTGTTCGACCCAGGAGCCGAGGAAGCGCTTGAAAAACTCAAGGGCCTTGGGGTCCTGCACATTTCCGCCGAGGGCGTGAGCTCCCCACGCGCCGCCGCCGAAGGCGTAGTAGCCGATAGCCCCGCCGCCGATAGCGACAAGCCCGATTGCCATACCACCGACTGCCAGGAGTAGTCCGACCGCCAGGCCGCCCATTGCGGCCAGTCCGAGCGCCAGGCCGCCGAAGCTTACGACGCCGAAAGATAGACCGCCGACAGCCAACCCGCCCACGGCGATATTGCCGACGGCGATGATCCCCTTGGCAACTCGGAACCTGCCGGTCGTGGGGTCGATCCCCAAGCCATAAACTACGTGCACCAGGGGAAGGCCGAAGATTTCGGTCTTGGAGCGGTACTCGCAGGTGAACAGCCTGTTGCCGGCAGCGAAACCGCAATTCGGGCACATCAGGGCCTTATCTGATATTTCCTTATTGCACTCAGGACAATTTACAAGCGCCATTTGGAGCCTCCTAAAATCTTTGAGCTTCAATTGTAGTCTCTATGGGATTTAATGAAAAGTAGAAAATCGCCGCCAAGAGGTAGTGCTCCGTTACTCATCAAATGAGGGGTGTCGTTATGAGCACAGCGAAGAATCTGGCATCCTAAGGGCGAAATCATCGTTGCGAAGCCAGATGCTTCGCCTTCGGCTCAGCACGACAACTCATCAGATCACGTGTAACGGAGCAGTAGTTTGAGTCTATTCGCGTGTTAACGGTGCGATTTGTGCGAATCCTTGCAAATAGGGAATGCGACGCTATTATATGGCCCTGGCAGCAGTGTGAGCTTGGCACTATTTTGAGGCGTTAAGATAGGATTATTGTTGGAAGATACGGCGAAGAGAATTTTGCCCCTGACGAGGATTCAGAGGCTTATCGGCGAACGGATGCTCAAGTCCAAGCAGACAAAGCCCTGTTTCTGCATCAAGTCGAAGGCGGATATGACGGAATTGATGGGTCTTCGCCGAGAACTGGGTAAATCGCTGGGCCTGAAGATTACGAGCAATACGTTTTTCATTCGCGCCCTTGCGCTGGCTGTACGCGAGTACCCCGCAATGCTGGGCAGGCTCAGCGGCGAGGCGATAGTGATCGCAGATGCGATTAACGTGGGTTTTGCGGTGAACAGCCCGCAGGGGCTTGTCGTTCCTGTGATAAGAGACGCGGACGAGAAGAGCTTGGCTGAGATAGCCGAGCTCGATGCGCTGCTGACCGATAAGGCTATGCATAATAAGCTGACTCTGGCAGACATCGAAGGCGAGACAATAGCGTTGAGCAATCTCGGGGCGTACGGCATCAATTCTTTTATTGGAATCCCGCCCCCTCCGACGAGCACGATCCTCTCGGCTGGCAACGTCGTAAGGGCGGTTGTCCCCGAAGACGGTCATCCTCGGATGCGTAAGATTGCCGAACTGTTCCTATCCGTCGATAACAGGGTGATAAGCGCCGAGTACGCCGCCCTGTTTCTGGGCCGTATCGTAGAGCGGCTTCAAAACCCGGAACTATTGATTTGACAAATAGCCACGAAGACAGTAAGACACAAAAACACATAGATTGAACAGACTTTTGTGCCTTCGTGTCTTGGTGGCGGGAGTATATGATTGGGGCCGAAAAAATGAACAGGAATCTTCGAATCGTCTTGGCTTATCTTATTGTGTCGGTTGCTATCGTCTCATCGGCTTTGGGACAGCAAGTGCCGTCTTCGCAAAATCATCCGGTCGAGCTGCTCTGGCCCGAAGGCGCCCCGGGGGCCAAGGGCGATGCAGAAGGCGACAAGCCGAAGCTCACGATCTATCTGCCGGACGAGCAGAAGGCTACGGGGGCGGCGGTGGTGATTTGCCCCGGCGGCGGCTACGGCCACCTTGCGATGGACCATGAGGGCCATCAGATTGCCGAGTGGCTCAATTCGCTGGGCGTGGCCGGGTTTATTCTCCAGTATCGTCACCGCAACAGCGGCGCCGGCTACGGTCACCCTATCCCATTGCAGGATGCCCAGCGAGCCGTCAGGATGGTCCGCAGCAACGCGGAGCGGTATGCTATCGACCCCAATCGAATAGGCATATTGGGCTTTTCCGCCGGCGGACACCTGGCCTCGACTGCGGGGACGCACTTCGACAAGGGCAACGCCGAGGCGAAAGACCCAATCGACCAAGCAAGCTGCCGGCCCGACTTTATGGTGCTGATCTATCCGGTTATATCGCTGCGAGAGTCATTTACGCACGGCGGGTCAAGGGAGAATCTCCTCGGCAAGGAGCCTGACCCGAATCTTGTGGAGTATTTGTCAAACGAAAAGCAGGTTACTCCGCAGACGCCGCCGACGTTCCTGGTGCACACCTACGAGGACACGGTCGTGCCCGCCGAGAACAGCATCTATTTCTACCTCGCCCTTCGCAAGGCGGGCGTCCCTGCGGAGATGCACCTTTACCTGAAAGGCCCTCACGGGTTCGGCCTGGGCAAGACGGTGGGCGCGGCCTCAAGCTGGCCCATCCGCTGTGCCGAATGGATGCAAGCGTCCGGCCTGCTGGACAAGAAGAGCAACTGAAAGCGGGCCGATAGACCCGACTTTTCACAGATCGAACTAACCAGGATTTCTCATTAATCGCGGAGAACGCCGAGATCGCTGAAAAAAGACGAATTGCAGGAATCATCGGTCTGACACAACAAGATTCTTTGCGGTCTTTGCGTGCCTCGCCTCCGCGAAGCGCTATGGCGGAGCAGGGTCGGCGGTGAGAAATATGGGTTGGTCTTGCGGCGGTCCGGTCGGAACAGCCGGGGCCGGCTCTTGATTCGGCTTCGGCGGATTGGGCGGCTCTATCTGCGTTATCCGAGATTGGGCGCTGCGAGGATCGAGCGGGTTAGGCGTCGGGGGACTGCTGCGGCTTATCTGCCTGATTTCAATGGGGGCATTACCCCGGGCAACCGGGCCGCTCTGGACCGTCGGTTGAGGCTGAGGTTGGAGCCTGGCGCGTATGAATTCGGCCACTTTCCCGTAGTCCTCGGCGCCGTGGCAGTCCGGCTCGTACTCGAAGATTGTTTTTCCGTAGCTGGGGGCTTCGGCGAGCTTGATATTTCGGCGAATAAAAGTCGGGAGAATCCGTGCGTTTGCCCAGGCGCAATTGGTGCCGCGTGCGTTGGTTAGAAATCGCTCAATATCGGCTCTGACCTCGCCGGGAAGCGAAGCCCTCGCATCGAACATGCAGAGCAGGATTCCATCGACCTTGAGCTGCGGGTTAATTCTCTTGTTAACAAGCCCGATAGTCTTGAGCAGTTTTCCGAATCCCTGAAGGGCCAGGAAGTGCGGCTGAAGAGGTATGAGGACCTCTTGCGCGGCGGCCAGGGCGTTGAGCGTCAGCAGGCCGAGCGAGGGCGGGCAGTCGATGAGGCAGAAATCGAATTTATCGGCCACCTCTTCGAGCGCCTCGCGCAGAATGATCTCTCTGCCGACAACGCTTACCAGCTCGGTCTCGGCGCCGACCAGGTCGATATTGGCGGGCAAGATCCAAAGGTTCAGACGAGTCAGCATGATCTCATTCCCGACCGCTGCCGATTGAGTGAGGACTCTGTAGGAGCCGGCCTCGATGGTTTCAGGCTCGAGGCCGAGATGTATTGTCAGGTGCGCCTGAGGGTCGAGGTCGATGGCGAGCACTCTCGAACCCATGGCAGCCAGCGCCGCGGCGGTATTGACCACCGTGGTGGTCTTGCCGACGCCCCCCTTTTGGTTCAGTATCGCAATTGTTCTCATAGGATATTGAAAACTCAAAGTTGAAAGCCAAAAACTCAGATGGAAACTCGAAGACCTTCGGATTCTACGTTTTGATTTTGTGTTCTTTTCGCTTTACTTTTGCAGCTTTCTTAAGACGGCATCGAGCACGCCGTTTACGAATCCGGGCGATTTATCGCTACTGAACTTCTTGGCAAGCTCAATGGCCTCATTTATCACGACCTTCGGCGGGATATCCGCACAGAAATTCAACTGATAAACCGCCAGTCTCAGAATACTCTTATCGACCGGCGAAAGCCGTGCAAACTGCCACCTTATCGTCGAGGCGATAATAAGCTCATCGCACCGGGCGAGATTCCGCCAGGTCTGCCTTGTCCACTCGGCAGCCTGCTTTCGGACGGGCTCTTCGGCGTCGGCTTCGGCGAAGAACTCGTCCAAGAACTCCGGGGCATCACAACCCTTGACATCAAGCTGATAAAGGGCCTGCATTGCAAGCTCTCTTGCCCTTGTCCTTCTATCCACGCGGGAAGCCTCATATTCAATTGGCAATTCGTAGGAGCCGGTCGAAGCAGAATTCATAGAGACAATCAATCTTGAATTCGCTCCATCACGTCTGCCATTTCCATAGCCGTTAATGCGGCGTCGGCGCCGGCATTGCCCATCTTGGTTCCGGCCCTTTCGACGGCCTGCTCGATAGTCTCGCAGGTCAGGACTCCGAAGACCGCCGGCGTGCCGGAATCGTAATTGATCTGTCCGATGCCCCTGACCACCTGCTGGCAGACATAATCATAATGGGCGGTCTGCCCCCGTATGACGGCGCCGAGGCATAGGACGGCAACATATTTGCCGCTTTCTGCGAGGCTCTTAGCGGCGTGCGTGATCTCACAGGCGCCCGGCACCCAGACAACGCGCATCTGTTCGTCGGCGGCGCCGTGGCGCTGCAGACAATCTATCGCGCCGGCCAAGAGCTTGGATGTAATGAACTCGTTGAACCTGCTGACAACAATGGCATAACAACCTTTGCCGGCAGCTATCCGGCCTTTTATTTCCTTGATCATAGACTTCGCTTCTCCAAATCCTGTTCGTACAGACGATTTCTGCAAAACTAAAGGTTAGACCTGGTAGTTCGATTATAAGACTCTCCCCTGCCGCTTTCCACAAAAAGAATAAGTTCCGGGCCGATCAGGAGAGCCACCGGGCCGCTTCCGGCGTTTTAACTCTTGTATTTGCAGGGGTTTACGGGCTGTATTGGCCGGTGAATTTTGCAGCCGATAAATAGCCGCTGCCACCGAGGGAAACTGCTAACGCGGCGGTATTCTGCGGGCGATAGTGGTCTTGGACGGTCTTTAGATTATCGAAGAAGGTCGAGAAATGCTTTTTGATGATATTGAATTTGGTCCTTACGATAAGGCCGAGCACAGGGCCCGCACGGCTTATGAACTCTACGAAGACGGCAAGATGAAACAGGCCCTGGAGGAGCTCGACGCGGCTCTCGAGATCAACCCTTCCAACGCCTCGTGGCACTTCAACAAGGCCCTTACGCTCGACGCCCTGAGCCAGTTCGAGGAAGCGATACACGAGTTCGAGCTCGCGCTGCAATTCAACCCGGAAGACACGGAGATACTTAATTCTCTGGCTGTCGATTACACCCGGACGGGATTATACGATCTGGCCATCGAGACCTTCGAGCATATCGAGCAGCTTGACCCGGAATTTGAGCCGAGCTACTGCAACCGGATAATCGCCTACACCGAGATGGGCAAGCACGACCTGGCGGAGCAGATGTTCTATCTGGCCCAGCAGATCAAGCCGGACTGCGCACTTTGCTACTACAATATCGGCAACAGTCTTTTCGCTCGGCGGGAGTACAAGAAGGCCGTCGCCTGCTGGCGGGAAACCGCCAATTTGGAGCCGACCCACCCGCAAATCAATTATCGAATTGCACAAGCCTGCTGGGCCGGCGGCGACATCGACCGCAGCAGGGATTACTTCCTGGCGGAGTTGCGAACGAATCCTGGCGATATCGACGTCATCCTTGATTTCGGCCTGTTCCTCCTTGAAGTCGGGGATGTCGAATCCGCAAGAGAGAAGTTCCATAGGATACTCGAGATCGACCCGGACTTCGCGCCGGCAAAGTTCTATCTCGGAGAGGTGGCTTTTGAGAAGGGCGACCACCAGCGCGCCGTGGAGCTGTTCGATGAGGCGCTGGAATCGGACGATGAGCTTTCAGGCCCATTCTTCAGGCTGGCTCAACATGCCCTGATGAATGGAGAGCACCAACGGGCGCGGGCGTATCTGGCCTCCGAGCTGAGACTCGAGCCCGAGTCCGCCGAGGTCCTGGTTTCGATGGGGTCGATGTTTCTGGCGGCGGGTGATATGAATTACGCAACGCACTGCCTGCTGCGGGCGCTGGATATAGATGACTCCGCGGCGGATGCCTACTACTATCTCGGCGCGGCCAGCGCGGCTCAGGGGATGCTTGACGACGCCGTGCGCTTCTACCGGCACTGCATAGATATCAACAGCGAGCACGTCGCGGCTTTGAGGGATTCGGCTTGCGTGTACTTGAGTATGGGCCGTCTGGTCGAGGCGGCGGAGAGGATTGAGAAGGCGTTGGCCTTGGCCGGCAAAGACACGCAGCTTCGAGCCATCAGCCGCGCGATCCATAAGGCGGGTTTTCGGCGGCGAATAGCGGATTTCGCCGGGCGCTTGAGGCCCCGATTCATAGATTCCGCCGCAGCCGGCATCCTACGTTTGTATTCCCGTATCCGCCGCCCGTGAGTTCGCCGGCGTTTGCTGCACGCCCTTTGCTGTCCCGCCTGGACAGTCTGCGAAATCACCCAAAGCCTGGCCGCTAATCCACGCCGACAAGCCAGTAATCGAGGAACATCCTCAGATCCCCCGCATCCACTCTGCCTGAACGGTCAAGGTCGATTCCGCTGCAATCGTTCGATGCGGCACACTCGTCCTCCATCCACCAAACCGCAAAGAAGGCCAAGTCGCTTGAATCCACCCCTTCCCGGCCGACGAAATCTCCCTGTATCTGCTGTCGCACAAATCTTGGATAAGTCTCGCCCTCACGAATCGTCCAGATATCCTCGGTTCCATTGGCGCTCTCACCCTCAAAATCCCAGCCGGCGGCGATGAATGTGTCGGCTGTTCGCATCTGCTCCGTTGTCTTTCCTGTCACCTCGGATACTGCCGCCTGCCCGGTTCCGCCGGCCCCGTCTGCCTGGCCGCTGCGCTCCGCATCCCAGAATGAATCTGAAATGACGCCGTGATTATACCCAATCAGGCCGCCCACTTTGTTGGCGTCTTGCGGAACGTGCCCGGCCGAATAGCAGTTTGAAATCTCTCTATATCCCCTGCCCACGAGACCGCCAGCGTCGTGATCTGCAAAGACGTCCGCTCTCGCATAGCAGTCTGAAATCTCGCCTCCAAAGTGGCGACCCACAAGACCGCCGACGCAATCGCCTCCGGATACGCTCCCGCCTGCCGCGCAGCAGGCCGTTATGCTCCCCCATTGCAAGCAGCCGACAAGAGAGCCGACGTTCGACCCTGTTGTGGCCTCAACGTTCGGGGCGATCAGATGCAAATTCTTAATCTCGGCGTACTCGCCGTAAACACAGCCGAAAAGGCCGATGAAATCTGAATCTTGGCAGGTATAAGTGAAGTTGTATATTGTGTGGTTATTTCCATCGAAAACACCCATAAAAGGTTTGTTCGGATCGCCTCCAATGATGTTGAAGTCCGTTTCCGAATAAGCGCCCACGTCTATATCCGCCATCAGTTTGAAGTGCCTGTGCCAATCGACGGGGTTGATGCCGATGGCGTTCATTTGCTCCGCCGTCGAGATCAAATAGGGATCTTCGAGCGTACCGGTCCCGCCACCGTAAACTCCGCCGGTCGGAGCCGAGACGCCCGACAAACCGGGCGAGTGAACATCCGCTTCTGTCGCATCTTCCAGGACAACCCCGCCGCGTATCGCATTCCCCACAACGATCACATCACACCCGGCAGAGACCGTGAACGTGCACAAAACGCCCGTCGGCCCGGGAGCGTTGGCCTCCGGGGGATAGAGTGCCCCCATTTCGATGGTCATTCCGTCCGTGCCGAGACCACCCAGCGCCCCTGGATCGTCTGATGGTGCTATAGGCGTATATCCCGGCAGCACTTCTTCGATTTCGCCGGTCTCGGCGTCTATAAAAACGTACCTTGAAAATGAACCTGGATAGATCCAATAATCGGGATTTAGGTTTCCTATCGACAGAATGATCCCGTTGCTTACGGAAATATCAAGGCTGAAGGCCCTGACCGGCACAGCTTCCTCCGTTGAATCGTATCTAAGTTCAACGACGCCATTGCCCAAGTCCGCACAGTGAAGGAAAACCGTTGCCGCCGACGGGGAAATTGCGCACAGCGTCAAGATAATTGCGAGCAACAATATGCCTTGCTTCTTCATCTTCTTGGCCTCCCAAGACCATCTGCCCGTTAGAGCTTACATATAGAATCGTATCAGGAAAAGCGACGTAATGCAAGCAAAATAAATAAATAGGCATAGTTCAATTCCGGGTGGCTGCCTCAAGGGCAGCGCCGGCGTGAGAAAGCTCCATGACCGGTGCAACCGTTCCTCTCTGGAAAACAATTTGCAGAAAAGAGCCGAATGTATTAGTCTGCTTTAGCCGGCCGAGTGGCGGAATGGCAGACGCTGGGGACTTAAAATCCCCTGCTCGCAAGGGCGTGTGGGTTCGAATCCCACCTCGGCCACTGTTCGTAACATACTGATGAGGCAGCCTTATGAAGCATTTTGCAGTGGTTTGTGTAATCCTGTCGGCAGTATTCGTTATCTCCCCCGGCACGTATGCGGCCGAGGTGCAGGCCCCGGATGCGCGAATGCTCCGGTTTCCCGACGTAAGCGGGGAAAGAATAGTATTCGTGTATGCAGGCGACCTGTGGACCGTGCCGAAGGCTGGCGGCCTGGCCAGGAAGCTAAGCTCGCCAAAAGGCCAGGAGCAATTCCCTAAATTCTCGCCGGACGGGCGGACAATCGCATTTAGCGGGAACTACGACGGCAACACGGACGTTTATACCGTCCCAAGCGACGGCGGCGTGCCGGTTCGCCTGACTCATCATCCCGCCGCCGACCTCGTCGTCGAATGGTATCCGGACGGCAAGGGCATCCTGTATCGCTCCGGGATGTTCAGCCCCTCCATCCGCTTCAACCGCTTCTTCAAGCAGCCGGCAAAAGGCGGCATGCCCGAAACGTTGCCCCTGCCATACGGAGAGCTTGCAGCCTTCAGCCCCGACGGCGACCGAATGGCATTTCAGCTCATCTCGGGAGAATCGCGGACCTGGAAAAGATACCGAGGCGGAATGGCATCCGATATCTGGCTCTACGATTTCAAGCAGCAGACTTCGGAGAAGCTGACCGATTTCGCAGGAACCGACGCCCTGCCGATGTGGCGGGAAAACACGATCTATTTCCTATCCGACCGCGATGAACACAAGAAGCTGAATATCTGGGCCTACGACCTGGAAACCAGGAAGACACGCCAAGTCACAAAGTTCACGGAGTACGACGTCAAGTGGCCCAGCATCGGACCAGACGCAATCGTATTTGAAAACGCGGGCCGACTGCACCTGCTCGATTTGGCCAACGGGACCTCTCAGCCCGTATCGGTGCAAGTACCCGCCGACCTGCCGCGGGCCCGCACGACCCTCAAAAGCGTCTCGGAAAACATCGAGAGCTACTCGCTCTCGCCCAGCGGCAAAAGGGCCATCTTCGAGGCGCGAGGAGAAATCTTCACCGTCCCCGAAAAGCACGGCAGCATCAGAAACCTCACCAACACGGCGGGCGTCGCCGAGCGATACCCGGCGTGGTCGCCGGACGGCAAGCTCGTCGCCTATTTCTCCGACAAGACCGGCGAATATGAGCTCTACACCCGCTCCGGCGACGGCAAAGGCGATGAAAAGCAAATCACAAAGGATGGGACTGCCTTTCGCTACCAGCCCATCTGGTCGCCCGACAGCAAGAAAATCGCCTTCACCGACAAGACGGGCAGCTTATTCATCGTCGAGGTCGAAAAAGGCCAGCCCAAGTTCATCGACAAGGATGAATGGACCAGACTGTCGTCATATTCGTGGTCGGCGGACAGCCGATGGCTCGCTTATGCCAAGACAATGCCCAACCGCAACCGGGCAATTATGATCTATGACACGGAGGAGCAAAAGACGCGCCAGGCAACCGGCGATTACTATGACAACGACGATCCCGTCTTCGACCCCGACGGCGACTACCTCTTCTTCCGCTCCGAGCGTGCCTTCGACCCCGTCTATGGCGATATGGACAACACCTGGATATACCCTAACTCGACGGAGATCTACGCCGCCACGCTGCGAAGAGACGTCGGCTCGCCGACCGCACCCAGAAGCGACGAAGAATTCACGGAAAAAAGCGATAAGGAAAAGGACGGAGAAAAAAAGAACAATAAAGAATCGCAGGAATCCAAGCCCGACAAAGGCGATGAGAACAAAGAACCCTCCGCCGATGAAAGCAAGAAGAACGGCGAGAAAGAAACCGGCAAAGACGAAAAGGAAAAGCCCAAACCCGTTAAGATCGATTTCGACGGGTTCGAGCGACGCATCGTCAAAATGCCCATCGACGCCGGCAATATCAGGTCGCTAAACTGCGTAAAAGGAAAGCTCGTCTTCTCGCGGTACGCCCCCGCGGGGACAGAGAAGTCCGGCGAGCCATCGGGCAGCCTGCTCTATTACGACCTGAAAGAGCGCGAGGAGAAGGCCGTAATATCCGATATCAGCAGCTACAATATCTCCGCCGACGGGAAGAAGGTCATATACAGGAGCAAATCGACTTATGGAATAATCGAGCTCGCCGCTGGCAAGAAGGTCGGCGACGGCAAAATATCGACAAGCGATCTGAAGGCCTGGATCGACCCGCAACAGGAATGGCGGCAAATATTCACCGAAGCGTGGCGCGTTCAGCGTGATTTCTTTTACGACCCCAACATGCACGGCCTCGACTGGCCCGCAATTAAGCAACGCTACCAGGCCCTGCTCGACTACGTCGTCGATCGCGAGGACCTCAACTACGTCATAGGAGAAATGATAGCCGAATTGAACTCCTCGCATACATACGTCCGGGGCGGCGATATTGAAGAGCCCGACCAGGTCTCCGTGGGCCTATTGGGCTGCGACTTCGAGCTTGACGCGCAAAACAACGCCTACCGAATCAGCAAGATTTACGAGGGCGCCGTTTGGGACGCCGAGGTGCGCTGCCCCCTGCGGACGCCGGGCATCGAGGTCAACGAAGGAGACTATCTTTTAGCCGTCAACGGTAAAGAGATAGACGCATCAAAAGACCCCTGGGCGGCCTTCCAGGGCCTCGCCGACGAGGTCGTCGAATTGACCATCAACGGTAAGCCGAGCATTGAGGGCGCTCGGCAAGTAACCGTAAAGCCGCAGTCCAGTGAGTTCCGCCTGCGAAATCTCGCCTGGATCGAAGCAAATCGGCAGAAAGTCCAGGAGGCCACTAATAATCGCGTCGGATACATTTACGTCCCCGATACGGGCAGGAACGGCCAAAACGAGTTTGTCCGCCAGTTCACGCCGCAGTGGACAAAAGAGGCCCTGATAATCGACGAGCGATTCAACAGCGGCGGCCAAATCCCCGACCGTTTCATCGAGCTGCTCAACCGCCCGTTATACAATTATTGGGCGCGCAGAGACCATCGGGACTGGCGGTCGCCATTGGTCGCCCACGCAGGCCCGAAAGTGATGCTCATCAACGGCTGGTCAGGCTCAGGCGGAGACGCCTTCCCCTATTACTTCCGAAAGGCGGGCCTCGGCCCCTTAGTCGGAACAAGGACCTGGGGCGGACTTATAGGAATAAGCGGCAACCCGCAGCCCATCGACGGCGGCTTCGTCTCGGCCCCGAGCTTCGGCTTCTGGAACACGCAAGGGCAGTGGGACGTCGAGGGATATGGCGTCGATCCGGACTACGCCCTCGAAAACGAGCCGCACAAAATGGCCGCGGGCCAGGACCCGCAGCTCGAAAAGGCAATCGAAGTTATCCTCGACCTGCTCGCAAAGCAGCCGCCCCCGCAACTGCAAAAACCAATCTATCCGGACCGCTCGGATAAGGTAGAATAACCAGAATCAAGGAACCTGACATTATGAAAGCGATAACAATCCTGTTTACAACCGTGCTGCTCTGCATCCTGCCGGCCGGCTGCGCATCCGGCGAAAAGGAGGCCCAATTGGATCAGTTCATCACCGCACACGTCGCCAAGGTCAAACCCATCGCCAGAGAGGCCGCCCTGGCGTCGTGGGAGGCCGCCGTCAGCGGCAAACCCGAAGACTACGACAGAATGAGCGAGCTTACCTTAAAGATCCGCCAAATCTACAGCGACCCGGAAGATTTCGCTCTCCTGCAGTCGATGAAGAAAACGGGGCGGATCAAAGACCCTCTGCTCGCACGCCAGCGAACAATCCTCTATAACGCATACCTCGGCAACCAGATGGACCCCGAGTTACTCAAGCAAATCGTTGACCTCGGCGTGAAAATCGAGGAGAACTTCAGCGTATTTCGAGGGACTATCGACGGCGAAAAAGTTACCGACAGCCAAATAAAGGAAATCCTCAAAACCTTCACGAATTCGGTTGAGCGGGAAAAGGCCTGGCTTGCAAGTAAGCAGGTCGGCCCCGTCGTCGCGGCGGACATCATTAAACTTGTGAAGCTGCGAAATCAGGCCGCTCAGAAGCTCGGCTTCGACAACTACCACACAATGTCACTGGCTACCGGCGAGCAGGACGTCAAAGAGATCGACAGAATCTTCGATGATCTCTACAAGCTGACCAACCTGCCTTATGCCCAGCTAAAGGCCGACTTGGACAAGATACTGGCCGCCAACTGCAATATCGCCGCGGGCGAGCTTATGCCCTGGCACTACCACGACCCATTTTTCCAGGATACGCCTCTGGTCTATGACATCGACCTCGACGCATACTATAAGGATAAGGACGTTAAGGATTTGTCGATCAAGTTCTACGCGGGTATCGGTCTGCCGGTTGAATCAATACTCGAAAAGAGTGACCTGTACGAGCAAGAGGGCAAGAACCCGCACGCCTTCTGCACCGATATCGACAAAGAAGGCGACGTCCGCATCCTCTGCAACCTCAAGAACAACGAATCCTGGATGGAGACTCAGCTTCACGAGCTTGGCCACGGCGTCTATGACAAGTATCACGACCCCCAGGCCCCCTGGCTGCTCAGAGAGCCCGCGCACGCCTTCACCACTGAAGCGATGGCAATGTTCTTCGGCAGGCTGAGCAGAAACCCCGCCTGGATGCAGCAGATGCTCGACCTGACCGACGTACAACGCGCCGATATCGAAAAAGTCAGCGAGAGATACGCCAGACTCAAGCAGCTCATCTTCGCCCGCTGGGCGATGGTGATGTACGATTTTGAAAAACAGCTTTATGCGAATCCCGACCAGGACCTGAACGCCCTGTGGTGGAAAATGGTTGAGAAATATCAGTTCGTAAAAAAGCCCAAAGGCCGCAACGAACCCGATTGGGCCGCTAAAATCCATTTCGCCATCGCGCCGTGCTATTACCACAACTATATGCTCGGCGAGCTTTTCGCCTCTCAGCTCCATAACCACATCGTCGCTGAGGTCCTGAAACTCAAATCCGACAAAGACGTCGCCTACGTCGGCCAAAAACAAGTCGGAGCCTACCTCGCTGAAAACGTCTTCCAGGCAGGATCGCTATACCACTGGAACGAAATGATAAAACGAGCAACCGGAGAACCTCTAACCGCAAAATATTTCGTCCGGCAGTTTGTCAAATAATGCGGGCTAAAAAAGGGCGAATTTGCAGGGAAGATACTGCTCGCAAAGAGATGAAATATAGATGTACAAGATACCCAACGAATTAGATTGGCCCGAATTGTATATCAATAAGATAATCAACGATGATGCGCTCAGCGCGTTGGGCGAGCTGCCGAGCGAATGTGTGGCGCTTGCTGTTACAAGTCCGCCCTATTGGAATGTAGTTGACTATGGAGTCGCGGGGCAAATTGGACAGACCAGTTACGAGGCGTACCTTGCCGACCTCCTGCCGATTTGGAGGGAAACCGAGAGGGTTCTAATTCCAAACGGAAAGCTGGCGATAATTACTCCGATAATGCCGATCCCTAAGAAGACTATCAATGACAGCCATACCCGTCACCTTAAGAATATCAATAACGATATTGAGAGTTCTATCCTCCAAAATATCCCCAAGCTGCAAAGGTTCAGTTTATACGTCTGGCAGAAGCAGACCTCCGTGAAGATGTTCGGCAGCTACCCGTACCCCCCGAATATTTATGAGGACAACACGATTGAGTTTATAAATGTCTATGTTAAAGCCGGTGTGCCTCCGGCTATTCCCAAAGAAGCGAAGGAGCCGAGCGAACTGACGCAGGAGGAGTGGCGCAACCTCACGATGCAGGTCTGGCCCATATACCCGGAGGACGTGCAAAGGGCGGGGGGACATCCGGCGCCATTCCCGGTCGTTCTTCCGCAAAGATTGATAATGATGTACACGTTCAAAGAATGTCCCGGGTCGGGTTTTGAAGGGGATATCGTGCTCGACATGTTCAACGGCACGGGGGCGACATGTGTGGCCGCCCGGGCTCTTGAGCGAAAGTGGATTGGGATCGATCTGCACCCCGGTTACTGCGAGATAGCCCGAAATCGCGTCAAACATGAGCCGGTCGATCCGCACAAGGTTTTGCTGGAGCCGGTGAAGGTGCGAGGGGCCGAGAACGGCAGGCAGCTCGCCCTGTTTGCAGAATCCACCGACCGGAAGTATGCTGATAAGATGGATAACCTTGTTTCCTGACTTGCCCCTGTACTTGGAGGGCATTGGCCGTAGCGTGGTAGTATATACAAGAGGTGTTTATGGAATTGAAAGACCAAAATCTGCCGGAAGTAACAATCAAGGCGTTTGTGTTAGGGATGGTGCTTTCGATGGTGCTGGCCGCGGCGAACGCCTATTTGGGCCTTTTTGCCGGGATGACGGTCTCGGCCTCGATCCCCGCCGCCGTCGTCTCGATGGCCTTCCTGAAGCTCTTCAGGAACAGCAACATCCTTGAGAACAACAACGCACAGACGGCTGCATCGTCGGGCGAGGCCGTCGCCGCGGGGGCGATATTCACCCTGCCGGCCCTGATTATACTCGGTGCCTGGCAGAGCTTCGACTACAAGTGGGTCACCATCATCGCCGTCTTCGGAGGCGCGCTGGGGGTGCTGTTCACCATCCCGCTGCGCCGCTCTCTCATCGTCGAGAAGAAGCTCTGCTATCCCGAAGGTGTAGCAACGGCCCAGGTCCTCCAGGCCGGTCAGGAAGGCGGCAAGGGCGTCTTGTGCATCGCCAAGGCTGCGCTGGCCGCCGGCCTGTTCAAGGCGGGGGCCGGCGCCGTCGGCTTGTGGCCGGAGGTTGTCGAAGGGGCAAAGGGAATCGGCGGCACGCTCCTTTATTTCGGCTCCAACCTCAGCCCGGCTCTGCTCTCGGTCGGATACATAGTCGGCCTTAATATCGCCGTTCTGATATTCATCGGCGGGGCGTCCAACTGGCTGGTTGCGATACCCATCTGCGCAAGGCTCGGCGACTGGCCCGTGCATCCCCAGGGGCACGAATTGGCCGGCCAGGCAATATCGGCCGTTGACTACGCCGCTCGATTATGGTCGGCAAAAACACGCTATCTCGGTGTCGGATCGATGCTGGTGGGTGGGCTCTGGACAATTTTTCACATGCGGGCGTCACTATTGAGCGGGATAACCGGCGGGTTGAAGGCATATCGTGATATGACCGTGGATCACGTTGAGATTCCGAGGACCGAGAAAGATGTGCCGATGAAGTGGGTCCTGGTTCTTATAGTCGGCTCGATTGTCCCCTTGTTCCTCTTGTACCAGGTGTTTGTAAAGGATGTCCGCGTATCGCTTACAATGGCGGCGATTATGCTCGTCGCAGGCTTCATATTCTCCGCCGTGGCAGGCTATATGGCAGGGCTGGTGGGCTCCTCCAATAATCCCATATCCGGAGTAACGATTGCCACGCTCGTGGTCTCCTCGCTGCTCTTAGTGCTGCTGATGGGAAAAAATGCGCCGAACGGGCCGTCCGCCGCCATTATCATCGGCAGTGTGATATGCTGCGCCGCTGCGATTGCCGGCGACAATATGCAGGACCTCAAGACCGGCTACATCCTTGGGGCCACACCCTGGAAGCAGCAGTTGGTCAACCTCGCCGGTTCGGTCGCCGGCGCGCTGGTAATTGCCCCTGTAATGACGCTCCTTTTGAAAGCCTACGGCTTTGCAGGCCAGCCTGGGGCCGGGCCGAAGGCCCTTGCCGCCCCGCAGGCAAATCTGATGGCCTCCGTCGCTAAGGGCGTCTTCAGGGGCGACCTGCCGTGGAATTACGTCTATGCCGGAATGGCGGTGGGCGTCTGCGTGATCGCCCTCGACCTATACCTCCAGAAGAAGGGCAGTTCATTCCGCACCCCCGTGCTCGCGGTGGCCATAGGGTTCTACCTGCCGTTCGAGCTATCGGTTCCTATCTTCGCCGGCGGACTCATTCACCACGCCCTCAAGCTCTATAACGAGCGCAGCAACGCCCGCGCCGAGGAGGTGGAAGGCTCCAGCCGAAACGGCCTGCTCTTCGCCTCCGGGCTAATCACCGGCGAGGCCCTTATGGGCATCATCATGGCAGTACCCATCGTTATCCTCGCCAAAAAGCACATATCCCTGCCGCTCATTGAAGATATGCCCTTCGGCTCCGCCCTCGGCATCGTCTTGCTGCTCGCCGTGGCCTACTGGCTCTACGCCACCGCAAAACAAAAATGAAAAATGCCTAATCCAAGTTCCCCTCTGCCCAAATAAAAAGTCGAGCAAACAAATCTGCTTGCTCGACCGAATTGCATCAATATGGCGGCGGCAAGAGAGGGCCGCTATCGCCCTACGCTTCCGGTGCGCTGGGCCTTGCGCATACGACGGCGATTCTTCTCCGAAGGCTTCTCGTAATATGCTACGCGTTTCATATCCCTAATCAGACCCTCTTTCTCGCACAGCTTCTTAAAACGCCGCACCATTTGCTGAACCGATTCGCCTGCTCGCGATTTCACTCGTAACATAAAGAAGAAAGCCTTTCTTGTGCCCAATAGCCAACAATACTAATTCTCGTCAAAACGCGACAAGCGGATAAGGATAATCAGAATAACAGCCGTTTTCAAGACAAAAATTTGAAACTGCGATTGTTTTTTGCCAAGAACCGCCTGTATGTCCTATAAAACGGGCTTTCTGGCCGAAAACAGCCGCATCGCCACAATATCGTCGGATTTCTTGAATAATCTTGCTGCCTGTGCTACAATAACACGAACTCTTTTGGAGGTACGTTATACTTGGACAGACTGCGTCAGACGCTGAGAGTAGCCAAAGAGCGGGCCATACTGGTCGCCGCCCACCTGCCCAGGGCCTCCGATACGGACGACTTGGCCGAGCTTGCCGCGCTCGCAGGAAGCGCCGGGGCTGTCGTCGTTGACCGCTTTCAGCAGAAGATTCGCAAAATCAACGCGTCAACTTACATCGGAAAAGGCAAGGCCGAAGAGTTGGCCCGAAGAGTCAAGAGACTCAACGCCGATGTCATAATCTTCGATAACAACCTCTCGCCGGCCCAGATCCGCGACCTCGAAGAGATCACGCAAACCAAGGTCTTAGACAGAAGCGAGCTGATCCTCGACATCTTCGCAACAAGGGCAAAGACAAGACAGGCCCAATTACAGGTCGATCTCGCCCAGCTCGAATATATATATCCCAGACTAACTCGAATGTGGTCGCACCTCGACTCGGTTGCCGGGGCGGGAGGCGCCACCGCCGCAGGTACAGTGGGCGCAATCGGGACAAGGGGAACCGGAGAGCAGCAGCTCGAAATCGATAGAAGGCTTGTCGAAAAGAGAATCTCAGAGCTAAAACACCAGCTCGTTGAAATCGACAAGCGCAGAATCCGAGAAATCGACGGACGCAGAGGGGTCTTCAAAATCTGTCTCGTAGGATACACCAACGCCGGAAAAAGCACCCTCTTAAACACCCTTACCGACGCCGGCGTGCTCGTCGAGGACAGGCTTTTTTCAACTCTCGACACACGCACAAGAAAATGGAGCCCTGCAAGAGGCGTCGAGCTCCTGCTCAGCGACACAGTCGGATTCGTGAGAAATTTGCCCCACCAGCTCGTCGCATCCTTCAAGGCCACCCTCGAAGAAACCGTAAACGCCGACCTGCTCATCCACGTCATCGACTCATCCAACGCCGACGCCTTAAAGCAGATAGATTCCGTCAACGCCGTCCTCGCCGATATCGGCTGCGGCAAGCATCCCGTGCTGAAAGTCCTTAACAAAGTTGACGTCGTCGGCAAGCTCGGCCTGCTCGAAACGCTCCAAATCCTCTTCCCGGATGCAGTAACTATATCCGCTAAGACGGGGCTCGGCATCGACGTGCTTGCCCAGGCCGTCGTAAAGATATACATGGGCGACCAAATCAATATCCGCCTGACCTGCCCCCAGTCGAACGGAAAAATCCAAAGCTTCCTCCGCACCCACGCACGAATCACAAAAGAAGACTACTCCGACTCCGAAGTAACAATAGAGGCAACAATAGGAAATAGCCACTTCCTGCCCCTAAGATCGCTGAATCCAACATCCCTCGAAATCCTCTAACTACGCCGCTCGCCGGCATAATCAAGGGGTTCGGCGGCCTCGCACGCCATTTTTCCCTTGAAATGCCAAATCAAATATTGTACAATCTACATCAGTCAGGGAGGTGTGGTGATTGGCTCGCCTGTTCCTGCCGGGCCGTCATCACTGTAAGGAAAGGGACGATTCCGCCATCGGGCCAACCAGCCCAACAGACGCTGGTTTTGCGCCCGATAAATTCATAACTTGCAGGATGATAATGAGCGCGACAATGCTTGCAAGACGAACCCAAAGCACGATCCTTCCAAGCCTGCTTATAGGCATCGGCTGGTTGTTGCTGGCGTGGAACGTCATTGCATTGATAACCGGAACCGCCCACGTCGGCCGGGCAAATCTCGCCCAAAAAGCCGCCGAGACCCTCTCGACGCATCTGATGCACTCGTTGATGCTGGCCGCCGCGGCAATCGCCCTCAGTCTCGTGGCATACCTGCACTTCAAGCAAGGCTACTCGCGGACCACTGTCATCGCCTCCGCAATAGTCATAGTCCTGGCCTTCACTCTCTTCTTCCCCGCGTACCTGCCGGCCTCGGCAGGCCGATGCGCCGCAGACGCCAATGCCGTGGACGGCCAAAAGACCGAAATCTATGCCGACGGACTGGTGACAGGAATACTATTCAGCGACGACAGACCGGCCGCCGTCGTCGGCTCACAGGTCCTCTACGAAGGAGACATAAAACAGGGCGTTACCATCGTCAAAATTACAAAAGACAAAGTCCACTTTGAGAAAAACGGCAGGCTGTGGACGCAGCAAGTCCAGGAAATCCCGCCGCGCCATTGGAAATAGCCCGCGCCAAAATCCCCAAGATTGCACTGGCCCGGCCCCCAATATCCCACTAACATAAACCTCGAAGATACGCCGTTCTGCCAACGAGGTCCAAAGTGAGTAAAAGAATTGCCGATACCGTTCATCACAATAAGCTCGTCTGTCTGCTGCTGCCGCTGATCCTCATCGCTGCTGTTCCCCTTCTCGCCAAAGCCGAGAATTGGCCCGCCTGGAGAGGCCCCAGAGGGGATGGCACGAGCATCGAGAAAAACATCCCCGTTGAATGGAGCGATACAAAAAACGTCGTCTGGAAGACCCCGCTGCCGGGCAAAGGGCACGCATCCCCAATAGTCTGGGAAGACCGGGTTTTCCTCGTCACGGCCATCGAGCAGAGCTCGGAGAGGCTACTGCTCGCTCTCGACCGGACAGACGGCAAAATCGTCTATCAAAAAGTCGTGCTCGTCGCCCCATTCGAACGAACCCACAATCTCAACAGCCACGCATCCTCGACACCCGCCACCGACGGCCAAAGGATTTACCTGAGCTTCCTCGACCGCGACAAAATGTTCGTCGCCGCTTATGGTCTCGAAGGCAACATGCTCTGGGAGGTCCGCCCAGGTCCGTTCGCCAGTATGCACGGCTACTGCTCAAGCCCTATTCTCTTCAAGGACAAAGTAATCGTAAACGGAGACCACGATGGCCCCGCATACATCGTCGCGCTCGATAATAAAACCGGAGAAACAATCTGGAATACCCCGCGCCCCAACAATACTCGCAGCTACTGCGCTGCGATTATCCGCCAAATCGACGGCCGAAACCAGTTGATCCTCTCCGGAAGCAAGTGCGTCGCAAGTTACGACCCCGATACGGGCCGGCAGCACTGGATCATCGACGGCCCGACCGAGCAATACGTCGCTTCGCTCGTATATAACGGCGACCTGCTCTTTATGACTTGCGGCTTCCCCGACCGTTACATCCAGTTGATCGACCCGACAGGCACGGGCAACGTCACAAAATCCCATGTAGTCTTTCAAACCGACCAGGACTGCTCTTATGTCCCCAGCCCAATCGCAGAAGGGAAATACTTCCTCGTCGTCTCAGATACCGGCGTGGCAACCTGCTACGACGGAAAAAGCGGCAAAGCATACTGGCGACAACGCCTCGACGGCAGACACTCCGCATCGCTCGTAAGCGCCGAAGGCCTGGTCTATTTCACCTCCGACAAGGGCCAAACAACGGTGGTAAAGCCAGGCCCCGAATTCAACCTCATCGCGACGAACAACATTAACGAAAAGATAGACGCCTCACCGGCCATCAGTAGTGGTAGAATGTACATAAGAACCTGGAACCACCTATACTGCATCGCCAATCCCGAAAAATGACCCTCGCCTCCCCAGCACGCGGCAACCGCTGGATTATGAATGCCTCCCATACGCACAGGGCAACCTCAAATTATGCACCCCCCCCAACGCAGGACTTGTTCACAGGCCGAACGCTCGATATACTCGATAATGGATCTTTGAAATTACAGTGCAATCGCAATCGATGCAGGTCAATAGGAGAAGATTGTTTATGGGCACAACGTACAGAAGAGGTAGGTCACGCCGTGAATTTCTCAGGGGTGTAGGCCAAACCGCCGCCGCTTCAGCTTTCCTGGCCGCCGTATCGCCGCGGATTTACGCCGGAGAGGACAACACTATCAAGGTCGCCCTCGTTGGCTGTGGCGGTCGAGGGGCCGGCGCTGCGGCCAACGCGATGGCCGCCAAGAACGGCCCAATCAAGCTCGTTGCGATGGCCGATATCTTCGCCGACCGGCTTGAACGCAGCTACAAGGGCCTGATCGAGGCGGCCAGAGATCCGCGGATGGATGGCTCAGCCGATAGCTGGGTGATGGGCTTTCGCGCCGAGCAGGTGGATGTGCCGCCGGAGCGGCAATTCCTCGGCTTTGATGCCTACAAGAAGGCCATTGATTGCCTGGGACCGAGCGATGTCGTGATACTGACGACGCCCGTGGCGTTTCGCTGGGTGCATTTCAGCTACGCGATCCAAAAAGGTGTCAACGTCTTTATGGAAAAGCCCGTTACTGTTGATGGCCCGAGCACTCGCAAGATGCTGGCCCTTGCGGAAGAATCCGCCAAAGAGAATCTCAAAGTGGGAGTGGGCCTAATGTGCCGTCACTGCAAGGCTCGGTGGGCCCTTTATGACCGTATCAAGTCCGGGCAGATCGGCGATATTGTGATGATGCGGACGTATCGCCAGCAGGGGCCTGCCGGCTTCACCGGCCCGAACCAAAGCAATCTCAGCGAGCTGCTGTGGCAGATAAGGAACTATCTGGGCTTTATGTGGGCCAGCGGCGGGCTCTTCCAGGATTACGTCGCGCACAATGTTGACGAGTGCTGCTGGATGAAGGATGCCTGGCCGATCAATGCCCAAGGCTCCGGCGGGCGATGCCATCGCGGCGACAACGTTGACCAGAACTACGACCATTATGACGTCGAATACACCTTTGCCGACGGGGCGAAGCTTTTTCTTTATGCCCGCAGTATTGCCGGGTGTCGAGGCGAGTTCGCCAGCTATGTGCACGGGAGCAAGGGTTCGGCGGTGATCTCGACGCACATGCACACGCCCGCCAAGTGCCGCATCTATAAGGGCCAGAAATTTGCAGAGGAGAATCTTGCGTGGTCATTCCCGCAGCCGGAGCCGAATCCCTATCAGCTCGAATGGGATGAGCTGATAGACGCCATTCGCAATGACAAGCCGTACAACGAGGCCAAACGCGGAACCGAGGCAAGTCTGGTTACGGCCATGGCCCGTCGCGCCGTCCACACCGGACAAGTCGTGACGTACGACCAGATGCTCAACTGCGATGAGGAATTCGCCCCCGACGTGGACAAGCTCACCATGGATTCACCCGCACCTGTACATGCCGGCGCCGACGGCAGATACCCTGCCCCGCAGCCCGGAATCCTCAAGAGCCGGGAATACTAAGACGTTGACCGGATATGGCGGGATAAACACTCGTGATAGCCGTGGCGAAACACATGCTGCAAGATTTTTTCGCAATGCCTGCCGCTATGGTGCAGCGGCAAGACCGGGCGTCTCCCGATACTGCAAAGAGCGCCGATTTCATAAGTGCCCTAAAATCAATGGCTTATGAAACCGTGAAGACGCAGTGCGATCCTTGCCGCCTGATGTTTTCTTCGTTGGATTGCCTCGCTTAGAAAATCACGGCGGAATCTGATTTTTTCCTTCCTGTCCGGGCGGTTCTGGGTATAATTGCGCTGTCGGTACTGTTTCGGGCGTACGCTTAGGGTGCTGGCCATGGACGGCACATTGAGCAACCGACCATTGACGGTGGGCTGGGGATATCCTCTCTCTCCTCTCTCCCTCCGCACCCCAGCCCAGCCGTCCTCTTTGACTTGGAAACCGTCAGAGTATGGGGATTTGAATTCATGAAAACCTCAGCCCGTCAATAAAACATCACAAAGTGTATGCAAATTGTCTGCCTT
>Ga0315277_10002900_pt1 | contig 23549 bp, 21 predicted proteins | sample YL17G05_15_MG_FD_203695 | JGI IMG/M metagenome (GOLD analysis project Ga0315277, IMG submission 203695) | Sediment microbial communities from Yellowstone Lake, YNP, Wyoming, USA - YL17G05_15 | ecosystem: Environmental > Aquatic > Freshwater > Lake > Sediment | place: USA: Wyoming | collected... | reverse complement strand
TCTCTACCGGACTGCCCTCGTTGTTCACTATGTACAACGGGTGACTGACCCTGACTTCCATCCTTTTGAAGTAGGATTGCCAATACGATGGAATGTCCGGTGCGTATTCGTCGACGTAGTATACATACGACTTCACGAGGAATCCGCTGATACCCCCTGCGGTCACCTTCCGCTGATAGCCGTCATAATCATCGAAATCACTGAATGTGTCGGCTGACTTAAAGAGACCCGTTGTCGGGTTCAGTGTGTCTGCTGGCACTGGTATTTGACTGTATTCCCACGAGGAGGGTCCGCACGATCCAAAATCCCAGGGGTACTGGGTGCCAGAACCGTTGTCGTACACATCAAACAGCTTCGCTGATGCTTCCGCCATCAGGTCTTCAGCGACCGACGCTGAAAGCTCCATTGCTTCCGTTTGGAGCGTGATCTCCGCATTCTGGTTCAGCATTCTGTTCGCGCTGACGGCAGACATGACGAGCAGCACGAACATCCCCGTTGTGATCATTGTTTGTCCCATGTTCATGACGAATTACCCCCCTTTCTGGTAATATGAACAGAAGATCATGGTATTGAACACTCTGCCTTTCACGACTTCTTCGGAAACTGCTGCGTGACACCCTGTTGCTGCAGGCTCTTGAGGTTTCCGTTCAACGCTTCCTGCAAGCGAGCGGTGTAATTGGCGTCCGTGAAATTCCCGTGCAGGACATTCGCCATGTTCAGCATCGATTTCACCGCCGACGCGATCACGCTGTATTCCTGTTTCATCTCCGCAAAGGCTTGTGCCAACCGCAACTGCCCGTCTTCAGTGACGAATGGCTTCAGCTCATGCTCGTGTTCCTGCATGTTCAAAGAGACCATCGAAAGTGAATTGTTCACAATCTGAGCGATGGATGCGAGCGTGCTGTGGAATGTTTCAATCGCAACAAGACTCTTTTCGCGCTCTCGTTCGATAGCTTCCCGTCGCTCCTTCTCTTTTCTAAAGAGGTAGCGCTCGTACACCCCGTCGATCAGGATCGTGATATGCTCGATCTCGATGTGCTCCTTCCGCACGTAGTCATACGCCCCGAGCTTCATCGCCTCGACGGCAATACTCTCGGAACCCGCCGCGGTCATCATCACCACCGGAGTCTCGATTTTCTGTTCGTGCATCCACTGAAGTACATTCAGACCGGACATGCCGGGCATTTTGTAATCAAGGATGATCACGTCGAACCTCTCTTGCTGCAAGGCCTCGATGGCGCTTTCCCCCGAGTCGCACGATCGAACACGATACTTCCCCGAAGAAGACAGGATTTGTTTCATGGCGATGCGGAACGAGTCGTCGTCGTCTACCACCAACAGCGACCGAATGTCCCTGTCTTGATGTGATGCGTTCATAGAGCTCTCCCGTCGTTGATTGGATTCAATTATTCTTCATCCTCCATAGTAACACTGGCGATTTCCTCAGGCGTTGTGATGCCTTTCTTGACAAGTCCCAGACCTGACATCCTGAGCGTCTGCATGCCCTTCTTCAAAGCCTCCTGGCGGATCGCTTCGTCGTCCACCACATCTCCGGCCTGGAGGATTAATTGCCGTATTGTTTTGGTGAACGGCAGGGCTTCATAGATTGCCGTTCGCCCTTTGAACCCCTTAATGCAGCTGATGCAGCCAACCGGTCGATAGAACGTTGAGCTCTGAATCTCCTTGTGCGTCAGCCCGAGCTTCGTGAGACCAGCGACGTCGGGCTCCTCGATCTTCGCTTTGCAGCGCTCGCAGAGTTTGCGAACCAGGCGCTGCGCAAGAATGATGTTGATGGAATAGGCTATGAGGAACGGCTCAACACCCATTTTGTACATACGCGAGATGGCACTCGCAGCATCGTTGGTGTGGAGCGTCGTAAGCGTCAGGTGGCCCGTGTTGGCAAGCTTGACGGCAATGTCCGCCGTAATCTTATCACGAATCTCACCGACCATCACGATATCCGGATCGTGCCGCAGGATGGCCCGGAGAGCTCCTTCAAAGTCCAATTTGGGATTGAGCTTCACCTGCCGCGCACCTTCAATGAAGTACTCGACCGGATCTTCCACGGTGAGCACGTTCACGGATGGATCCATGATCGTTCGCAATGCTGAAAAGAGCGTCGTGCTCTTCCCGCTTCCCGTTGGCCCCGTCACAATAATCATCCCGTACGGCTTGGTGATCGCCTTCCGGAAAGCTCCTTCGGAGTACTGATCGAAGCCGATCTCCTCGAGCTTTGTGCTGAAGGCGGGCTCCTGCAGCACGCGTATCACGATCGACTCATACTTGCTCCTGAGCTCTTTGCCGATCGTCGGTATGACCGAAACGCGGAACCGGACGGTCTTTCTGTCAATCGTGAACTGGGCGAAGCCATCTTGGGCCGAGCTGCGCTCAAAGCGATCCAGATTCATCGCCCGGTCTTTCACCACGGCCGCAACGGCTTCGGCTCGCGTCTCCGTATTGGCATACCAGAGGGCAAGTTTACCGTCAATGCGGAAATGAAACTCCGTCCGCTTCTCGCCCCGAGGGATCACGTGGATGTCGCTGGCACCGACGCGAACGGCGTCAATGAAGATATTCTCCACCAAGTCCACCAGCCCGCTGCGGTTGATCTCCTCCTCGAGGGCCTGCTCGTACAACTCGGCATCTTCTTCAAGCTCCGCGAGCGCAGAATCGCGCGCGTCCGACTCAAGCGACGCATAGGTGGAGCGTCCGATATTGACGCGTTGCCAGAGATCTTCCCACTGCTTCAGCTTGACATACGAAATCTCAAACTTCGGGAAGGAAAACGACCGCGCAATCGAGTACACTTCTCGCCGCGTGGGATCTGGGGTGATCACCCAGAGCCGCTCTGGCCGTTCGGGGTCCGCCATGTACGGCAGGACGCGAAACTCCAGCGCCAGTGTCTTCATGGCTGAAGGCATCGTGTTCAGCTCCTTGCGAATGAACGCCAATCCTTCATCGTCAACGTTTTCGGGAGCAATCTGCAGCTTTCTGAACGCGTAGTAATCAGCAATCTCATCGTACACTCGATCCCGGTCGATGTGGAGATCCTCGACGAGAACCTGGGGGAGCTTCCGACGCTTGTCATGGCTTTCCCTGCTAATGATCTCCAGCGCAGCCAACAGCTGATCCGCCGAGATGATCTCTTTCTCAACCAGCAGGTCGCCAAACTCTCTCTTCGTTTTCTGTGCTTGCGTCGATACCGCCATGATTATTCTTTCGTGATGTAGACGATCGAATCGGGCTGAGCGGTGATGTGCTGCGGCTGGTCGCGTTTCGGCTCGATCTTGACGGTTGCCGTCTCCGACGACAGGAGAGTCAGAAACACCATCGAGACCATAATGACCAGCGAGACACCGACTTCGATGATGTTGACAAGGTTCTTCATCGCGTAGCGATTGTCCGTTTCATAGTAGTCCGCCAACTGCACGGCCGTCGCCTTCACGCTTCCCGTCTCTGCCGCTGTCCGAAAACGCGACACGACCATCTCGGGAAAGAAGTTTGTCATCTCCAGCGACTTCCAAAACTCTGTTCCGTACTTGAGCATTGTCGGAACGGCAACATTCTTGATCTGCTTCTCCAAAAACCGATTCCGGCTCGACTCCGCCGCATGTTGAATCGCGTCAATGTTCTCGCCGCTGGAATACATGATACCCAGAACACGGCAGAAGAGCTCCACGCTCGTGTTGCGCAGAATTCGACCCAGATAGGGAACACGAATCATCAAACGATCAAACACCACTCTGCCGTTTGCCGATATCAGCCAAGCATAGAAAACTCCCATCGCGGCCCCCATCCCCAGGACAATGAACCAGAAATTGTCTTTGAGGATATCGCTCATCTCGAGCGTCCACGTCGTTAACGGCGGCATGGTTCCCGAAACCGGCGTCAAGAGATCTACCATCTTCGGCAGAAGGTACAGGATATAGAACGCCAGCGCTCCAATCAGGGCCAACATTGTTACCGCCGGCAGAATCATCGAACTCAGCAGACCCTTTTTGAAGTCTGCTTGCCGCTCGACAAAGCGAGCCACGCTCTCAAAGATTGACTTCATGTCCCCGCTCTTCGAGGCGATTCCTAACATCAGCGCCGTGTCATATCCGAGAACTTTCGCCTGACGCAAGAAGGCGTCGCGAGAATCGACACCCTCCTTCAGGTCCTTGATGATCCCCTTCAGGGCGCTCTTGAGGTTCTTGTCCCTCACATTGCCTGCCATGATATGCAGGATCTCGTTGTAGGGGAGCTTCTGCTCTAACAGCTTTGCGCTCGTGCCGATGAACGTGACGATTTCTTCCGGGGCCGCCGAGAAGCGAATATCATAGTAGCGCCGAACGCTCTGTACTTTGAAGCCAAGCTTTTCAAGCGCCGAAGTGACCTCTTCGCGCGAGTACGCGCTTTGCATTCCATCAATCGGCGTCGTGCCCCTCAGAACCCGATACGTGTAAGTCTTCTTCTTTCGGACCGAGACCTTATTCCACCCGTAGGCCTCGGCAAATGACTTCGCCCGTGCACGCGCGGCATAAATCGAGGTCGACGTAATAAACCGCTGAACCGGCTTCCCGGACTGATCAACTGCCTGGATTCGATATTCGGTTGCGTTCAGTTGGGGCATTCACGCCTATCAGAAAACAAACTCTGCCTTATGGCTGACCTGTTTCAACGTTCGCACTCCGATATGCTGCACCACAGTGATGGCAGTATCGTCCTTGCGGGTGCAGAATCGCCGTGCCGCATTGGTTGCACTGGCCAATCAGCTTCGTCCCGCACAAAATGCAATAGTACTGCTCCTCAAGAAAATGCGAGAAATTGCCACATTTTGGGCATAGACGATAGCGATTCAATCTTTCTGTGCCATTTTCCACGATGCGTTCCCAGACGAAGACGAGGTCCTGTATGAAAACTCAGTGCTTGCGCTTGAGTCAACGGCTGGAAGCTGAACTACCTGAATGAGCGCTCTTGAGGTGTGGAAGGGGTGAGCAAGCAGTCATCGCATAAGAACTATGCTTTTCGACGGATAAGCGGGTCGTTGAAGGGAAACCTAGACTCAAGCTTACGCCCCTCTTGCCTAACCCACACCTTAATAGCGGACTCGGATGTATTCAACAGGCGTTGCTCTAATCCATTGTGCACCCTTGCGAATCCATACCGGTTGCCGCAATGATGGCAAAACCGTCCGTGAGGATACAGGATCGATTTTCCACATTGCTGGCACTCCCCGACCAGCTTGGTTCCGCACCAAACGCAATAGTGCTGCTGCTCCTTTGCAAGTGAAAGGTTACCGCAGTTTGGGCAGACTCGATACTCGTTAGCTCGAAGTGTAACCACGACAGCCGACTCCTTCCCCTCAACCATTCTTGACGTAATACTTCGTCACCACGTATTTGCCGCGATGAATTGATCTGAAGCTCTTCTTGACCGTGCCAGTTGCATTTTCCGCAGTGGCTACAATCGTCTTACTGCTCCCATTAACTTTGACCGTAGCGGTAATCGTATACGTAGAGCCATTCTTTGAGATCGTATAATCAGCCGAACCGCCAAGGGTTTTCTTCCCGCTCACGGATCTGGCCGACCATCCGTTGGCAAGGTCGTTCACCGCAAGACGCAATGTAGCTTCAGCGAGCCTGTCGAGCTGAACCACCTTCATCCGGCTTGATGAAGCCTTCACATAGTCGCTCTCTACCTTCTTCAGCGACAGGGAATAAATCCCCACGATCAAGGAAGTGGCGCCCACCAGCACAACTTTCGAACCTCCCATAAGTCACCTGTTTATAGATTTGATGGATAGATCTTGAAATCTTTTGTCGCTGTCGTAAACCCTGCCGTTGCTCCCTCGACATTTTCCACAAGGTTGATTCGCACTCCGTTGATCAGGCTTGGGTCTGCAGTGATCTTGTTTTTCGAATCATAGTACTGGAAGGAAATGCTGGCGAACCTCTTCCCGACCTCAAGCGCGGTTCCCGAGTTGACACTTCGATAAAGGCTCCAGCATCCGGTCCCCGAGTTGAACGCAGCATAGTAGCGAACCGTCTCAGAGGTACCATTGTTGTCAATGTCCCCGTGGAACCGAAAGTCCTGTGCGTATGCAAAGCAGAAAATGTGGGGTCCTGTGTGATTGTAACCTGCTTGCGTGAGATCATCGTACATCATGTCCGATACGATCCCAACGTGCGCCTTGGTGTTGGCGTACTTCGTTCTTTGGTAGAGAGCATCGTTCAAGTTCACCGTGAGCGTCAACATCACGATGACCATGGACCCCCTAACAAAAAGAGATTGTATAAGATCTAAAAAGATGCTCATTTAGAAGGTGTGAATTTTCGAGAGAAATCGATCGGTTCCGGCCGGAACCATACCAAGACGCGATTAACATGGCTTCAAAAACGGTGCCATCACACGCCCGCATTCAGAAGACAAACAAAACAGCACAAAAAATGAACTTTCCCGGTAACTGGCCGACAGGCAGTCTGACTGGCTCAGAAACCACCGTAGAATCATTCCGAAAAATCCAGAATTAGAATCCGCAAGTACTTCGAGGAAAGAGAAGGCTTTCCCAGAAGCAGCATCGACAGTAAAGGTGGAACGTACGAAACCGAGACGGAATCATTCTTCTTTTCAGGAATTCTCAGAATTGACATTATTCTCCCCAGACGCCTTGCCTGCCTGAGGGCCCTTCAGTTTGATTCCAAGGCGCGAGCACTTGTCATACAACGTCTTTTCAGGAACCCCTAGGAGCCTCGCGCTCTCCCTGACGCTCCAATTTGTCTGCTCGAGTGTCCTGTAAATTGCGATCCGCGCGGCAGACTCCTTTGCTTCTTTTTCAATTGCGGGAAGAGGTTGTCCCATCACGATTGGAGCGTTGGCTTCAACGATCTCTCTCGGAAGATGATCTGGTTCTATGGACGCGCTTGGCGAGATGAGGATCCCGCGCTGCAACACATTCTCCAGCTCTCGCACATTGCCGGGCCAGTCGTACTGCATCAACAAGTCAAGAGCAAGCGGGTTCACCTGAATGGTCGGCTTGCTGAGCGCTTTGCCGAAGCGCTGCAGAAAATGCTCGACGAGCATTGGGATATCTTCCCTGTGGTCACGAAGCGGCGGCATGTGAATGGGATACACATTCAGCCGATAGAAGAGATCAGATCGAAATTCACCCCGCTCGGTCATTGAGTTGAGATCCCGATTGGTCGCGGCAATCACCCGAACATTGACCGGAATCGGGCTGGTGCCGCCGATCCGGTCAATTTCCTTTTCCTGCAGGGCTCGTAGCAGCTTCACTTGCAGGTGAACATCCAGCTCGGCAATTTCATCGAGAAAGATCGTCCCGCCGTCGGCGAGCTCAAACTTCCCGAGTTTTGTTTGTGTGGCTCCGGTAAAGGACCCCTTTTGGTGTCCGAACAGTTCACTCTCGATGAGCTCTTTTACCAATGACGCGCAGTTGACGGTTACAAAAACGCGCTGGCTTCGTTTGCTCGCTGCGTGGATCTCGCGCGCGACAAGCTCTTTTCCGGTGCCGGATTCGCCTGTGATTAAGACTGTCACATCGGTCATCGCGACGCGCTGGATCGCTTCGAAGACACGGTGCATCATCGGGCTCACGCCAACGATTCTTCCCGAGACACGCTCGACCTCTTCACGGAGAAGCTCATAGTCTCTCTTGAGCTCTCGTTCGGCAAACGCTTTCTCCACGATCGTCTTGAGTTCTTCAATCTTTGGAGACTTGGGAAGGTAGTGGTACGCGCCCAGCTTCATCGCCTCCACAGCACTCTCGACCGACGCGTTGGCCGTCAAGATGATGACGGGGCAGTCTGGAATTGTATCCTTCACGCGCTTCAGAACATCCATGCCGCTTTGGCCCCCGCCGAGCATCACGTCGAGCAAAACGACATCCACCCTCTTGTTGCCCAAGATGTCAAACGCCTCCGCCTCCGTTTGGGTCGTGAGGACGTTGAACGATTCCCCCATCAGCGACTCGAAGTCCTCAAGGAACGTCTTGTTGTCGTCCAGTACAAGAACCGTTCGAACTTGATCCATAGTGTTTGGCCCGCGAGCGAGCTTCCGCTCAATGCCTTATGCAGAAAAACGTAACGTACAATAAAGCAATAACTTGCCTAATCTGGAAGAGTTTACGGCTGGAGCATTCTCAAACGTAACAAGAACGTCGTTCCTGATGCCTCGACGCTGCTCTGAACGCATATGTCTCCATCGAACTTTCCTAAGATTCCCAGCACTTTCGCAAGATTAGCACAGCCAGAAATCCCCCGACCTACGAAAAGGTCCCCCCACTGGTGGGAAGGGACAAAAAGGCCGCTATCGTGCACCTCCAGTAACCATCGGTCCCCCCGCGTCCCTACGACAAAGGACAACTCTCGCCCCGCATCATCATCGGATTGATCACCCTCGCGATCAATCAAGGCTTCAATCACTTCCGCGAATTCCGTCTCAGGAATTACCGCAGCCTGGTCCAGCTCAGTGAGACGGACGGAGAACGAGATCTTCTTCCCGGCATCAGTGCTCTTCCGTCGTTCCAGGATGTTCTGCAGCACCTTGTTTGGCTTGCACTGGAATTCACTAAACATCCGCTCGCGCATTAATCGAAATGCATCAAGAAGCCGATCGGCGTGCGCCGGGATCTCTAACTGTTGTCGATGCAGCTCGTCTTCTGATTGCTGCGGATTCAGGCTCAATCTACGGGCGATGTTTGCCAGTTCATCAGCGTGGATTCGGATCGCCTGAACGATTGTCGGATCGAACTCAATGATGTGAAGTTGCTGCGCAATTTTGCCGACGGCAGGATGAACCTTCTCGATGTACTCTCTGAGCGCAGCGCGAAACCGCTCGAATCGGGTTGAGGACGTGGCCTCTTTGAGATTGCGGCCGAAGAGCGCAACACGGCTGATATTCATGTGAGCCCACGAGCCGTGCGAAAATGGCTGCAGGTTCACGATAATCTGGTCTTTTATCCCCTCCTCACTCATACGTGCCAACTCCTTGAAATGCGCTCTTCGTCAACATCGCGACGATCACTCGCGTTTGAGCCGAGGCAGAGGGCGTCCATGGATTGACTCAGGAGAGGTTCGTTCGGCAGCGTGACTACGGCGAGAAGGACAGCTATCGTTCCTGAGGAGGAACGCACGGAGGTTCTGTTACGGGGATCGATATCCGTCACGGGTTCTTACTCAGCCATCGTTTGATCGACTGCAGGAATGCTTCTTCATTCACGATCGGCTTTGCGACGTAGTCATTAAACCCTACTTCGAGAAATCGTTCGCGGTCACCGCTAACAGCGTGGGCGGTCAGCGCGATGATGGGCTTGTTTCTCAATCGCTCATCTTGGCGGAGACGCGTGAGCACTTCGATGCCGTCCATCCCGGGCAGGGAAATATCAAGCAGAATCAAATCAGGGACGGATGTCTTGAGGGCTTCCATCGCTGCGAATCCGGTTTCATACTCGTGTAGTATATACAATTCGCTCAGCAGCGCCCGTACGAGGACCCGATTATCCCTGTTATCCTCGACAAGCATGATCGATTTCATACAAATGAGTATAACAGCTTAAGCCTGAAAGTGCAAGATTGGTTGAAGTGTTAGATCTGCCGGCCCCTCAAGTGTGACATGAAGGCAAAGGCGAGTAGTCTTGTTATCGCAGGGAGGTGGGTGGATGGACTTCAATTGGTGAGCGGCTGCCGGTTTGCGGATCCTAATGTTGTCTGTCGGGGTAAGGGCTGGTGGACGCTGAAGGATTCGAACCTTCGGCCTCCGCCTTGTAAGGGCGGCGCTCTGAACCAGCTGAGCTAAGCGTCCAAAATGGTGGTTCCTCTATATGAAGGTACTGACATTTATACTTCGCTGCAATTACATTCAGATGGATTCCCTCGCTCGCCATTGCACGAGTTGCTATCCTGCGCGTTCGGTCTCGAAGAGGAAACCATAAGGCCAGGATGTCAAGCAAGCGAGGACTTCATCGACGTTCTGATGATCGCGCCTTGGTTCCGTGAAGCTCAAGCCTCGCGCGTGAGTCTCCTGAATCTCTTGTTTCGGTCGTAAGGAATGATATCGATTATTTGTCCCCTACTTACTCTCATTCGACAGCGTCCCTTCTTCCGCCCATCCAGTCTCTCTGTTCAAACCTGCCTTTCGCTCGTCTCGTAATGACCATGAACTCTGCGAGATAAGAATCGAATACTCGAACGATGAGGTTTGCCACCTTTTCTTTGACGTCAGTGCTATTCATCGGAATCATCGTCGATTATCCACGGAAGCCTAGGAACGAAAAAGCAGTCCGGCAGAATATCGATAGAAAAATCCATTAATGCTGATGCTGTCGAATGAACATTAGGTGTCAGCGGCGGTCAGGATTTTCTTGAATCCCGCGGAGACGATTTCGGATGGGGGGAGCAGACTCACCACGAGGCACGATTCCTGTTCGAAATCAAACAAGTTGCCGGGGTGAACAAGGATATTATGGCGTTGGAGCAGATCCAGTGCCCATTCTTCATCAGAACGAGTCTGCGGCAGGCGCAGAACCGCATTCCATCCACCCTCACAGTGAAGCACGCTCACGCTCGAGGATGGCGCACATTCACTCCGCAGCATCTGATAGTTGCTGCGCACACGATCGCGGATCTGCTGCGTTACAGGCAGAAGGTCCGTCAACAGAGACGGCAGAGCGTGCTGAACTGGTGCGCCAATCGAGAGAAAGAGGTCACCAACCATCTCCAATCGCCGCATTGCTTCGTCGCGTTCCTCGGGAGGACCGGAGACCACGATCCATGCCAGTTTCATTTGCGGGAGGCCCAGAAGCTTGGACAGGCCGTTGAGTGCGAACGTGAGCACTTCGCCGTTTCCAGCAAAGCTTGGCGCCCGCCTGACATCACCTTCAAAAGCGAACGGTCCAAATACCTCGTCGACAATCAACGCAGCGTGACGTCGCCGGGCAAGCGTCGAGATGGCCTCGCGCTCCTGGACTTTGACAAATGACCCTGTGGGATTGTTCGGATGGACCAGCACCAGAGCACGCGTGTCGCGGGAGAAGCTACGCTCAATCGTTGAGAGGTCAACCTGCCATTCACCGTCGTACGCGAGATGGTAGTGGCGCGATGTGACGTCACCCAGTCGGCAGAGATCGTTGAAGAGCGGATAGCTTGGTTTCGGCACAAGCACGGACTCTCGTTCATTGCAGAGCAGGCGAAATAAGAAGGAGTACCCTTCGCTGGTGCTGGCAGTAAGGATGATGCATTCAGGTTCAATCGTGATACCGTGTGCACGATAGAAATCGACCACGGCAAGTCGTGCGGAGGAGAGCCCCTTGGGATCGGGTTCGTACACCAATGAGCGTTCTGTGGAAAGGGTCTTCAGGATGGTATGGGGATGGTATTCGAAATGGCATCGGATTGGGTTCGATTCCGTCAGATCGATGATCTCTTCGCACTGCTGGCGCTTTCTTTGCAGGAGACTAAAAAGCCTACTCGATCGGAGGTCCCAGTTTGTGCGAGAGGAAAACATGGCGTGGTTGATGCCTTTGCGGGAGTCAGGAGTCAGAATCCAGAAGCCAGGAGACTGGAGTGAGGTGGCAGAAGTCAGTTGTCAAGAGTCGGCGTGGGCAGAGATCAGCCTGCTCCTTGAATCTGCAATCTGGATTCCCATTTCCTTCTATATATCAGCCATTTCCGCTTTCTTCTTCGACATCCGATAGCGCTCGTTATGGTCCAGATATTTCGTGCGGAGTCGGATCGATTGCGGCGTCACTTCGACATACTCGTCATCGCTGATCCATTCGATCGCTTGCTCGAGCGTCAGAATACGGGGCGGTTCCAGGCGTATCGCTTCATCAGAGCCTGAAGCGCGGATGTTCGTCAGATGTTTTGTTTTGCAGACGTTGACGACCATGTCATGCTCGCGGGAGTTTTCACCCACAATCATCCCGCCATAGACCCGCGTTCCCGGCTCGACGAAGAACGTTGATCGCTCCTGCAGCTTCCACATCGCATAGGCAACAGAGATACCGTTCTCGAGCACGATGAGCGCTCCACGGGAGCGATGCTCGATCTCGCCTTTGAACGGCTCATAGCCGTCGAAGTTATGATGCAGAATGCCTGTCCCCTTTGTCTGCGTCATGAATTCCGAGCGGAACCCCAGGAGCCCCCGTGCCGGCACAATGAACTCCAGCCTCGTGTTCCCCTGAAACTGGAGCATGTTTCTCATTTCCCCCTTCCGCTGACCCATGTTCTCGATCACCACTCCCACATATTCATCAGGCACATCGATAATGACGTGCTCCATAGGCTCACAGAGGACATCGTCAATCAGTTTATAGATGACCTCCGGCCGAGAAACCTGCAATTCAAATCCCTCTCGTCGCATGGTCTCGATGAGAATCGCCAGATGAAGCTCTCCTCGACCGCTGACTTTGAACACGTCCGGAGAATCCGTGAGTTCAACCCGCAGGCTGACATTGGATCGCAGCTCCCGGGCCAGTCGTTCCCCCAGGTGGCGGGTCGTGACGAATTTTCCTTCTTGTCCAGCGAACGGGGAGTTGTTTACCATGAAATTCATCGAGAGCGTGGGCTCTTCGATGGAGACAAACGGCAGCGGCGCGGGATCACGCGCATCGGCGATCGTTTCCCCGATATCGACGTCCTCCATACCGGCCACGGCAATGATTTCGCCGGCGCTTGCCTCTTCGACCTCGATTCGTTTCAGTCCGTCGAACGTGTAGATCTTCGTGACCTTGGCATCATCAACGGTTCCATCCCGGTGGGCGACCTTCATCGGTGAGCCGAGCTTAATGGTACCTCGAGACACACGACCGATCCCCAGTCGCCCCAGGTAGTCGTTGTAATCAATCGTTGTCACGAGCATTTGGAACGGTAATTCCAGTTCGCCGGGGGGAGGAGGGACTCGCTTGACGATCGCCTCGAAGAGCGGTTCCAGGTTGTCGCTGGGATCGTCCAACTCCCGTTTGGCAATGCCCTGTTTTGCAATGCAGTAGATCGTTGGAAAATCAAGCTGGCGGTCGTTCGCGCCCAGGGAGAGGAACAATTCAAAGACTTCATCAAGGACTTCGTGAGGTCGAGCGTCCTTACGATCGATCTTGTTAATCACGACGATGGGCTGGAGATCCAACTCCAGAGATTTTTTCAAGACGAATTTCGTCCCGGGCAGCGGGCCTTCGGCCGCGTCGACAAGCAGCAGCACGCCGTCGACCATTTTGAGAGTCCGCTCCACCTCGCCTGCAAAATCGGCATGTCCCGGCGTGTCAACGATATTGATCTTCACAACCCCGCCGCTCTTTGGCTTGTAGAACACGGCGGTGTTCTTGGCAAGTATCGTGATGCCGCGCTCGCGCTCCAGCTCGTTCGAGTCCATGACACGGCTCACGACCTCCTGATGGGCACGAAACGTGCCGGTCTGGCGGAACATGAAATCAACAAGTGTGGTTTTCCCGTGGTCAACATGCGCGATGATCGCGATGTTCCGTATGTCCTCTCTTCTCTTCATACATCCTTACAGAACGGTCTGATGAAATCTCCAATGGGCAGCGAAACAACTGTGCCACTGCCGATGGTCAGAAAAAAAATGCCTCGGGTTTCATGTTCCAACCGGAGGCTTAACACGCCTTCTTGTTCGTCAGGCTCTGCAGTAAGGTAAGAAAATTCTGTCGAAAATGAAATGCTTTGCTTCCGCTTCGCATTCCGATCTTGCCCCGGTGCGCGATCCTTACGAACCGGGCTTGCGCCTTAGCCTCTTTCACCGTATCTTGAGACCCGCAAGTCAATCGATAGGTTTCACTTCCCAAAGAAGGAGATATCATATGCGTCAAGTCGTTCTTGCACTTCTTGTTGTAGCACTTTCAGCCGGAGTAGTCCTTGCTCAATCCACTCAGTCGGAGACTGTGAAGCTTTCCGTCACCGGCATGCATTGCGATAACTGTGTACAGAAGGTGGATAAGGCCCTGCGAGGTGTCGAAGGCGTGAAGGACGTCAAAGTCGATCTGAAAGAGAAGACCGCTGAGGTCGCTCTTGCTGCAACTTCGGTGAAAACCGAAACCCTCGTCAAGGCTGTAAGCGATGCGGGATTCAAGGCACAACTGGCCAGCGCTGCTTCTTCCTCAACAAAAGAAGAGAAGTGCGCCTGCTGCCCGGGAAAGGATGGCCACAAACAAAAGGCAGGGACAGGCAAGGACAAGGATTGCTGCAAGAACATGAAGAAAGCCGACAAAAAGAGCTAAGGCTTTACCTGACGTTTTTTCCCGGCAAGAGTCCGTCAAAGAAGCCGCTGCGCGTAGATGCTGCAGCGGCTTCTTCATTGCTTCGAGAAAACCGCTGTCAGGCCCGCTGAGCCGTTATCCCTCCAGCTTTCGTTCAGTCCGTGCGCTTCCGTCTGAGAGTCAACTCGAACACATCCGGTCGCGAGTAATGGCCTGCGACGTCGAGCGTGAGGCTTTCCTCGACGGCTCGCTCTGTTTCAATTTCCGCCGCGACGAGGGTTTCTTTACCGTAGACCGGATCGACCAAGTAGCACCCATCCGGACCGATGATTGCACTGCCTCCATTCAGCAGCACATCGGGCTGCCCTTTCAGTTCATCACGCAATTCATACTCCCTGGGAAACATGCGTTTCTCGAGGTACATCGCCGCTACCAGGACGAAACACCGGCCTTCAAACGCATAATGACGGCTTGCAAGCTGATGCAAATCCTTTCCATGTGGCCATGAGGCGACGTGAATGATTTCACCTTCAGCGTGGAGCACTTGTCGTGCTGGAGGCATCCAATGCTCCCAGCAGATAAGTCCGCCAATCCTGCCGAATTTGGTCTCGTGCGTCCTCAACCCTTCCGCGTCGCCATAGCCCCAGACCAACCGCTCGCCAAAGGTCGGAACGAGCTTGCGATGGTGGCCGATCAGCGCTCCTTCGTCACTGAATGAAGAGGAGAGAGTTGTAGAGCGATTTTCCGACTCGCTCGTTCACGCCAAGCACAACATGCACGTTTGCCCTTTTGCAGGCTGCAGCAATTTTCTTGGACTCCGGTGAGCCAAGCTGCAAGGCATTTCGGTGCAGGCGCGCGTAGAGCTTCTTTGCGGCATCGTTTCCCCATTGGCTGTACGATCCCGCATCGGCCTAGACGGGGTAGACGGGAATCCATGTTTCGGGAAACGCAACGAGCTTGATCTTGCGCTTCCCTGCCAACTCGATGATTCTGCACGCTTTCTCGACACAGCCGCGTAGATCAAGAACAGAAGGCGCAAACTGAGCGATTCCGACTTTGATCTTCATGGGATACCCTCTTCATTTCGGTTCCACCCGGCAACATTGGCTTGAATCACATCAAAACCACCATAGGGATTTCGTTTCATTCGCAGAGTACTTGTGCCCAAAATCGAGATTGATTCCATCGTCCCCGCCCGCAGCCCATTCCAAGCAGTCTGCATTTTCACGGTGGCATAATCACCTTCAACCACGCATTCCACTGGTTCAAAATTCCACGAAACAAAAGCAGCGTAGTGATTGAGGAATGATGTGATTTCATTCTTCATTTGCTCTACAGTTGTTGGAGTTCCATTTGCATTGTACAGCTCGCCCTGTGCCACACTCTTCAGAGCGTAATCTACGTCGCGGTGAAACAGATCGAGGAGAAAGCCTTCAGCAAACATCTTCGCGTCGTACTCGTCGTTAGGATGGAATTCTTCGTAGGTGAAGTGGTGATTCATCCCTTCGATCCGGATGTCATCGGTTTCTGCGTCCATCAATTCAATGGTGAGAAATCGATACGCTTCGGCGTCTGCCACATCACAAAGGAAATCAACAACAATGCTACTGAGGCTCAAGAATTCCAGAATACTTTCGAGTTCTGAGGAAAGATGCTCTGATGGAACTTCAGATACCGGCTTAAAGACTGGATTGCCGACGAATTCCCGCACCGTCACCCGCCTAGCATTTTCGAACTGCCTCTCGAATTCCTCGACATAGTTCAACCACCTTGATTCAACTTCCGGTGGAAGCTCTGAGCCCGCAGTTCCGAAATGCGCACCATATTTCTGTGCCAGCTCCTGCTTTTTCGCTTCATTCAGCGCCCATTGGATACGGGCTTGCTCACGGTCAGAGGATTGATCTTCCATATTCTGTTCCTTGCCCATGCATTAGGCAAGCCATCCGATGAATCGGACGGCTTATTGTGAAGCGAAACCCAACAAGGGTTTCGTATCTGACGAAGGCGTCGATTTCAATCGATGCCTTCGCCGGCGGGCTGCGATGAGATCTCAAGATCATCTTGCAGCTTCCGGTTTGTGCGGACGGCTGCAAACATACCCGATAGTTGATGTTTCACTCATCTCCACGCTGCAAATTCATCGAGTTCCTTTCGCTTGATGTCCGGCACTTTCGTGCCTTCTTTCGGATATCCCACAGGAATAAGGAGAAACGGCTTCTCATTCTCAGGCCGTTGCAGGATCTTCGATAGAAACTCCATTGGGCTCGGGGTATGCGTAAGCGCAACCAGACCCGCGTTGTGAATCGCGGCCAGAAGGAATCCGACAGCGATGCCAACGGACTCTTTCACATAGTAGTTCTTGCGAACCTGATTATCCTCTTTGGTGTAGGAGATCGAAAACACCGCGATAAGTGCTGGCGCGATCTCCAGGAACTCTTTGTGCCAATCCGTTCCCAGGACTGCGAGATCATCGAGCCACTCTTGAGGCATGCGATGATCATAGCTCTCTCTTTCAACGGCCTCTGCTGCGATGCGAATCTCTTTCTTGATATCAGGATCTGTGACAACAACGAATCGCCACGGCTGCCTGTTTGCGCCTGATGGCGCGGTACCTGCAGTCTTGAGAATCAACTCAAGCACCTCGCGGGGAATTGGTGTTTGGGAAAACTCGCGAATGGTTCTGCGTGCCTTACAGAGCTCGTGGAAGGTCCAAGCCCGGGCAACTTGTTCCTGCTCTGAGAGTGGGTGATGGAGGTAGGGGATAAACTCAGGCATGACGTCACCATGTGCTGATCGTTCGAAGTCATGATAGGCGAATTCGCTCCCGATTGCAACTCCTGGGACTTTTGACTAGATTGTCCCGACCCTGACTGTCCGGCAACGCCGTGATGGTCGGGGTAAGGTGTTTTCGTGCGTGGAGAACGCGTGGAAATTGGCAATTTGCAGTTGACGATCGCCGATTTCGCGAGGTTAAGGAACCAGGCTGAAGATGGTTGAGACCATTAAGAAGAGAATAGAGGAGTCCGATCCGTTCCGCATTCTGCATCAACGGATTGCAGCCCTCAGTGCAGGTGAGGACGCGTGGATCCGGGGAGTTAACGGATCGCTGGCGGCTTTTGTCGCTGCAATGATCTTCGGAGAGCAAAGACGTCAGACAGTTCTCATCGTTCCAGCCAACGAGCGGGCGGAGCAACTGCGTGATGACTGTGTACTCCTGACCGGTGAGCAGAGCGTTCGTCTTTACGGTCATGGGCCGAGTCACAAGGCAACGTTGCTTGATATGACCGCTCCGATCGCACAAGTTGAGACTTTGAAATCCCTGTCAAACCTAGAGGCGGTTATCGTTGTGACATCGGCTGAGGCGCTTTCGAGCCGGATCCCGGCGCCTCAGGACTTCAAACAACGGAGCATGGAGCTCGAAGCTGGCAAGGAGTATCCGTTCGAAGCGTTGATCGAGACACTCGCAAGCCTCGGCTTTGAACGAAAGGACTTTGTGGAGGAGTATGGTGACTTCTCCATTCGGGGCGGCATCCTTGATGTGTTTCCCTTCGTAGGAGATAACCCCGTGCGCATCGAGTTTTGGGGGGATTCGGTAGAGTCGATCCGTGAGTTTGACGTCTTGTCCCAGCGGTCGATTCGGGAACTCCAGTCAGCAAGCATTGTGGCCAGCCTCTTTCCGACCTCAGAGGAAGCCAGTCAGCCCTCAGCCTCGCTCTTCGATTATCTGAGGCCCGATGCAATCCTCGTGTTCGACGAGCCGACGCTGATTCAGAAGGAAATTGAAGAGCTCTTTCACGAAGGGGTTCAGAACATTTTCGACTGGGGCAGTCTGGATGTGCGCTCACGACAATTCACTCGCATTATCCACTCCACACTTGGCAATCTGCCCTCGAACGATTCAGTGAATTTTCTAAGCTCGCCCCAACCTCCGACGAATGGAAGCATCAAGGTTCTTCTCCAGCACGTCCACGAGGTGGGCGCTCTCGGACACGAGGTCTATCTTGCCTGCGACACGCAAGAGGAGGCTGAGAGAATCAAGGAGCTGATTGAGGAAGAGCTTACATCGCCGGGAGATCCTCGGCCGGGATCGGGACACCCGTCCGGCGCCCCGCTTCGTGCGACCGACATCGATTATCATCTGATGCACGAAGCTCTCCATCATGGCTTCCTCTTTCCCCCGGCAAAGCTTGCACTCTTCACCGAGCATGAGATCTTCGGCCGTCTGAAGCGACGAGGGCTCGGGAAGCGAAAGAAGTTCAAGGGCTTCTCGCTAAAGGAGGCACAACAGCTGCAGCGCGGCGACTATGTTGTCCACGTCGATTATGGTATCGGGAAATTCGCTGGACTTCAGAAGCTCAAGGTTCGCGGGGTCGAGCAGGAAGTGATGAGGGTGCTCTACGAAGGGAACGATGTCCTCTACGTGAATCTGAACTTCGTCAACCGCGTCCAGAAATACGCATCGCAGGAAGGACACATCCCAAAGCTGACAAAGCTCGGTGCTCCTGACTGGGAACGCCTCAAGTCACAGGCACGACGACGCATCAAGGATATTGCTCGCGAGCTCATCAACCTCTACGCTCGCCGTAAGCACGAGGAGGGTTTCGCTTTTGCCCCGGACACGCATTGGCAAAGGGAGCTCGAGGCCTCGTTCATGTACGAGGATACGCCGGACCAGGCAAAGGCAACGAGTGATGTCAAACGCGACATGGAACACCCCTCGCCGATGGACCGCTTGATCTGCGGTGATGTGGGGTTTGGCAAGACCGAGGTTGCTGTCCGCTCGGCGTTTAAGACCGTGATGAACGGGAAACAGGCTGCAGTCCTCGTTCCGACCACCATCCTGGCTCAGCAGCATTTCAATACGTTTGTGGATAGACTTGGCCGTTACTCGGTTCGCGTTGAATCGCTCTCACGCTTCAAGACGAAGAACGAGCAAGCGGAGATCCTCGCTGGAATGCAGCAGGGAAAGGTTGACATCATCATCGGCACCCACCGGCTTCTGTCCAAGGATGTCCGCTTCAAAGACCTCGGCCTTCTTGTCATCGATGAGGAGCACCGATTCGGCGTCTCCGCAAAGGAGAAGCTGCGACAGCTCCGCGCAACCGTTGACACCGTGACGCTTACCGCGACACCCATCCCCCGGACGCTTCAGTTTTCCCTAATGGGGGCGCGCGATCTTTCGATCATCAACACTCCACCCCGCAATAGACTTCCTATCATAACCGAAATCGCTCAATACGATTCGCAGCTCATCCGCGAGGCAATCCTCAAAGAGCTGCATCGCGGCGGCCAGGTCTATTTCATCCACGACCGGATTCACGATATCGAAGACGTTCAAGGACTGCTGAAACACAAAGTCCCCGAAGCGCGTTTTCACGTCGCTCACGGCCAGATGAAGGGGCACGAGCTTGAGAAGACGATGATGGAGTTCTTAGAAAAGAAGTTCGACGTCCTCATCTGCACCAAGATTATTGAATCCGGCATCGACATCCCGAGTGTCAACACCATCATCATCAACCGCGCCGACCGATTCGGGCTCGCGGAGCTCTATCAGCTACGCGGTCGGGTTGGACGGTCGAACGAACAAGCCTACGCCTACCTCTTGACACCACCCATCCTGAGCCTCCCACGGCCCACCCTCCGCCGGCTGCAGGCTATCCAGGAATTCACGGAGCTCGGGTCAGGCTTCAATTTAGCTATGCGTGACCTCGAGATTCGCGGCGCCGGCAATCTCCTCGGGGCGGAGCAATCGGGTTTTATCCTCGAGATGGGGTTTGAGATGTATCAGCGGATCGTTGAGGAGGCCGTTGCGGAGCTGAAGGAGCAGGAGTTTAAGCAACTCTACGAACGTGAGACGGGAGACGGAAGACGGGAGAAGGTTGAGACCGTTGTGGAGGCGGATATCGAGGCGTTTGTTCCAGACTTCTTTATCGAGTCTGACGCGGAGCGACTCGATTTCTATCGGCGGCTCTACAGGGCGACCTCCCTCGAGGAGATCCAATCGATGCGTGACGAGCTCCGGGACCGGTTTGGAGAGTACCCAGAGGAGGTTGAGCATCTCTTCTCGCTTCTTGAGTTGAAGGTCCTCGCCGCGCAGATCGGCTTTGCGAAGATTGAATTCCAAAACGACCGGCTTTCACTGTTCTTCCCTCCAGCGGATACGAAGGAGTTCTATGAGGAGAGTGATGGAAGTACTTCTCGCTTTCAGCAAATCATGAGCCACGTCAGTGACCTCAAGCGATATGGCGCCGGCCTCAGGCAGGAGGGACAACAGTTGAGATTGACAGCGCAGCTTGAGCATGACACTGAGCCCAGGGCGAGACTCAAGCAGGTTCGCAGCCTCCTTGAGCGGCTTCAGTATCAGCTTGCGCCTTCACCTCCAATGAGCCAGTCTAATATCCCGACATGATCCCAATCGTCGCGTAGCTCTTCGCCCATCGGATGAAGACAACACTGGACAAAAACCTCATCAACAACCTGCCCGACGCGCCTGGCGTTTACCTCTTCTACGGCGCCAGCGGTGAGCTGCTCTATGTGGGAAAGAGCAAGACGATTCGCACACGAGTGCGCTCCCATTTCACATCTCGCAACGAGGCGTGGCTGCGCCGGCGTGTGCGGCACGTCGAGGGCCGCGAGACAGCCGGAGAACTCGGAGCTCTGCTCCTGGAGTCACAGCTCATCAAGGAGCTTCGACCGATGTTCAATGTCGCCTCGCGTAAACAGCGCAGGATCGTCATTGCGCGACGCACCATGAATAGCGCCGGCTACGCGATGGTTGCCCTTCAAGCTGTCGACTATCTCGACATCCGGGAGACTGAACCGATCCTGGGTATCTTCAAGCATAAAACGCAGGCGAAGGAGTTCCTCACTGCGATCGCAAAGACGTATCGCCTGTGTCCCAAGCTGCTGAGGCTGGAAACCTCCAAGCGATACTGCTTCTCCTATCACCTTGGGCAGTGCCGCGGCGCGTGTATGAGCGAGGAAGATCCAGCACTCTACAACGCGCGGGTGGAAAAAGCATTCCTTGCGCGCACGATCAAGGCTTGGCCATACGATGGAGGCATCGTAGTGGAGGAGCGCTCAGCAGATAACAGATATCGCGAGCTCTTTCTAATCGACAATTGGTGCCTTGTGACCAGCTTCAGGTCGAGCGCCGGCGCGTTCGAGCGGCACATCAGGGGAAACCATCGGTTTGACTACGAGAGCTACAAGATCCTCCTGGCCTATTTGACGGATGAGCACAACCATCATACCGTCATGAATCTCGACAAACAGACCTTTGAGAGAGTCTGTCAGAACGGGCCGAAAGACCTTCGGTCGTTTCGTCACCCAGAGTGAGCAGCCCCTCAGAGTCGCTGCAGTCACTTTCCTACGGCATATGCCGCAATCCCCCAGAAGTTGTATCTCGGCATCGCTGCATTCCAGCGATCAAAGGAATGCGAATCGTCCGATTTGTACCGGAGCTTATATCGCCCCGTCGGGACAGTGATCGTTACGTCGACCATCCGATTCTTGTCAGCTCCTCCGGCGTGTGTTGTTTCCGCCGCTTTCATTTGCCAGACGGTATCTCCCGTCTCAGCATTCTCAAGCCATCCGTAGTCATAGAGCTGACCTCCGAAACCCTCTCCAAGAGCAAAGATGCGCACACGTTGTTCGCGATCCAGACGGAACTCTGCTGTCCTGTCCTCGAAGTCTCCAACCCTCTCGATCTTTGCCAGCAGCGTCGATTCCGTAAGCCCGGTCGGGAGCGGTTCGGAGTACACACTTCCATAGATCGCGAAGAGTCGACTGGCGCCCGGTAAGTCCCCTACGCTCGAGGAGATACGTGCTTCACATTGGAGATCCGCGACGATGACCTGACTGTAGCTCTTCGACGAAGCATCCCTTAGGAATCGTTTCACTTCATCGTCGGATCTTCTCCAATCAATCTCGGGTATTTGCTGCCCGTAGAGATCGGGAAAAACGAATTCTTTGAGAAAGGCCAAACCGACCGGCGAACTCAGGAGGTCACCCGATCCCAAGCTGGTTGGCCGGCTGAGGTTGTCCGTGTTGGCCATGATGATGAACGTCAGGTTCTGTGAGGGAACCTTGAGGATGAGCGATGAGTTGCACGTCCAGTAGCCGTAATGCCAGATGAATTTCTGTCCCCGATGGAAGGTTGTGAACCACGCGAGACCATAGGGAAGCGTGTCGCCTTTCGTGGATAGCGTTGGTGTCCAGGCCATTTGCTGCGTCGTTTCATCGAGCAGCTTGTATCGATCCAGAGCGATATCGAACCTGGCCATGTCCATCACCGTCGAGATCAACCCGGCCGACACGCTGAAATAGGTCGGGTAGGACCCCCGCGTCGGCGTGAAGGTGCTGTCAAGCCTGTATGGTTGAGCGAGGATCTTCGATACCGCAGCGAAGCGTTGCACCTGCTTGCCGCCCACCGCCTCAGTCTGAAGATCCGATAGATGTGCATGCAGAATTCTCCAAACACCGTCCTCGAGAATCCAGACCATCGTCGTCCTCCAAGGACCGGCGGGTCGGGGTTGTCGTTGGCCCGGAAGCACCATCGTACCCCGCATGAAGGACGTCGTGAGCACAACATTATCGACAGGCACGGCCTCGAGGTCCACGAGCTCGAACTGGAGCTTGACGCCATTTCGGAAGTAGTTCGCAAACTCTTTGGCGTCGGGGAAGACTCCGAGCGCCTCGCCTTGGTAGTTGAAGGCTGAGTTCTGTGATGAGGCAAAACCATTCAACGCATCCGCATTTCCGGAGTTCAAGGCACTCATCAGCTCACGGCTGCGCTGAAGAGCAGCTTGCACATTTGGGTCATTTGGTGTGCTCATTCTCATCATCCGCGGGGGGACATTCGGAGCAGTGTTGTCCAAGCCAAGCGGCTCGAGGATTCGTTCAATCAGCAGCACGCCGAAAGATCGCCCGGAAGCTTTGGCAATCACCTTGCTCAACTCTGCGAATCGATCTCCATCATACTGATATTGCTCACCGGGATTGCCTGCTGATGTATGCGAGAGGAGGTGCTTGACGCGGATGACACCCTGGCTCTCACGGGCGATGCCGTACTTCGTCACCGGGTCGTCGAGATTCACCTCTCCTTCTTTGACGAGCTGGAGAAGTATCGTCCCACCGAACGTTTTCGTGAGGGACGCAAGGTGGTAGGCGGTGTTCTCTGTAGCTTGAGATTTTTTTTCAAGATCCGCATACCCGAATCCTCGTGCCCAGATGGCAGTCTGATTTTTGACGATGGCGGCCGAGTAAGCCGGAATCTTCAGTTGTTCCCAGAGTTTCTCAAGTGCGACTTCAAACCGAGCCAACTGTTGCCGTTCGGGATCTGACA
>Ga0315277_10002899_pt1 | contig 23551 bp, 20 predicted proteins | sample YL17G05_15_MG_FD_203695 | JGI IMG/M metagenome (GOLD analysis project Ga0315277, IMG submission 203695) | Sediment microbial communities from Yellowstone Lake, YNP, Wyoming, USA - YL17G05_15 | ecosystem: Environmental > Aquatic > Freshwater > Lake > Sediment | place: USA: Wyoming | collected... | reverse complement strand
TCAAAATTCCCGACAACCCCACAAATGGCTCTATCATAAACCTGAAAAAGAGGTCCGGCATATCTAAAGCCTTTATGTCCTCATGGCCTCGGCTATCGAAGTAGTGCTCGATAAGCCCGAGGAAGGTTCTGCGCGGAGTGACGAAATCGCGAATCCCGCCATAAACGATCACAATCAGGAAGAAGACGATGCCCAGCTTCAGAAAGATTTTGCCGCTCCCGGTATTCTTTGGGCCGCAGAAGTACCCTAAGAGAAGGTATTGCGTGGCGAGGAACACCGCCGTCCCGCGTGAATTCAGCATGATCAGTAAACCTGCGACAATAAACAGAAGCCAATCTATGGGATTCGGCTTTCTACAGGAGGCGACTTTTGCGAAAAGAGGCAGCTTTCCGATAGAGAGCATTATTATCAAGAGCACCTGCCCCCCTATCATGACTCCCATTGAGTAGTAGAAGGTCGTGAGGCCGCCGAGCTTGTGGATGAGCAGGTAACAAGCAGCCAGCATTATTCCGACAACGACGACGTAGGAGAAAAGAGTCTCCTTCAACTCAGTTGATTTAGTGGAGCTCGAACGAATATCTTTCTTCATTGCCACATTGTAGGTGACGTAAATTATCAAAACCGAAATCGTCAAGACTATGTTCGCATAGGTGAAGCTCTTGAACGTAATAGCATTGTTTGCGTAGAAAACAGGCTCCGAATTGGTCGCCAGGTCGGACAGAACGTACAAAGCCTGCCCTTCCACGAGCACCAGATGGGCAATAAAGAAGAAGATTGCAATCAAGTTCTTCTTGCCGCGCGCGAGAAACTCCCTTAAGACAATTAAGCTCAATAGGGAAATCTGGATGATCAATAGCAGAACGTCGAATATCATTGCAACTCTTTTCAGACTGGAGCGGACAACAAATGTTCTGACAGGTTATGCCTCTGCGGCTGTTGATCGCGAACCGACGCCGCCCTTCGCCGCTTCGAAACAAAGAAGGTCTTTATTGTCTCGACTGCGTATCGAATCTGGCCGTCTGTGAGCTCGGCGAACATCGGCAAGGAGAGAATTCGCCTGGCCAGCCGTTCCGAATGGGGGAATTCCCGACTACCAAGATAGGACAGAACTCTTGTGGAAGTTCTCATTAGAATCAGCCGACATCGCCGGTCGATAACCTCTTTCCCAATTTGCAGCGCCTGTAATCCCACCAACCCTCAAAGGTCGCTCTTATCAGGTCCGCCTTTCCCTTGAAGAGCCACTGGCAGAACTTTATGGGCCGAGTGCCGTAGAAAAATGATTTCGCGGTGATTCGCTGGAGAAGCGGAAGACTTTCCCTAATGTAGAGCAGACGATTGCGAGTCCCGTAGTACCATCGATCGTAGCTTTCGGTTCCTATCGTCTGTCCCACTTTGTGGAGAACAGAGGTATTCATCGCAACTTTAACGCGCCATCCTCCCCTTCTAACACGGTCAAAGAACTCATATTCTTCATTCTGGAAGAAGTAGCGTTCATCAACAAAGCCCACCTGTTCCAACAGAGCCCGACGTAGAAACATCACGCCGCCTATCAGCATGTCAACGTCCAGTATTTCGGCGTTGTGCCCAGAGCGCCGGACTCTGTTTACAAGGTCGGTTCCGCGCGCCAGCCAGTGGTTCATCAAAAAACCGCAAGACCATATTCGCTCCGGTCTGTCGTAGTACATAATCTTGGGCGAGATGACGCCAATCGCATTATCCGACACCATGGCGTTGACCAGGGCATCTATCGCATCGGCAGGCGCCACTAAATCGTTACTGAGGGCAAAAATGAAATCGGCATTATTCTTCATGGCATGTCGAATCGCGAATGCAGTCCCTCCAGCACTGCCAAGATTCGCATCCGTCTTCACCAACTCCACACGTTTGCCGTCTGCGAGCCTTGACAGCTCATCTACGGAATTGTCCGTTGAGCAATTGTCAATTACTACGATCTTGAGGTTTGCGTAACTGCTTGAGAGCAAGGAGTTGACACACTCCACTGCGTCTTTCCAGCCGTTATAATTCAGGACCGTCGCGACTACGAATGGGGACTCAATCCTATTCGTCATATTGTCTTCTCCACAGGTGTCATACTATTTTCGATATTGTGCTTGTGGCAATCCGCAGGACAGGTCTCAGCCATCGCTTGAAGGGTTCCGGGATTCTGACTCTTTGCTTAACTTCAAAAGAGAATGACAAACACAGAATGCCGAAGTTTCTTACCCTGTCAGCCAGAGAGTTTGAAGGTGTTTTCACTCCATAGCCTACTGAATCAACGAACCCTACTCTTTTGAAACATCGGGACCGACAGAGTTCCTTTCTGAATACTCTCTTGGGGCCGGGCCAGCCAATATCATGGAATGCAACAACACCGCCGGTGACAACCTTCGGGAACCAAAGATCAAAATCTTCTTTCACAAACTCGTATTCGTGAGCCCCATCTATGAAGATAAACTCTATCGGCTCAACGAAATCCGCTGCGGCATCTTTTGATGTCTTGACAATTGGCGCTACAATATCGTCGACCTGTGTCTCTTTGATATTCCTCTGGAATTCCTGAAATGTCGCCACTGTTCCAAACATCTTCTTATGCTCGGATGAGCCAGTGTGAGGATCGACCGCATATACTCCGGCGTGTTTGCCTGCCTTGGAACCTTTGGCGATCCATATAGTTGATTTGCCCTTCCACGATCCAATCTCCACAATGGCTCCTCTTGTCGAACACTTCTTCGCTAACTTATACAGCAATCTGCCTTCATTCTTTGTCAGCCAACCTTCGACTTTGTCCACGGCGCGCTCTACATCATCCACTTCCAAACGGAGAGCATCTTCCGCACTCTTTGGAACAGCCCTGCTTATGTTTTGTCCATGACAACTGCGAGTTTTGCAGTGCGATTTACCGGTTCCGAAAGATAAAGCTCCCACAATAATATTCCTAATATAAAACATGAATCACCTCAATAGAGTTATGAGAACAAGGGTCCTGCAAAAATCTGGCGAGAACGAACTCACCCAATGTTCAGAACCATCGAGGCGGGACTCTCGCTCGTACGTTATGTGGCCCTCTCCAACGAAGGATTCTTCAGACCCTTCCTGATATGGCCTCTGTAGTAATCTCTTATACCGTGATATGCTGCCTTGGCACAGTAAGGAGAAATATTGGAGATATTCTTCTTCATTCCAAGCCAGAGAACCTTTCGCAGGAAGGCTGCATTGAGGTAGTCCCAGTGCCTCGGATTCAGCAGTACTCGCGCGAGGATCGGGAAATCAAACCAGCCCAGGAACGCACTGGCTCTAATGGCGGGATATACATCCGCGTATTGCGGCGATTTTCCGAGGTCCAGCATATACTTGAGGACCTGGCGCCTTTCTTTTCTTTGTCTGACGCCCTTTCTCATATACGATGAGGAAGACATTTCAATGCACATCAACACCTCGGGAACATAGCAGGCGCCATATCGCAAAGCGACGATGTTTGGGGTAAAGCCGTCGGCATGCCAGTGCAATTGGGGGATCAACATACCAGCTTCCATTAACGCCGAACGCCTTATCACGGAAGAATGCCCGGAGAGGCAGGGAATATAGTTTTTCCGCAGTCCTCGGGCGACCTCGGCGGGCGCGAAATAGCAGGGGCCGTCGGACAAGCGAAGTCTATTAGGATTAAAGACCTTTTTTTCGACGTCATAAGTCATATTGTCCGACCAGCATAGTCCCGCCTGCGGATGCCGCGCGAGCGCGTTCAGCGATTTCTCCACGAATCCAGGCATCACCTGGTCGTCGGAAGCGGTAACATGCACAAATTCTCCGGATGCATTGACAATACCTCTGTTGGCCGCTGGGTGTGTCCCCATATTCTTGTCGTTCCGCAGCAGACGCACGGACGATTCCCTTTTGGCAAACGCATCCACCGCCGCAACACTGTCGTCGGTTGAGGCGTCGTCGATGACAATGATCTCTGCGGGCCTGACACTTTGAGTCACGAGGGCCTCCAGCGCCCTGCCGATACAATGGCCGTGGTTAAAGTTTGGAATGACCACAGAAAGAGTCGGAAGTTTCATAGTGACTTTCAATACTATGCAGCAGTCTTTGTGCCGGCGCCGCGACGTGCTGGATATTCATCCTCTGATTCCATTCCACTACGGTCAATCGGGCGCATAGACGAGATTCCTGTATCCGTTTGCGATCTTGCTAAAGCAGTCCTTGCCCGCAACCGGGACAATCCTGCCGACCGCGCTTCTGACGCCCCGCCACAAAGCCCGCCGCACAAGACCCGCCGACAAGTATCGCCATCGCCTGCGATCTTTTAACAGGAGGCACAACATCGACGGGATCAATATCGGCCAGACGCCGGTTTCCTCCACCCAATCGGCAACATCTCGATAAGCCGGCGTATCCAACAAGAGCATAGTCTCATTGAGTAACTTTCTGAGCACCGCCCCCCTTCTCTTGGCCAATCCGGAAAAAGAATCGTCCGCAGTCCTTATGGCGACCAGCGGTTCCGGCAGATAGCACATTCCGTGCCTCACTGCCACGGTCATGGCGGCAAATACGTCCCACAAGGCCCCTATCTGAGGAATAATACCCCCGCTATCCAGGATGGCTTGACGCCGGAATATGGAGTTTGCGCCGCTGGCCGTGAAGTATCCACGCTTCTTGAATACCAGGGTCAGTTCATCGACGGAAAAAAACAACAGTTGCCGACCGGCCAAATAGAATTTGTATTCTCGGCCTTGAAACGTTTTCAACTCGGCATGGCAGAGACCGGCCTGCGGATATTGAGATAGCAGCTCCATGCTTTTCTCAAAGAAGCCCGGCAGAACCATATCATCCGAAGACGCGAAATAGACATAATCCCCCGATGCATTTTCCAGTCCCCGGCCATTGCTGAATGTCACCCCTTTGTTTGTATGGTTTTTCAAGAGCCTGATGATACCATGCTTTCTTATGAATCCGTCGATGACCTCTATGCTGTTATCCGTAGAGCCGTCGTCAACAACAATCACTTCGGCAGGAAGGAAGCTCTGAGACAAGATCGCATCGAGCGCTTTTCCAATATGCCGGGCGTGGTTGTAGTTTGCTATGATGACCGAAAGCGTCGGTTTACTCACTATCTGCGTTCTCCTGTGTTTGTGGGCTGTCCTTATGCCACTCGATTCTGCATTTGTTCCACACATGCGTGCCGTATGGTATGGCGAAGAAGGCCACAACCGCGAGGTAACCGGCAATCATCCCCAAGACCCCATACAACCGGCCGAACAGCAACAATGCCAGAGATGTCAAGACGCCCTGGACAATTGACAGGATCAGGAACGGTTCCTTCTTATGCGCCCGCAGATACGCCGCCTGACATAAAGACACCTGCATCAGAACTGCCGCTATGAACAGCAATCCGGTCGGCAGCAGAGGCAGAATCCGCGCGGAAATAAAAGAGCTCCTTATATGCAGCCAATAAGCCGTCGCCCAGGCACATAATCCGCCCGTGAAGATCAACACAACGGATATGGACGCGACTCGATAGAAAAGCTGATCGAGCTGGTCGAACCTTCTCTTGGCGATCAGTTGACCGAAACGCGGCACTCTCGCGTATATCCACATCGAAGCAACCGCCGACAGACCGCTTGCTATGGCAAACGTCATCCCCATCCGCCCCGCTGCAACGGGGCCTTCAAACCTGAATGTCAGAGGCGTGAACAAATAGAACGTGAAGTATCCTCCAAGAAAGCTCAGGGCTATTCTCCATTGCATAGGCAGAATCTCGCTTCTCCAGCTCATCGGCGCCGCTGTGTGTCTTGAGAAGAACACCCGGAAGAACCGCTTATATTTGCCGAATAAGAACACAACGCACCAGGCTATTCCAGCCGAAATGGATACGCAGGGCGCAAAGAGCCGCAAGTCAAGCACGATACACAACCACAAGGTCGCGCTGGTTATGACGACTTCCATCAGCCTGCAGAAATATACGCTGGAGACTTGATTGCATCCTTCCAAAAGGGCCAGGAAAGGGATCACCCAGAGCCGTATTCCGATTAGCAGAGAAAAGAGTATCCACGGAGCTCTCCAGTCAATAGTATAACGCGAGCCGCCTGTGAAAAGGAAACAGCCGACTGCCCCCATTATGACAAAGACAACCGCCCCTGCCGCGGCGTACCATCGCAGGGCGAATCTTCCCAGGCCGGCCAGCCGCGCCAATGCGCTTTCCGGACCGACGATTCCGCCGCCTTCGCAGAGCCTCAAGTGCGCCCACTCGTGGCTGGCAAAACTGATGATAACGTTTCCCAGACCCAATTCAGCGAATATCTGAAGGGCCATCAGACTGATAAACGTATAGTAGTACCCCTGCAGCTCGGGTGTGTAGTAAATCGCGATCACCGCAATAGTCACGACAGAGGCGGCCGCCTGCCACAGCTTTGCCGAGATGCCGAATGCTACGGCGCGATCTATGGCCAGCTTATCCAACAAGGCCCACAAGTAAGCCTTTGCTCTTGCCCAGCCCGGATAACCGGCCAAATTAACGTCAGATACCTGTTCCATACAATACAAGTGCTTTCTTCTTGGACATTCAGAGAATATTTATCGACCTCTAAGCAAAATCAGCCGGTTCCTCTCGGTGACACCTTTCAGATCGGCAACGCATTCAGCCCGTGCCTTGACAATATCCCTCAAAGACCGTCGCCGATGATTCTCCGACAGCGGCAAATCCTGCTCGGCAAGCCGGCCGGGCCGCCGGTATCTCCTGAACAGATACTTCAATTTGACATTGCGTCCACGCATCCGGTCTATCTTGTACCCGGCAACGCTCGCCAGCTTCACTAAAAGAAAGACGAGATAGTTCAAATTCCTCGCCACACCGTCCACCAGGGGGCGCGGAAGCCCTGCAATGAATCTGCTGCCCATAAGCCGGCGGTTCAGTCTATAGCGGATGATGTGCACGGTCTCGGTGGAGAAGAGGCGCCGCCTTCTGAACAGCCCGACCGCTTCCTGGAAGAGCGTGCGTCCATTTGCATCGAACCAGGGCCGTACCGAGCTGTTGTGCCGATTTCGGTAGAACGTCCGGGTGGCCTCCAATCTGATCAGAGTCTCCCAGTAAAGAATCTTTCTGAGACTTGTTCCATTTAGATTGATGTAATTGACCAAACCTGCGCCCCGATCCAATACGGACTCCAGGTACTCTTGCTCCTGCTCGACCGTAGTGCCGATCAGTCCCGTCTGCTGCCCGTACTCGTATAGGGGCGTACCCGGAAGTGGAAGGGCATAACAGACTCCAACATCCAATTGCGAAGGATGCACCCCTCTCATAGAGGCTATCTTGCCGACGAGCTCTCCTGTTTTTCTAACCGTCCGGTCCGTCTCGCCCGGCATGCCTATCATCAGTCCGAACGGTACGTGCACATTTCTCTTAATGCAGGAAGTTGCCGCATCCAAGACCTTGTCAACTGTGCACCTTTTCTCCATCACATCCAAGATCCTCTGGCTGCCGGACTCCACTCCGAGCTTTAATGTCACGCACAGGTGTTCATGGTAGAATTGAACATCCTCGTCAACAATAGTCGTGCAGCGAACCCCGCCGCACGCCCAGAGCATGTTGTGTTTCTTCATCAGACCGGCGACACCGTGGGCGTGCTTCCTGTTGGAGCCGAAATTCTCATCAATCATCTGAACGAAACCCACGTTAAACTTCTCTTTAAGAATCCGCAGGTGTTCGTCGATAGCGTCAAGACTGAAGACTCGATAGCCTTTTGTTGTTCGCTGGCAAAACGTGCATTTGGCAACACAGCCTTTCGAAACCCAGAAGTTGGCTAACATCGGTCGCCTCTCTTCTTCCTGAGCACGTGGATCATGCCGGAAGTAGTCGTGCGAAGCTCCTTTCCTGAAATAATTCTGGAGAAGCTCAGGCCTGCCTTTAAGCCCAAGGGCCAGCAAATCGTAGTCCGGCAAAGGAATCTCAGATGCAGGAATGCACCCGCCGTACCCTGTGAACTGCATTTCACCATCCCCGTCGATATAGGACAAAGACTTGATCTTAGACAGCTCTTCGTAGTCCCACTGCCCTGAGAACCTCTTGACGTAATCAAGAAACTCGACCCACGGTATTTCGCCGTCTCCCTGCACGCAGATATCGACTTCGGTCTTTCTCAGCACTACGTTCGCGCAGACGGCAAGGTTTCCCCCCATTACTATCCACGCCTCGGGACAGCTTGCGCGCAGAATCCCAGCTATCCTCTTGACCTGAGAATAACTCGTCGAAACAACCGCGCTTAGACCTACAACCGTCGGCTTGCTGGACTCGAAGTACTGCCTGATTTCGTCGTCCGAGGGGTCCAGCATATCGATGTCGTAGAAGTCGTATTCGGCCTTGGTGTAGCCCTGCCTCTCCATCCACTTGATGAGGGAGACAATGGCCACCTTCGGCATTATCGGCCATTGCCCTTCATTTCTCGGGACACCTATATTCAGCGGTATCGTGCAAAGCAGAACTTTCATTCACATTCCCTTTCGAGATATCTACCGGCGTTTCAAATAGATTACTCAGACTGACCGGCTCACCTTGTCATACCTGCGAAAGCAGGTATCTTGTTGGCCCCGCCATCCCGCGGGGAGGTGTGCCGAGTGGATTCCCGCTGAAGTTTACCCCCCCACGCCGATGCGGGGCGGGAATGACAAAAAGCGACATCTTCCTTTTAGAAGCGCCACAGTGAAGATGTGGTCATTGGACCCGAACGGTACGAGCACGTGAGAATTCCTGGGGAAATCTTCATTCACACGCAACTCAACTGTTCCTGATAGTATTTGATGGTCCCTTCAAGTCCGACCTCGACATCAGTGAATTGGAATTCCGGTATTTCGCGCAAAATGGCGGACGGCTCAAACACGAGGTCACTATCTTCCTGCCTGCCGTTGAAAGAGACCTCAACCGGACGACCGCAAAGTGTCTCAATCACCTTGAGTATATGGCTTATGGAATGGCTCTGGCCGGTGACAATATTGAAAGTGCCGCGGATTCCTCTCAAAATCACCTGCTCGACAACCCTGCATACATCTTCAATGTAGAGGAAGTCTCTCAGCTCAGCGCCGCTGCCCCTGACCTCAATGGGCCGACCCTCGATCGCCCTTGTGACAAAGACATTTATAGGGCTTTTGTGGGTGTCGTTCGGGCCATAGACTCCGGGCAGTCTCAATATCGCCAACGGGCTGCCCGTATCGGCGCACGCCAAACGCAAGATGTACTCGCATGTGACCTTGGATATGCCGTAGTAGTTGGAAGGTTGAATTTTGCTGAGCTCGTTCAAGGGCAGCGTTAAGTTTCTTCGACCATAGACGTCAACCGTGCTCAGATATATAACCTGCCCGGCGGGATAATCGTCGAGCACGTGCGAGAGATTTGCGACCATTCTAATATTGTCAATCATTGCCGCAGTTGAGTTGTCGCGGTCGCGCGTGATTGCCGCAGCCACAATGACGATTGAATCCTTCACCAATTCAGGCAGAGTTGAGCGGACCTGCCTATCGTCGGTCAGGTCGAGTTCGGGCACGTCCACCCCACGTACATCGAATCCGCAGTTGCCGGACAGATGCCTCACCAGACTGCCCCCGATGAATCCCTTTGAGCCGAGCACCACAATATTCGTCAAAGCGTTGAATTGTTTTGGCACTATGTCCACCTTATTTTGCCGTCATATCTACGAGTATGCGTCCGGCCCTGCCTTGCTCCAGGTCGTCAAACGCCCGGTTGACGTCGTTCAGGCCACATTCGTGAGTGATGAGCTTCTGCATGTCAAACCCGCCGGACATGTACATATCAGCGTACCTTGGGATGTCACGATCAGGCTGCGTTTCTCCCCCCCATGTGCCTATGATCCGCTTGCCCTTGATCAGGTCAAACGGGTCGATCGATATCCGTTGTCCGCTCGGCAGGTTGCCGGCAAGGATGCACAATCCGCCGTGGCAGCAAACCGATTGAAAGGCTGTCTCCATCGACTGCCTGACTCCGGCTGACTCAATTGCATAATCGACGCCGCGGCCCGCGGTAATAGAATGAATTGCAGATAAGGCGTCCTGCTCATTGGCATTTACTGCCTCTGTGGCGCCAAGAGCAATTGCCTGGCTGAGCTTGTGCTGATGGATGTCCACAGCAATGATGACTGCGGCCTTTGCCGCTTTGGCGGCCAGCACCGCGCTTAGCCCGATGCCCCCGACGCCAAAGACGGCAACGCTGCTGCCGGCGGCAATTTTCGCCGTGTTAAAGACCGTTCCGGCGCCGGTTGGAACCGCGCAGCCGAGAAGCGAGGCTTCTCGCAACGGCATTTTGGGGGCAATTTTCACTAAGCGATTCTCCGATGCTATCGTCTGGGTCATAAGCGTTGAGACTGCACCGGAATTGACCCCCGAACCGTCGCTGCGCCTATATTGTGAAGACGCCACATCGGTGCCGGCTGCCTTAATCCAGGTCAGGACAACGTGGTCGCCAGCCTTGACCTTTTCCACGCTCGGGCCGACTTGCCTGACCACTCCTGCCCCTTCGTGACCGAGCGTATGGGGCAAATACCTGTCCTCGCCTTTTGAGCCGTGAATTTCGTTCAGTTGCGTCCTGCATACGCCGCTATAGGCAATATCTACAATCACCTGTCCTGCCTTGGGCTGCGGGACTGTAAGCTCCTCAACGGTTAAAGGTTCGCCGATTTTATTCAAGACTGCCGCCAGCGTCTTCATTTACTCTCCTGGGTGTACAGTTCTTATTCAAAATCAATTACAATCATTCCGCAGCTTTTGCCGCTACTAAACGTGGCTCTGAAACGGAGCGGTTCCTCGCATTGAAAAAGCTTGTCACCGTATCGACAACGCGGTCAAGCTCATCTCTGGTCAATTCCTGGTAAACGGGCAGGCTCAATATGGTCTGCGCCTGCCGTTCACAGACGGGGAAATCGCCCTCTCGATACCCTAAGGATTTCGCAGCGCGCTGCAGATGAATCGCAATAGGATAATGGATTCTTGTGCCGATGCCGTTCAGTTCCAAATGTCCCTGAAGCTCATCTCTCAGTTCGGTCTGTATGACGAACGTGTGCCAAACAGGTCTATCATCGCCCCCATCTTCCGGCACCCTTACCACGTCGCCGAGATGTTGTATGTAATATTTTGCGTTGCTCCTTCTCTGCTCGATCCATAAATCAAGGTATTTGAGCTTAACGGTCAATATAGCCGCTTGAATCGCATCAAGACGACTATTGTAGCCCCACGTGTCGGACTCATCCCTGTTCTTGAGTCCAATATTCCTCAGTTGAACCAGACTGTTGCGCAAGTTTTCATCGTTGGTAGTGATCACGCCGGCATCGCCGCAAGCATTCAGCGTCTTTAATGGATGCATGCTGAAGCAGCCGCAGTCGCCGATCGAGCCGACCTTCCTGCCTTTGTACTCGGCTCCGACCGCCTGGGCCGCGTCTTCCACGACAATCAGGTTGTGCGCTCGGGCTATTCTCATTATGGGGTCCATATCCACGGGCCTGCCGGTCAGGTGGACCGGTATTATCGCCCTGGTGCTTCTCGTTATTTTACGCTCCACCCAGTCAGGATTTATGTTCATATCGTCCCCGACATCGACAAAGACCGGCTTGGCGCCGACGGCTACGATTGATGAAGCCGTCGCCAGAAACGAATTGGGGACCGTAATCACCTCGTCGCCTCGACCAATACCGTAAGCCTTGAGCGACAGAAACAGCGCATCGGTCCCGGAATTCACCCCGACGGCATACTTCGTCCTGCAATACTCCGCGACCTTCTGCTCAAATTTCTCGACTTCCTCTCCGAGTATGAAGGCGGCGCCGTCAATCACCCTGCCGACGGCGCGGAGTATTTCGTCCTTTATCGGCACGTGCTGCCGCCTCAAATCGACGTAAGGTATGTTTCTCATCTCCAATTGTCCCCATAAAATGCTCTTACAACATCAATTATGTAGTGTAATTCTTCATCTGTCAGATACTGATGGGCGGGAAAGGTGATGATCGAGCCGCAATCCCGCTCGGTCTTGGGAAAATCTCCTCGCTTGTACCCCAAATGGCGGCAACACTGTTGATAAGGCAGCGGAATCGGGTAGTGGACCTTGGCCTCGACTCCGTTTTCAATACAATGCTTCAGGAGATTATCCCGATCTTTGGCCCTTACCATGTAAAGGTGGTAAACGTGCCGCACGTTCGGCGCCCGGCTGGGCACCTCAATACAGCCGGGAAGTTCTGAAAAGGCACGATCCAGGACGGCGGCATTGGCGATCCTCTGATCGGTTATGCTCGCAACGTCGTCAATCATTCTAAGTGCAACAACCGCCTGAATCGTGTCTAATCTACTATTTACTCCAAATACGGCAACCTCATCCCTGTTGATAAGCCCATGATTTCTGAGCAATCGGAGTTTCTCGTTCATCAAGTCCGAGTTCGTAGTGATCATCCCGCCGTCCGACCATACATTGAGGTTTTTCAAAGGGTGAAAGCTGAAAGTCCCCGTTATGCCGAAAGAGCCGGCCTTCCTGCCGTCTATAGCCGCATCTATGGCGCAGCAGGAATCCTCCACGACCGGAATACTATATCTCGTCCCTATCTCATTTATTCGGGCCATATCGGGGGCATTTCCGGTGAACCAAACAGGCAGCAGCGCCTTTGTTCTCTCGGTTACGGCCTGTTCAATCAGGTCGGCGTCAATGATGAATTCATCGTTCACATCCACAAAGACGGGCGTCGCCCCGGTTGCAGCAATCGCCCCGGCGGTGGCAATGAAGGTCTCGGCCGATGTTACAACTTCGTCGCCCGGTCCGATCCCCAGAGCCTTGAGAGAGAGTATCAGGGCATCGGTTCCGGAATTGACCCCTATGGAATGTTTGACTCCCACCAGCTCGGAGAACTTGGACTCAAATTCCTCCAGCTTCTCGCCAAGTGTGAAATCTGCGGTTTCCACGAAATCGCGGATATCTTCAATAATCCGATCAGTGTAAAATCGGCCCGGGTCCTCACCCCGACGCGCCTGCCCGAACTGCCTGCGCAAATATGAGAACTCCACTTTCATTGCGCTCATTGTCTTCATAGCTTCTTCCTAAAATCCTCTATGGCGTGAACCAGTAATAATCGCCGGTGTAACCGGCTTCTTCAAGGAGCTGCTTCCAATCATCGACGTGCAGGATAGTCTCTGCGGTCAGATTCCACTTGTACATCCGTCCCTTTTCCTGTTCGTTACGATACGCATCGACCACGATGAACTTGTTCTTGCGGGCGACGCGCTCAATCTGGCGTATTGATTCGGCGCACTCGTCCCTCTTGAGGTTGTGCACCGTGTTGATTGAGACTACGAAATCAAACGAATCATCCGGGTATGGCAGGCTCTTGCAGTTCCCGACCGTAAGAAAAGGCTTTACATCCTCCATCGCATTCTCAACGGCGTATCGGGAAATGTCCAGTCCTGCAACGGTACACAACGGCATCACCTGTTTGAAATCGTGCAGCATGAACCCCTTGCCGCAGCCGACATCCAATACGCTCGTCTCTTCCGCCAGGCCATAGTAATCCTTCATCCTCTTGACTACCGGAATCCATCGACCGTCGTACCTGTAGCCGCCGTAGCCCTGGTCGCGCGTGCCGTCGAAGAACTCCCTGCCGAACTGCTTGGCGATACGCCTGTCTTTCTCGCCCACAGCAACCCTGTGGTCAAGGTCTCTCTTCGCTCTGGGATAAAGGTCCATCAGGTTAACCTCTGGCATTTGTCGAATCTCCTAAGGCAAATGAACATATTCGAGAGGCCCGGTCACGAGCTTATCGAAATTCTCCGAGACCCACTCAATCATCTCGGCCAGGCCCTGCTCCAAAGTGATAACGGGACGCCAGCCAAGCTCTCTGCGGGCCTTCGATGAATCTATGATGTAACGCGAGTCCTGCCCCGGGCGCTCCTGCACGTCCTCCGTTGCCTCGCTGAAATCATATCCCATCAAGAGGCATATCTTCTCAACCAACTGCCTGATGGAGATAGACTCATCCGGAGAGAAATGATAAGTCGATCCGGGCTGCCCGTCTCTTGCCGCGGCGAGTATGCCCCGGCAGACGTCGTGAATATGTATGTAGGATTTCACCGCCGCCCCGCCCCCGTGAAGGTGAATCTTTCTGCCCGATTTCAAGAATATGATTGTGCGAGGAATGATCCTGTAAAGCTGCTGATGCCTTCCATATACGTTTGTGGAGCGAATCGTTATCAGAGGGAAGCCATACTGCGTTACAAGCGTCGATAGAAACAGATCCGCCGCCGCCTTTGACGCGGCATAAGGCGTGCTTGGCCTGAGCGGAGCCGACTCCGTAACGCCCTCACAAGCCCCATAGACCTCCGGCGTCGAGATGTGAACGTAACGTTTCAGGTAATCCTTGTCCTTGAGGAAGTTCGCCAGCCTCACTACGCCCACCGCGTTGGTCTGAAACCACTGCTCCGGATACCGCCAACTGGTGGCGACCTCGCCCTGGGCCGCAAAGTTCATCACGTATTCGGGCCGAATCTCATCCAAAAGCTCGAACATCTCACTGGTATCGCTGTTTATGTTAATCTGATGAAAGTCGAAGTTCGTTGTTTTTCTCGCTTTGTAGGGCAGGAATAGGCCGCTCTTCTCCGGCGAACGGCTCATCCCAATCACGCGATTGCGGGGATTATCCGCAAGAAGCACATCAACCATCCAGCCCCCTGAAAACGAGTTGCTCCCGATAACGAGAAACGTATTTCCTGACATTAGCACGCCCCCAAAATCATCTCTTCGGCGCACTGCGCGACGTCACCGGCGGTCGGATAGTAGTCACCTTCCAGATCGGGCGCGGTCGGAGCCGGGCAGTAGGGTATGGTCAGCCGTTTGACCGGCGACCTGAGCCGGCCAAAAAGCCTTTCATTAACCTGGGCGCTCACCTCCGCGCTTATTCCGCAGAAACTCCACGATGTATCCAGGACCAATAGACGCCCGGTCTTCTCGACCGAAGCAGCTATGGTATCGATGTCCAGGGGATTGACTGAGACTAGGTCTATCACCTCTGCGGACGTACCAGCCTCGGCCAGCTTACCGGCGGCTTGCTCCGCTTCGGGAACCATAAAGGACACCGCGACAATCGTAATATCTTCGCCATTCACTATCGTTCTCGCCCTGCCGAAAGGCACTACGTAAGGTTCCTCCGGAATTGACTGAGTAATCTCGTACAAAGGCCGCCCCTCTATAATAATGACAGGATCGTCGCAAAAGATGCTGTTCAACAGCAGGCCCTTTGCCGAGTAGGGATCGCTGGGCGCTGCGACCCTCAGGCCGGGAAAGTGAGCAAACATGCTGTGCAGGCCCTGAGAGTGCTGAGGCCCCTGGCCCCAGCCTTTGCCCACAATAAGCCGAACAACCAAAGGAACCGCCGTCTGTCCGCCGAACATATAGTGGAATTTCGACGCATGATTTATTAGCTGGTCCAATGCGAGAAAAGCGAAATCCGCCCGCTGGAGAACAAGAATCGGCCGCAAGCCGCCCAGGGCCGCGCCGACGCACACCCCCGCAACCGCATTCTCGGAGATCGGCATTTCCACGACCCTATCGGGGCCGAATCGCTCGAATATCCTTTCCATGCTTCCGAATATATACCCTCTGTCGCGCGTGCCCTGGCCGACGTAGAAGACCGATTCATCCATCTCCATCGCCTGATAGCCCGCCTCTGCAATTGCCTGTGCGTATGTGCGCGAATGATTCATCGAATGCCTAATTCTCTAAAAAGCGTTAACCAGTTTCGGCTGCTCGGTATGCTCAAAGCTGATACTCTTGATGGGACATTTGCCGGCGGGAAGTTCGGAAGTCAGCCCGGAGGCATAAACGAACTCAGTCACCTTCGGCCTTGCACGACCGGAGGCCTTTTCACCTTTCCGATATGCACTATCGATCTCTTCCATTATCCGGTCTCTTAAGTCGCGTATCAGTTGAAAGTCTGTCTTCCCCTCTTCAATCAATTCATCCATCAGGACGCAAACCGGGCATGAACGCGAGCCTGACCCAACCGGCTCTTTCCACCACGAATCCGCCGGCCCATCGAATTGTGGCCCAACGTGCGCGCACCATCGTGACACGCGGCACTCCACAAAACTCGGCCCCAGACCGGCTCTGGTAAAATCGTAGCTCTCACGGGCGACGTCTATAAGCCCTGCTATATCGTTCTCCTCGACGCGCAGACCCATCAGGCCCATTGCCTGGAACCGATTGTAGAGAGTTGTGGAGCACTGCCTCAGCTCGATGGGCGTTGTGATCGCCAGGCCGTTGTTCTCACAGACAAACATCATCGGCAAGTTATGAAGCAAGGCGAAATTCACCGTCTCATAGACAACGCCTTCTTCCATAGCGGCGTCACCGAAGAAGACCACGACGACCCCGGGCCTTTTCTTATACTTGAGGCTGAATGCGGCGCCTGCGGCAATCGGTATTCCTCCCGCGACGATTGCCGAACTGCCCCAGAAATTCTTTTTCAGGTCGATAATATGCATTGACCCGCCGAAGCCTCCGGAGCACCCGCCGGGCCTGCCGAGAAGCTCGGCAAACAGCGCAGTCAAATCTCCGCCCTTGGCAAGATAATATCCGTGGGACCGGCACGTCCCCACAAATATGTCGGCTTCGTCGGCGAAATAACCAAATACCGCCGGAACTGCCTCCTGGCCAAGACACAGATGCGTCGGACAGCGCATTTTCTGCTCGGGATAACGCGCGGCTATATACTGCTCGACCATGCGAATCCTGACCATTCGCTTCAGTATTTCCACCCTGTCCACCGTTAAATGCCTCCAGCGGCTTTCAATGCCTGCAACGTCCGGATGTTGTAGTATCTCGCGTCGCTCATCGGATCGGCGATCCTGCCCTGCTCAAAGGCGTTCTTGATATCCACGATCGCCTCCTGGATGGAGTGTTTGGCCTCAAAGCCCAGCTCCTCCTTGATCTTTCGCGATGATACGTGGTAGGAGCGGATATCGTCAGTCGGGGTGGTCTCGATGGGTATCCGGCGATCTACAACGTCCCGGACCATCTCCGCGATTTCCCTTACCTTATAGTTCTCATAGCCGACGTTGAATATTTGGCCCTGAATTTTTTCTTTGGGCAGCTCCAGCAGATAAACGTATAAGTCGGTCATATCCTCGATGTGCAGATTCGGCCGCTTCTGCTCCCCTCCGAACACGGTTATCTTGCCTGTGTTGACGGCATGATTCGTCAGGATATTCACAGTAAGGTCGAGCCTTAATCTCGGCGAGTAGCCGCAGACAGTCGAAGGCCTGATTACCACCACCTCAAAGTCGTCTGTTGCTTCGCTGAGGATTATCTCTTCGCACTTTGCCTTATACTTCGAGTAATCGGTCAGCGGCTCTAAGGGCAGATTCTCCGTAACCTCCGGCTCGTCCTTAACGCCATAGACGCTCGAGCTTGACGCATAGACAAACCTCTTGACCTTGTTCTTCTTCGCTATCCTCACTAACGGGATGAAGGCGTCGTAGTTGATGGACCTGCCGAGCTCGGGGTCTAGCTCGTAGCTCGGATCGTTGGATATGCACGCCAAGTGAATCACGGCGTCGGCGCCGGATGTCGCCTCTTCCAGCAATTTCTTGTCTCTGATATCTCCCGCTATTTCGGTAAGATTCGGATGGCCTCTGACGGCCTCTAACACATCTTTCCCGTAGATATAAAGGTCTATCACCGTTACCTCATACCCTTCAGCCAACAGCTTCGGCACCAAGACCGAGCCGACATAGCCCGCTCCTCCGGTAACCACGACACTTCTGAATTTATTCACTTATGTCTTCCTTAAATCCTCTATGCATACGATGCAGGCTCCGCAAGTCGCGCTGAGGAGACAAGCCGACCGAGCCGCGCTTCGGCGCGCTGCGATTTCGCCTCGATGATAACGTCAAGTATGCAGTGGCAGATGTATTGATGCGCCACCTCAACTGCGCCGTACTCGTGCGACGGGACATAAAAATTGTATGCCCCCATCAACCTCAACGGATTATCTATGTCAAATCCGGAAAGGGTTATGACCGAGCAGCCCTTTGATTGCGCCGCTTCAACGCCTCTTAAAATATTCTCGGATTTCCCGGAGCTGCTGATTGCAAACAGCACGTCTTGCTTTCGGGCGAAGAACTCTATGGGCTTGGCAAAGACGTGCTCATATCCGAAATCGTTGCTTATGCAGGTTAAGAGCGGGCCGTCGTTGAACGCTATGGCGGGCATCCGCCCGTTCTTCCAGAAATCAATGGCCGTGTGGCCCGCGATAGCCGCGCTCCCCCCGTTGCCGATTGAGATTATTTTGCCGCCCGCGTCCGATTGCTTCTTAACCATCCTGCAGACAGCTTCAAACCCGCAGTAGGTATCCAGCCCGTCCCCCTTTCCGTCCGTCACCTCTATCGACTCAATCAGGCTTATGAAATTCCTGTGGTGATTTTCGATGTACTCTCTCATTCAATGTCCTTCCTACTTCAACAATGCGTAAATGAACTCGAGAAGCTCATATCTCTCAACGGGCTTTTTGTTGCACACCACTCTAACCGCCAAGGCGCCCACGGCGTTGCCGATAAATGAAACCAAATCAAGAGGAATTTCTCGTGGAATGCACGGCGCCGTCCAGGCAAAAAACGCATCTCCGGCGCCGACGGTATCCACCACTTTGGTGGAGAATACGGGCGTTCTATTGATCTCGCTGCCCCTGTTTATGCCTATCGAGCCGTTTCTGCCCCTGGTAACAATCAGATAGTCACTGTCTATTGTCTTCGCCAGGGTCTTCGCAATTCCTTCGATATCCGCGTATTTGTCGCATGTAGCCAGTCTGACTTCAGGTTCATCCAGGCAGACATAAGCCGGATGATGATACTTCGTGATTAGGTTGTACCCCGCGTTCGCCCCGTTGGTCTGGGTATTCACTGCGAACCTTGCGGATGTCCTCTCAATGGCTTCGATTATCGCACCGGTGATAAAGCCGTGCCCGAAATCCGACACCAGGACTACGTCGTAAGAAGGTATCGCGGATTTCAAATAGTCAACAATCGCCGATTCGAGCGAACCGTTAATATAGCTGTCGTTGAAGTAATCGACCTCGAGCAGTTTCTGATTTGAGTACTGATGAACATACCTCTTCTTGAGAACGACGGGCCCATCGTTTCTGTAAAAGAATTGGGTCTTCACATTCGGCCTGAGACTGCTCCTGATAAAGGCCTCTTTTGAATCGCCCCTGCCCAGCAGCGAAACCAGCTCGACATTATCGCAGAAGCTCGCAAGATGGTTCGCAATGGCAAAAGCCCCCCCGGCAAAGACATCGTGGGACAGATACTTATTCACGATTATCGGAGACTTGGCGGATTTGCCGACCGGCTCACAATAGTGGTACTCGTCGATAATGCCATCCCCGACCAGCAGCACTTTGAGAGTTTTCAGGTCGTTGATTTTCTCCAGTATGTCGTGAAAACTGTATCGCTTTGAAAAATCCTTCAGAAACATTCTTGTTTCGTCGGAGTATATGCTCAACATGTCCTTAATGAGCAGCGACGAGCTGAATGAAAAGCCCCCGGTTTCATAAATCCTGCTCTTGCCGAAATACAGATCTCTCTCCTCTTCAAATATCTTGGCGTGGATATTCCTGTCGCGCTCCTTATATGCCTGGCCCTTTGCCAGCACGTCCGGCATTATCCTCTTTACGCACTCGTAAGGCGCCTCATCATCAACAACGCAGGCATAATCAACCTGTTCCAATGATGCGACGTTATCGACCCTGAGATTCTCCGGGAAGATGGGCCTGCCCGGGCCCCTGCGAACGTCCTTGTCCTTTACGACCGTAACTATGAGAATGTCTCCCTGTTTCCTCGCCGAATTCAAGTGCGCAATGATGCCGGGATGGATTAGGTCAAAGATTCCGTGGCTCTGGACAACGACTTTTCCCGCCCGCTTGAGCTCGGCAACCTTATCCGCCAGGTCGTTAAACGACAGTATCTTGTTCTTGGCTGGTGATTCCATTGAGCGAGCCAATAAGCTCCTTGAAATGTGCTTTGAGCAGCTTGGTGGAGGAAAAGACTACTTCATGAGTAAAACGCATCTCGCATCCGACCTCTTTGGCTACTGCCCACTCCCGCTGCAGCTTGCCGGTCAGGTCTCTGCCCTTCTCGAACTCCTGCCCTTTTACATATATATCAGGCCTGAAAACTCGGAGAGTCTGCTCGGCGGTAGGCCATTTGTTGATTGCCGCGAAGTCAACGCAGCCCAGCGCCGCCACGGAAGCGACCCTAAGCTCCTCGCTGAAGGCTGGGCGGCCAGGCCCCTTATCCACATATACGTCCGGCGTAACCGTCACAACCAGCACGTCCCCCATCTCCTTTGCCGCCTGAAAGTGCTTTATGTGCCCCGGATGCATAAGGTCGAAGCATCCGTGACACAAAACAATCTTCTTACCCGCCCGTTTCATCCGCCGCAGGTTCTCGGCCAGATTGCCGGCGTCGATGACTGCTCCCAATTCTTGTCTCCAAATCATTGATACTGTTCCACAGCCCGGGGATGGTCTGCGAATGTGTGCCCCTTACGTAAAAGCTCTCTCCGCCATCCGCTACGGTCCTTACCAACATCGTTTTCCACGGCCTAAAATAGTATGCCTGGTCGTCTTTCGTCGGCTCGGTGCGAAAATCGCAGCCTAAGTCACGCACGTCGCATACAAGAGATGTGAAATGCGTGATAGACTTTCCTGCCTTGCGAGCCTTGTTTCTCGCCATACTCAGGGCCTTCAGGAATACCTCGGGCGCCATAACAGCGCTGCCGAAGTTCATCACTACGCCCCCTTCCAGATTCTCCACTACCGCGGCAAAACGCAGAAAATCACGATACGATGTCTCCCCGGTCGCCGCGCCGCTGCAATTCGGGTGTTCGTGGATGATGTCGTAGCCTATCCCCACGTGGACCGTAACCGGCACTCCGCATCGGTGCGCCGCCGCCAGAACACTCACTTCTTTGAAGGGAAAATCCCCCTCACAGATAGCCTTGCCGACGGCCTGGCCCATACCCTGATTATCCCTATACCCTTGATTTATATATTCGTTGATCCTGCTTGTCTCTTTCCAGAGGCCGAATTGCCCCTGCTTTATGTAATTCGCCACGTTCTCGGTTGTAGCGCCTATAAGTGCAAACTCGAAGTCATGAATCATCCCCGCCCCGTTCGTCGCAATACACGAAATATACCCTCGCCCGATCAAGTCAATCAGGTAGTTCTGGACGCCCGATCTGATAACGTGCCCACCCATCATTAGAATAACCGATGCTCCCTTTTCCCTCGCAGCGATAATCCGGCCGGCCACAATCTTCAGTTGTTCGTCGCAGACAGCCCCCATCTTCGAGTCCAATCGACTCACGACAGAGAGATTCAAGTCGTGCCTTCTCTCGGATAGCGGTCTTATATCGAGCGAGCTTCTATCGAACGCCGTCAGTTGCATATCTCTTACCAGCCTTTGTTTGTGAAGAGCACGGGAACGGTTTTCAGTAATATGTAGAGATTCAGCAGCGCCGACCTTTTCTGGATGTATAAATAATCGTATTTGACCTTATGCTCAGGCTTGAGGTCGTAGTAGCTCCTGATTTGCGCAAGACCCGTCAGGCCCGGCTTGACGGCAAGCCTCATCCCTTGCAGACTCTTGTACCGGTTCACAAAATAAGGTCTTTCCGGCCTTGGCCCCACTAAGCTCATGTGGCCTTGCAGCACACAGAATAACTGCGGCAATTCATCCAGACGTGTTCGACGCAATACTCGCCCGATGCGTGTGACCCGAGGGTCGTCTATCGTCGCCAGCACCGGGCCGCTGTCCGCCTCGGCGTTGTCAACCATGGTCCTGAATTTGTATAACGTGAAGACCTTCCCGTGCTTGCCCATCCTCGCCTGCTTGTACAGCACCGGACCACGAGAAGAAATCTTCAGCAGCAGCATAATCACAGCCATTGCCGGGGCGGCCAGAAAAAGCATGGCTACGGATGCAACCACGTCCAGCGCCCGTATCGACCACTCATTAAAGTTTGAAATCTCAGGCTCGGCGGCAGCCGGATAGGACAACAACTCGTCGCTCAAATATGGCTCATCCGCCGTAATGTCGAAGTCGGAGAAGAGAAGCTCAAGGCGATCCTCGTCAGGATATGCTTCTCTATCCGCCAGCACCGTCGTCATTTCACTCTTCCCGCCTGCCTCGGCTACCTGTGTTCCTTGCTCCATTGCATACCTCGCTTACGACAAACGATAAAATTTCTCTGCAAATCCAGCCGGACTCCGTCCCCGTCGGTGCACCGACGAGGTTGTCGCCACGCGCTGCCGGAGGCGCGGCCCTATCTTCGAAGGCTCACCCGCACACCCTTGACGGCGCTATCGCGGCGATAAGGCCTGTCCGTCCATCGCGGACAAACGGAGCGACAAGCTCCCGACAAGTTCCTCAGCCGCCTTTAATCCGGGCCGCAGCCGCAGGCATATTCTTGCCTCGCGCATCGCCTCGGATTCTCTCTTCATCCGCGCAAGCAGCCCCGCCAGCTCGAGCCGCCACTCAACCCGACCGTAATCAAGCTCCAGAGCGCGCCGGTAGCACTCTATCGCCGCTTCGTTATTGCCCTGCCTTGCGTGAATTTGACCCAGCAGCGCAATCTCGCCCGCGGACGCATTGGCAAGGGAACACTTCGCTTCAAGCTTGTCCGTGATTTTTCCGAGCGTCTGCTCGGCCAAGTCCTTGTATTGCATCTCTTCAAGAACGCCGACAACGTGACGCAGCCGGTCTATATCATCTCCCGCCGCCGAAATGGCTAAATGCGGCTGGCTCAGGCGATCGACATATATCCGCACAACCGGCTTAAACAATGTCGCGTCAAGCTCGACGGCTCTTTCGAACTTCTGCACACAATCGTCACTTCTACCTTCCACAATATCAAGATAGCCTGCGGCAAGGCACGAAATCGGGTCGCACGGTGCAAGCCGAAAACCTCTCCTTATGTTTTCTTCTCCCCCGTCGTCGTAGAGAACAAACTTCTCGATCTGCCCGACCAGGCTGCATACTGGGCCGTATGTCGCGCACAGAAGGCGTCCCTCGTGCAAGCGGGATACAATGCTGCGAACGGCGGGAATCGACTCTTCAGGGATGCCGGCTTGCCCGACATTCGGATCGACTGCGCTCTCTATCGAATGCCAGCGATATACATTCAGCCAATACCGGTACTTCGCATCGCTCCGCTGATTGTTGCAGGCAGCATCTGCCTCGGAGATTAAATACTCATATTCTTCAGGCGTCCCACGCCACTCTCTCTCTGCGAGCCTATTCGCCGCCTGTTTGACATTCCGCCAGTGAGCCTCGGCAACGCGCGCATTGTCCGCGCCGACGAGCGCCCATAAGCAAGCCGCCAGCACGCCGGCCAGAATTGCTCCATTCAGCACTCTCCTGCGGCTTTGCGAACCGGCATCCGCCGGCTGCACCATTCTTTTGTCTTGCCGGGCCAGAGCAACCAAAAGTGCGCAGAACACCGCCGAAAGAACGGCATTAGCCGGAAGAT
>Ga0315277_10002897_pt1 | contig 23556 bp, 19 predicted proteins | sample YL17G05_15_MG_FD_203695 | JGI IMG/M metagenome (GOLD analysis project Ga0315277, IMG submission 203695) | Sediment microbial communities from Yellowstone Lake, YNP, Wyoming, USA - YL17G05_15 | ecosystem: Environmental > Aquatic > Freshwater > Lake > Sediment | place: USA: Wyoming | collected... | reverse complement strand
CCTTCGCTACTGCGTCTCTGCTGGACAACAGTTCTAAGATGGTTTCAGCTGTTTTCATGCCTCTTTTATTTAAACTAATCGAGGCCCATTGTCCAGCTTTATTTTACAGGGGCACGCGCAGGGCTAGCCCCTGTCGGCCCTTCGGGCCTCTCGCCAGCAGGACTAAATCAGTCCGAACGCTGACTGGGTTAAGCCGTTTCCTTGAAATAGGTTTGAACAAAACAAAACCGCCCAACTTCGGAATCCGGGCTAAGTACACGGTTTCATAAATATGGTCACGTATTCTGCCACAGGGGCAGAATGGAGCAGGCTTCGCAGTTTCACGGGCTGGAAGCCCGTGCCACGACTGCCTGTTAACGTGGCACGGGCTTCCAGCCCGTGAATCCCCGAGGGGCGAAAATACGTTACCGTATTTATGAACTCCAGTACTAAGTTTTGCCGACAGAAACCAGCCAAGGGCTGCGCCCCTTGATATCCCGCCAAAAAGCGGCGGGATATGAGAAGCCAGGAGCCAGAAGCCGGAAGGGATTGTTCACACCCCTATGTGGATGAGTTCGATGCAGCGATTCTGGCCTCCTGCTTTCGGCTTCTTACGAGAACAAGATTCCCGTTGCGCTCCGTATAACGGTCTATTTGATGATAGGCGAGTCCCGGTTCGCTTCTTTCTGAAGGAACGGTACGCCCTCGGTCATCCATTTCGGAGCAGGCGCCCCCTTCAAGTAGTGGTTGAAAAACTGGAAAAAGCGGGTCGTCAGGTCCTTGCGATTCGCCAGCCCGCGCAGGGAATGTCCTTCGTTCGGGTAGGCGAGCAGGATCGCCTTCTTGTTGTTGAAACGGAGCGCGTTGTAAAACGCGAGGCCGTTGTTGAACGCCACCGTGGTGTCCGCGGTGCCATGGAAGATGAGAAACGGCGCGGTAGCTTCCGGCGCATGCGTGAGCGCGGATTCGAAACGATACAACTCGGGATTTTCCCAGGGAGACACTCCCTCGCGCCCCTGGTTGAACAGGTAGTAATCCGGCTGATTCGAGCCGCTGCCGCCCTGCACCTGATAGGACCATCCCCAGTTCTGATTGAAATCGAAGTACAGATCCGTGACGCCCGCACCCATGCCGATGGCGGCGAAAAGCCGCGAGCGCGTGCCGATGAAGGCGGCCCCTTCGCCACCGTAACTGTGGCCGTTGATGCCGATCCGTTTCGGATCGACGTAACCCATCTCGATCACTTTTTTGACGGCCGCTTCGACGCACTCGAGCATGTCGCTATGGGACGCACCGGTACGGAAGTGGATGTCGGGGAGCATCGTGACATAGCCCTCGCTCACCGCCTGGATTGGAGACGATCCCATGCTGCTCAAAAACGAAGGCGACGAATACCGGTGCAGGTTCTGTGAGTTTTTTTCATAGAACGTCACCAGCATCGGCCGCTTTTCGCCCTGCTTGTAGTCGTCGGGCAGGGCCAGGATGCCCTGCAGCCGCACTCCGTCCTTGTTCTTGAAGTCGAAAAGAATGCGGCGGCCCCACTGATATTCGGCGTGTTGCGGGTTGGCGTCGGTGATCTTTTTCGCGTCCTTGAAGTCCGGGCCGGAGACGCGCAGGTCGGGAAATTCCGCGAACGTCTCGCGCGTGAAGAGGAATTTGTCAGCCTTGGCCGCCTTGACCGGGGTGCTGAAAGCGGCATCCTCGTACACGAGTTCCTTCATTTGCCCGCCGGCGAGCTCGTAGAACCCGGCTTTCTTGGTGTACTCCCCGTACGCCGACAGGAGGATGGGTTTCGACAGATCGATGGTCCAGCGCTGGGGGGCCGCCCCGCCGCCCCGGCCGCCGCCGGGAGCGCCGCCGCCGGCTTGATCGGGCGGCTCGGTCCGCACGTAGCGGAATCGAGTTTCGTTTTTGGCGCCCACCCCATTGGTAAGATTGCGCGGCGCCGAACCGTCCAGCGGCAGTTGCCACAGGTCATACCTGTGTTGCACCAGGACCGACTTGCCATCGCTTGTGTAGCCCGTGATGCCGTAGGACGGGCGCGGGCCCGGATGATCGAACTCCATGTCGACGAAGCTCACCGCGCTGCCGGCGGCCAGAGTCCGGGTGGCGGCCGTATCGAGGTCGTAGACCTGATGTTTATTGTCTTTCCAGTACAGGAAGCAGTGGCCGTCGGGCGAGATGCCGTAGGTGTGATTGCCCGTCGACGTGTTGATCATCTGGTTTTTCAGCATCAGCGTGCGCTCACCGGTCGTCGTGTTGACTCGATAGATGTCGGCGGCGGCCCGCTTGTAGTCGGAGATGTAGCCGCGCGTGTCGCGCCCCACCGCCCAGCCGCCGTCCGGCGCAATATCCAGATCGCGCATGGCTTCGTCCGCGAGCTTGACGAATTTCGTGGCGGAGACATCGAAGGCCTGCCGGAAGGTGAAGTTCCGCTCGGTTTCAGCGCGGGCCATCTGCAGCGACTGGACGCGCTCGTCGCCCGTGTTCCAAACATCCACGTCCGCGACCTCGTCGGTGCTCTTGCGGGAGCCGGTGGCGGGCGCCGGGACCTGCTCCTTCATGCCGAAGAAAACGCGCTTTTTGTCCTTGCTCCATGAGAGTGTCGCCCGATCGCTCACGACCCACCCTTTTGGGAATCCATCTGCCTTGGTGGGATCGAGCGTTATGGGCGCCAGGGGCGGATCGGCGCCGAGCGCGACCTGCACGTCCGGGAATGCCAGGAGCACATTGTCCCGTTCGCGCATCTTGTCCACGTCGAGCCCTTTGAGCACTGCCAGCGCCGTTCCGTCCTCGTTCCAGACAAGCTGGTTGTAAAGCTTCACGTCGTTGTCGAGTGCGATGGCACGCCCGTTGCGAAGATCGAAAACGAAGAGGCCGTTGCCGACTTTGGAGGATGCATCCACGGTGTAGGCGAGAAGTTCGCCCGCCTTGTTAAAGGAAATATCGCCGATGCTGCCCAGGAGCTGAGTGCGCCCGGTCGCCAGGGTGAGCAGAATGACGTCGACGCCGCGCGGGCCGGATGGTGCGGCCGCGGCCTCGGTTCCCGCGCCGCCGGGCGCGCTTCCCGCCGCTCCTCCACGACCAGCTGCCGCGCCGGCCGTGCCTGCCGCTGTCGCCGGGCGCCTCCTGAGGATCATGTGGCTCGAGGTTGCGGCGAACGTGAACGATTCGAATTCCTGCCAGGACTGGATGGCGCCGGTTGCCAGCTTGCGAAGCTCGACGCGTCGCGGGGGCGTTGGGGTTTCGGTGCCGGCGCCCCGGCCCTGGGCGCCGCCTGCCGGCGCCGTGCCGCCTCCACCACCCTCGGGCGGCGTACCGCTGCGGCCGCGGGCGCCACGGCCGCCACGGCCACCGCTTGGGTCAACCTGGTAAGCGATCCAGTTCGAGTCCGGCGAGAATGTACCCCCGGTTGCGTTCGCGACCTCCACATCCTGACTGGTCTCGAGGTTCAGGATGTGCAGCACGGGCCTGGCTTCCGCAGGCACCGTATTGGCATAGGACAGTCCGTAAGCTACCCACTTGCCGTCGCCCGAGATCTGCTGCCCGCTGATGCTGCGCCAGCGCGTGTAGTCGTCAACGGTAAGCACCTTCTTGGACGGACTCTGCGCCTGCGTCGGGGTCAACAGGTACAGCGAGCCGACAATGATAAAAAGTGCGCAGACAAACGCAGTCAGACCGCGTCTCCGCCGGGATCGAATGCCTTTGGGATTCATGGGTAGCCTCCTCGTAAGTACCGCCGGTTTGCCGGCGGGCACAGTACTCTTAATATCAACACCGCCAAGCGGAGCGCGGGCGTCCCACCCGCAAATCCCTCGGCTTTGCCTCTACACCAATTATTGCGGGCGAGACGCCCGCGCTCCATCGCAACCCGAATCTTGAGCCTGTGCTCAATTGCGGAACTTCACAAATGGCGTAGGGGCGACCGGCAGGTCGCCCGCACATCCACTGCCCTGCCGACGCTCAATGAATTTCATCAAGAATCCAATGGATGGAATGCACGCCAATACCAGCGAATCTTCGGGCGACCTGCCGGTCGCCCCTACATTTCATACCAGGTTCGGAATCCTTACTCATCCCGGCCAAGAGCCCAGGTTTTCTTGCGGGCCTGGGCTTCCTCGATGCTCCGGAACTTGTGCACTCCCGGCGGAACCTTTCGTAAGGGAGAAAATGTGGCGGCGATCCAAAAAACCGCGCGCACTGCCCGGCTGAATTCCTCCGATCCCGGCGGGATCCACTTCCCTTGCTCCATTTCTTCCACGGAGCGGAATTTGCGCACCGGCATACCTACTCCTTCAGGTTAAACATTTCCTTCGTGGCGCGAACAATCCCGTGCACAGTCAATCCAACCGCACCCACAAGCACATATTCCACGCCGCCATTGCGCAAGGCTCGAAAAAACGCCAGAACTTTTTCGAAATCCATTGCCGATCTCCACTTCAGCCGCGGAACGGTGTCATATGTGCCACAGTGTAACCCACCGCCGCCGTGAACAGAAAGACGATTTGAAGCGACCGGTTTCGGGCAGCAATACAACACAGATGAGATGAAGGGATTACGGAGCCGCGCGCGTCAGCAAGCGGATGTGTGAAAGTCAAATACCTCATGCCCGATGCGGCTTGGCGGCTTTCGCATATCCGCTTGCTGACGCGCGCGGCTCTGATGGTGCATTCAGTGCCCGATGACCGCCGGATCGTGTATTTGTTCAACCATCACAAAAAAAGCCCAGAGGGCTGAAGCCCCCTGGACCCGCAAAAGCAAGGGAAAAGGGAAAAAGGGTCAAGCGATCAAAGCGGCTCCCGGCACACACGGAAGCCATCGCAGTTGTACCTGCCGTCAGGACTGCCCCTGCCGCGGCCCGAAACGCGGGCGTACCTCGCAACGTAGTTCCAGGACCCGCCCCGCAGTACTCTGTACTGCCCCGAAGAAGGACCGTTGGGATCCGTTGCAGGAGAACTACCGTAATAGCTTTCTCCGTGCCAATCTGCGCACCACTCCCAGACATTTCCCACCATGTCATAGAGACCAAATCCGTTGGGCTGCTTTTGGCCCACGGGGTGTGTCTTGCTTCCCGAGTTGGAGCCGTACCACGCGATCGCGTCCAAGTTGCCATAATAGGGTCCAGTCGTACCCCCGCGAGCGGCATATTCCCACTCCGCCTCCGTGGGCAGGCGGTATCGATAGCCATCGTTAAGGTCGTTGAGCTTCGCAATGAAGGCCTGCGCTTCGTTCCAGCTGACCTGCTCCACCGGAAGCCGGTCGTCGCCTTTAAAATTGCTCGGATTATTCCCCATCACCTTGACCCACTGCCCCTGAGTCACTTCGTACTTCCCCAGTTCAAAGCTTCGCGAAATCCTCACCTCATGGCGAGGATTCTCGTCGCCACCACATTGGCTATCGCCAAGCGAACACCCCATAGCGAATCTGCCCGCCGGAATAGAGACAAATTCCATACCTAATGAACTCATCGAAGCTTTCGGTGCCAGTTGGTCGGTTCTGTTGCGCGAGTTCATCTGCCAAATGAAAACGGCTATTATGCCAACCGCAATAAGACCAATCGCCACCCGGCGACCGTAGTTGGGCTTTGGCCCCGCAGGAATTATCTTTGGCCTCAGGGCGCTTTGTCTGCGCGCCTCGTCGGTTTCCCCGCGCTGCTCCTCTTGCCTGCGTTGTTCCGCGGCGCGTTTCTCTTCCTCTCTCCGCCGGCCGGCTTCAAGTTCAGCCTGCTTGCGCTGCTCCTCCGCGCGGCGGCGCATCTCCTCTTCCTTGCGTTTTTCTTCGGCGCGGCGGCGCCACTCTTCTTCCTTGCGCCGCTCTTCCGCGCGCACCCGCTCTTCTTCCGCCCGGCGCAGCTCTAAGGCGCGTGCCTCCTGCTCCTGTTTCCGCTTTGCAGCCGCAGTCCCATCGAGTTCCTCACGCGCGGCGCGCACGGACGGAAAGCGGCGCTCAGGTTTCTTCTCAAGGCACCTGAGCACGACGGCGCTCAATTCCGGTGAAACGCCAGCAGGAGGATTTGGAAGCATTTCGCGGATCTGATAGGCGATGTCGCCGGAGCGAAAAGGCGGCTGGCCGGCCAGCATCTCATAGAGCACGACGCCGAGCGAGTAGACGTCTGTCGCCTCGTTGCTTGTGCCGATCAGCTGCTCGGGAGACATATAGAGGAGCGTCCCGGAATCCACCTGCGAGGTCAGGCGCGACACTGAGTCGCGGCACTCGCGCGCGATGCCGAAGTCGGCGATCTTGACCGCGCCTTTGTTCCCCAGCAGGATGTTCCCCGGCTTGATGTCGCGGTGGATCACTTTCTGTTCGTGTGCGTGCTCGAGCCCCAGGCAGATGCCGATGCCGATGCGCCGCGCCTCCGCTTCCGGCAGTTTTCCCTGGTCGGCGATGCGCTTGGCGAGCGTCTCCCCCTCGACGTACTCCATGATCAGGAACTTGACCAGTTCGCCGTCTTCAAAATTGTGGACCCGCACCACGTTGGGGTGCGCGAGGGTCATCGAATGGTTGGCCTCGGCGATCAGCCGCTTGACCGCGCCGGGATCGCGGCTCAGCACTTCGCGCAGCACCTTGATGGCGACGCGCCGGTTCAGCGTCTGGTCCTCGGCCAGGTAAACGCGCCCCATGCCGCCGATTCCCAGCAATTGCAGGATACGATACCGGTTTGCGAGAACAGCGCCCGCAGGCAGCCCCAGCTCGGTGGCAAAACCGCTTTGGAATTCCGCCGGGGGTCTTTCAGGCTGAGAACCCGCAGGCACCCCGAGGTCGGTAGCCGTCGCGAAAGGAGCGGCCTTTTTCCCCGATGCGGATGCGGAAACTTCCTTGCCGCACCTGCCGCAGACTTCGGAACCGTCGGCGTTCTCGGCCCCGCAGTGATTGCAGAACATCCTGCCCCCAGTTTTGGCGCCGCCCCCCGGCCGGCCGCGGATCATGCCTTCAGGATTACGATCGGGTTATGGAAACGGCGCTATCTTACAATGCCTCCGCAACACAGGTCCACGCGAAAACCGCAAAGACCGCGAAGACCGCGAAGAAAGAGCCTTCATGGTAAAGACGCCGGCCGAAGGCCGCCCATGCAGAAAAGATCCCGGCAATCTCCAAAATCTTGGCGGTCTTCGAGGTCTTAGCGGTTTTCTTTCTGATTCTACTATATGAGCAATCTACCACGCCCGAAATGCGTGGCTTTGGCCTGCCCCGCAAATCGGGGCGATTCCAGGTGCGGATACCTGACGAATAGCCATCCTGGGAGCGCCGGCGTCTCGCCGGCAAGATGCAATGAAAAGAGTGCCGGCGAGACGCCGGCGCTCCCAGGGGGACCTGCTGATCCTCGCCCTGGCCCTTTTGGCAAGAAAGAAAACGGCCCACCGGAACGGCCGAGCCTGCCAGGGTGGCACGGCCAAAGGCCGTGGTTTTATCCCATAAATAAGAATTCGGTGGCAGGATATCGATTTCCCGATTTTCACAGTTGAGATGGCATTGATCACGAATTGAGGAAATGGGCATCCTGTCACCGGATTTCCGCGGTGGTTTTTGTAGCGCTTGACACTACAGTGGCGCTGGCGCTATACTGGCCCGGTGACAAGGGCGATTGAGTTTGACTGGGATCAGTGGAATGTCCAGAAGAACGATGTAAAGCACGGAGTCAGCCGCCTGGAAGTGGAAAGCGCCTTCCATGATCCCCATTACCTCTTATTCCGGGACCTCCGCCACTCCACGCCGCGGGAAGCGCGCTATCTGCTCTACGGCAGGAGCCTGGAAAACCGGGTATTGACCGTGGGATTCACCTTACGAGGCGCGCGTGTCCGGGTGATTACGGCCAGGCCCGCCTCACGAAAGGAGCGCCGGATCTATGAGGAAAGATAGGAACAAGACCGGGAAGCCGAAAACCTTACGCATGATTGCGGATTATGATGCGGTGGAAACATCCGGCATGATCGATCGGTCAAAACCTTTGAAATACGAAGACCTCGGGCTCAAGCTGCCGGAGATCCCCGCGACCCAGGTGATCTCGATCCGGCTCCCTTCCGCGCTCTTGAATAATCTCCGCGCCATCAGTTCGGAAACCGATATACCCTATCAGGCGTTGATCAAGCTCTTCCTTGCCGACGCGGTGGCAAAATTCAAGAAAAAGTCCGTCGCGTAAGCCGGACCGCGAGTTCAATCTGGGGTCCCGGCGGGGCCGCCGGGACCTACTTGCGGCCGGGACCTGCTTCACGCCTTCGGGGCCTTCAAGGCTTGTCAACTGCAACTTGGAAAGCGTAATATTCCTTGCTGCTTGAGATTGCGGAGGAATGGCCGAGTGGTTGAAGGCGGCGGTCTTGAAAACCGTTAGGGGGGCAACTCCCTCGTGGGTTCGAATCCTACTTCCTCCGCCAGAACCACTAATAACCTATTTGTAATCAATTATTTATATTAACATCATGCTATTCATCCCCTAAATTACCCCACATATTTTAAGACAAACCTGCTTCTGCGGGAAGGCCCTTTCATTATCCCAAACAAGACCTTTGATACCCCCATACCCCCCGGTGATGCCCTTCGCATCAGGAGGGGAACCCCCTGGATATTAGTGCGGCAAAAATCGGGAAGGGGGTCATTGTACGAGTAGCCCGTTTTACGTCCGGAACCAAAATTCAGGCTCCATTTTGGCCTGCTCAATTTTAGGGAAATGGGAGTTGCGGACAGGCAAGGCTGTAAGCTGACGGCGAAGGAAATCACGCGCCCTCGCCAATGCCGGATTCGAGGTCGCTCGAACCAAGGGAAGCCATCATTTTCTTATGCATCCAGATGCACAAGCACGAAATGGAAAACGGGGATCGGTGTTGGACCGGTATCGAACGTAATATAACGAAAGGGCCTATCAATTTGACTCAGGTTCGGTTCGGATCGGGGTGTGCCCGTCCGAGGACCGGCTTTGCCCGACCGGCCGTCACACGGGGCCGGCAGCGCTTTGCCGGGCGCTCGCCTGGCGGTCGTCAGTCAACGATCCTGACAAAAACTGCTCCCGAGACAGTCTCCCCGCGCCAGACCTCCTTGCCCGGACTGAGATCCTGTCCCACCTTGTACGTCAGAGTTACTGTGTAGTCACCCGGCTTTGCAAAGATAACGAAGTGCGAAAGGTCAATTTCCCCGACAAACCGTCTTGCATTACCTGGACCGCCCAGTTTGAGAGTGCTCAGCTCTCCGCCTCGAATCGCCCCGGTCTGATTTGCAAGCAGCGGCTGGTCGTCTTCGTCCACAACCTGAACGACAAAAACGGGGTATTCTTCAGCCGGAATGCCGGCGATGATTTCGATGCCCTTTTCACCAGCACCAAGATATCTCAGATCGATCTCCAGCGGCATCTGCTCGCTAGTCCTGAATACGGTCCTGTCCATTTTGATATCACAGACGAGGTCACGGGGAGAATTTGTGGTGCTTGAGACCATCCAGCGTCCGGTTGCCGGATCGCCCGTGCCGAAATAGTAGGTGTCTCCGTCCTTCCGCCATGGATAGCCGATGGATACGCGCTCTGCAATCGCATATGCGAATTCATCGAAAGTCATTAGCCTGAAATCGATCGAAGTGATGATGTTGGTTCTCCCGCTGCCCATAAAGCTGTTTGCCTGGCCGTCGTTGCCAACGACCGCCCTGACTCCTGCCGCGGCAGCCGCATTATCGATGATGTTTTTGATGGTCGCGCTGACCGCCCTGACATTTAGCAGTCCGTCAATCATCCTGCAACGCAGATGTGGCGAAGTTTTTTCTTTTTCGCACTCTCCGACATCGAACTTTTCCGCATTTTTGAACGTCAAGGCATAGTGGTCCCGGTTCTCCTTCCACCACTGCAGCCACCGATAGGCTTCATTGATACGCTCGGATCCGGTCCTGAGGGCAGCCTTGCCGTAACTGGTTCCGGCCAGCAAGCTCAAATAGATAAACTCCGGCATCGTCCCATCGGCGACTTGTCTTGCGCGGAGCAGCCATTCCTGGTTGTCCTTTGGCAAAGGCTGATAGTGTCCTTTGCCATAGAGTACGCGAGAATTTTCGATGCGAACCAGGTCCTGAATCACGAAGGGTATGATCTTGTTGTCAAGCTTCTGCAATTCCCTGTATCCATCGCAGTTGAGATAGGGCTCCATTAAGGAGGAAGAACTCACCCTTAAGACGTGCGAAAAAATATCATCCTTGGCTGCAGCGATGCGGGCAAGGTCGGCATCATCGACGACTATTTTCTGCATGCCCGAAGATACTGGATTCGCAAAAAGGAGCACGGTACAGAGCATATAAAGGGCGCTTGTCCTGGTAAGCATTGTGGCAATCATCTGCGCAGCCTCCCTGGATACCTCGATGCTGGTATGCTTCAGCATACTATCCTTCGACGAACGTGTTAACAGTACCCCCAATTTTATCACAGCATGATACGCCAGAGCCCTTTTTGTACCATTCCTCAAGTTCTGGCCGAAGCTTGTGAAGGAAAATCAAAATCAAAGCGAAGGCTGCCTTTTCGAGTGCTTCTCGCAAGGGGGAGTCTTGGTCAAACATCCTGCAATCACTTTTGTTCCCATGAGTTCCAGGCGCATTGGGCTAATTCGGGGCGTATTGTGGCGAAATCGGACATCATCGTCCCGGCCAAGCTGTCCCGACTGAATTCTAGATTCACCGTTTTTTACCCGCCGGTCAAAAATCGCACGGAGTTTTTGGGGTCCCAATCGGGTTTGGCCCTGAATCATTTTGCGCCCTTAATCCCTCCAGCGCTCAGGGATGGCGTGTCGCCATCTTGCGGTTGGTAAGACGAATCGTGTTGAATCCAGATCGGCCGCGGCTGTCCTCCTCCGGTGATGGGCTGACGCGAAAAAATGCGGTATTGGATTCCCCCTTCTTTGAATTCCATTACGCTGCCGTCGGCGGTGCCCTCGATTGCGTTCGCCAAACGCACTAACGAGATCACAAACATACCTTCGCCTGGCATGTAATACTTGAGGGCGCCTCCGTAGCCGACTCCAGCCGCAACCGTCCCGCCGGCACCCTCGCAAACGACTTCTTTTCCACGCAGCACCACGGGCCGGTCCAGCCGCAATTCGTCTTCACCAACGGGGCGCCTGGCCCACCCACCCAGCGCCGGCTGGGTCTCTGATATGGTTGCCACAAGAAGCAACGAGGCAATGCCTTCCACCGGAATTTCGAGCGCCTGACCAGGCGTGTACCAATACCGGAGTGTGGGGGACGATTTGACAATGTCCAGAGCGGTGTCGTAATCAACCATTCCGGGAAAGCCCCGAACGCCGATTTCCAACTGTGCCTTTCCATCCCGAACCTCAAGTGTCCGGAGTGTATAGGCTATGGTCTGGGCAGGTCCGCGCATCACCCAAGCTCCCCGCGGCATTGAGGGCGACTGAAGGATTCCAGTCTCACCTCGCTCTCCTTGATCCTGCGGCACGATCAACGATATTGAATATTGGACCCATGGCCCATCTACTTGAGCATGAACTACGAGGGCCAGGCTGATGCTTAGTGCAATGATAACCAAAGCCGCCATTGCCGCAATCGCACGAGGCAGGACGGTGCGCCCGGATAGCAGCGAGAAGATATTCACATGCTTCGGATTGGCTTTCGACGCCAAAGCCGGCAACGCTGGCGGCTCCACAGCGTTGCGCAATGCGGATAAGCGCAGTCCTGTTTTTATTTTCGCATATTCACGGGCGCGTTGCTGACACGCAGCGCACGAGCCAATATGCTCTGCCGCCTGGCGACCAATAGGTTCGCCATCATGCATCGCAGAAATGTCGTGGGCTACCGTCTCGCAATTAACTTCTGCCGCTTTCAATCCGTTTTCCATGATCTGCGAAGCTCCTCTCGTGCCGAAAAAAGGCGCGACCTGATCGTGCCGATAGGAACATCAAAAATAGTTGCCAACTCCGCATAAGAATGCCCTTCGATTTCTCGAAGCCAAAGAAGGCAGCGGTCATCGACTTTCAGCTGTGAAAACGCTTCGTCCACCAAAATGCCCGACAGTGCGTCCCCGGTTTTGGCATTCACATCTGGAGTGTTCGAGAGATTTTGATCGTATGCCGTACGACGGCGCCACCATTCGGCTCCGCGATTCCGCGCTATTCCAAATACATAACTGATCAGGCTTCCGCGTGCGGGGTCAAATCCATTCGGATGCATCCACAATTCGACAAAGACTTCCTGCGTTATATCTTCGGATGCCTGGCGATTTCCTGTCATCCGGCAAAGGAACTGCAAGATTCTGGGAGCATGCGCATGGTAAAACGCCTCGAATTCCTGCCGGTCACCGGCTCGAATACGTTTCCAGAGTGCTTCCTGCTCAGTCATTCCCTGCCTCTGTCCGATATTCGGCTCTGGATGCCAAAAAGTTCGACACAAAATCACAGGCAGTAGATTACTACCGATTACTGCGGCACCTATAGATGCGGCTGAACAAAATTGCGGAATACTGAGTCGAAACGAGAACCATTAGGACAAGTCTTTGAAATAGCAGATGATACGGCATTTTTGGACAATGAGGAGCGTGTGGTGGGGTTATCGTACATAACCTACTGGCGATGAAAGGCAACCCACCGTCAACGAAATCAAGCACGGAAATCAGGAAAAGTGGCAGGTGCGCCATCGCAAATTTACCTATTTCGCCGGGTTTACGGTCCCCTTCTCTTCGGTACTTCCCGCCTCTCAGCCCACCCCCCGCAAGTCTTGAACGTCCGCAACGGGAAAAAATCAGGACAACTGTCCCAACATCGGGAAAGGCTCATCATCGATGCGCTAATCGTCCGGGCCGTCTCGGAAGGGTTCTCTTGACAATTGTTCGTAATATTTCTTCTAAGTTCTTAGTTTGCATTGATTGCGATCTGAAGGTGTGAATAGGCAATGTCTCGGACGATGATCCGCGAACCCGAATTGCAGAAGGTGATTTATGGCGGCAGCAAATCTCCTGCTCCGAAGCGACGGCCCGAAAAGACCGATGCCGCTCAAAAGCCAGAATCTGTCAAGCGGTGCATTTGACGGCAGCCGCTCCGCTCTCTGTTCATGGCCGATGCCTGAGACCCAGGCCCGGTTCTCCCATTGGCGGCTGGTGTCAATTCTCAGCGTCTCCTTCTGCTTCGAGCACCCCTCCGCCAATAATCCTTCCCCTCAATTTGTGATACGCTGCAAGAAAATCTTCGCCGTCCTCCAAAAACGTGAGTGGTCCCGCCCTCAATCCCACAACCGCCTTGCCCTCAATCGTGGTGGAGAAGAGAAACCTTGATCCTGCTAGATATCGCTGCAGATCCGCTCTAATTCGCGCAATAGCATACAACCAGCATGCTCGGTTCCGCACCCTGTCCAGCACCTCCGTGCCGTTCTCAGCCTTGTAAATAACTAGCTCCGGCAGTGGGCCGTTCAGGTCGTGGCAACGAATGCGAAATCGACTGTTTTCGCGCGGAATGTCAATGCCATCAAGGACAATTACGCGCTTGAGGTCAATGACAGCTTGCCGGAATCCCTTCTCAATGTTCGCAACGTAGATTGGCCCGTAGGCCAGCATTTGGGGGGCATTCTAAATCATGTGCCTGTGTGCAACAAAAAATCTTCAAACATAGGTGCCAACAACGAGGCAGGAGAGAAGTGTCTCCGGTGGGACCAATTAGATCAACGCGACAAGTTCAACCACGATATGGGAGATCCTGATGCGATGGCTCATTTTATCGCTTTCCGGGCACAGATTCCAGCGGGATGGCTCGTGGCGATGACTGATCGCCTCCCAGAAGTTTGAGGGTCCTCTCATTGAGTGAGTGGTGGATCGTATGCTCCAGGCACCAGCCACGCCGCCATCCGCCACAATTATCCTAGGGGGACCATGCTGAAAATCAGGAATGCAAAGGCAGGAATGCGTTGCACGCCGCTATTTCTTTGTGCTAGAAAGGACACGCACCTCCAATTCTTTTGCGTTCACAGACACGGCATCAGCCTCACGGGGTAACGGGCAATGGATAAAGATCCTCTCGGAAACCTGCTCATCGATGCTGAAAGCATCGCCCAAGCTGTTCGACTGAGAAGCAAGGCGTACATTGAAAAGACGATTTCGGCTAAAACTCCAGAATTGCTTCAAGAGAAGGCAGCCTTGGAAGAACGGGACGGTTGGGAGATTCTCCGACAAAACACGAAATCCACTCGCTTGAAGCAAGACAAAAAAGCTAGTGAGAGATTGGAAGACTTCATCTGGGTAACACTTGCCCGTATGGGATTTGACGAGCTTAGCGATGGTCGTCAGTTCTGCATCGACATGGAAGATGGCCCCAATCCGCGTCAGATAGACGCCTTTGCCAAGGATTCGGAATCAGTTGTCCTCGTTGAATGCACAACGTCTGAGCAGCCAAGCAAGAAGAATATGAGCGACTTGATCCAGAAGATCCGCAGTTATCAGCAAGGTGCGGCCAAAGCCATTCGAAAGCACTATGGATCAGACGTTAAACTCAAGGTGAGATGGTGCATTGCCACGCACAACATTGAGTGGGGACAGAGTGACCTTGAAAAGGCTATAGCAGCCAGCATCGTCGTGCTGCAGGAAAGTGAAGTCAATTATTACTCCAAGCTTACCTCCCATCTAAAGGGTGCAGCGAAGTACCAGTTTCTTTCGCATTTATTTGCAGATGAGGAAATCAAAGGCCTTGAGCTTCGTGTCCCGGCAACAAAAGGGAAAATGGGCAACCAAACATTTTACAACTTCTTAATGAAGCCAGCCGACTTGCTCAAGATTGCCTATGTGAGCCGCAAGGCGAGCAGGAGTGCGGATGATTTGGAAGCCTACCAACGAATGCTAAAGCCCGCACGACTAAAGAATATTGCGGCGTACATAGATAGTGGAGGTCACTTCCCAACTAACATCGTCGTAAATATGAAGTCGAAAAAAACTATACGTTTTGATCAAAGCGAAAAGATGGGAGATACTTCTTTCGGAGTGCTCTACCTACCACCTCGCTACGCTTCCTGTTGGATCATTGATGGCCAACACCGACTCTTTGGGTATGCACAGAGCGAGCGCGCAGAAAAGAAAACCGACAAGACAGCATTACCGGTTCTAGCGTACGACAATCTCACCGCTACTCAAGAGGCAAAGCTATTCGTAGATATAAACTGCGAGCAGGTTCGTGTTGCGAAAAGCCTTCTAAACGAGTTGTATTCCAATCTCCTATGGGATTCTCAGGATTACGCTGAGCGAATCAATGCTCTGTGCACCAGGGTGGTAATGTCGTTGGACTCGGGCGGCACCTCTCCGTTTCACAGCCGCATAATCGTCTCAAACAGGGACAGGACGAACTACTGTTGCTTGACACTCACGTCCTTTAACGATGGTCTCAAGGAGAACAAGTTTTTTGGACGTGAGTGGCAGTACGGTCCACTCAACGCTTCGCGTTCGAATAACCTGGATGCGTCGAGACAAAAAGCAGTCGCGGTCCTGGCAACATACTTCGGGCAGATAAGAGATGGCGTTAAAAGCAATTGGCAGCTTGGAGACGATAAGGGAGGATATCTTTGCACAAACAACGGTGTCCGCGCCCTACTCATGGTTTTGCGAGAAATTCTCAATTACATCGCTACTGTATATGCCGTTGATTTAGACACTCTTCAGGCAGAGGACCTAGTTGCTGACATAAACACACTCACTGCGCCAATCGTAGATTTTTTTGCCAATGCCTCCCCGCAGGAAATCGATGAATTCCGCAGTCGCCAAGCGTTGAAAGGTGTCCGCAGTAACTCGCTTCGGATGATGAGTCTAATCTATAAAGAAATAGTCGACTTTTTGCCGCAGTGCCTTTCCGAATTCCTCGACACCGTCGACCAAGAGGGAACAAAGGAAGCGCGAGAGATTATTGACGAGATCCAAGGAAAGCTTTTCGCCTATACACTCGACGTGCTCCGACGGCATTATAAAGACGACTGGTGGTGCGACGGGGTTCCCGTAAAAGTGAGACTAGAGTGTGTTGAAGTGCGGGAAAGAGATAATAGACAGAAGAGGGAGGAACAATATCTATGTCTGATAAATTATCGTGACATTGCACTTAACACTTGGGAGGAGTTTCAATTTCTTTTTTCCCTCGGTGAAAAAGGCGGAAAGCCAAAGGTTACTGAGTGGCTTGTTGAATTAAACAGAATAAGGAACATTACCCATCACCGTGAGAAGTGGCCAGCGACGAAGAAAGAGGTGAAGTTTGTTAGAGAAATCCACCGGAAGCTCCTGGCTCGATTCGAGATTCCTTCGTCCGGCGGTGAAGCGAAATATATAACAGCTGGAAATACCTAACTAAACTTTTCTAAAGTAAAATACGCAAAGAGCCATATTAGTAGACGCCGATGTTATTCTACTTTATATCTCTCTTTATTCCTTATATATGGTCTAACAATCTCTAATATAAATCTCAACTTATTCGGGTCGTGGTTATTAGAAATAATCCTCCTACAAAGATCGATTAGTAATTCCTTATTGTCTTTCTCATTCAACACCCTTCCATCGAGGATGTTTCGCACTAAAATAGGATTCTCTCGCAGCTTCCGCAGGCGTGCCACGCATGATTCTAGGACTGGCTGGACATCTGCAGAGGTCTTAAATAGTTTGCACAGCCGCTCAAACTGTCGGTCCGCCTTATCGACAAATAACCTCGCATGCTCTTTATCGATGAAAAAAGGGATTGATAATTGTCTCGAAAATTCATTAACCTGCCGGTCCATGTTTAGCCGAGCACTTCGTTCCTTAGAGGATTGTCGAGCAAGACTGCTAAGCCTTCGACACAGCACAGAAGCCCATTCTAGGAATTCTTCATATTCTTCAGATTCTTCAAAGCCATCGCGCCTTGCATTTAATTTGAGTAAAGGGGTCACATGAAGTTCACCGATATGCCAAGTCGCAAACCTGCTTTCAGAAAAATATTCCTTGAGAAAATACTCGTCTCCCACTGCGATATTCCCTTGACGAATTCGGATTCCTCGCATGGCCATATGCTGTGGGAGCGCTGAAAGATAATTTGTTTTTGCAAACCACCCTCGACACAACAGACTTCCCCGACGACTAATGCATTCTATGAATTCAATGTCTTGTATCTGATCAGACACACGCTCGCGTGCATCTATTTGCATTCTATACGGACGTACCACACCTGAACCATTCAGCGTGATTTCATATGAGCAATACCCTGGTATTGCGCCCATATATGTCTCGATTTGTGAAGCAAATGGGAATTCATCAACCTTGTAACTGACGGGGGCGGTCTGTGATAAATACTCGCGCAATCCTTTTACATTCATCATCAGGTCTGCATGAAATCGATGAACGTTAATCATTCGAACACGGAAAAATCTCTCCGGATCCAAGGAAAGATCTCCTGGACGCTTACTGACAAATGCGATCCTTTGAATGGCATCCGTTAACAACTCCCGGTTGGACTTATGGGTGGAGACCTGTTCACATAAAGCCTGGCCATTCCATTCGACCACATGCACAGGCTCACTCGCCGTTTGTCGTGTTTCAAACCTTAGCAGATCACAATATGTCAATCCTCCCAGACGTCCTATTCCACGAAAGCCGCGCTGACCGTTTCCGGACTTCGTGCTACAGCCGAGGCTCCCAAGTTTGGCTTCAGCATTTCTGCCATTTATTCCTAAGCCATTGTCTTCAATGGTGATTATCCGTTCGCGCCCGTCCAGGGTCAATCGTATGCAAGGCCTGTCCTTCCTGTAAAATCCCTGCTCACGGGCTTTGTCAATCGAATCGGCGGCATTCTGAATATATTCCCGGATTGCCATCCGCGGATCGGAGTACATGCCGGATGTGATCACATCAAGCAATTGCTTTCCTAGGATGCTAGAGATAGAACGCCGATACCTCAATCCATGAGATAAAATGGAAGCCACTGTAAAATCTCCTTATCGTTACAATGCCGCATTGCTCTCCTGACCTGTCCCGTCGAATTGAGAGAAATATAGCTATGGAACATCCGAAACCTTTCATTGTTTTTTCTCAAAAGTCGCAGCATGAAACCACGGAAGTCCTCGACTTTCCCATCCCCTGCGATCCTCTTTGGTTCAAATCGGTATACCTGTCGTTCATGTTTGTTGCGATTCCGAAGCAGCCGCTCAGGCATATAGAGATTTGTGAGAAATTCCTCATATGACTTGCCGATTGTCCTCCATGCTAACGCGGGTGTTGATGAAATAGCACCATGTGCTGCACCTTTCATTATTTCAACATTGCGGACAAAGCGCTGTGTCCAGCAAGCGTCATCCAGCCAATTTCTGTTGCCAGCTCCCTCATTTCTAAACACATCACGCTTTCGGTTAACAGGATTGCTACCCTCTTTCATAATTGGAGCAAATCTCATGGGGTAGCTATAAATGGCAGCAAATTCCTTTTTTTTCGTTTTGCGGGATTCCTCATTCAGGTGAATATTGATGACCAATCTCTCATAAAGATCGCGCGGACTGTCTTTCCAGTTGTAAAGCATATAGTTTGAAAAGTTGGTAACTCCGTAGCTCTCGGCCAGTTTTACAGCTTTTAGATACTGCTTCTTCTCTGATGCCCGATCGAATGCTATCCGCATTGGCCGTACATTCAGTTTCGAAATTAACTTCATACGTCTTTCGTCAAGATAGCTTGCGTCCAGGCCTTGATTGAAATCAACAATACGCTGTCTTGGCGGGCGGGTCTCCGTGATACAGTTCCGAGCATATCCGAGTTCTTCAAGATCCGAAACAATCTCTTCAAGTCTGGGCGACGCTAATACATTATTATCCATCAATTTTAGATAGGGTTTATCTCCATGCCTTTCTCGAAGCGAACGAATAACAGGTTTGATATCAATATAGGGAACAAATGTTGGCTCAATTTGGGGTACGCCGCACCAGGCGCATTGATTTATACAACCACGAGATGTGTAGGCGTAGTAGGTTTCGTTTATTGCATATTTGTGCGGATCTAGGATTTCATAGTCTGGTACCATTTGGTCAATGATCTCATTCCCGCGCAATCTTATTTGAAATGGTGAGTTTAGAATGCCGGTTATTGGATAAATCCCCGTTTCTTCGAAGAGATCCTGTGGCATAAGGGACGCCATAATGCCACCAACAAAAATGTTTTGGACGGTACCCCCGACAGCCTGTTTGTAGAAGGAAATTGTTCTAACAATGGTGTCCCAATTAAATGTAAATAACGTCGCAATATAGACACGATCCCAACGTGCACCAGAACTAAAAAGATCGGGCAATGATGCCATTATAGCATCGCATCCGCTTATAAACTTCACTTCATCTCCACGGTCCTTATGGAAACGTGCAAGCTTCATAAGCCCCAACGGTGGGTACCAAAGAGAATAATCTGCGGGTTTCCTGGATCGGCCATTTTGTTCTGTCGGCGTATCAACTGCCTCCAGCTCTTCCCGCAATCCCAGGCGCCGATACTGTGGTTCAACAAGCAGCACTCTCATAGACCAAGCAATCCCTTCAAAAGCGAATGGACCTCACCGGCACCCTTGTGCCCACCGGCTGAAGAAAAAGTACCGTCAGTCCTCCAGTTTATCCGTCCTTTTAAATGCTTCAGAAATTCCAAATAATAGACCTCTGAATATTGCTTGCAATCCTGGGTGGATAGGATAGTAGCAAGCAACTGAGTTAATCCATATAGGCCAACGCCTTTGGTAATCAGATTAGCTCGGTGATTTGACCATTCCGTCTCAAACACAGTGGCAACTGCGCGCCAGTAAGCAATCAGCAACTGCGCCACATCTTCCATGCCCATTCTCTCATTACACTTTGTCTGCGACAAGAAGCGCTGAATAGCATGTTGCATCATCCGCAAGGAAGTGCGACGCCTGAGTCCTGATGTACTGTGCCCACCGCAACGGATTAGCTTAAACCAAGGGGAATGGGCATCTTCATTAAGCCGACGTGCCAAAAAGAGGTGAGGTGCTTCTGTGGCGAGGTCCTCGATTAGATTGCTGGTATGAAAATCAGTCAAAGATGAGGATAGTCCGCGAGCTTTGCTATTGATGATCGTAAACATAGCCATCTCGCTCCGCAGGTCCAGTCCAATAAATGTCATGAACGCAAGCGGAACATCCGAGTCATTAAGCTCGCCAAGCCGGTGTTGGCAGTCAATTTGGGCCATGCAGGTCGATCCTGCACGCAAATGCAATTCCGCATGCTGGTCCAAGGTGCGCTTAATCATCCAATTTCCCTTCAATTCTTTGCGGAGATTGAATGTCAGGGGAATTGTGGAGGCTTCCGCTTGATGAATATAGCGCTTGAAATCCAGGCTATGCAAACGGTTCCGAGGCCTCTGATACCCCAAACCCGTGTCTTCATCGAGCGTGTCCGCAAATGATGCCTCGTAAAGCAGCTTAGCTGGGGCAAGGCCCAGGAATACTTCACGTGTGCCGCACTTCCCCAGGATGCCCCCGATAGGGTGAAACGCAGAATTTAACTTCATATTGCAGTAAAATACTGCAATTTATCTAAGAAAGAAAGAAAAATTATATGGCTTTGGTATTCAATTTCATCTACCCGCTCATTCGGATCATTCGTATTGCTGCAAAACCCCGGCATCAGCAAAAGAATAGTAATCCTCAAATCCGAGAACGATGTGGTCGAGGCAGCGAATCCCGAGAATTTTCCCTGCCTGAAAGAGCCTCGTAGTGCATTCCCGATCTTCCCTGCTTGGAGCTGGGTCGCCCGAAGGATGATTGTGCAAAAATAAAATGGCTGCACTGCTATCGCGTACCGCAGGCGCAAATACTTCCCTCGGATGTACAACGCTGGTGCTCAGGCTCCCGACGGAAATCAGCACCTCTCGAATGAGCTGGTTTTTTGAGTTCAGATTCAGGGCGACGAAAAATTCCTTATGGACAGCGAAGAATCGAGCACGGTATCTCAGGAATATCTCTCGGCTGTTGCTGAATCTTTCTCCTGGTCTTAACGGTGCCGAGCACAATTCCTGCCCAATGCGGATGGCCGCTGAGATCAAAGTAGATTGTGTTTCGGTCAACCCGCAGCTTATAAGTTCTGGAACCGAAGCCGAGGCCGAAATCGTTGAGGCGATCTTCCGTGCCTTTTCCATCGTACGGCCATATATCTTCCCGTGGCCAATCACGGTGGCAATGCTCAGAGTCAGGTGATCCAATGGAATCGGCTGAATTTGTTCGCAAACAAAATCGTTCAAATTTTCCTCATGCATTTGCTGGACTTGACGAATAGAGATAATGGGGAGGTGTATGCTCTGTGCAATTGATTGCAAAATTTTTGAAGCCCGCATTACCTAACATCCCGTTTACCTCTCGTTCGCCCCATGGCCTGCCATACCGCTTATTCAACCTGATTTTTGTTAGTTTGCGCCCATCCCACTCAGAAAATGCTCATCAGGGCCGTAACTGTTGCCTTTGACGCTTGCTGATCCGTCGTCGTGACGTACCGCAACGTGCTGTTGATGCTCTTATGACCCAACTGCTGTTTCACAAGCGCCAAGTTGGTGTTGGCCTCCACAAGATGACTGGCCAACGAGTGCTTCAGAACATGGGGATGCTGCTTCTCCGAGGCCAATCCGGCAGCAGCGGCAACAGACCGAAACAGCCGGAAGAATTGACTGCGATCCAGCCGCCCGCCCTTCTGACTGGTGAAAAGGAAATCTGAGCCGTCATTTCGACGCTTGCGTAGCCAATCTCGTAATGCTTTCAGTTCATCGAGCAGTGGTTCTCCGCGATGCCCCGCGACAGTTTGTGTCGTGCGAAGTGACCCCTTCAGCCGATCCACTATGACGCTGCCATTCTTTAAATCGAGATCGCCCAGCCGAAGACCGCAAACCTCGGAGGCTCTCATACCATGCTTGTACGCCAGCAAGATCATGGCCCATTCCCTTGCGCCTTTTGCCTTGGCAGTCCTGAGGACTGAGAGCACCTCGGAGGGTTCAAGAAAAAGCATCGACTGCTTGCGGATTTTGGCTTCTGACATTATATTTCCTCCTGAATGCACCATTATGTACAAATGCTGGTTGCCTTGATGCTCTGAAAACCTTTTGTTTGCACCTCCCCCGGATCTTGAAATGCAACATAATGGATAGTTTGTTGTCTTTTCACATTGCCCCTCCAGACTGACTTTCACCCTTGATTACCAGGCCGTCGAAGCATTGAAACTGGGGCAGCCACTCATCAGCGGGATCGATTCGGCCATAATGCCGGAATGCCAAACAAACCGCATACATCTGTGGCAGCAATCCGGCGAATCGAGGATCGTCACCTGCACTGTGCATCCCATCACAGCACCAGCGTGGAACCGGATGCGGATTCTGCCAGCTTTTTGTGGCTTGATATAGCAGTTCATAGCACTCGCCCTCGGTTACACTCTCGATCTTCTCTGCCACTGGATTTTTACCCCCTGCCAGCATCCATGCAGCTTGACAGAGGAAGTTGTTGTCTCCACTCAGAGCCGATCTCTGCGACAGATGCACTCTGCAAAGCCGGATCGCCAAGTCATGCCTTCGTTCTTCGGCCAGTTTCAGGAGATACTCTGCCTGCTCTGTGGCGTTTGCTCGTTCGGTCTTTTGCAGAAAGGCATAGGCCATAACGCCGCCCAGAGTCATTGCTTTATCCTGGCATTCAACAGCACTGGCTATCTCTTGCTTTAGCGTCTTCAGCCTGTGATCCCACTGCTTGTACCACCATCTCCGCTGACCTACGAGAGACTGATAAATGTAATCCGGCCCGCCACTATCGGGATGCCACCAATTTGGAAGTTTGCAGATTCTTACGGTGTCGGCAATCAGGCATAGCAAGTCGGTTCCCGACCTACTGGTTTTCTTAAAATTGCCAACAGTCTTTTCCATCACAGGAATTGAGTGGCCGTCCTCCCCAGATCCAATTAACACCCTCCGTGCAGTCCGAAACCAATGCTGTTTCTCTCTGAAACCATCCAGATAGACCAACCAGTACACTGCTTCGTCACTGCGGCGAATCCTGATGGATTTCACCAAAGCACTGAGTGCCTGAGAAAAGGTTGGATGAACTGTCGGCGTGAACGGCCTGGTGTGGTAAATGCCGAGCGCACTCAGATGATCGCAACGCCCGCCAATCCGAAATTGTTCGCAATCACACGTTTTCTTATCGAGAGAAATAGTGTGCCAGCGATCTCCGGTAAAGGATTTCAGACGGATTTTGCTTGCCCTCTGCTGCGATGCCGCTGAGTTTTTCTGTAATGATTTGTTTGGCATTATGATATTTCCTATATAACTAGCGTGCTTTTAGATTGGGTATTTGTCAATAGGATATTGCATATAATCTCAGTATTATTTCAGATTTTACGCTGATTTGACTTCAGATCGTAGGCAAGGGAGGGGAACGGACTTTCCGAAGTACAATCCGTGCCGAAATTCCCAATCGAAATCCTATTGGGGTACTCCCCAAAGGATGCGCTGGAGATCTTGGTGGTTGTCACAGATAAAACCTACATTCCGCAGTTTCGAAGGGGTGGTCTGAGGAATTTCCCCACGTCCGCAGCAAGTTGGGATCAGGCGTAGGCAGCTGGATCCACCTCCATCAGTTCCAGCAGCTCCCGTTGTAGCGGGGT
>Ga0315277_10002896_pt1 | contig 23560 bp, 19 predicted proteins | sample YL17G05_15_MG_FD_203695 | JGI IMG/M metagenome (GOLD analysis project Ga0315277, IMG submission 203695) | Sediment microbial communities from Yellowstone Lake, YNP, Wyoming, USA - YL17G05_15 | ecosystem: Environmental > Aquatic > Freshwater > Lake > Sediment | place: USA: Wyoming | collected... | reverse complement strand
GGCGATTCTCTGCATTTGGTCGCTTGAGAGGGCACTAGCGTTTCTGACTACGGAAAGCTGATTTCCAGCGTACTTTTCCTCAGCAAACACGTCAACCAAATAGAAAGTCAAACCCGTCATCCTAATCGCTAACCACCGAGTGTTCAGTTCCAATCTTTCTCAAATTCACAAAAGTTCAGGTGCGTCTCATGCTCCCCAGAATGGTACTTTTTTCCTCATAACGATGATGTATTCACTGAGCGCCTCTTGCTCTTCGGGCGTTAGTTTTTCTGCGAGTTTTGTCTGCAGGACTTTAGCGTGGGGCTCTGGCACTTTGACGTAAAGTACGTCTTTTTCGAAAATGTGTCTTCCAACAATGGGTTTGTCAACTGAAATAGCTACTTCGGCTCCTTTTCCCGCGTTGGGTACAGCCTCGCCCTTGTCCTGTATCTGCTGTATTTCTCCTATCTCTTGACCGTCTTCTGCTCTTATGAGCAAGCATTTTGGTTTGATGGTGCCTGCAAGTACTTCGACTCCAAATATCGCGGGTTTGGCTCTTCGGAAAATGTAACCTGCCATAATCCTGAGTTTAGCAGGTTTCACTAGTACGTCAAAGTCTTGTTCGAGCCCTGTTTCTCTCTTTCCCTTGTACCATGCCAAGTACTCCTCAATCACATGATAGATTATTCTATCTCGGAAAATGGTGACTCCTCGAGCTGCGGCTTCCTCTTCAGCGTCTGGAAGTGTTTTGACGTTGAAAGCCAATATGGCTCCGTACAGCGGTGCATGTTCTTTAACGGCTGACGCTTCGACCACATCTCGTTTTGAAATATCTCCAACGTCTGCGAGCCTGATCGGCACGTTGTTTTGTTTGAGGATCTCCGCGATGGCTTCAAGCGAACCCAACGCATCGGTCTTTACAACGACTCCGTCAGTGTCCGTTGCGATTCTTATTTTGCCGATTTCTTCGGCAATCAGCTTCGCGTATTTCTCAGGGTCCTCCTCTTTAGGAACTCCATACAGAGTTGCACCCGCTAGAACGCCTTCCAAGTCAGGAGCAACTATTTTCACTCCGGCCGCTGCTGACACTGAGTCTACCGAGGAGAATTTGTCTCTAGGATCCCTTATTTCATCCAAGGGTTTTGGAACAAGAATCGCACGCGTGCGTGTTGTAATTGGTTTTTCCCTTCCGCCCACAACGATCAGATCATCTTTGGACAAAATGCCATCGTAGATTATCGTGTTGAGCGTAAGTCCAAGCCCAGGCTCTTCTTTCACTTCCAGAACCGTTCCCTTTGCAGGGCCTTCCGTCGTTTGCAGACGTTTCTTCAGGAATTGCTGCGTCAACCCTATAAGCACCATTATCAGCTCTGCTATACCTTCACCCGTTTTGGCGCTCGTAGGTACTATCGCAACAGTTGACATGAACTCTTTGATCCTGTCAAACCGGTCTACCTTGAATCCCAGCCGTGAGAACACGCCAATAACATCATAGATCTTGTTGTCCAAATCCTCTCGGACATACGGATCCTGCAAAGCATAGGATTTTGAGAAAGGCGTATCAAGATAAGACTTCCAGCCTGGCACTCGGTCGATCATGTTTGCCGCAACTAGAAACGGAGTCTTCCTAGTTTTCAAGATCTCTATGCATTCGTAGGTTTGAGCTTCAAAACCTCTCAAAACGTTGACAACAAGAATGGCTATATCCGCAACGCTGCCGCCTCTCCTGCGCAGGTTTGTGAAAACCTCATGTCCCGGCGTGTCCACGATAAGCAACCCGGGGATTTCTATTTCGCTCTTCATTCTCGTCAACATAGGGCCAACCAATTGGCTGAGAGTCTCGACAGGAAAATAGCTGGCACCTATATGCTGCGTTATTCCGCCTACTTCGCGAGCCTGAACACTCGTCTTGCGAATTTTGTCCAGCAAGGAAGTCTTGCCGCTGTCAACATGCCCCAGAACACACACGATTGGTTGACGAATCGGCACTTCAGCTTTTCTCCGTTAGTTTTAGTGAACAAGGCGGTACATTCAAAGTTAATAAAGACTTGTCCTAATAAATCCTCAGTTGAAGAGGTGATACGCACATGCCATACTGTTGGAAATGCGGAGCCAAACTCGTGGATGAAGACAAATTCTGTACGACTTGCGGCGCAAAAGTCTCCAAGATTATCCGCGAAGAATACACGGTTACTGCAGACAACCTCGTCGACAGAGTGAAAGAGCTACTTCACGAAGGAAACGTCACCAGAATAATAATCAAGGACATGAAGGGAAAAGAGCTTCTAGAGATACCCGCAACGATAGGTGTGCTCGGCGCATTGATCGTACCATGGCTAGCCGTTCTTGGCGTAATCGCTGCTCTGGCCACGAACTGCAAAATAGTTGTTGAAAGAAGAGAGTAATCGCTATTCGGGTTTGGCTGTCATCAGGACTAGGCCCAAAATCACGAGCACCACGCTTAGGAAAGCAAAGAACCCTGTGAACGACAAGAGAGTGTCCATGCTCGTTAGTGTATAGTAAAGCGTTATGACGCCCACGACCAAGATTATCAGACCGAAGAATTTCTCGGTGGTACTGAGTCCAAAACTGCCTTCTCCGCTCATCCTAGTCCATTCCTCATTGTATACTTCGCACTTGTAACGATACACGCTTATTTTATGGTTTCGCTCGAAGAACGACAGTTGAGAACCAATATCGGATGCCTACAATATCACTGCCGTTTGGCCTACAATGACCGCAATTGATTCGTATGACGTGCGCCGTGGTCACTTTGTTTCTTCAAGCTTCTGAGGCAAGTATTCGTCGACGATGTACGTTAAACCATACCTGCTGAACGCCTCTTGCTCCGCCTTGCGCTTTATTTTCATGAATGTCTTAATCTCCCTCCGCCACAAAGGATCTTTATATCTCGGGTCTTTCTGCAACTCGTACAATCTCTTCATGTCGACTTCGTCTAAGGGATCTGTCGGCAATTTGTAGTTGATGATGTCTGTCGCCCACACTCCGCTCCATTTCGCATCAGGAGTGTTCAACTCTCTCAGGTGAGCGGCGTTAGCTGACCCTGAGATGATGACCATGGCTATGTGCATGCCCCACGGATCACCGTCCGTGAATATGTAGACTGGAAGGTTAAGTTCTTCACTCAGTCTTCTTATGAAGTGTCTTGTCGCTCTCGGCGCCTGCCCGGCAGTCATAACAAGTAGCGAATTATATTTCCTGTGCACGTTTTCTTCTATGAATCTGGTGAACAAGCCGCCTTTCTCGATTGCTATCACCTTGTCCGCCGAGGTTTTCACAAACTCGGACGAGGTCAAAGCTGGACCAATAAGCACGCCGTCTGGGTGAGACGTCAAATCCAGCGTTTTTCCTTCATAACCCGGCACAGTGTACTCAATCGTCAAATCGCCGAACACCGCTGAACGTTCTTCAGGAAAAATGTTGAAGTCCTCTCTGGAGAATCCCAATATCGTTTCCAGGTCAGTTATGATGTTGTTTGATTCCTGCTGATCCTTGAACGTCATCTCATAAGCTTGGGCCGAGTAGTAGACATCTCTCAAAGTCGACGTCTTCCGTTGTGACGAAAGCTCGTTTGAAAATAACGCAGCCCAAACCAACTGTGTGAAAGGCTTCAAATGACTTATGTTTCGCGCACTTCTTCGAACTTTTCTATCGCCTAGAATGAACTGTCTGAGCGTTTCATCATACATTATGTTGTCTGTCGAACGGCTTGGCATGTCGATTGCTGGGAAATTGCTGTGGTCAAGTTGATCATAAATGTCAATTCCAAGCTTCTCAAGGCTTGCCAACACTTCCTTCTTTCTCTCGCTTATGCTGAACTTACGCTTCTTCTGATCCATGTTTCCTCACACTCGCCAAAAGCTTCTCGATATCAGGCCTTCGCTTCTTGCCAGCCAGTTGGGTTGAGAACTCTGCTATTCTCGGCAGATATTTGCTGAACACGCCCAGTCTTTTTCTTTCTTTGTCCACGTGTTCTCTTTTTGACAGGAAGAGCTGGATTTGACGAGCAACTTCCCGCAGCCCATTAGCAATTTCTCTTCTTACTTCAGGCCTGTCGGAGATGAACTCTTTGCCCACCGTTTTATAGGGCACTTTGGTGCTGCAGATGTGCACGAATATAGCTACTGGCATTTCAGGCGTGACCCTGTATCTGCGCCAATTCATCGCTTGAATAACCCTGAGCGAAACATCGTTCGCTTCATCATACAGCAAAGGTATCCGGTTGGCAAAACGGTAAACCATGAAGTTACCTCTTGCCGGGATTTCACCACCGTAAGCTATGCCTGTCTCAACAATGAACGGGTGTCCTGCATATGTTGCAGGTTTGCGCTGGTGAACTGACACGAACTCGGGATTTAGTTCCTTCAAGATTCCTGTCCTCAGGAGATCTTCACCAAGGGGCGACAAACAACTGGCATCTGGTGGCAGAAAGTCAGGAAACTTTTTAAGCATATGCATGAGCCTGACGATCTCTTCATGGTCAAGTCGCTTCGGGTTTTTGGATGGACTCAGATTGCTGTATTCCAGAAACTTCTTAGCCGTAATGTCCCCGACTCGGTGAAAATGATTCCTCAAGAAATCCAGCATGTTCTTGTAAGGTGTTATCTGGATCAGTCGTTGAAGTAATTCAACGTCCACACCGTAAGGATGCGGTTTGGTCTCCTTCGGTGCAGTCGGCATGTCTTTGGTCACCCGAATGAACTTGTACAACCTGCCCTTCGGATCGACAAAAGTGAGGTTTGCGTACGGGTTTACCATGGCAGTCTGTTTAAAGTAATCCAAAATCTTGGGCATCGCTCTGAAATAGTCGCCTTCGAGCGTGAACTCAACGATGGTTCCGCGCCACATCTCCTTGTTTATCAAAACCTTTCTGTCAAGTATCAACGGACGATTGCGTTGAATGTCAATCATCAACTTGTACATGTACGTCTTCGAAATGCCTGTACTCGAAACAATCGAGGCCGGCTGATGTGTAGTGATCTGCCCGTACAATATCGCCATCTTACCGCCGAGTCCGAACGTGCCTCTCTGCTGCTTTAACTTGTATTTTGAACCGAAAAGAATCTGCCCAAAAGCCGATGGAATGTGCCGAGGCGGAACCCCGATGCCGTTATCTTCCACGCGAAGCTTGTAGATCTGCGTATCTTTAGTGGCTTCTCCCTCGTAAGACAGACGCACATAAATGTCGGGAACAAGCCTGTGGCTTTCCGCCGCGTCCAACGAGTTTTCAACGAGTTCTCTGATCGCGACGAAAATGGCTCTAGACGGGTTTGTAAACCCTGCAATATCTCTGTTTCTGTAGAAAAAGTCTGCAGCAGAGATTTCTTCAAACGTCTGAGCCACTTAAGCCTTCCCAGCCTTCTACCATTAGAATCATCTTTGATATGCTGCGCTCGTTCTTTAACTTAACCCCTAATGCTGTCATTGGTAGTTACGATAAATCCAAGTCGTTTAAGCCTTTCTCACGCATTCTCTGTTTTTCATTTTTCTCAATCTCAAGTTGACTGCAATTTCGTTTCGCCAAAAAAAGAGGCTACTTGCTCGGCTTTTCGACTATGAGTTTTCCGTCTTTCAGGTCAAGTTGCACTGGAAGCCTCTTCCCCGTTATCTCCCAGCCGAGAGCTCTGAGAACGTCAGGTCCGACTCTCATGAAGTGATATTTATTGACGAAGCTTTCGCATGGGAACGTGGCGATCTTTGGCTTTTTCGGTTCTTTCTTCTTTGGCTTTGCTTTGCCTGTCTCTTCGCCTGTCTCGCTTGAGTTCTCTGGTTTCTCGCGTTTCGGTTTCTTTGGCTCCCGCCAGACTCCCAACGATGCGATCAAAGCCTTTTGCCAAAATATCGCTGTCAATCCCTGTTTTGGGTCTACTAGTTTCCGCGACTACCAACAGGCACGTGCGTTTAAATACTTATCATTACGAAGGATACTGAGGGGGTTTTCTCTAGTTGAGCCAGACGAAAATCGAAAGAATAGCAGTTTCCAACTTCAAGAGCTTTGATGAAATGGAAACCGAGCTTGGAGAGCTTAATGTTATTATTGGTGCAAATGCTTCTGGAAAAACTAATTTTGTTAACATCTTCAAATTCTTAAAAGATATCTTTACGGAAGGGTTGGACAATGCAATTGCCATGCAGGGAGGAGTAGACAGCGTTCAAAACATGAACATACGCTCCTCCAAAGATCTTAGAATTGAGCTGTCAACGATATCAAGCGGAGAAATTCCAGTCCCTCAATTTCGTGTGAAAATTGGCAGGAGAAAGGTTTCTTGCGCGTTGGATTCTGTCAGAACGAAATATGTATTCTCTATCGAGTTCTACAAGAGAAAAAGAGGATATGCCGTAAGAGAAGAGCAACTGGATGCCAGTTTCAACCTAGTAGAGACGAGAAGAGAAGAGCGACAATTCAAGAAGGGAAGGGAAATAACAAAAGGCAGGATAAGATTAACTTTAGACAAAATGGGTAAGTTTGAAATCAAGTACGAACCCAAAGACTCTCCACTGCCAATTACTCAGCTTTTCCCCTTCATGCGTCTCAGGAAGAAAATACCAAAAGTACGTGCTCGAGGATCTCGTAAAGAACTGAGCCTCTTGGGACCATCCTTGCTCGAATCCGGATTGGTAGCCCAAACGCTAACGTTCTATTCGCCCTTTGCTTCCCAACTACGTACCTTCCTCAGTAATATTGCATTGTACGACATTGATCCGAAACTGTCCAAGAGATCTACTTTGATTTCAGGAAAGACAGTACTCGACTCGGATGGAAGCAATTTGGCGGGCGTTCTAAAGAATATCCTAAGTGTCAAGAAAAACAGGAAAAAGCTCTCTAATCTAATCAGAGAATTGCTGCCATTCATTCAAGATGTTTCAGTTGAGAAACAAGCAGACAGATCCTTGATTACCTGCTTAAGAGAGATATATTGTGGCAAGAAGTATCTGCCCGCACCTTTGATATCGGATGGAACAATCAACTTAACAGCGCTTATCATAGCTATGTACTTTGAAATGAATCCATTAATCGTAATTGAAGAACCTGAGAGAAATATACACCCGCGCCTTATCTCGAAGATATTGGACATGATGAAAGATGTTTCCAAGAAGAATGGAAAACAGATTATCATTACTACCCACAATCCTGAGGTTGTGAAGAGCGCTGGCGTGAAGAATCTGCTTCTCATTTATAGGCAAGATGACTTTTCCAGAATTGATAGACCTTCCGAAAAGAAAACCGTCAGGAGCTTTCTAGAGAATGAAATTGGCGTTGATGAGCTCTTCGTTAAGAACTTGCTGGGGGAGTAGCAACGTCTCATAGGCTTTACGTGTTTCTCGAAGGAAACGACGACGAACGTTTTTTTTCCCAGGTTATGTTTTCATTGCTAGCTGCGGAATATCCAGAAATAAGAGTAATACAATATGCTCAAGACCCGCCCAAGGAAACAAACAAATTTCTTAGAACAATATCATCATCAGAAGACGAATATATATTTGTAAAAGATATCAATGATGCCCCCTGCATAACGGCAAGCAAGGCAAAGACAGCTGGCAAATACAAAGTTAACCAAGACAACGTGGTCATTGTAGTTAAGGAAATTGAATGCTGGTACTTGTGCGGTTTGGATAATGACTCCTGCCGAAGATTAAGAATGGAAAGACATACTGGAAACACTGATAATATGACCAAAGAGGATTTTGACAACTTTATCCCTGAGGACATATCTCGCATAGAATTCATGCAACAAATTCTCGAAAGATTCGACATAGAGATAGGCAAACAAAGAAACCGATCATTTCACTATTTCCTGAGAAAGTGGGTCGAATAGCTTCAATCTATGCGTAAAGCTTGCTCAGTTTCAACGCGCGTGTACCTACAGAACTTCTACTCGTGCCCTAGCAGATGCAACTGTATGAATCTCAAGCGCGCGCTAAGAGATATGTAAGGCCGAGCGAAGGATTCTAGCCTCCGTCGCAAGAATATCCAAAAATATCATGATAGAATGCCAAAACATCATTGTCAGGCTCGATCATTATGAAATCTTGGACATCACTTTTTTGTCTCTCGACAGAAAGCTTCAACCACACCTAAAAGAGCTGACCCCATGATCTCATAGGAAGTCTCACTTAATCTATGGTGAAAATCAAGCATACTGCGATTGCGCAGGTCATTAATGCCGAAAAGACGCTTGTTTGAAGCAAACAACAGGGCAGTTGAAAGATCAACTTCTCCCTCCACAGTATTTACCAGACTTTTGGTGACATATTTCAACACGTATCCGACTGCATCGAACTTTCTATGTAGAAAGTCAACTCGCATCTGTTGACCACCGCCATACTTGACCCACTTCTCATGCATTTCGTTGACATCAATAAACGGTAGAGTAGTTAGAATGTGAAGGTGAGGCCTACCTTTCTTTGTGATCTCTAGGACGCAGACGTAGAAGAAAACGCCATACTTCTTTCTAAGCCACCTATGCAGCGGCGCGAAACTTTGCTCTCAGAAACGAGCCTACACTACTCACTTGCCAATAGACCTTGCATTAACAGAAGTAGGAACTTGTTACGAACCTTTTCATCATACTGACGGAGAAGACAGCTCTTCTCGTCAAGCGGTAACAGGCTACTGACTCTTATCGCCCTTCGCAGCTTCGAAGGTAAGGAATCGTTGAATCCTATGAGCACCATTGACGGCTTGCTGGCGGACGGCGAGTTCAGGATACATTTTGCTTTGCGCGGACCGCCAAGTTTCTTCTTAGGGGTGTAGTTTCAGCATGCGCTGCCGGCGTACGTCAATTCTTATGGTCCATGTGGCAAGAAATAGTAGGGAAGAATAGGCTCATGTCGTATCATCTTCGGCATAACACTCGACAACCATCCGATCATGTCAAAAAGAACTTGGTCGGTACTCCGTACTATCCATCCTTTGCCTGTTGTTCCTTGGTCATCAATCCTCAACTGAAATGCACCCAACCCATCACCAAAATTGATAACTGATCCTTGATCGATTATGAAAATGGCATCCAATACAGTGTTTATCTCGTCGACTCCAAACCCTTTCTCTTTCAAGAAAGACTGCACATGCTCTAACACACTCGATAGCTTCAGTTGCGAATTGAATGCCACCAAGAAAGAAGGAGGACTCTTGTAAAAGCGCTTGAGATCTGAGGGATTTGTGGATACCCAAGTGCCAAGTCCCGGCAGCAGATCGAGTTGCCTGAAGATGAGTGAATCTTTGAGAGTTTTGTCCAACTCGTCGCTCGTGAGAGTCGTTTTGACTTCTGCAACAGCACAGACCCCCTCGATGAAAAAGAGGCCTGGCAAGTCTCTAGTGAAGGTGAGAGGGTGATCCTCATTGACAATTACAATATCAGTTTGATTTGATCTGTGGTCTTTGGTATCAATGATTTCACCCATCCCAACTTCTAGTCGCCTTGGCAAGTATTCTCGCAGAAATTCTCTAAATGTCTTCTCCAGAGCGGTACCTTTGTCGCCTGTCTGATCAAACGTAGCACGGATTTCGGTTAGTCTAGCCTTCATCTGGGCTTCAACTGCGGAAATCTTAGTCTTGAGCATTGCAATCCGTCTTCCCTTAGTTCGTGGTCCACCCAGCCATTTAACTCTTGAGTCCATAGTCGCGCATATAGGTAACAACAAGGAGATCGCAGGCTTCAAGGGGTTCGCTCCTTGGTGACAGCAGGTTAAGTGCTTAACCCTCAACACTCTTTTTGTATAGGCATGTAGGTCGATTTTCCTTGAGCAGGCATGATACTCTTCAAGGAATGACCATCGAACCTATACGTGGTTTCCACGTTCTTTCAGGTTCGAGAATCACATGAACCATCGAACGAACCATGAGTCGCATGTAGAAATTTCTTGAACTTGAATGAGCCAAATAGCCACACAAGTTGAATGAAAAATAGTTGTCTCCATACTTTCTGCATCATTCGTATTTATCTCCCCCAAATTTCGCGTATTCTGAACCTTTTTGAGTAGCGGGGAATAAACTCAGTGTTTTTCGCACCATATCCTTGATTGCAGGGTCGCCAGCGTCCATAAAGAAAGAATGTGTGCCATCAACAAGCGGAGGTTGGAAATTAAATTGCAAGATGTCCCCTCTCGGAATCCACAGGATGTGTTCTTTCGCAACTTCAGCTATTTTGCCAACGCGCACATCAGTCATAATGGGTCCATGCCAATAAATGCACAGGTCCCGCACTCCATTAGCGCAAATACCAAGCTTCACAACTTTGTGTCTTTCACCCTCATAATCAAACCAATACAACCCGTGGACACTATCTAATACAAAATGCTCAGGTTGAATGCCCGGGAGAGGGTTTTCTTCAATCCTCTTCTTGTTTGGCTCCATCCTCATCACCGCCTTGTTCTTCATCATCATCCTCAAGCTCCTCAAAGGATTCTAAGCTGGGTAGCGAAACGCGCGAAGCAGAAGAAGCGCTCTCTTCTATTCCCTTCTGAACCTCACTATCTTCTATTCCCATTTTTGTAGCAGGTATAGAACTAGTGTTTCGTTTGTTTCGTTTGCTTCTATCTTCATTCTCTTTGAGTTGAATATCTCGCCAAACCCTAGTCATTTTGCCTTGTATTCTTGCTTGAGAGTCCGTGCAAGAGATGTACTGTGGAAGTTGCGTGGCGAATGTGTTTCGCGCAATCGTGGGCAAGTTGTGTTCTCCGCAGAATTGAATGTACGCATTATACACTGCGTCCTTTGTCTCCACCTTGCCGTTTGCTACGACTAACCGTCTTTCCGCGAAGGCTTGCACAGGGTTGCTCAAAAGCGTGTAGCGATTTCGCGTTTGTTCAACTGTTTCGCCTGTGCTGAATTTGCCTTGTTGTAAGAGTCCCTCTAATCCTTGAAGAGCCCAATTCAGGATTCCGCTTAACTCCTCAGGTGTGGTCAGTTTTTCCTTAAGGTTCGGATCAGTCTTGGGGTTGTCAGGCAGGAATTGAACGGGGAAAGCCTCGATGAGCCACCTGCGGAAGAAGGCGTCAGTATCATCGGGGGTTTGAGGCATCTTGTTGCAGGAGAAAAGAAGTTTGGCGTAAGGCACGAAATCAAATCTACCCCTAAACTTGTATTCTCCTGAGATCATTTCGCCAGTGACTAGGCTTTTGAAGAGTCCTGTATCCTTGAGTGCCACCGCTGGAAGGTCGGGATACACATTCGCCATTTTGCCATAAAGTTCCGCTAGGGCAAAGCGGTTATTGGAGATTACTTGCAGGGGAATGCTGCTCACATTCTGTTTTCCCAAAGTTTTCGTTAAGATGTACAGGAAGGTGCTTTTGCCGTTCGCTCCCTCGCCAACTAGCATGAGGGCTTTTTCAAACTTGCAGTTGCGCGTGAGGCAATACCCTACAAACTCCTGTAGGACTCTGATATTTTCAGGTGAGGGTATCACTTCAGCGAGAAATGTCTTGAATTTTGGACAATCGGCGTTTGGATCATACCTTACAGGGAGCGCGTTGAACATGAAATAATCAGGGTTGAATGGTTCAAGTTGCCCCGTCTTTACGTTTAGGACTCCATTCGCGACAACTATGAGGTCTTCAGGTGGGCGTGGCATGTCCTTTATCGTTGAGGATTTTATGAAGTGTTCGATTTCTCTGTGCCGATTAATGCTTAGGTGCTTCCCTAATTTTCTCCTTGTCTCTTGTTGAATGTGAGCTTCTGCGAACAACTCGTAAACGCCATTTTCAGGATTATAACGAAAGCTCATCATGTTGCTTTTCTGCGTCACATACACGTTTTCAGCCAATAACTCGTTGGCCACAAATGCGGGCATGAATTTGGGTTTTCCATGCTCATCTATTTCATAGAATCTCGCCACATCAGGGTCGATTTTCTCATCGCGCAGGTTAACATCGAAGCCTTCTTTCTTTGCAAATTCAAGTGCTTCTAGAAATTTCGCGCCTCGTAACACGCCTTTTTGGGCTTCATGGCATTGAATGATTCCATTCTTGACGGCAATCCACATTAAGCCTCCGCCTCCAGAGTTGCATCGAAAACAATGCCACACGCCTTTGTCCGTGTTCACACAGAAATTCTGTCCTGTTTGTGACCCGTGGATAGGATGGCTGCCTTGATATTCACCATGGCCTGTCGCCCTTAGTTGGGAAAGGTCAATCAGCTTTTCCAAAGGTATTTGGGCTTGCGTTTTCTCGTGCGCGGCTTCTTCCTCGTGCTCCGTTCGTTGTTGATGTGACCACTGAAGCTTGTCTCCGAAGATTTCCTCCAGTTGTTTCTTGGTCACGTAAGCAAGCGGAGCGTCATTTATGATCTTATAAACTCCGCCAGTCCAATGCTTGCACCCAGGACCCACAACAAATTTATCATGCGCTTGAATATTGCCCAAGTTTTCGTGGGTCTCAGGGTTAATAATCATCCCATTTTCAGTCGCATCACTACGAAAGTAAAAATGCTTTCCAGATTCTCCTCTTCCGCTTTGAACCGTGAAGATCTTGAGGGCATCGAGTTTCTTTCCAGTTTCTTTATCATCTGTATCTAGGAGCAGGATATTTTCTCCAGCTAAAATTCCATAATTGCCCCCATGTTCAAGCCATGCCTGCAATTCTGGATTATCAGCTTCATAGGGATGCTTTTGGAATTCATGTTCTACCGCTTTCTTGCCAGATTTGCTGTCACCCGCCTCTGGTGGTGCGACTTTGACGTAACGTGGTCCGAATGGTCTTAGCCTTTCAACTAAGATGTCGGGGATTTTGACAGGTGCGCCCAGTGCCGTAAGGCGCTCTATTGTCTTAGCACTGTATCTTTTCATTTTTACTACACCTCCGCACAGACTTTGTTGCTTCCGCATCAAATTGGTCTAGTATTTCGAATTTCACTTCATCACGATTTGCTTTTTTCATACGTTGGTCAACTCATGAGTTACTAATTCCACAAGTAATTCTTGTGTCACAAGTAACACAGGTTACATATATACCGTAACACTTATAAACTTTGCGCAAATAGTGTTACTTGTGTGATTAGCATGTCTAAGAAACAAGATCAAGGGAAAGCTCGCTTCGGATTATCGATGAGTCCAGAGCTGTTTGAAGAGCTTGAGAAAAGGCGTGGTCTAATTGCCAGATCAACATACATAGAGCATTGCGTAAAACAGTACTTCGAGTTTCAGGACAAAACCAAAGAGTTTCTTGACAAGTTACTAACGATGTTGCCTGAAAACGTCGCAAAAGAAGACTGCAGCAAACTCCGAGCGATTGCAGAAAATGTTCGATCAAAGATTCTTGAGAAAAAAGAAGCGATTCTACCGAAGACAAGTTTGTAACATCGCTTACCAAGCATGTCACAGACCTACAAAATCCCTCTTAGAGGCAAAGTGATTGCAGAGGCTAGAGGAAGGGGACTTTCATCGACTAAAAAGTGGAGTTAGGAATCGTCAACTCCGCCAGAGATAAGCTGCAACGTCCTCAAAACATCGTCCCGATAAGCCTTCGTTTTCACTTCCCTAGTCAGCTCGCTCAGGATGTCTGACATTTTCCAAACCTCTATGTCATAGAGGCTTTTCGCCTGTTCGATTACGCTCTCATCTTCAGCCGCCCACACAACCAGCACTTTCCTGTATTCGCTGCTGCCAAAGATTTCCGTAACGGCTTTGACCACGGTCGGGTGCGAGAACTTGATTTCGTTAAGCGTGTCCATGCCCCTGCGGTGTTTGCGGCCGTTCTTGGTCTGAGTGTCAATCAGCCTCAACCGGAAGCCTTTCCCTATGGCCACCCTGACTTCAATGTGATATTTCTCGGCTGAAATTGGGTTGACCGCGAGCAAGTCAATTTCTTTGCCGCCTTCTAGCATTATATTCGTCATCGTGAAGCACTTTTTCACCAATTACATGTAGCGCTCTACGATGTGGACCTCTGGCTCCAAGGAAGCACCTATGCGCCATAGGTTATCCATTATTCTCATAAGATTTGCGGTTGAGTTGCGATCAAGGGGAACAAACGTGCCTAAACAATACGTCAACGTTAAGATTCCCGTTGAACTCGCAGACGAAGTTGACAAGATTCTCGAGAAGAAACTATTGGGATACCGCAGCCGAGCCGAGTTTGTAGCAGAAGCGACTAGAGACAAGCTCATTCAGGTAAAGAAGTAAACAAGTGCGCTAAGGATTCTAGTTCTGCCTGTCTCCCGCGTACTCCTCTAACACTTCCCATTCTCCAAAAGGACTAACCAAACACGTTTCACATCTAAACTATGTTACTTCAAGAGCTTAAGGGAATTCTGGCACCGACAAAGCGCGCGCTCTGTGTTGGGAATTTTTCTCGCAGGAGAGTCTGTTTTCGTAAGAAAATAGGGTATTGTGGGAGACAAGCCACCACTTTTGGGGCTCAGGTTCCAGCAGAGGGCGCAGGGGTTATTCGTGTTTGTTGAAGTTGAGTATGGCTATAGCTATGTCTATCATGTTGACGACGCTGTTGTTGTCTACGTCGGCGTTGGGGTTCCAGTTGGGCGAGGCTGGTTTAGTGTTGAACAATATGACCAGGTAGGCGATGTCCTTCATGTCACATTTCTTGTCGTAAACTCCTGCCACGGAACTGGAAATATCGCCTGGAACGCCGACGTGAACTGGAAATGGGCAGGTGAAGTTGTTGTTTGAAGTGTTGGTTTCGCCTGGAACCGTGTCTGCGGTGGCGCTCAACGTGTAGTTTCCGTAGGCAAAACCGGTGGTGTTCCACGTGAAAACAAGTTGCGTGGAATTTCCGCTTGTGAGAGCGATGACTTCTTGCGTCCCTATCGAGGTTGCGTTGGCGTAAGCTGTGACGTTGAAGGTTTCAGTGTAGTCGCCAGGGTTTGCCACTGTAACATTTATGTTTGCGCTGTAGCCCTGACCGATAACGGTTTTAGCAGGCGTAGTATTAGTTATGGCTACATCATGGATGAGTGCGTACGCGTAGTTGTAGGACCCTTCTGAGGCGACGAATTGAATATTCGCCATCCCAGGTCCGCCTAGAAACGTGTCATAATCTATGTTTGCGAACCCTAGGTCGCAAGAGACTTCGGGTGCGAGCTTGCTGGGGCTGCTTATTAGGCTTAGGGTGATTTGGCAAAGCGTTCCGTTGCCGGAGAAAGGCGTTTGTCCAGGTCCTACTATGGCACCATATACCAAGGCTCCAGTTTCCAACGCACCAACAGCCAAGGGGTTCTTTCCTGCAAACACGTTGTCCGAAGGAATTTCTGCTGAGACAAAAGCCAGAAGACTCGGATCCCAAGTCAACTTGATCTGCCAAAAATTGAGCCAAACAGCGTTAACAACGGTGATGTTGACGATGAACGTGTCTCCGACGTTCTTCTGCAGTGTGGTGAAGTCGAACCATCCGTCGCCCGTGAGAGGATTCACGATTTCCAGATATGTGGTGCCCCCCGGCAGGTGCTTGTAGTCGTAGACGCCGTTGAATGCAGAGAAAGGTATATCGTTCAGCTGGTTAAGCAAGAACGTGTCAGTACCTATGCCTGCGAATGCCAAGTTGCAAGAAACTTCCAGAAGGGGCGGCGACAAGGACTTTATTATTTTCAGTGTTATCTGACACAAGGTTCCTGTACCGTTGAACGAATTCTCTTCAGAAAAAGGCAGGGCAACTCCAAAAACGCCGTATCCCGACGTAATGGAACTCGCGTTGACTGTGCTTTGTCCTGCAAAGACGTTGTCTGGCGGAAGTTCGAAGCTCACAAAATCCAGCAGACTGGCGTCCCATGAGAGTCCGATCTGCCAGCCGGATAGGTTTGTCACGTCAACGACAGTTATGTTGACGACGAATGTGTCTCCAACGTTCTTTTCGGCGTCGGTGAAGTTGAACGAGTTGTCACCTGTGAGTGGGTTGATGACGTTCAGGCTTGTTCCTTGAGCTTCAGCGCTCCGGCCATTCCAAATTTGTAAACCCGGCACACAAATCACAAGAACGACAATGAGAACAATCGACGGCAAAACTGATTGTTTCTTCATGATCTCCTTCCCTCTGTTCATGGATGTCCTGTGCCGCCTTTTGCGTTGAAGTTAAAGATGATACCTGCTATGTCTCTCACGTTGCAAGTGCGGTCGCTGTATGGGTCGACGCAGCCGTTCGCGCCGTACACGCCTACCCACTTTGGATCTATCGGAGGAGGGACTCCTGGCCACAGTGGTGCTTTTGCGTTGAAGTGGGCGATGAGGTAGGCCAAATCTTTCATGTTGACGACGCCGTCCGACATTCCTGTCGTGGGCCCGCTGATGTCATACCAAGGATTGTCTTGTTTCCAGATCGTGTAGTAGAAAGTGCTTGGATACATTGCGTCGTAGTACCATCCTTTGACCCAGTAATACATGTAGATCCTGCCCATAGGGTCGCCAAGTGGAAAGCTCGGGCAATCGTTGTAGTAAATCAGTTGTAATCGCTGGTATAGTGCTTGTCTTGCTGAGCCGTCCGGTGTCAATACTGCCTGGTCAATGAGAGTGTCTTTCAACGTGCCATAACCGTTCGCCGCCGTGTATCCCTGTAGACCTGCATAGGGTCCCGTACTGTACATGTAGGGGCGGACAAAGTCGTCTGCATCCGCAAAGTCAGCTAGCCATACCTCGTCGTACATTGGCAGACGACGCCCACGAATGTCAGCCAAGTATGTCCCACGCGCTTCCCCTGTCACGATTACATTGAAAGGTGGTTTTCCGGCCCTGCCATCATAGGTGCTCAGTTGCATCATGAACGTGGAAATCAGGGTGCAAGCTATTCTTCCAGCGTCGTTTCCAGTGTCGTAGCATAATTCAAGAGTGAAACCGCTATCCCAAACGCTTGTCCCGCTAAAGATTGCTAGTTTAAGTTCAGCTTCGGCGTTGGCAAGACTTGCAGTGAAGCCTGGAACGCTGCCGTTGTAGTAGTCTGGGTACAAGCCCAACGCTAGGAAGTTCTTTCGGTAGGTGGACTCACGGTAATATGCTTGTACGCTATATGTTGACCAGTCGAACGAGTAGGCGAACGCTCTTCTGGTGTGGGTGTTGTTGAAGAAGTCCAGTGGAACTCCGCCTGGCATGCTTCCCGTTCCGATGTGCGTGCTCGTGTTGCTGATCACGAACTGGAACATGTTCATGTCACAAGACAGTGTCGGCGCTATATGGCTGACCGTCTTCATACCCGGTACCAAGGGCTGCTTAGTTGCGTTGTCAAGCAACTGGAACATATAAGCTCTTGGAACTGCGCATGAGTCAATGGCGCCAGACAAGAACGCCTCCCTCCTGGTATTCCAGTTTGCGATATAGTCTATCTCGACTACGTCAAGCGAGCCGTTGCTTACGAATCCTGCATAGTTTGCTGGCCAGCCCATCCAAAAGTCGAGGTTCTTCTGCATGATCACCCTGTAGTTTACTGCGTCAACCGTTGAGATGTGGTAGGGGCCTGTGCCGATGTAAGTAGATCCGTCGGGTGCGAGGGTGTTTGCTGGTACACCACCGCTCTCGTAGTCTGCGAGGCGACCTACCCCTTGGTTGGCCCAATCGAGCCACCAGTCGGGAAACGGTCCGCCGTACTTTGTGGTGGTGAACAGGTTTCCATCCCAATCTCCCATTGCGATCGTGTTGTTTTTGCTCATCATTGAGCCCCATGTGTTGGATAATATCTGTTTGAATGCGTTGTCTGGGAAGTGGTCACCTATGTTGATCGTGAGCGTGTGAGCAACCGAGTCACCCACAAAGGCATCGTTGATCAAGTGAGCAAGATCCATTGCCGTCGAGTTTGTAAAGACGGTGTGGTCTGGGACGTCGAAGAGCGCTTTGTCGTACATCCATACTGGCGAGTAGCCCTTTATATCACTCGTCACCATGTATCTTTGCAGCGTGTACACGGCATCAGTCGTTTTGAACGTGCCAACGTGGTTGCCGTTGTGGTCGTAGAAGTAAACGGTCGGGCTTGTACGAAGGTTAAAGACGTAGAACCCTCGCCACAAGTTGAGACTTATGGTCGAGGTTCCGCTGTAACCATCAACCGTCCATGTGCGCCACGCCGTTCCATCAGTCAGGTAGATTACGTCGCCTTGGTTGAAGCCGTCCATTTCCTCGTCTTGCCAACCAACGAGCGTGTAGGCTGTAGTTCCGTCTGTCCACTTCGAACCAACTGGGTTTGCTCCATTGACGGCGGTGGTGTTCGTCACGGTCATCGTTACACTCTGAAGGGTGGGAACGTTGGTGGCCAAGATTGGAATGAAGTCATAGTATTTTTCTCCATTCCAAGCGATAAGGGTCTGATACGAGTTGAATAAGAGCTCTCCACTTGCAGTGTCGTAGGCAATTCCTGGGTCAGCGTCACTTGGACCCCAGCCAACGTTTCCTTCCCAGAACGTGTTAGTGGCGATGGGCGGTTGTCCAGCAGCTTTGGTCGTAGGTGTGAACACCGGAATCAGCAGGCAGAATGTTACCACTAACAATACCAAATCTTCTTTTTTCATTTTCCTTTCCCTTCTTTTCTCATTGCACCCTCGGTTAATAATACGGTGCAACGTTCAATGATTAGAGTAGAGAAGATAAAAGCCTTGTGAAACAAAGTTACTAGACAAGCTACACCGTCTCACAAAAAGAAAAAGGGGTGGAAGGTCTATTCGTGTTTGTTGAAGTTGAGTATGGCTATGGCTATGTCCTTCATGCTGACGACTCCGTTGTTGTCCACGTCAGCGTTAGGGTTCCAGTTGGGTGAGGTTGGTTTGGTGTTGAATAATATTACTAGGTAGGCGATGTCCTTCATATCACATTTCATGTCGTAGACTCCTTGTGTAGAACTGGAAACGTCGCCTGGAACACCCACATGAACGGGAAAGCCACATGTACAGTTGTTATCTAAAATGTCCGATTCATTGGCAACGGGTGGAATGCAGGCTTTCAAAGTGTAGTTTCCATATCCGAAACTGCTCGTGTTCCAAACAAAAGGAATTGTCGTCGAGTTCCTTGACGGCAACAAGACGTTATCGGTCTGAGCTTCGGTTTCGTTTGCCGAAAGAGTTGCATTGACAGACTCTGTTACTTCGCCATAATTAATCGTAGTTGAACTGGAGTTCAGACAATAGCCTTTCCCAACGACAGTTTTTGACAGATTGAGGGAGATCATTCCTACATCATGAGGACCGAAGTAGGGCTTCATCAATGGGTAATTGTCACGATTGAAAGAATCTATTATGTACGGCAAATCACCTATCCCATCAGAGCCTGCTTCATTCTGATAAAGACCAGAATGTGCATCTGTGCCGTTATAGTCGCTCCAGTAGTTGCCTCCAGAAGGATAGCCATCGTCCCATATATTTGAGAAATTACGGACATCCGCTTGCTTGACGTTATCTATGAAACTATTGTGAACAAAAGAGTTGTCGTTGCCGTCTGTGATAGATATTCCACAACTATTGTTGCGAATAATGTTTTCTATGAAGACATTTTCCGAAGATCCATGAACCCAGTTCTGCAACTGCAACCCGTTGCCATCAATCATTTGGTTTCGTTCGACGGTCGTCTTGTTGCATCCTGCAAGAATGATGCACTCACGCGTAACATTGTTGCGACTCAGATTGTTGTCGACAGAGTAGACTAGATCGAGACGACTGTCGACAAGGTTGTTCCCAATTATTGTATTACTTCCACCACCACCAATGAATATGCCACCATATCCTTTATCATTCTCCGCAATATTTCCAATTATGGTATTATTGTAACAGTCCTCCATTCCTATGCCAGCTCCCCCGCAGGCGCCTACAGTATTATTATAGAAAATACTGTGGGTGCAGGCTCCGCCCCAAGCAGATATTCCGTATTGCTCAAAGAAATCCACGTAGTTGTTGTTAATGTTGATGCTGTTCAGAGGCAGAATTGTGCCGCTCTGAAGCGCTATTCCACTATAAGCCCCAGCACCACCGGTTATTCTGAAACCAGTCAAAGTCACGTTATCAGCCACGATCAATATACTCTCTCCGAAATCATTCAGATAAGAGGCAATAACCGTCTGGATGTTATTCTCGCCGACAATTGTCAGGTTGGGTTTGTTGACATAAATCCATTCATAGTAAACACCCGTCCTCACAAATATCGTGTCCCCGGGGTCCGCCGCGTTTATCCCGTCTTGAATTGTTGGATAATCATCGGGAACTGTAATTGTTCTTGCTTTGACTGGTTGAATCTTGAAGACCAATGACCAAGATCCTGTCAAGAACAGTAAAATGAGCAATCCGGCAATCGCTCTCTTCATTCCCTTTCCCCGCAATAGTTTTGGCTCGACTTTGCATATAGATTTTTCCTAACACCGTTCTAGAAGAAAGTTCTCATCTCGATTCAAACGGATCTTGATCAGGAATCTTGTCCAAATCAGGCAAGAACCAATCGTTTGAAATTAAATGTACCTTTAATTTCCGAATCCCATCTACGTATGGATTTAATGCTGGACCCACGCCCGTTTCAGGGATACATATCATGCAGTCCCTAGGGCGAAATAGACAACTCAATATCTACTCAACAGCTAACATTGAATGAGTCAGCCGAGGAGACATGGACCAACTTTGCGTCTCCACTATTGCACCACGGAAAAATCTTGAAAGAAAAAGCCTTGAATAGCGCAGCAGATCGGTTTTCGTTGCGATTTCTCCATACTCTTCGATGTTGACTCATGCGATCCTAAGATGGTTACAAGGGTGAAGACGCAGTAAGACGCACGCGGTAGAGCTACCTTCTCACAACTCACGCTGTTCACGCAATCACGCACGTTTCAAGCTTTGAAACGCTTTCAGGGAAAAGTCTCGCATTTAGCAGACTTAGCCACGTTTTTTTCCACTCTTCCCTATTAGTGTAAAAAATTTCACCGCTATAGCCTAGAGTAAGAAATTACTTGGCTAAGTCAGCTAAATGAACGGAGTCATGTCATAATTCAACTTGTAAAGTAAGAAAAATCGGAAAAATAAGAAAAAAGAGAAAACTTTGTGGTTAGCGTTCCACCACGATTTTTCCACTTGGAAGCACTATGGACGCGTGCCAACCCTGCGCTAAGAGCTCAGGCAACTCCTCTTCGTTGGAAACCCTTTGGCAGTGCTCGCCGTCCTTGCATTCTTTTTGTGATTCTTGGTATGTTTGTGATTTCTTGCGCGAGAAACGCATGCTACCGTGTCTCTTGATAAAATCTTGTTGCTCAGGCGTGAACATTCGGTCAAACTCTTCTTTTGCCGCTTGCCTTGCCTTCTCGTCGATTCCAGTTTCGCTTGTGAATTCCAGCAATGGCGCGGCTTCTCGGAATTTGGCGCGCAGCGCCTCCACGTTAGGTTGACTGTAAGGATTTTCTTCGCCCTTAACCTTGCGTCCACGAATCTTGCGTATCCAGTTTGGATTAATGCTGGTCTGCTCTAGGCAAGTCGTCACCCAGCGGCGACCGTCATGTAAAGTGAACCCTACGCCTGTTTCTTTGCTTAGGCGTGTTATGATTGAGCTGAAAGCATCATACGCTAGAGGTTTGTAGGGCGCACGCAAGTCTAGCCAGATGTGCTCCTCAGGTTTGACTTCCCTGCCTAGCCTCTTCTCTTGCCATTCTTTGTAATCTATGAGGGCACGCTTGGCCTCAGGTGTTAAGAACGTTATTTGTTGCACGTCTTTGTGGCGTCCTAGTCCATGTCCTTTCAGTAACTTTGGCGGTATTTTTATGCATGGCACATCTTTCGTTTCCCAATCCTGCTCAAGAAGGCTCCAGGTCAAGTTGCTCAGGGTTTCTTTCGCGATGCCTGTGCTTGTCACGAAAGGAATGAGGGCACGGTCGCGCAGGTTTAAAGTGCGACTCCAAAGTTTCCGCAACACTTCCTTGCTGAGTGCGTTGTAGGGCTTTTTCTTTTCCAATGTCACTATGCCTGACGCTTTCGCAAGGTCTGTGTAATTCCAGCGGAAAAAGCTCTTGACCGCTATGCTTGCCTGGTACTTGAAAGAATTCGTGAAACGTTTGTCATCCGTGTTGCAAAAATCGTCTAGGATTTTCTCGATCTTGTTCGCTGAGGGGTTTTCCTTTTTCTCGTTCAAAAGCTGAGATGGCGTAAACTTTGACCATTCACAAAAACGGTAAAGCGAATAGGCATTCATGGGTTTTTGTTGCAGGTGGTTGAGCCACCTTTCCACGTCAGGGTGTTGGCTTGCCCAAAGTTGCAGGACATTTCCTTGAGTTATTTTTTCGTTCATTTCATGTCAACTCCTTGCTTTCCTCATAAGAGACTATGGCTGTCAACCTTATAAAGTATGGGCATGCACAAGCGTAGTTTAACTTAACTACCACCGATTTATCATTTTTCATAGGGAAAAAGCAGCAATTCTGCAAGAGATTTAACCTCAATCGAGTCACGGACGATTCTACCTTTTTTTCGCCTGCGACATGATCACCTTTTGTTTAGCATTTTTGGCAAAATCATGAATATACTGCAGACAAGGACCATATGGCTTGGGTTGACCCTGTTTGTCCGCGCTCATCACAAGGGCTATTTTCTGGATTTTCTTGTTGCTGTGTAAACCAGCATGGTCTATGGCACACCTTTCCGCGCAAATGCCAAGTCCAGACACCCAACTCTCAACGTTGCATCCGTTATAAATCTCTCAGTCCTTCGCGAGTACTGCAGCGCCGACTTTGAGACCCCAGAGTGCATGTGCGTTTGTCATTGCTTTCAGAGCAACCTGCAATAGATCCCATTCTTGTTTGCCAATTTCGGGCATAACCGTTTGCGAACACTCTACTTCTTATGAATGCGCGTGTAATAGTATTCTCCGATTTCCTTTTGAAACTTGTCAAGTTTCGAGCCTTCCTTGTTGACTCTTGGTCTCTTTGTTGTTGGGTCCCTTCTGAAGGTGACTTCCATCTCTTTCAGGAACGTATTCATTCCTTTTCTTAACGTCGTCGGTTTGTTCGCGAGGCCTACCTCACCTGGTTTTCCAGTGAAGACCATCAAGTGGTCCGCAATGAAGTCCTGCGTGGCAACATCATGTTCTACCACGAAGCCAGTGACATTGCGGCTTTCAACAACTCTCCTAATGGCCCTTGCCATGTTCAGACGTTCTTCAACATCCAAGTACGCGCTGGGCTCGTCCAACAGATAAAGTTCGGCGCTCTGGGAAAGGCATGCAGCGATCGCGATTTTCTGCAGCTCTCCTCCACTGAGTTCAGCCACATTTCTGTCGAGCAACGAATCTATCCGAAGAGGCAAAAGGATCTCGCTTCTGTACCAGCCTGACGCGAAGTTTTCTTTGGCAACGTTCATTAGAAGTTCCTGAACTGTGCCTTGATACTCACCTGAAATGTACTGCGGTTTGTAGCTCACTTTCAGCTGGCCGAACTTCTTTCCACCGTCGTCAGGTTCTTCGATTCCAGCCAGAATCTTTACGAATGTTGTCTTGCCAATGCCGTTCGCACCAAGAATCCCGACGATTTCTCCTCTCCTGATTTCTCCGGGATTGGCTGTGAGCTTGAAGCCTTTGAACGTTTTCTCTATCTTGTCCCAAGACAGAAGCGTTTCGCCTGCTTCCAGTTTCTGGGCGGGCGGTTTTTCATGGAAGACTATCGGTTCTTTTCTGAATCGAAC
>Ga0315277_10002894_pt1 | contig 23567 bp, 28 predicted proteins | sample YL17G05_15_MG_FD_203695 | JGI IMG/M metagenome (GOLD analysis project Ga0315277, IMG submission 203695) | Sediment microbial communities from Yellowstone Lake, YNP, Wyoming, USA - YL17G05_15 | ecosystem: Environmental > Aquatic > Freshwater > Lake > Sediment | place: USA: Wyoming | collected... | reverse complement strand
CCACCCGCCGCCGCGCCCTTTCAGGCTGCGGCCCGCAGGCCTGCTGGCTTTGTTGCTCGCTCCTCACATACCACCCCGGGTATAGCTCGTCGCTCGCGCTTCGCCAGCGGGCCTGGGGGCCAGCAGCAAAATGCCAAGTAATTCTTGCGCGAGCCCTAAGAGCCCGAAAAACGATACGCCGGCTTGGCCTATGCCAGGCTTTCGTCTGCCCAATAACCTGGTGTTCTCTTGGACCACAAGGGGCCCGCTCTGTAGAATCTCACGTTGCATGTCCGCCCTTCTGTCCATAACCCGCAGCTTGACAATGCACCACTCGTTTTTTCTTCCAGACCTGCGGGGGAACCTGTCCGAGCAATCCTGCCTTTTTCAGGGCGGCGCACAACTTGGCACGAAAGATCACCGACAGGGCTTAACCAGAAACGCCGGATTCCTGGGATCGAGCCACTGTGTGCCATCAGCTGAGAGCCCGCCCCCGCTGCACTTTTCCCACCGGCGGGCACTCCCTGTTTGGACAGCTGAGACTCTTCATTGCTCCTGGATCCTGTCGAAAGTGGAGCTGATCGCCCGTGATTGAGTCTCAAATTATACTGTGTATGAGAGTTACGGTTGGTAATCCAACAATCGATGGTGGAAGCGCCGAGCAACTCTGTGAACGCTTGACCGAGCAGCACTGCCGGTACCCTGGCACAACTCAGCAGCTGACATACCCAGGAAAGAGGATGCACAATTACCGCATGACCTCATGTCAGAAGGTCTAAAATGTTTATACGCAGGTGCACCTCATATACAGAGGAGAAATCCATGAATAAAACAGCGGGTTTGTGGATTGACCATAGGAAGGCCGTGATCCTGGTTGTTACAGACAAAGGGGAAGAAATAAAACTGATAATATCAAAGGTTGAAAAACAGCCCGGACGTTCTGGTGGTGTACGTTCTATAACTCCCTATGAATCGCAGCAAGTTCCGGCAGATGACAGCCGCGAGAGAGAGTTTATGGGACATCTCAACATCTACTATGATGCGGTAGTTGCGTGTATTCGGGATGCAGAAGCTATCCTGATATTTGGTCCTGGTGAGGCAAAGGGCGAGCTGAAGAAACGTCTCGAAAGAAACAAACTCGGTGGACGAATCGCAAGCATTGAAAAAGTTGACAAGATGACTGATCGTCAGATTGCGGCGAAAGTTCGACAGTACTTTCCAAAATAGAGTCCGGCGACAGGATCGAGATGGAACCACCTAACAAGGTGTCGCGGTGGCCGCGAACAGGCCGCTGAGTTTGGCCGTTAGGCCAACAAACAGTAGTTGCGACCTTCCATCCATTAGGCCAGCAATCAGGAAAAGAAGGAGAAAAAGCAAATCCCTATCTGTGACGGAATGCACGCCATGCGACTATATCTGATTAACCCCTCCAACCCGCTTGTCAGCATCATCAAAGTCACGGAGAGCCGATGGAACCGTTACCGCGTGTGGAAGCCGCTCAGCCTTATGGTTCTCGCGGGCCTGACTTCACCAGAGTGGGAAATTACGGTCGTGGACGAGAACCTCGGCGCGCCGGACTATCCGGCCATGCCGCGGCCGGACTTGGTGGGCATTACCGCCTTCACCTCGCAGGCGAACCGCGCCTATGAAGTAGCCAGTTACTTCCGTCGTCTGGGCGTGCCCGTCATCATGGGCGGCATCCACGCTACCATGTGCCTGGACGAGGTCATGGCGCGTGTGGATTCGGTCGTCACGGGGGAAGCCGAGGGCGTCTGGCCCCAGGTCCTGGAGGACGCCCGGCATGGCAGCCTAAAGCGCCGATATAACGGAGGGCTGGCCGAGATAAAAGATGTCCCGTTCGCCCGTCATGATTTGCTGGCTACAGGATATGCCTTCGGGGCCATTCAGACCACACGCGGCTGTCCATTGAACTGCACCTTTTGCAGCGTGACGGCGTTCAACGGGGCCCGCTACCGGCAGCGACCCATTCCGGATGTCGTGAGGGAATTCCAGTCGGTCCGTGAAAAACGTGTTCTGGTGGTGGACGACAACTTCATCGGAACGGGCTCCTTACACATCGCCCGCGCCAAGGACCTGTTCCGTGCCATGGCACAGGCGAACCTGGGAAAAGAATGGGTTGCCCAAGCCACCATTAACTTCGCCGATGACGAGGAACTCCTGGCATTGGCCGCAAAGGCCGGGTGCAGAGGCATCTTCATCGGCTTTGAATCACCCGCACCGGAAGGGCTTCTGGAGATCGGCAAGAAATTCAACCTTTTAAAGGGCCGGGATTTCTGCGCCTCCGTGCGGCGCATACAGCGACACAACATAATGGTTGTGGGATCCTTTATCATCGGTTTGGACATAGACAAACCGGGCATCGGCGAACGTATCGCCGACGTGGCCAGCCAGTACGGCATGGACAATCTCAATGTTCTGTTTCTCACGCCCCTTCCCGGTACGCGCTTGTGGGACCAGATGAAGGCGGATGGCCGCATCGCCCTCAGTGCTTTCCCGGAAGACTGGAAGTACTACACTCTGACCTACCCGGTGGCCCGATATAGGCATTTGTCTCTGGACGCTGTCATCCAGGAAATGATCTCCTGCAATCGGCACTTCTATTCCATGCCGCGCGTCCTGCGGAGGCTATGCAGCAACGTGTGGCAGCGCCGCGCGCCGCTGATCAGCTTTGTGGGCAATCTTTCGTACCGGAGCAACATCCGTGTGGACTGCAAGGCATACGCGGACTTCAAGAGTCAGCGCGGCAATTGCATGGCCGAGTAGGTTGAGTGTAAGAAAAACCCGGTGCCGGGCACAACATAGAAGCAATGAAATCTGCAAGTCACAGTTCCTCATGCACGACATGGCATTTGCCAATGCTGGCTTGCCTGCCAAGGAGGGAGTGAAGATCGCTTTTCAGACCCTCGGCACGATTTGGGAGGTCCGCAACCTTATCACGCTGGCGTGGCCGCAGCCTGAAAGGGCGCGGCGGCGGGTGGGCATCTGCTTCGTTGCCGCTCCTCGACGATGTACACCGACATCGCCTGCGTAGCGGCGCCTCGCATCTGCCCACCCGGCGCTCGCGCCAAAATGCCAAGTAATTCTTGCGCGAGCCCTCAGGGGCGAAAATTCGCCTTGTTCACTGGCCTGACCTTCTGTCCCGCAGCACGTTTTTCCTCATCTTGCTTCTTTTGACGTTCAATCTCTCGTTGGGGTGCCTCTTGATCGTTCAGACGGATCGCTTTAATAATGGCCACCTGGGCCAGGGCCTCCAGCCGTTTGGAAAAAATAAGCATTCCAAAGGTAGACCCGTAGGAGAAACGGAAGAGATTGAACGAGTACTGCGAGTCTTCCCAACGCGCTACGACCTTTTCGCTGTCGCTATAAACCTGCGACGAAGAGGAGCTGATGATCTTCGCAACAGGCGTGGTTGGCGTTCCGTACTTCGCCGAAATACCTTCGATCATGTCCTCATCGGTTAGCCCTTCGGTCCTGTCCTGATCATAATTGATCACAATTCGATAGAGCTCGCCGTTGTAAAAGCTGAATAGGACCTCCTTGACCGGGTCCCTTTGAGCCGAAGAGCTGTAAGAGCTCTGCGGCCGCCATTCCAGTTCCTGAATGACCGCCGGGCGTTGGTAGATCACCCTCGCCTCAGACGGTTTCACATCTGCCTTTTTGGCTACCGCGAGCAAATTCATTCCAAGTTGAAACTCCCGGTATTTGGAAAGATCTTGCGCATAGATTAAAGGCATGGAAAGCACGGCCAAGGAAATTGAAATCACGAGGCTTCGAGTACTGATCATTTAGGTCCTCCTTAGGATTTGACCCTTTACGATTTGCGCGGCGTGTTCAAAACGATGTGGTCAGCTCGACCGCCAAGCGTCGCTATGTTGTTTTCTCCTTACTTGGGCTCGGCCTGGATTGTCCTCGTTTTGTTTTCCAGGCTCAGTGCCTTCCACAATTCTCGAAGGCGTTTCCGCCGGAGAATCTTGCTATGACGTTGTTTGGCAAACCTGGCTTTGTCACCATGTTTTTCCGACACAATTCCCTCCTTTGCGAACGTATCACCTTGATAATCCTGGGTTTCGCTGTATCAAGGAGATCCGTCGACCCTATGCTCACCCCCCAGATTTCGGCCGGCAGCAAGAAGCTTTGGCTTTATACCCCTGGGGCAACTCGCGTGTCAGTTCAGTACTGCTCACGCGTATGGTCAAAAGTGCTCATCACATCCGATAGCCTGTTTTTTCACATCAAGCTGCAAGCGGTCTTGACTGAGTGTGACGGGTGTTCTTACCTCGACCGAGTGCTCCTGACGGTCATCAACAAGGGGAATGGCCTTGTCGTCTCGCTCGATGCTATCGACTGTCACAGTCATTCCGCCATTCGCGGCGCGCGTTTGCAGGACGGCGATGTGATAGACGGTCTCCCGATATCGGTAGTGGACCTTGGATGCCTTCCAATCCGGAGCAGCACGATCGGCAAATCGCCGGAAATGGAGTAGCCCCATAGACCGGATTGCCCACGGCGGTTTTTTATGAGGACGTTCGGGTCGGCACGCAGAGAGGAATTGGCGTAAAGGATGGAGCTGGCCAGGTGTCCATAGAGTTGCGCGTCGGCTGCAGGCGACGCGAGAACGACTTCCGCATAGCTCGTTAGGTCGATCACTCTGCGGGTCCGAGAACGGTTGGTAACGGTAATCCCGCGCAGCTCGATGTCATCCTCAGGTGAAACCGCGATCTCCGTATGTGTGTCGATGTCGTGGTCCCGGCGACGGAACTCCGCGCGCGCCTCCTCGGGCGCCACCATCAGCGCCAATGCTGACGCATACGGTGCAACGCAATGACCGCGCTGCTTCGCGCAAAAATGAGGAGAAAGGGAAGGAGAAAATGTCTTCTTCCCTTTTAGGCGGGGTCATTTGCGGAGCTAAGGGCCTGTCAATGAATAACGTTTGCACTTTGGCGCGAGCGCCGGGCGGGCAGATGCGAGGCGCCGCGCCCCTTCGGGCTGCGGCCCGCAGGCCCGCTGGTTTTGTTGCTCGCTCCTTACATACCACCCCGGGTATGCTCGTCGCTCGCGCCTCGCCGGCGGGCCTGGGGGCCAGCAGCAAAGTGTAAACGTTATTCATTGACAGGCCCTAACTGAGGATTATTTGATGCAGAACAGTAGCGGGCTTCTACCACTTTATTGATTTCTGCCTCCGATGCGATGAGATTGCGAATCGTGGGCATCTGTTCACATCCATCGAAACATGGCCTGGAAAATCACCAAAACCAAGACCGGGCTCACGATAGTATCCGGTGCGCGTTGCCTTGCGTTGGAGGCCCATCGACTCGCCGATGGGCCTCCAACCTCGAGGAAGAGCTATCTGCAACGAAGCTCTCATCCTGGTCGCACCAGCGCCATATCTGCTTCGAAGGCGGCGTGGCACGCTCACTTACGGATTTGAGCGCTGGCCTCGCGAGCGGATTCCTTCAGAGCGGCAGACCACTCGTCCGCCTGCTTTTCAGCCTCCTCCTTTGCGATCCCATATCGCTCCTGAATCCGCCCTATCAGATTCTCCTTCTTACCGGCGGCCGTCTTGAAATCATCGTCCGTGAGTTTGCCCCAGCGTTCCCGGGCGGACCCTGTAAACTGTTTCCATTTTCCTTCAATTTGATCCCAGTTCATGGTGTTATCCTTTCGTTCGGTTGAGCAACTGCACCGCCGTCAGACCGCTGCCGGATGGCTAGTCTTTTTGAGCTTCCTTTCGCGGGGAATATTTATTCAATTGCGCCACCAGTTTGGATCCCGCACGAGGTACCTTGGTTGTGCCATTGACGATTTGTTGGTTCGTTAGTTTTTTGCCATACAGCTCAGCATTCGAGTCGTTATCGGGCCGCAGTGTTGCGCCGTCCAGTGAAATACCCGCAAACGCCCCGCGCGAGCGGGAATAGGATAGTATCTCTGCGTGCAGCTTCGCATCTGTATCGGCCGACGAGGTGCGGCCCACCGGTCCCGCGGCCACGGAAGCGTCTGCGCCGAGGGTGAACTTGTCGGAAAGGAGTTTTTCAGCGCCGCGTTTGTTCATGATAAGCATAACGACGTCCGTCTCCGAGCCTCCGATTTGGAAACCGACGCTTCCGCCTTCGACCCTCACGCCGGCCGGTGCGGACCATCCGCTACCAGAGGGCAGGCGGCACAACATGAAACCCTTGCCGTAGTTGCCTCCCACGATAAACGCGCCTTTTTTCATCCCGGGAACGATCACGATACACTGTGAACTCTCAAGCAGCTCCCGCGGGATGCCTTTGTCGGGCGTCCCCATGATCTCACTCAATACATTTCCCGACGTCTTCAATCGCGTGGCCGCGCTCTCACCTCCGTACAACAGTCCCGCGGACAACACCCCCACGCTCAGGCAGGCAATTCCAAGTCTCGTAAATCCTTTTAGTTTCATAAATCTCTCCTTAGTTGTTGATTCCAAGTCCGTTCACTTTTCACAAAGCTCTCGTTGCTATGGCCGCAACAATCGTTGAGTAAACCCTGATCCCCACAGCTTCTCTGCTCCCTTCCGGGTTGAGTTTTCCAGGATCCGCCTCAGTGGCATCACGTGCTGCGCCACTCCTCCTTCCATTTATACTCCGGGATAAATCGCGCGTCAGTTCAGTACTGCTCACACATCTGGTCAAGATTGCTCATCCCGGCTAGTGGGGGATGACTACACCTGAACATGGTTCCATCTGAGAGCCACTTTCCAATTGCTCAGCTCAGAAGCTAGCCCGAAGAGCGGCGGCCACTGAGCAAATTGAAAACAAACACTACAATCGCGATGACCAGCAGGGCATGAATCAAGCCGCCGCCGACATGCATGGAAAAACCCAGAAGCCATAACAGGAGTAAAATCCCTACGATAGTCCACAACATGACTGAATCTCCTTTTCTCTATGTTCCCAATCCGAAAGTGTTGCCGCACGTCAATCCCGATCCTCATTGCATTTATACTCTGGAGAAAATCGCGCGTCAGTTCAGTACGGCTCATGCGTCTGGTCAAAATTGCACACCAGGTTCACGAGGGGGAATTACAGTCTGGGATAGACGAATTATCCGGCAGGTGGCCCGGACATGGCGTGGTTCGCCATAAATGCAACTGGCTCGCCATCTTCCGTGATGCCTAAACGATTCCTGTCCGCGGCCTGTCGGGCGTGGAGTCAAGGAGCTTCTTTTTCAGCTGCCGATATACGATTCGGAGGGTCGCCAAAATTGGTACAGCCAAAAAGCTGCCGGGGATCCCGGCGATTTGCCCGCCCGCGAGGATTCCGAAGATCACCACCACGGGTTGTAGCTTCGCGCCTTTGCTCAGCAGGTGGGGCGACAAGACATAATCCTGAAAAACGCGGAAAACCACCAGGAAAACGAGAATCCAAAGCAGATGATGAAAACCGCTCAATCCGGCAACCATCAAGATGGCGGCCGCTGCCACCAGGGGCCCCAAAAGGGGAATAAACTCAAGAAGAAAGGCGATGGTCGCCAGCAGGATTCCATAAGGAACGCCGATGAGAGAGAAGAACGACCCGCAGGCTACGAACGCCGCTGCCGCCAACAGTACCAAGGCTCGCATGTATTGGGCAAGCAACAAGTGCACGTCGGCCGCGATGTCCCTGATCTCGTCACGTCGAGATCCCTCGGCAAACATCTCCAATATGGAGTTGAGAAACTCCGGGCCATCTTTCAGGAAGAAAAAGCCCAGGACCGGCACCAGCACGATGTAAATAACACTTCCGGCATGTGACAAAAAGGCCAAAGCTATATTGGGCAGGAGTGATAGAAGGTCTCGCGAATGTTCAACGAGCTGCTTTTGCAGAGTCGAGATCACCGCCTCCTTAAACGTCGGAAGGTATGGTGACGCGATCAGTTCGGCCGGTTTTTCGAGTCTGGAAAGAAGTTCCGGAATCCTCATCGCTAGTGCATTCGCCTGCAGCACGACTCGAGAGCCAACTGCGATTCCAATTATAATCAGCAACCCGACCAGTGATAAATAGACGATGGTGAGAGCCGGCATCTTGGATCGCCCCGGTAGCAGCCGATCGAGATAGTGCACCAATGGCCATAGCAGATAGGAAAACAGCAGCGCCAGCGCAAAGACGAAGAGAGTCTCTCGAATGAGATACACCACTGCCAGCAGTAATAGAATAAACAGCACTGTCCAGGTATAACTCGCCGCGCGACGATCAAGACCATGTTTGAACATTACGATCCATTAGCGCTCAACCCCGGTGAGGTGAGAGAGATAATATCGACTCCCCTCGACCGGGAGCCGCTGTGCGAGAGGCCGATTCGAATCGCGAGCCGTGTTTGTTGGCGTAGACGTGCGTGATTTCCGCACCAAAGAGAAACATCTGTGCCGAGTAATAGAGCCAGACAAGGACAACGAGAGGGGATGATACTGCCCCGTATGCTGAGGATACGGCGGACCCGAGGAGATACAACCCGATCAGCACCTTGCCGGCCGTGAAAAGAAGTGACGCAATTGCTGCACCGATCCACACATCATTCCAGGCAATCTTCGTGTCTGGTAGCAGTCTAAAGATCGCAGCGAGTAGCAGCGTTATCACACCGAACGAGAGGAGGAAATCGATCAATTCCAACGAAAACACGGGCCAAGGAAGTAGATGTCCCATGAATCTTTGCACAGCCCCCAGCGTGGCGCTCGAGACGAGTGACAATAGCAACAGAAAGCCCGTGCCCAGGACCAGGCTGAACGACAAAAATCGCCGTCTAATCGCGTCCAGCAGGATACTTTCCGATTTCCGCTTAACTCTCCAGATTTTATTGAGCGCGTCCTGCAGCTCAACGAAGGCGCCGGAGGCGCCGACCAATATTGTTCCGATGCCGATCGTGCTCGCAATGACGCCAAGCGCGGGCCGATTGGCACTTTGGATGGCAGTCTGAAGAACCTTGGCACTCGTTTCACCCACCAAGGCTTGCATTTGCCGTAAGACCTCGGCCTCGGCCACTGTTTGCCAGAATCCCAGACCCGCAACCGCTGTCGCGACAATCAGGACTGGGGCCAGCGAAAGGATTGCGTAGAACGTCAGCGCTGCACCCATGCTCGGCGCGTCGTCTTCAAGCCATGCTAAGCCTGACTCTTTGAGCAGGGCCCAGACGACCTTTATATTCGCTGACGCCGTCGATGCTGCCGAAAGAGCTTGCTTCATCCTGCGAATTGTGCCCGTCCCGCCCATATAAAGCAACTCTCTGCCTGTTCAAATACTCCTAGACAAAGTGCCCTTCCTTCGGCCCCGGGGCGGTCCAGGGGAGAAATGCACCCTTGCCACCACGACGCGCTAGCCGATCAACAAGGTGATTCTCCGTGCGTCTGCGCCGCCTCGCTACGAAATCCGGTGAGAAATGCGGGCTAGCCCTTTCGCCTCGCGCTTAGAGCCAGCAAGACAACTCCTGAAAGCAATGCTATCCCTCCGAGTATTGGAGGAAGGGGAATCCGTTCCTGCGTTTCTGTGGTGGCATGAATCGGTCCCAGGTCAAGTACCTTTTCTCTACGAGTGTAATTGATGCCTTGATAGGCGAGCGCCAGCGCACCCAGAACCACCAAGACGATTCCAATCAAAGTGATCGGTTTCATTTGTTTCATCTCCGCTATGAAGTGATCCCTCTTCGGCCTTGAATGAAGCAAATCAAGGCCATGACGATGGCCACCACCAACAGGACGTGGATGGATCCACCCAAAGTGTAAGAAGTGACAAGTCCCAATAACCACAAGTCGAGCAGAACAACAGAGATTGTCCAGAGCATGCTGATCATCCCCTCCGTCACCCGCTTCCCGCAAGATTATGGTTGGCAGGTGGAGCCAACCCCCTTTATATCTGTCGGCCATCCATGTGTCAGTTCAGTACTGCTCGCACGTCTGGTCAATATTGCTCATCGCCGTTAATGAGGCGGCAAACTGCAGCTTGGGGCCGGCCGAGCTTTCCGCCAAGTGACGCACCAGCCCGCCTTCAATAACGTTGTGTGCAATTGTGAACAGTAAGGTGTGCAATTGTGAACAGCATTTATCCAGGTTATCGGCAACACTAATTTTAGTGAGCGTGGCTTAAATGAAACCGAATCCGACGATCAAAGCGGCCGTTAAATCAAGCTTCGACTTTTGCACGCAAATGACATTTTGAAGTAATTGTGGTTTTCGCCAATTTTTGCAGTTATCACTCCTCCGAAGGAGCTACTATGAATGAAGATAGGCAATCTAAACCGGTCAAGACTACTTCCTCGATGGGGCGGGTAGTGATGTATGCTGCCTTGTTGCTCGTCGTCTTCCTGTTCGGCTTCGTCCCAATGTGGCTCAAGTTTCGTGAATGCTCCACCAGTCTTTCTCAGGCAGAACACCAGTTAAGCATAGCCAGGATAGAGAATGCGCTTGCATCCGCAGTAATTGACGCGCGGCGGGGCGATTATGAGCCGGCCCGTCAAGCTGCCAGTAACTTTTTTACTTCGCTACGAGCAGAGACTGACAGAGGGAATGATTCGGCCCTCTCGCAGACACAAAGAGAGGGGCTCCAGCCGATGCTTACACCGCGTGATGAGATCATTACTCTGCTTGCTCGCAGTGAACCTGCTTCCGCAGATCGGCTAACCGATCTGTACGTGTCCTATCGTAAGATCATGAAGAGGTGACGTGGCTGTTCTTCGTTAAAACGTCATCCTCGCTGAGAGCATTGGCTTCTTGGGCGCGGGGCGACAGGCTTTTAAAAAACCAAAGAAGGAGGGCAACACAATGACCGGCTACGCTGGACCGATCGAAAAACAGACGCTGAAGAACACCTACTTCCGGCAGGTAATATTCACCGGCAAGCACGCCCAGCTCGTGGTGATGTGCCTGCAGCCGGGCGAGGAGATCGGTGATGAGGTGCACGCGAATGTCGATCAATTCTTCCGCATCGAGCAGGGAGAGGCCAAATTTGTCCTTAACGAGAAGGAGGAATTATTAGAGCGCGACGGGAATGCAGTCGTCGTCCCAGCGGGGACGTACCATAACGTGATCAATACGTCAAAGACGACGCAGTTGAAGTTGTATACGATCTACTCTCCCCCGAACCACCCGGATGGGACGGTGCATAAGACCAAGGCCGATGCGGACGCGTCAGAAGTGGCGGCGCATCATACCTAAAGATCAGTTATTAGTAACCAGCAAAGGGCAGTTATCACCCGCCCCTCCTTATGGCCGAAACATGAAGCATCAAATATCAAAGATCGTGCGCCCTTTCGTGCTGAATTCGCCCAGCCGGCCCTCTCTTTTTTAGAAGACGAAGACCACATGTCGAACTGCCTTCGCTCAACAGAATCCGCTACCATCTATGCCATCGCATGCCCATTCGCCTTACGGGACGCCCCTATCGGCAGTCGCTTGTGTGAACATATCACTCCCGACTGACATCCACCGCCGGGCAAATTTCAGTTGGCAGCTCGAGGCACATCTCTTATACCCTTTCGGTTGTTCGCGTGTCAGTTCATTACGGCTCACACGTGCGGTCAAAATTAATTTCCTGTTTGAGCCGAATGCCCGCTAACAACGACTTCGCTGATCTTATATTTCACGTCGCGGGAAACAATCGTGAATAGGCCGAGTATCCGGATAGTGGCTGTGCCTTCCGAGGCCGTCTGCAGCCACATTCCGCCGACATCGCCGTAGAAAAGCGCGATGCGTATGTCCCGTACCCACCAAGAGGGGGTTTTCGCAGGCTCCCCCTTGGCACGGCGGACCAAGTAGGTGTTGGCATCGATCCAGATGTTCCCGCGGAGCAGGTGTTTGTCATCGCGCCTGGGAAGCAGCTGGAGCACGTAGCAGGGTTGGTCACTTACATCTTCCTCACGGCTGAAGCGGAAGTCATAATTCTCCGCCGTGAAGTCGGTTGAGCTGTAATCTCTCGCGATTTCCGCTTCACTTGCCAGCATTCGGCGAACGATTGTTTCTCCCAGTCCAGTGCCGTTGGTCTGCTGAATGGAGAAGTGTTTCAAGTCCGGGGGAACGAAGGTTACATCGGCAATCACCTGGGACTTGCTGTTCCGTCTTTCTTTGCCAAACAGCTTGTAGTCGCGCGTCACGATGTAAGAGCGAATGTGAGTTTGGTTGTCTGCCCGGGCCTGCGCCATGCGGGCAACGATGGTCTCCACGGTTGGGACTGTGCTCCCGGTCTGAGGCGATGCACCTGCCACTGCAGCGACGAAAAAGAGAAAAAGCAACCAAGAGGCTTGTGGCCGTACAATCAGACAGAAAACACTCCGTTCCGCTTCTCGAATTCTGGGATCCTGACCACAACCATCAAAACACCGGTCAAATCTCCGACCATTCGAATAGGACCCTCTTTTGAACCGGGGGAATTCCTGCAAGAACGCGCCCTCCACATTCAAAATGTTTTTCGTGGTGATGCTCCCTGCCAGGAACTCCTCCGCTCCACGCTGACGCACAGGAACCCCAACCCGATTCACCTCAGTGCTCCATTTTTGTCTTACGCCAGGACCAGGCAGGCAGCTCAAGACAGTACTCTTTATACCCTGGGGTAATTCGTGCGTCAGCTCAGTACAGCTCACACGCATGGTCATAATTGCTCATCCCGGTTGATGAGGGTAATTACAGTGCAGGCGGGGTGAAACTTCCGAGGGGTTCGATCTGTAGTAGGGGCGGGACCCGTGCCATCCTGGCCTGTCCAAAATAGATGGACTCGGCTGGCGCCGCTCCTGATTTTATTGGGCTTTTCAGGGATTCTTTTGCAGATTGTGAAACAAGGTTGCCATTTGCTGTTCAATTGTCTGTCAGCAGGTATCCGATGATATCCTGCTGCTGGCGATTGATCCGGCCGGCGAGGATCAGGAGCAACAGTTGCCAGGGTCGCAGAAGGGACTTATCTCTCCGGATGGCATGGGAAAAGGAGGGTTCGGCCGCGCCATGTCCGCAATCACCAGAAGTGCTTATTGACTTAGCTCCTAATCCAGATCACCCGAACAAAAAAATGCAAACCGCGAAGACCTCAAAGACCTCAAAGTCAGTGGAAAGAGGCTGGAAATGGCCGTGCATCCGCAGGGGGCCTCCGGCTTCTTTTACCCGGACTTCATAGCGCTTGGCTTCGTGTTCGGGTATCCCTAGGCCGATCAGCGCGCCCGTTATCCCGCCTACTGCACCGCCCACGCCAATTCCGGCAAGGGCCGCCATTATGGGACCAGCGGCGATAAAGGGACCTAAACCTGGTATCGCCAGAGCGCCGATGCCCACCAACCATCCCAGTGCGCCGCCCAGCACCGCACCCGTTCCGGCGCCTGCGGCAGCGCCCTTTGGAGCCCTGGTGCCTTTGTCGTGAGCGAATTCCGGCTTTCACCATACCGTGGGGCGCCTGCTGGCCTGTAGAGACGCGGATGCCGATTGCCTCTCTGTCCCCGGCGTTCGCAAGAGACCATCGCGCGTCTCGTCGATGCCGTGGGCTCGGATATAAGGAATTGGTCAGAAGCTTCGCTTGATCACCTCGGTAGCCCAAGCGTTAGTCATTCTCAGTACCTTGGAAATCGAGGCTATCGGCTCAGGAGGAGCGTTCGGCGGTGATGATGCCATGCTCAATGGCATAGCGCGTGAAATCCGCAGAGGTTCCCAAATGCAGCTCGCGCATGAGCGTCGCCTTGTGGAACTCCACGGTCTTCACGGAAATGTTCAGAATAGCCGCAATCTCCTTGCGGGTTCGCCCTTCGGCCACCAGTTGCAGAACCTCTCGCCGGCGCGGGGTCAGGCGATCCGAGAACTTGTCTCTGGGTTTTGGAGACGAAATCAGCGGCTCCAGTGCGTTCCGCGTCACGAGCGGGCTCACATAGTGATTGCCCTTTAATACTGCCCGGATGGCGGTGAGTAACTCGGAGGCCGCCGCCCGCTTCAAGAGATACCCCACCGCGCCTGCCCGAAATGCTTCCGCCACGTAGTCGGGATCCGCGTGCATCGTAACAAAGATCAACTTGGCCGAAGGCAGAAGCTTTCTGAGCCGGCGTGCTGCGTCGATTCCATTCAGAACCGGCATTGAAATGTCGAGGAGGATTACGTCGGGTTTCAGGGTCTTCGCGGCTGCCAGAAGCGCCTGGCCGTCCTCCACGCTGCCCACTAGCTCAAACTCCGGCTCCACCATGAGCCGGATTCCATCGAGCAACAGAGTGTGGTCATCGGCGAGTAGCAGCCGCGGTCTCATCTAGGCTCCTTGCGGACTCAGAGGTACCCGGATCGCGATGGTCACGCCGCGTCCGGGCAGGGTCTCCAGAGAGAAGTCCCCATGGACCAGCCTCGTGCGTTCCTGAATGCTGACCAGGCCCAGTCCGCCTTTGCCTTGCGCCGAGCGCGCGTCAAACCCAATTCCATTATCGCGAATGGACAGGGATAACTGATTCGAACCTCCAGTCAGCGTGATTTTGACCGACGCCTTGCCCGCGTGCTTGGCGATGTTGCGTAGAGATTCCTGAACGATGCGGTAGAGGGCGCTTCCGACCTCCTCTGGAATTCGGGCCGGCACTTTGCGAGGGGTGAATAAGACCGGGATTTTCTCGCGCTCGGAGAACTCCCGGATATAAGAGCGCAATGCGACCCTTAGGCCGAGGTGATCGAGCGCCGCCGGATGAAGCTCATAGGCGATCCTGCGGACATCGTTGGAGAGCGCTTCAACTCCGTCGCGGAGAATCAGCAGCCGTTTCTTCACTTCCTTCAGATCGGGAGGAAGATGTTGTTCCAGTCTCTCTATGTCAAATTGCAGCTTGGCCATCTTTTGGCTCAAATCATCATGTAACTCCCTGGATATGCGGCGGCGCTCTTCCCCCTGGGTGTGCAGCAGCATCGCCGATAATGCGCGCAATTCATTGCGACTCCTCAGCAGGGCGGCTTCACTCTCGTGCAACGCCGCTTCACCAGACTCGATATTAGACTTCAGTCGTTCCTGTTCATCGATAAGGTTGTGTTCTGCTCGTTTCTGAGCGGTGATATCCTCCACTGCGACGAGGATCTGATTTTCGCCGTCAGGCTGGACCCGATGCGCATTGATCAGGAGAGTTCTCTTACCCGATCCGGCAAACTCCTGTTCAAGCTCGACATCTTCAACCGGTTCCTGGCTCGCCGAGAGCCGCTCCAAAGCATTTCGGAGCCCCGGTACGTTCCACTGACCTCCGCTGATTTCATACAAGAGCTGGTTCTCGATTTCGGCGTGCTGCAAGCTGTAGAACTTGCGGAAGGCACGATTCGCCATCCTGATCCGCAAGTCGCTTCGCAGCACCAAAAGGGGCCTCTGGACCGATTCGACGACCGACTCGGCGAACTCGCGCGCGGCATCGGCTGCTATCTGCGCCCGCCGAACCTGGTCGATGTCAATCATTGCCAGCACGGCGCCCTCGATGCGGTTGTCGGCAGTGCGATAAGGCCGAACGCGCAATAAATGCCAATGTCCTTCGCGATCCTGCAATTCCAGTTCTTCCGCGCTCAGCGTCTCCATAACGCGCCGCACCAAAGGTTCCAGGTCATCGACGTTCAGCCGCATCCGGATGTCTCCGATCGGCCGGTCGATGTCGCCGGATCGGACATTGAAGAGCTGCTCGGCTGTCGCGGTCACCCGCCGAATACGGAGTTCCTGGTCGAGCATCAAGATCGGTATGGTCGTGCTGCTCAGAAGATTTGTCAGGTCGTCGCCGAGGCGGCCCAGCTCCCGATTCCGGTTCTGCAGCTCCTCATTGAGTGTGTTCAATTCTTCATTGCTTGATTGCAGCTCTTCTTTCGAGGTCTCCAGCTCTTCATTGAGGCTTTGCAGTTCTTCGTTACTCGACTGTATCTCTTCATTTGCGGAAGTGAGATCCTGGTTCGCCGAATCGCGCTCGTCGATAATGGATTGCAGGCGTTGGCTGGTCAGGATGAGCTCTTGCTGAAGCCGCTCCACTTCGGCCGAATCAGCTTTCGATTTATTGCGTGCCCGTAGGCTTGCGGGTCGCGCCGGTGGTTCCGCCGGGCTATGGTTCGCGGGTGCGAAAAAAAGGACAAGAAAGCACCCGCCTTGACCCGCTGAATCAGCGATACGACGCACCTCCAGGCGGATGCTGCGGATCTCGCCGCCGTCTCTCTCCTGAAAAACGGCCGACTGGACCAAGCCATCTTCGCTCTTTGCCTTTGTTAGCAATTTCCGCAACTCGCCCCGAATGTGCTCCCGCGCCATTTTCAGCGGTGCAAACGAAGCTCGTCCCGGAGCAAGCTGCAAATAAGGACTTGTGTCCCCGCGCGAGTGGATGATTTCGAGTTTTTCGTTCACGATCACCCAGGCCGGCCCGTACTCGGACAGAACGAGGCGCTCGGCCGCTTTTTCAAGCTCAAGCTCCTTCCCCTGGCGGAACGATGGCGAAAGGGCGAGGTTTCCTGGCTGCTCGCCGGCGAATCCCCTGCTAATCAGTTCCATGCTCACATGAGCTCGAGCAGACTTCCTGATGTAAAACTTGTGCCGGTTGTCAACCGCCGAAAAGAGGTCTGAGAAGTGCCGCAAGCTCTCCGAATGACCCAATATCAGACAGCCTTCGGGTCGTAGGGCAAAGTGAAACGTAGCGATCGCCTTGCGCTGCAAATCAGGGCCGAGATAAATCAGGACATTCCGACAGCTGATCAGATCGAGACGGGAGAAGGGCGGGTCCACGAACAGGTTCTGGCGCGCGAAGACGCACATCTCACGAATCGGCTTAACGATCTGGCAGCCGTTCTCCACGCGCTTGAAAAAGCGCGCCTGCCGTTCCGGTGAAAGTTTGGCGACCCGGTTCTCCGGGTAAGTAGCAGTGCGCGCGATCGTAATGCCGCGCTCGCTGAGGTCTGTGCCGAAGATCTGAATGGGGACCGGAGTGGGCGATGTTGAAATCGATTCGACCAGGCACATCGCAATCGAGTAAACCTCCTCGCCTGTCGAACAGCCGGGGACCCACACGCGCAATGGCAAGTCGTTTTTCCGTTCATGCAACAGTCGGGGCAGAACTTCGTTTTCGAGCGCCTGGAAGGTCTCGGGATCACGGAAGAAACCGGTGACACTGATAAGAATGTCCTCGTACAATGCGAGCAGTTCCGAACGATTGGACTCAAGATCGGAACGGTATGCATCCAGATCATGATGGCGTTGCAGAATCATCCGGCGAGCGATGCGTCGCTGGATTGTTCCGCGCTTGTAGCCGCGAAAATCGACGCCGCTGGCAGCCCGCACGAGCGCCAAGATCCTGCTCAGTTGAGATTCATCCCCGCGGCCTCTCTCGGAAACACCCGGCAGTTCGCGTCCGATCATCGAAGGGTCTCGTCCGATCCTCTCCAACGCGCCCCCCATTTCTTCCGGGGACAGGATCAGGTCGACGATTCCAGCCGCGAGAGCGGCTCGCGGCATCTCAGGATATTTTGCCGAACTCTCGCTTTGAACGATCGCAATGCCGCCCTCCTCCCGTATAGCCTGAAGGCCCAGAGCGCCATCGGAGTCCGCGCCAGACAGGATCACACCGATCGCAGCTGCCTTTCGGTCTGCCGCCAAGGAGCAGAGGAAGTGATCGATCGGTCTGGGCGCGCCGCGCTCCTCCGGGCGAGGCTCGAGTTTCAGGACACCGAGCGCAACGCTCATCAGGGTATTGGGCGGGATTATGTAAACATGGTTGGGCTCCACCGGCATGCCGTGCTGAACCTCCATCACCGGCATCGCAGTCGTTCGCGATAATAGCGAAGGCAGCATGCTGATATGCTGAGGAGCGAGATGCTGGACAAAAACGAAGGCCATTCCGGTATCGGCGGGAAGGTGTTGCAGGAGTCCTGTAAACGCCTCCAGCCCTCCGGCGGAAGCGCCTACCGCGACGATGGGGAAAGAGGTCAACGTCAGCAGATCATCCTCTTCGGGGTCCCCTACAACGGGACTGCCGTAATCCTGCGTACCCGCTGCCGACTCATCATCTCGGTCGGGTGCATCCACCGCCGCGCCGGGCGCGTGGCCGGCATCGAGGGCGCGCCGCGACGACTTTTTGGTTTTTCCCATGATTGCCTTCATTCGTGCGAGCCGCGCAAGCGTCTTTGCACTTTGTACAAACTTATTTATTATGCATCCCTTTGGAGTACCGCGTCAATCGAGGCGTGCAAACTATAGCCCACTGTTAACGCAGATACACACAGATCCGCCGAGCTTTTGCGTAACGAAATCTGTGTGGGTCAGTGTTAATCTGTGGGCTATGGTTCTTTCTGGATGAGCCAAGGAGCGTTCTTTCCGGTCACGCCGACTGACGGTCGAGCCGCGGGCGCTTTATCGGCAGTTTTACTCTCACTGTGGTGCCGCCGGAGCTGGAGTAAATTTCCATTAGGCCGCCGAGTAGCCGAACGCGCTCCCGCATCCCGGCGATTCCGATACCGGGCAACGCCGTACCTCTGTTCAACTGCTTCAGAATCTCCTTGGATATGCCGCAGCCGTGGTCAGCGACTTCGAGGAGGAGTTCACCGGGCTTCCTGAGGAAACGGATTTCGGCAGTCGCACTGCCCGAGTGGCGTTCAATATTGGTGAGCGCTTCCTGTGCGAAGCGAAACAAGGTTGATTCCACATCGGCGGGGAGCCTGCCCAGCCAGCGGGGGAATGTGAGACTGATCTGTGGGCCGAGCCTCCGGTTATAGCCATGGACATAGGCCCGGAGGGCGGGGCCCAATCCTTGCTCTTCCAGCAAGGGTGGTTGGATTAGGTAGGCAAGATTGCCAAGATCATTGCAGCATTCGCCCACCAGCTCCAGACATTCGGCGAGGTTCCGTTGGGCGGCCGGCGGCAGTTTGGGCGACGCCTGGCCGACGAGGGTGAGCTTGAACTCCAGGGCGGCGAGGCGTTGGAAGACGCCGTCATGCAGTCCGCGCGCGATGCGGCGCCGATCTTCATCCTGGAGTTGCAGCAGGCGGGCGGAAAGCGCGCGAAGGACCTCTTCGTTCCGTTTCTGGTCCGTAAGATCCGCAACGATGACGCAAAAGCAATCGACTCCGTCGAGCTCCAGGTGATTGACAAACAGGGATACCGGTACCAGCGCACCGCCGGGCGATTTCAACCGCACTTCGCACTTTGCGCCGACCCCCAGTTCGTGGGTGAGGAGCGCGGAAAATATATCGGCATCCTCCGGAACAATGAAATCATGGAAACTGGAGCCGATCACGCGCTCGTGCGGGATCGCGAGAATGGAGGCTAATTTCTCGTTGGAGAAAAGGATCAGGCCGTCTGGCGCAACGGTGAGAGCGCCTTCCGCCATGTTCTGAACCATAAGCCGGTATGCTTCATCGGCTCCTTTTAGCGTATAGATGCGATCACCGTCAGGACCTGAGGCCACAATCGCGTCGACCTCTCCGCTTCGCAGAGCGCGCAGGGTTTCTTCGGCTTCGTCGAGGCGCTCCTGAAGCTTTCGTGGCATACTCTCCTCCCCCGCCATTTTGCGGCTAGAGCGCAGCGATCATGAGATCAATATCCAGCCCCAAAAGTAAGCGATCCTTATTCGACAGATCACCGATCAGTTTGCGCAACGGGAGCGGCAGCTTTTTTATCAGCGTTGGCGTGACGACAATCTGCTCCGGCTTGAGTTGTTCGGGATGTTGGTAGATATCGATTACCTTGAGTTCGTAACGGCCATGCAACCTCTCTTCGCAAAGGGCTCGGATATTCTGTATCGCACGAAGCGATTTCGGAGTGCTGCCGGTCACGAACAGCGACAGATCGTAGCGCCCCCCGATAGGCTGCCGGGAAAGAGCTTCCTCGAATTCTTTCCCTTCGTCAGGAATTTTTCCGTTCTTGCGTTTCACGATATTCCTCGGGCGCGTGGTCGCAGATCGAGGCCAACCAGTACACGTTCGGTATTCGACAGATCCCCAATGATTTTCCGGACCGGCTCCGGGAGCTTCCGCACGAGAGTCGGAAGCGCAAAAATCTGGTCTCCCTTGGCTAGTTCCGGATTCTTCATTAAGTCAACGACTTCAATTTGATATCTGCCGCCAAGGTGTTCTTCGCAGATCCGCTTCAGATTGGCGAACGCTTGCAACGATTTTGCAGTCTGTCCCGCGACATAAAGCCTCAACTCCCATGTTGGTTCCTTGGAGTTTTTCCGTTTCCGAACTGCACGTGCCGCTGATGTTTTCATCTCCGGTCCTCACCCGCTCTTGCGCTTTTTGCGTTCCCGGCCCGAGTACCTTGGTTTAATGCCCGGCTCTTCGCCATTTCGCCCTGGTCCTGCTGCCACTTCTTCAACTTCATTTGCTCTTCTGCGATGAACCGCCTCGATTCTTCCTCTTGGGTCTCCAGTTCCAGTCGGAGGACGTCCATTTGGGCCTCGATCGCCTTCCGCTTGCGATCGAGTGCACGCTGCTTTGTTTCGATTTCCTGCTTAGCGAGCAGTGCCTGCGAAGCGTCCTTGGCCTCCCGGGCGACGCGAGCCGAGCCGGTGAGCAGACCAGTCTCACCGAGGTAAACATTCCGAAGCTCCACGCCATGATTGGTCAAAAGGAATTCGCGAATTTGGTTCGAGTGAGCCGCGCCCCTGGACTTGAGGATGTTGAGGATCCGGTTCCGCTCACCGCCGCTCTCGATGTCACGCAGCAGCAGCCACGTGTCCACCAGTGAGGCGATGTTAACTTCAGTTTGCTCCTGCGCAGCCGCTCCGCCGGTCAATGTCGTCATCAAAGCCGTGATTTGCTTTTGCTTTAAGAAATCGATGAGACGCAGCAGCATGCTTCGGGTCTCGGCCTGAGTGCCGGAGTCTACCAGTCGTCCGGTCATCGGGTCCACCACAACGATGCTCGGATCGAAGTTCCTGATGATCTTGTGCATTTTGGCTAGATGCATTTCGAGACCGAACGTTGTCGGCCGCACGGCGTGAAACTGCAGCAGGCCTTTGTTGATCCAACGGCCCAGGTTGATGCCAATCGACCGCATGTTGCGTGTCACCTGGTCGGCGGATTCTTCAAAAGAAAACATGATACATCGCTCTCCGCGGGCGCACGCGGCATCAGCAAAATGAGCGGCCACACTGGTTTTCCCGGTACCAGCCGTGCCGGAGACGAGGATGCTGCTTCCCCGGAAGTAGCCTTTACCGCCGAGCATGCAGTCCAGCGCGGGAATGCCCGTCGAAATCCGCTCGTCGGAAGCGGCATGCTTCAGGTCAATAGAGGTTACCGGCAGAACCGAGATACCGTCCTCGTCGATGAGGAATGGGTAATCGTTCGTACCATGCGTCGAGCCTCGGTATTTGACAACGCGAAGACGCCGGGTGAAAACGGTTCCCGTCACTCGGTGATCGAGCAGGATGACGCAATCGGAAATGTACTCTTCCAGGCCATGGCGCGTGAGCCGGCCCTCGCTGCGCTCGCCAGTGACCACGGCAGTGAGCTTTTTATCTTTGAGCCAACGAAACAAACGCCGCAGTTCCGAGCGCAGAATTGCCTCGTTTGCGAGGCTGGCGAACAGCGACTCGATACTGTCGAGCACCACCCGCTTCGCTCCAATGGAGTCGACGGCCTGACCGAGGCGAACGAATAGCGCCTCCAGGTCGTACTCGCCCGTTTCCTCAACGAGGCTGCGGTCTATGTGTACGTAGTCGATGGCCAACTTCTTTTGCGAAATGAGCGCATTGACGTCGAAGCCGAGCGATCGCATGTTTTGCGCGAGTTCCTCTCCGGTTTCTTCAAATGAGACGCACACTCCCGGTTCGTTATACTGCGTTGCTCCGCGCACAAGAAATTCCATACCCAGCAGTGTTTTTCCGCAGCCTGCGCCACCACACACAAGGGTGGGCCGCCCTCTCGGCAGACCGCCGAACGTAACCTCGTCGAGGCCCTGGATTCCAGTTGGGCATTTCGAAATCCCGCCCATTGGGAGTTTAGATTTCTTGGCCATAGCCATAGGCTGTCCACACGAAAAACCCCATAGTCTCCGGGGAAATGGATTTCTTCACTGTGCCCACTATTCGCCTCCAATTCCTCTGTGTCTTGTACAGCAGCCCGACAATGGCACCGCCTAAGCGGCTGCAGCGGTAACACGACTTCCTGCAATTCCGAACTACTGCATGCCCGGGAACCAGCTGTGCTGAGATATTGCGTGGGGACAGGATGTCATTCGCCGCCCCAGACCCTCAGTCGTGAAGTACCACGTTTAGGAGGCCACTATGGACGGTCAATCCGTGGTCGTTGTAATCGATTAAGCCATGCTCCCTGAACCTATTCATGAAATGACTGATGCGCGACCGGGTCGTGCCGACCATTTGTGCCAGGGTATCCTGATTCACTCTGGGAATTACAGGTTCGGCCCTACTTTCCTTGCCGAAATGGGAAAGCAGTAAGAGAATGCGAGCCAGACGCTTTTCGCTCGAGTTGAAAAGCTGGTCGACGAGATCCGCTTCGTATCGGATGTTGCGTGAAAGCAGATGCTTGACAAACAATTCTGAGATGTCGTGCTGTTCGTGAAGCTTTTGCGCCATCAGCGACTTCTCAATCTTGTCGAGGGTACAATTTGTCATCGCGACAGCCGTTGCCATTCGCAACGGTTGGCCGGCGAGGCATCCCTCGCCCAAAAACTCACCGGCGCTCAGGATGGCGACGATCGCTTCTTTGCCCTGTTGGGATGTCACTGAAAGCTTCACCTTGCCTCGCCGGAGGTAGAATAGGGAATCCGCAGGTTGTCCTTGCCGGAAGATGTTGCGGTCCGCTCCACATTCTATAACGGTCTTCCCACGGAAGATGCCATTGAGTAGAGCTTCCCAATCGACAGGCTGGGTTTTTTTGTTCTCCATAATAACCTCTTTTTTCGAGTTCCAGGATTTGGACAGCAGTGATAGCCGGATCCAACATGCCGCCGTTGGAACCACTCTGGAGGTACAAACGGCTCATTGCCGCGAGTCGCCGCCCGAGTTTTCCAACATTCACGAGCTAAATTAGCAGGGAGCGTCTTAAAAGAGAACTAGGCAAGTGCCTGGTTTTGATTGGAAAAGAGCCTAGCCGCTCTGGCATGGAGAGAGTGAGGTTTGGGGCCTTAAGGCTCGCGCAAGAATTAATTGGCATTTTGGCGCGAGCGCCCGCCGCCGTGCCCCTATGGGCTGAGGCCCGCAGGCCCGCTGGCTGCGTTGCTCGCTCCTTACATACCACAACCGGGTATGCTCGTCGCTCGCGCCTTGCCGGCTGGCCTGGGGGCCTCAGCAAAGTGCAAACGTTATTCATTGACAGGCCCCCTAAAGGTCGCGGTAGGGATGGCCATTGCTGACGGCCTCCCGCTCAAATCCGTGCGGGCGCGGGCAACTGCTGGCTGCGAAAGAGTACTCTGACAATTGAATATTGGCACTTGCCGCTCAGCATCGCGAGAGACTTGTTGACCCATTTCGACATCTTGCTGCGGCGAAAACATATTCCAGCGTGGCTTCAGCTGTGTGCGGCTCGCCCAAGCCAGTGGAGTCAATATAAGAGTAAGGCGGCGTAAATAAATAACATTTACAAGTAGTCTAGTATGCTGTAAATTTAGGAGCATGACGAAATGGCAGGTACTTCGTCGGAAATTTGCGCAGATCTGGCCTCACCTGGATGAGCGTGCGCG